>Ga0209203_1000078_pt1 | contig 82133 bp, 55 predicted proteins | sample AD_UKC109_MetaG_FD_184423 | JGI IMG/M metagenome (GOLD analysis project Ga0209203, IMG submission 184423) | Active sludge microbial communities of municipal wastewater-treating anaerobic digesters from Hong Kong - AD_UKC109_MetaG (SPAdes)... | ecosystem: Engineered > Bioreactor > Anaerobic >... | reverse complement strand
ATCGACTACGGCGTGGTCGGCTGCGGCGAACGCGCTTTCGTCGCCCTGCTCAGCGGCGAATACGAACACACCCCGGGCGTCGTGTATCGCGACGCGGACGGCGTGGTGATCGAAAACGCTCCCTTGTCGCGATTCGGGATCGACGATTTGCCGATTCCCCACCGCACCTGGCCGTTGCTGGACCCGGCGAATTACGACATGCACAACCTGCAGGCTTCGCGCGGTTGTTCGCGTCACTGCACGTTTTGTCCGCACGAGCGAATCGTGCAAGGCGAAGTCGAAATTTATCGTCCGGAACGAATCGAAGAAGAACTGCGGCAACTGCAACGGCTCGCGCCCAAGGCCGTATTCATCGCCGACGCCTACGTCAACCACGACAAAGAGCGCACTTTGCGTCTGGCCGAGATCATCAAACGGTCGTCGACGCCGTGGTGGTCGGGGCAGTTCAAACCGGACGTGTACGACGATCAAATCAACCATTCGCTGATCGACAGCCGCATCAAGTACCCCATCTTCGGCATCGATACCGGCTCACCGCGGTTGTGCCGGGCGCTGGCCGGCGGTTTTTCCTTCACCGATTACCATCGACTCCAACAACTGATTCCGCGCCGGCTCAAACCGATCTTTTCCTTCATGATCAATATTCCCGGCGAACGCTGGTGGGAAACGATCGCGACGTTGGGGCAAGTGGCGTGGTTGAATCTGACCGGCCGGATCGGCGTGATGGAACCCTACATCGCCTTTCCGTATTCGCCCCTGTCCAAAAGCCAGAAGTTGAACACCTGGGATCCGCGCCAGGTTCGGCTGTCCAGTCAACTCGGCCGAGCCTACTATTGTCTGCTGCACACGACGCATCGATTGCTGCATCTACCCTACGACACGCCTTTTATCAAAACGACAACTTGCTCCGACGTTCTTTTGCGGCATAATGAATACCTAATGGCCAAAGGGGAATGACCGAGAGAACGCCGGCATGAGTTTATCGCGCGCACCGCGTCCCAGTCCGATCAAACCGCTGACCTGGCTGCTGCTGGGTCTGCTGTTGGCGTTGTTCGTCGGCACGAACGTCTGGTTCGTCTCGCAGCACAACTTCCCCACGCCGTCGGACGAAGTCAATCACGAGCAAACCATCCTCTATTACTATTACAACGGCATGGGCCAGGTGCGCACGCTGACCTATCCGCCGCTTTACTATCTGGTTTCGATCGTCACGCACCACCTGTTGGGCATGGGCAAACAGGCGAGCATCGCGGCGAACATTCCGTTTTGGATCGCGCTGCTGCTGGGCACGTTCGGCCTGACGCGGCGGATCACCAATTCGCCGGCGGCCGCGCTGTTGGCCTGCCTGCTGGTAGGCACGTACCCGCTGACGTCCTCGATGTCGCGCATGGTAATGCTCGATTTCGCGCTGGCCGGCATGGTCGCGCTGGCGATGTGGCTGCTGGTGGAAAGCGACGCCTTTGCCCGACGGGGCATGACGATCGCCTTCGGCATCGTCTGCGGCCTGGGGATGCTGACGCGCTCGAGCTTCGTGATTTTTCTGGCCGGACCGACGATGGTCGAGCTGATTCGCGCCGGACGGCGCAGCCGGCTGCCCGAGACGGACGTGCCCTGGCGCAAATGGCTCACGTCGTTCGGCGTCGCCATGGGCCTCGGGCTGTTGATCGCCGCGTACTGGTACAGTCAAAACCTGTCGATGAAACTCGCCAACGGCGTTTTTCGCGTTTCCAACGAAGCGGCGAATCATCCGGACATCTCGTTTTTCTCGCTGAAGGGCTTGTTGTTTTATCCGTACGCGCTGACCGACATGGCGATTTCGCCGTGGCTGACGATCCCCCTGTTGGCGGCCCTGCCCGGTCTGGCGGCGCACAAGTGGCCGCATCGCCTGTTCATGGCGGCCTGGATCGTCGTGCCGTACCTGTTCTTTTCCAACCTCGATTGGAAACTGGCGCGCTACGTGATTCCGCTACTGCCCGCGCTGGCGGTGCTCACCGCGACCGGGTTGCTCGCCTGGCGCAACCGGGCGGTGCGGATCGTGGCCGGCGCGTTGACGGTGGCGCTGGCGCTCGGACAGTGGGCCGGACTGACCTTCGGCCTGGCGCAGCCCAAGCACCTGTCGGAGAACGGCTGGGTGCAGGCGCTGACGCCGTCAGTGCAATTCAAGACCAGCGATTATCGCGAGGACATCCACGTCGGCTCGCCGGATCGGCAGGCGTTCGACCTGGAGCAAGTGGGCGCAATCATCAAACGGTACGCCGGCAAGTCGCGCCCGGTGGTGATCGTGCGGTTCGTCGATACGCCGCCCGGAACGACGCCGTATTACTGCGAGCACCCCATCAATTTTCCGCTCAGTTACTACCTGACGCGCGAGAACATCAACGCGCGGTTGTACGATTGCGCCTTCGGGCAGGAAGGGACGATCACCTGCGAACCGCCGGGCTTCGATCCGGTCGCGGACATGGCGACGGCCGACTTTCTCATCGGCTTCGCGCCGCACGCAACCGCGTCGATCGTCGACGGCGATGACTGGCGACTGGAAATGGAATTCTCCGCCCGCGACGTGCGCCGCGAATTGTACCGCAACGTCACCCTCCTTCCCTGACGATTCCGCTGCTGGTCTACCGTTGATTTTTTGCTACAATGTTGCGCCAAGGCGGATAAAACGTTGAGCGAAGAAACGCATAAAAAAGAAACGGGGCCGGCCGGTCTGTCGTGGTTGACGGTGGAGGGATTCATCCTTGCCATCGCGGCCGTGCTGTCGTTGATTCCCGGCATCCGGGAGATGATCGACAACGAGTACCTGGCGCGGGGCATGCGGCAGACGGCGCAGTTGATGTTCGCGGCCGAGTACTGGTCGATGTTCCAGATCCTTTTCCCGCTCGGTCAGGTATTCCTGTTTTTTCTCTGGCGGTTTTCCAAACGCCTGCCGACGTTCGGGCAGACGCTCGGCTTCACGGCGCTGTACTTCGGCTCGATGGGGCTGATTCAGGTCGTTTCCACGCTGGTGATTTTGAACATCATGGTCAATAACATCAGCCGCTTCGAGATGCTGGTGCACAATTTCCCGGCGCCGGTCGGCGCGGCGATGGGCCAGATCGCGGATTATATGTTTCAACCGTTGCAGTTGCAGCCGCTGTATCTGATCAAATTTCTTTCGTTGGCGCCGGTGCCGCTGCTGACCTACGTGGCGGTTCACCTGGGATTCGGGCTGCTGCTGGCCACCACGATCTGGCAGGGCGTGCGGTACTATCGCGCCGCCCGGCAAGGGCTCAAACTCCCGAAGGAAAAACGATCGATTCAGTTGCCGCCGGTTTCGCGGCGTCATTGGTGGATTTTCCTGGTCATCCTGTTGCCCGTGACCGTCGCCTGGATCGACGAGCCGGCCGAGAACAACGTCGCGTTTGGCCATCCGAACATCTTGTTGATCAGCATCGATACGCTGCGCGCGGATCACGTGGGTTGTTACGGCCATACGCGCGACACCACGCCGATGATCGATCATCTGGCCTCGGAGGGGATGATCTTCGACCGCGCCATCAGCCAGAGCAGTTGGACGCTGCCCTCGCACGTGTCGATGTTGACCGGGTTCTATCCGATCGAGCACGGCTGCAACGTGGTGCAGGGCATCACCTTGTCGAACAAGGTGACGACGCTGGCCGAGTACCTGCTGGAGGCGGGCTATCACACGATGGCGGTGACCAGCAGTCATTTCGTCAGCCCGATTTACAACCTGGATCAGGGCTTCGAGGATTTTTCCTACAACCAAAGCACGGCCGAACGGTTGATCCGCGTGGCCGCCAAGCGCATCGACACCGAGGCCAAGCGACCGTTTTTCATGTTCCTGCATCTGTTCGACCCGCACGATCCCTACACGCCGCCGGAGGAATTCCGCGACATGTTCGTCAAGGAAAACGAGCTGCGCGTGGTGGACGGCTTCGTCGATCACGCCGTCAACAAGCACGGTCATCTGACCTACGGCAGTCGCGAGCTGGACATCCTGGAAAGACTGTACGACGCGGAGATCCGCTTCACCGACGATCAACTGGGCTTTTTGTTCAATCATCTGTGGAACTCGTCGGTGCTCAACAATACGATCGTGATCATCACCTCCGACCACGGCGAGTCGTTCGGCGAAAACAATGAGATCGGGCACGGCTCGGCGTTGTACTCGCAACAAATTCACGTACCGCTGATCATCCGCTTTCCTCCACGCATTCCGGGCGGCACGCGCTCGAATCGTTTGGTCGAAGCGTCGACGCAGCTTCTGCCGACCATTCTGGATCTGGCCGGACTGCCGATCCCGCCGGGGAAATACCGGCTGAGCATGGCGGCCGACGACCAGACGTGGGAACAGGAGGACAACCGCGCCTTCGCCGAAACCGCCATGCCGGGCGTGGCGCAGTATTCGTTCCAAAATCCCGAGTGGAAAACGATCGCCCCGCTGGTCGAAGGCTCGCTCAGCGCCAAATACTCCATGCTGTTCGCCCCGCAGGAAGATTGGGGCGACCGGAACAACCTCGCCCCGGAGCATCCGGACGTCGTGCAGAAATTCCTGTACGAACGCCTGGAACCGTATCTCGAATTGGAGAAAACCAACCGTCAACCGGGCGGCGCGAAGGTGCGGCTTTCACCGGCCGACATCGAGAAATTGCGTTCGCTGGGATACATTCAATAACATGCGCTCTTGTTCGGATGCGCGCACCGATGGTAGGGTATTGATCCTCAATAGCCGCCGGCGGCGGCGTTGACGCAAACCGTGGCGGGCGGAGATTCATGACAGCCGATCAAATGCTGAAAATGTCCACCGGCTTCATCCTTTGGGGCGGGGAAAATTACATCGCCGACAGCATCGGCAAGGTTCTTCTGATCTGGCTGCTGTTGCTCGCCGGTACGGGGACTTTATTTTATCTGAGCCGCCGCTTTCATCATCATTTTGCCGCCCTCGCCGCGCCGCTGCCGCCGGCGCCGTCGCCCAGCGCCTGGCGTTGGCTGCCGATGTCGTTGTTGTTCGCCCTGGCCCTGGCCATACGTTTGATCAACCTGGGCTTGGAGCCGCTGGACAGCCAGGAGCTGAGCTATTACATCAAAGCGGCGGCTTCCAATAATATTTTGATGATCGTTTTCGCGCCGTTCATGGCCAGTCCGCACCCGCCGTTGTTCACCCTGCTGATGTTCCTGTGGCGCCTGTTCAACGATTCCCTGTTTTACCTGCGTCTGCCGGAGGCGATCTGCGGGGCGCTGACCGTGCCGTTGCTTTACACGTGGATCAGCCGCCGCACGAATCATTTCATCGCCGCGGCGGCCGGTCTGATGCTGGCGTTTTCGGCGCTGCACACGTATTACTCGCAGACGATCATGCCCTACTCGCTGCTGAATCTGCTGATCGTCGCCGCGTATTATCTGCACAACCGCGTGCTGGACGAACCGGACCGCCGGTATCGCAGCATCGCCTATAGCGTCGTCCTGGCGGCCGGCCTGCTGTGTCACTTTAGTTATTTTGCTTTTATCTTCCCCTTGGTGCTGGAAACGATATGGACGTTTTATCGTTCGGAAAAAACGCCGGGGGATTGGCGACGGCTGCTCAAGTTCGCGCACGTGCTGACCGTCGCCGTGCTGGTGTTCGTCGCGCTGTCGATCGGCCTGGTGATCTACTTCGTCGCCGGGCTCAAAGTCATCATGCCGGTCATCAAAGAAATGGATTTGTACTACCCCTACGACACCGTCGGGGAAGGATTGCATTATTTCGTCAGGGAACTTCTCCGCTTTTTCGGGTACGGTTTCGGCAGCGCCTTCGGTTCGCGCGCCGTCGCCTGGGGCGACCTGCTGTACGCGCCCTTCGCGCTGCTCGGCTTGCTGTGGTGGCATCGCTCCTATCGCGACACACCCTGGCACGCGCATTTGCCGGTGCTGGCCGGCCTGAGCTTCTTCGTCGCCAACGGCCTGTTGACCGTGGTGCAGAATCACTTTTTCTATTTCGCCATGCGGCGGTTCATGCCGTTGCTGCCGTTCCTCTATTTTCTGCTGGCTTACGGATTGTGGATCCCCACGCGATTGCCGGCCAAACGGGCTCGACGGGCCTTCACCTATGCGCTGGCCGGCAGCGTTCTGGTGTCCGTGATTTCGTGGCAGTCGCTGGATCTGACCCAAACCCTGCTGACGGTGGAACGGACCGACTCGGGAAACGCCGTGTCCTATCTGAAGCGCAACCTGCAGGACGGCGATGCGGTCGCCGTGGGACCCTATGCCTTTTTCGAGAGCATGTTCAACTATGAGTTCCAGCGCAACCAGCGCGGTTGGGTGATGACGCTCGGTCCCGGCCGCTGGCACCGCCACTCGACCTGGAAGGACGGCCAGGCGGAATACGCGTACCTCCTTTATCCGTTGCACAACGTCTATCTGCCGTGGAACGAGGTACTCGCCAATGTGTACCTCAAACGCATCTGGCTGATGACGGTCAAAGAAACACCCTACGGTTGGCGCGAATTGCTGGGCCCCGGCACGATCAACCCCGAGCCGCTGTATCAGGCCGGCTGTTCGTTAATCGACCAGGTCAATTTCCAACTGGTGACGATCAGCCTCTTCACACCCCCGCCGCACCAGATTTGGTCGGATTCCATCATCTTCGGCGCCAACGATTTCGCCCAGGCGCGCGGCTTCCTCCCGTCCGAACAGGTGCGCACCATCAAGCGACTGATCGTGCACGACGCCAGCGTCAAATTCGCCGAGGCGGACACGATTGCGGCTTTTTCCATGGACATCGAAAAATACCGGTTCACCCGTCAACTCGAATTGACACTCGATCTGAGCACGCCCCAGGGTCACGCCACGCTGAAAATGCAGACCCAGCCCGGCATCTCACATCTGTACATTCCGATGCCGGATTTGCCCGCGGCGCCGGGTGACGAGCTGACGATCACCTTCCAGTTCGGCGATGAACACCGCGACCTGTTTCCCGATTGCCTGACCGATGAAGGTCTCGTTTGCGGCCTATACATTTACAAGCTGGAAGTGGAACGCAAGGAAAAGCCGGCAGCGGGCAATTGACCGCGCCGCTTCACGGCTCGGCGGCGGAAAACGCACAACCTTCCAAAACAGTGGCGGCGTCGATCTTCAACAAGCCCACGGAGGTGGCGACGAGAAACGAGTTGTCCTCCAACGACGGTTGAATCGAGCGGGTGCGCCGGCCGATGTACAAGCTGCGCAACAACCGTTTGTCGTCCAGACGGTAAACGTTCAACGTGCCGCGCAGGAAACTGGACACCAGCACACAACCGCTGCCGGGCGGCTCGAGCGTGCTGCGCGCGCCGGCCGGGGTGGACAACGACGCGAGCGGACCAAACGGTTCGACCGCCCATTCGTCCACCTGACCGCCGATGAAATGCGTTAAAAAGAACCGACGGCCGGCGGCATGGGAGATAAAGATCAGATCGCGAAAATGGGTCACCACATCCTGTTCGATTTCGCCCCGGACATTGAAAATGAAAAGATGGCTTTCGCTTTTGCTGGGCAGCGAACCGACGGCGATGAACTTGTCGCCGTCCGGATGCCAGATACTGTTGCGCACGCGATAGTCTTTGACCTCCACGCGATAAATAAAGTCGTCCAACGCGTCGTAAACCATCACGGCGTTGTCGTATTCATACTGCACCATCACGCACGCCGCGTCGGCGGTGAAGTAACCGTCGATGGTGTTGGGCGTCCGATGCTCGACCCGCTTCAGGTTGAACGTGCAAACCGGTTCGAAGATCAGACTGTCGAAGGAGCCGCGAAACAATTGCGAGCCCGCCACGAAATAAAACTGGCGGCGATGGAAATCGACAACGAGGTTGTCCGCCGTAACGTCGTCGGTGGGCAGCGACACGCCCGGTCCGAAGCGATCGAGCCGCACGACCGTGTTCATGTGCTGCGGCAACAGCAGCAGGTTGTCGCGCCACAGTAAAAACGCGCTCATATCGGTGATGGGGAAAATTTTCGCCCGAATGATATTGCTGCGCATATTCCGCAGATAGCCTTGGCGGTCGAAGTCCTGTAATTCGATCGCGTGCACCCCCTCCTGCCGGACGACGTCTTCCAGCCGTCCACGCTCGTCGACGACATACACGAAAAACGCCTGGAACAGGCACGCGCCGTAGATCGACAAGACAATCAGGGGCAACCAAAGCGGATAGGTCAGATAATCGTTGCGCCGCAACGTCCGGACAATGGTCAACAACAGGCCGATCGGCGCCAGAAAAGCCAGCAGATACGGCCAGGTCATCCCGTTGATAATCAACGCGGCGAAAACCAGGGCCAGGCCGATCGCATGCACCGGCCATTCGCGACGTTGCTCCTTCTTGCGCACTCGATCGATCACGGCCGTCGCCGCCAACAGCACCGGCCAGGCCAGCATCAGGAAAATCCAGCGGCCGACCATGATGCCCCAATAGTAAGCCAGCACCGTGGGCGCCAGCCAGCACACGGCCAGTTGCAGCCACCGGATGACCGCATGGAACTTGTATTGCCGCCCGCGCAAAATGGACAAAATAAGATCGAGGCCGAACACGATCAATGTCCAGCCGATTACCGAAACGCCGACGGACATGGCGTACATGAACAAAAGAAAAAACGGCAAGACGGGCAAAACCAGCAAAACGACCCGCAGACACCACAATCCGATCGTCTTGGGTATTTGCAGAATATGTTTCGGATTCATTATTTCGATGGTCATATTCATCGGCATGAATTATAGGGAAAGAATCCGGGCTTGGCCATCAGCGATCCGCCGCCGCGCAATAGAGGGAAACGGTCGCCGCATCCAAGCCGAACAACCCGGCGGCCGACGGTAAAAAATAGGCCGAGCCGTCCAGGGAAGGCGTAATGGAGCGTACGCGGTAGCCCAACCACCAGCCGGTGAGCAGCGCGCCGCTCGCGGCGTCGAGCAATTCCACGCCCCCGGCAAGAAAATTGGGGGTCAGCAAACAGCGCCCGCCGGACAAGACCTTCATTCCGCGCGTGCCGGGCGCGACGGGAAACGAGCCCGCCAACTTCAGACTATCCACCGAGCGTTTTTGCATGATTCCTTTCACGAACAGCGACGTAAAAAAATATTCGCCCTCGGCGGGAGCAAGAAACACAAAGCCGGATTCGTGTAACGGCTCTTCGCGCAGTTCGTTGCCGACCTGATCCAGTAAGACAAACCGCTTGCCGAACATGTTGGAGCCGTTGGCGACGGCGATGAACTTGTCGCCGTCCGGATGAAAGATGCTGTCGTGCACGATCGTCCCCAGCTCGATCCGTCGCGCCTTTCGTTGCGGCAGGTCATACACCATGAATCCCGTATCGTTGCCGTACTGCACCAGGAGCCGCCGCACGTCGTTGTCCGGCCAGCCGCGTAAAAAACTGGGGGTGGTGTTGGTGAAATTCGCCTCGGTGAAAACGTGCAGTTCCTCCATCACGTCGTTGTCGACGAAACCGCGGTACAGCGCATTTCCCGCCACGAAGTAATAGCAACCGGCGACGGCATCGACGACCAGGTTGTCGGCGACCACATTTTCGGTCGGCAGAACGAAAATTCCGTCTTGTCGATGCAGACGCAGCACCTGCAGCTCGTGTTGCGGCAGCAGCAACAGGTTGTCGCCATAGGGCAGAAAGGCGACATAATCGTGACTCGGGAAAATGTACTCGCGAACGTCGACGTCATCGGCCAGCTTGGCGCGATCGCGCAGCCGTTGCGGATCGTACCAATCCGGATCGATGCGAAACACGCCGTCCTGCGAGGCGATCTTCTCCGCCATGTCGCTTTGATCGTCGCGATAAACGTGCAGGCCGATAACCATGATCATCGCGTAGGTGGCGACGAACACCAGCGGCGTCCAGGCCGGCATCGACAACCGCCGCGTTTCATCGAGGCGACGCACAATGCGCCGCAACACCATCAATCCCGCAAGGAACAGCAGCAGCAACAACGGCGAAACATTCAAATGCAATAGAATTCCCACCAGAATCAACAAGCCGGCACTCACATAAATCCGGTCGGGCCGATGCACGAGACTCTTTTGCCGGGGCCAGAACGTCGCGGCCAACAGGACGGCGATCCATCCCACCACAAACAGGCGCAGACCGGGAATAAGACGCGCCCAGAGGATGAGGAAATAGAAAACCGAAATCCAACAAAACAACGCCTGAAGCGTATGCACGATAAAAATCGCCCGCGATCGCGGCTCACCGATGATCGTCAGGGGAAACTCGAGCACAAAGAGAACGGCCAGCAAGACAACGTACACAACGCCGAACAATCCCGGCAGGAGAAAATAGAAAATCAGCAGAAACGGTAAGACCGGCACGACGAAAAGCATCACCCGCAACAGCCAGGTCCACACGAATTGCGGGGTCAATTTCGCATCGATGTCGCTTCTGGTCGGTTCATCCCGCATCACGACGATGCACACCTTTGTTTTATTTGTTGCCGGGCGACGACCATTTTCACTGCGCCCAGGACGACGTCAGCTCGATGTCGGCCGGGTACTGGTTGGTCGACAGGTATTCATCATAACGCTCGTCGCCGAGCATCGACGACTTGAAAAAGGACGTGAGGTAGCCGTTGAGGATTTCGTTGGCCACATCGCTGGTGATGAACTGCGTGCCGCCGCAACCGGTCGAGCTATCGGGAATCAACCCCGGCGGCAGCAGCAGACACGCGTCGGTCGCGCTGTAGTGCCCGCCTTTGATCATGTCGACGAACAGCTTGTCGGCCGATTCGGCTTCGTTCCACAGCCTGCGCACCGGATTGTTGAACAGGCCGACGATGTTGTCGATCTGCCCTTGCAGCAAAAAGAACGGCTTGGTGAATTCCTGCGGGAAGATGCCGACCCACGCCGGATTGAGCGGCGCGATCACGTCGACGAAATCGAACGCCGCGCCGGCCTGCAGGGTGGTCATGCCGCCGTAACTGTGACCGGTGATGCCGAAAGCGTCGAGGTTCAGCAAATTTTCCCACGGCCCGCCCTGCTCGGCGTTGAGCTCTTCGAGGCGACGGTAGATGAACTCGACGTCCTCCACGCGATCGAAGTACGAATCCACGATCGTCAGCGGATCGGCGAGGATCAGCGCGCCGCCGTCCGGATCGTTGGTGAAGATCGCGTTGCCGTAATGGTCCGGCGCAACCACGATGAAGCCGTGGCTGGCCAGGTGCTCGCAGGTGGTGAAGTTCTGGAAGCGGATCGCGGTCAGGCCGTGGCTGAAAAAGACCACGGGGTACGGCGTGTCGCCGACCAGAATTTCCGCATCGCGCATGGCGGTGGTTTCATAGGCCAGCAAGTCGGCAAAGGAATCGCCGTAAAGCAGATTGAAAACCCATTCGCCCCAGAAGGGGATCGGGCCGATCATGTCCTCGATGGTGTTGATCTGACCGCCATTGCCCGTCGAGGGGTACCAGATTTCCAACGGCAGGAAGCGGTCGTGCAGGCCCCACAATTCCCAGCGGCTGTCGTCGGTGAAGCACAACGTGGTGACGCCGACGTCGTAAGGACCGCGCTGGGCGGGCGGATCGAAATCCTCTTCGGTGTCGTCATCCGCCGGTGGCGTCGTGTCGTCATCGTCGTCATCGACGGGCGTATCGTCGTCATCGTCGACGCCGGACGTGTCGTCGTCGGCGATCATATCGTCATCCGCCGCATCCTCGGTGTCGTCGTCATCGTCATCGCCGCCGCACGAAACCAACAACAACAACAGCAACGCGCACAACAACCAGAGAGCACCATGCCGAGTACCGTTCGCCATGTTCGCCTCCAATTCACCTATTTCAACTTACCGTATGAAAAATGTTCTATCATTAAATAAAGCCGATTTCACCTCGCTCGATGAGCGGACTTTGATTTTTCTCCCGGTTTGGGGTCAAATCATTCCCGATGGGATACAAGCTCGGCTATCGCCATTTTTTCCTCGTTTGTTGGCTGGTGCTCGCGCTGGCCGGCGGCGGCTGCGATTGCGCGCGGGATAAAGCGCCCGCGCCGGACCGCGTGACGACCACGCCCGCGACAGTCGGCCAACCGCAAACGCGCTTGCCCGGCTGGCGCATCCAACCGTGGCTGGCGGGCAACGAACTGACCACGCCGACCGACGTGGCGATCACCAAGGACGGCGCCGTGTATGTCGCCGAGTCGTGGGACACCCTCAGCCGGATCGACGAGCGCGACGGGCAATGGCATGCGCAAAACGTCATCGACGATCCGCTCACGCCGCTGGTCGAAAAACGACGGCTGTACTCGCTGGCCGTCGACGACCGGGGCGCGCTGTGGGGCTACAACTTCACCGAAGGCGCGCTGTGGAAAATCACGACCGACCAACGCGGCGACTATCGCTACGAACATTTTAAAAACGACAAACTGTTCAGCCCGTTCGAAAGCGTGCTGGCGGCGGGTCCCGACCACTCGCTGCTGGTGGGCGTGAATCATCCGCCGTCGAGCGACCGGGCGCGCGTCGAAATATTCCGCTTCGACCCGACTACACAGACGCTGACGGTCGTCGCGGAACTGGCGGAGGATCTAAAAGGGCTCGCGCGGCATCCGGCCGGCGGCGAATTGTACGCGGTATCCGGCAAGCGCCTGTTGCGCATCGATCCGGCCACCGGCAAATCAACCGCGCTGCCTTTGACGCTGGCTTATGATGTTTCGTGGAACGGCCTGGCCTTCGCCCCGGACGGTCGTCTCTATCTGTCCGTCGGCGATTGGAGTGCGAAGGGCGAAATTCTGCGCCTCGATCCACAACAGAAGATACCGACGCTTGAAACGTTTTTCGCCACGCCGCAATCGGGCCTGCAGGGCATCGCCGTGGGGGAGGCGGACGGGCAAACGTATCTGTACGGCGTCAGCCGGCGCGGCGGCGATCTGTATCGCATTCCGCTGGCGCAACCCGACGCGCAAACCGATTATCGCCTGCTGCGCGGCAACGGCATTTCGATCGTGCAGAACCTCGCCTGGGCGAAAAATCTGACCACGGGCCGCGCGGAGATTCTGGTCAACGACGGCGAGTCGGGCCGCCTGTTGCGCATCGACGCGCGCGACAAAACCGTGCGCTTGTTGACCGAGACGATCACCTACAATCATTTCGGCGCGAAGATGTCGATCGACCGCAACAGCGACGAGCTGCTGTTTTGCATCAACGCGCCCGGCTTCGAAAGCCGCTTCGGCCTGCTGCGCATTTCTCCGCGCGAGCCGGCCGACGTGTGGCCGGTGCTCGACAAGGACGCATGGACGTCGTTCCGGCCCGCGTCCGCGGTCGTCGCGCGCAACGGCGCCACGTGGATCACCAACCTGCAGGAACGCGGCGAAATTCTGGAGTTGTCCGCCGGCAACCAACTTTCGCTGCTGGTCGACGCGGCCCGCGTGCCGCTGCTGCGCTTCCCCAACGGACTGGCGGCGCTGGACAACGGCAGTCTGTTCGTCGGCGTCACGCAGCACAACCGGCACGTGTACGCCGGCGTGCCGTGGAGCGACACGATTCTCATGCTTACCCGCGAGCGCGACATCGGCTGGCGCTGCCGCACGGTGTTCGTCGACAAAGCGCACGTCGATCGCGCGGCGATCAACGATTTCACCGTCGCGCCCGACGGCCGCGTGTTCATCGCCCTGCGCGACAAGGTCTATCTGGCCGCGCCGCCCTATACCAACGGCGCCGCCGAAGTGCTCGCCGAAGGCTTCGGCCAGGTGCTGGGCCTGACGTTGAATCGCGACGGTCACCTGTACGTCGCCGACGGCGAAAACGGCTCCCTCTGGCGGTTCACGCCCCCGACCGGCCAATGACGACGATGAAGCGAATCTCTCCGCGCGCGGCGCAGGCTTTGACTATCCTCGGTTTTCTCGCCGTGCTCGCCGTCACGCTGACGGCGCACGCGCACCTGGCCCGTCTGGCGCCCTACGTCGACGAAGGCGACATGGCGATGGACGCGCGCATCATCCATCGCGGCGGGCTGATGTACCGCGATGTGTTCAACGAAAAGGGCCCGGGGCTGTATTGGCTGGTGGCCGGGCTATTTGAGCTTTTCGGCGACCGGCTGATCGTGTTGCGCTACGCCTCGGCCGCCGGCACGGCGCTGACGCTGCTGTTGCTTTTCGCCTTTGGCCTGCGCCGGCAAAAACCGCTGACCGGTCTGCTGGCCGCCGCGGGTTACGCGCTCACGCACCTGTTTTTCCTGGGATTCATTTATCAGGCCGAAGCGCCGATCACGCCGCTGTTGATGTTGGCGTTGTACCTGCTGGCGACCGAGCGCGACCGGCCGCCGTCGCCGGGGGCACTCATCTTCGCCGGATTGGCGCTGTTCGGCGCGACGACGGTCAAGCAAACGTCGTGGTTGATGGTCGCGGCGGCGACGCTGTATTTGCTACTTGCCGACTGGCGCACCGATAAGCGGGCGGCGCTCAAGCACATCACGATTTTTCTCACCGCCGTGGCCGCGCCGTGGCTGATCGTGCTGGCCGCGTCGTGGAACTACCTCGACGAATTCCTGCGCGGCTACCTGTTTCCACTGTTGGAGTACGACACCAAATTTTACACCTACTGGCCCAATCGCCTGGAGTTCTTCCTCGAATTGCCGGTCTGGTGGATGGTGCTCGTTTCATTGGTCGCACTGCCGTTGACGCGCCTGGCGCGCGCCGACAAATGGCTGTTGGGGCTGATGCTCGCGGCGGTGTTGGCGACGATGTTCCCCGCGTTGTTCCCTTATCACTTTGCGCCGCTGCTGGCGCTGAGTTGCCTGGGCACGGCCCTGGCGCTGACGCACTTGCCACCGGTGTACAACGCCTTGCGGTGGCTCGCCCTGGCCGGCTTGCTGGCGTTGACGGCGGTCGCCGCTTTCAACGCGCCGGCGCAGCAGATCAAGGGTCAGTTTTTCGCGCCGCCGCACCCGGCCGACGCGGCGATCGTGCGCGACATTCAAACGCACACCGCGCCCGATGAAACGATTTTCGTGTTCCCCTTCAATTCGCTGTATTACTACCAGGCCGACCGCGCGCACCCGGGGCGGCACGGGTTTTTCCTGCCCTGGGTGATTCCCGCGCACGTGCTGCCCGAGGTGCTCGCCGAGTTCGCGGATCGTCCGCCGGCGCTGGTGTTGTACGTTTACTTCGACAAGTGCACGACCAACGGCGCGCGGCCGAAGGATTACCTCGAGCCGTTGTTGGCGCGCCTGCTCGCCGAGTATCGCCCGCGCGAAATTTATTCGAACAATGTCGTGATGCTCGAACGGCTCGCGCCGGGAACGCAAGCGTCGCCCAATGAGCGTTGTCTGTTGTCGAAGCTGCTGTACACCGACCTGGATTGTCGCGGCATCGTCCCGCCGTTGGCGCAGTGGCGGCGTGAATGCGGTTTGTGAGATCCGAGCGGGAAAGGAACTGTCCATGAAACGAATTTCGCTGTTGTGGATTTTCGCGTTGACGCTCTGCCTGCTGTTCGCTTTCGCCTGCGGCGGCGATGACGATTGCGATTGCGGCGACGACGATGACGCTTCGCCCGCCGACGACGATGACGATAACGACACCACCGACGATGATGACACGACGCCCGCGCCGCCGACGCTGAGCGAACCGGTGATTGTCGTTCCCTCCGACGGCCTGCCCGCCGGCGTCGAGTTGCAAAACGCGAACAACAACCTGGACGTCGTTGCGCACGACGACCGGATCTTCCTTGCCTTCCGCACGGCGCCGTCGCACTTCGCCGGCCGCCGCGCCACGCTGTACGTGGTAAGCACGGCTGATCAGGAAACGTGGGAGTTCGAGGCGACGTTCCATCTGGAAAAGGATCTGCGCGAGCCGCGCCTGCTGTCGTGGAACGGCCGGCTCTTTTTATACTTCGCCGTGCTGGGCTCCAACCCGCTCAACTTCGAGCCGGGCGTGATGATGTTCAGCGAGCGCACCGCGCCGGGCGAATGGACCGAGCCGGAGGAGTTCTACGAGGAGGGCTTCATCGCCTGGCGGACCAAAACCATCAACGGCACGCCCTACATGCTGGCCTACGTCGGCGGCGAAGGCATCTACGACGTCGACCCCGAACCGATGCGGGTGCATTGGCTGACCACCTCCGACGGCGCGAACTGGGAGCCGGTCGTGCCCGCTCAGCCGGTCGTGCTGGAGGGCGGCTGCTCGGAAACCGACTTCGTGTTTCTCGACGACGGCACGTTGATCGCCGTGTGCCGCAACGAGATGGGCGACGAATCCGGTTGGGGCGCAAAGATCTGCCGCGCCGAAGCCGAAACGCTCGGCGATTGGCAGTGCGTCGGCGACACGCGCAAGTACGATTCACCGCTGATGTTCCGCCACGGCGACGAGGTGTACCTCATCGGCCGGCGCAACCTCAACGACTCGGGCGACTACGACCTGGGCTTCGACGACCTGAATACGACGCTGCAGCACCTGCTGTACGAACTGGATTATTGGATTCACCCCAAGCGCACGTCGCTGTGGCACGTGGACCCGCAAACGCTCGAAGTCGAATTCGTGCTCGATCTGCCGTCGCGCGGCGACACGTGCTTTCCGGGATTGATCGAGTTGGATGCCGACCGCTTCCTCGTGTACAACTACACCTCGCCGCTGGACGGCCCCGATACGATCTGGGTGCTCGGCCAGCTCGGGCCGACGCAGATTCTGCGGCAGGAGATTTCGTTTCCGGCCAAATGATCGCAACACACTTTGCCGTCCGGCCCGTGCCCGTTGTACTATAATCACGGCATCGTTCAACGAGAGGTAGGTCCGTGCGCATCGCCCTGATCGCCCCGGCCTGGGGTCGGCTTTACGGCAGCTTCCGCGCCCTGTCGCGGGAGATCAACACCACTGCGCCGCTGGGGCTGGCCTACCTCGCCGGCGCGCTGACGGCCGCCGGACACCAAACGAAAATCTTCGACGTCGAAATCTCCCATCGCGACGAAAACAAGCTGCTGGCGGCGCTGGACGAATTTGCGCCCGCGGCGATCGGCGTGAGCGCGACTTCCCCGGTGATCGTCGAGGCGACGCGCCTGGCGCGGGCGATCGCGCGACGGTCGAGCGCGCCGCTGATTCTCGGCGGGCCGCACATCAGCGCGGTGGGCGCGGACGCTCTGCGCGACGATTCGCCGTTCGTCTACGGCTTGTTGGGCGATGCGGAACAGACGTTCCCGCCGTTGCTGCGGGCGCTGAGCGGCAACGAAGATCCGGCGCAGATTCCCGGCGCGGTCGTGCGGCGCGACGGACAGACGAGCGTCAACGAAACGCATCAGCCGCCGGGGGAACTCGACGCGTTGCCGCTGCCCGCGTTTCCCGGCATCGACTGGCAACGCTATCGCTGGTCGGTGCCCGGCGACGGGCTGCGCATCGCGGCGCCGATCATCGCGTCGCGCGGCTGCCCGTACCATTGCCAATTCTGTTTCCGCGATCCGCGCCGGCGCGGAGTGCAACGCCGCCGGGCGACCAACATCATCGAGGAAATGCGCCAGCGTCTCGCCGAAACGCCCGCGCGGCACTTCGTGTTCGTCGACGATTTTCTGACCGGCGACCGGACGATCATCAACGAACTGTGCGAACGCTGCCGCACGCTGTCGCCCGCGTTTTCGTGGGAGGGCGACACGCGCGCGGACGCGGTGGACGATGAACTGTTGCGCGCCATGCGCCGCGCCGGTTGCGTGCGCCTCAACTTCGGCGTGGAAAGCGGCGACCCGGAAATTCTGCGCCGCCTGGGCAAGCAGACCGACCTGCGCGTGGTGCGCGACGCCTTCGCCGCGGCCAAGCGCGCGGGGCTGGAAACGCGCGGCACGTTCATTCTGGGCACGGCGCACGAAACGCGCGCGACGGTGCGACGTACGTTGCGTCTGGCGGCGGGACTGCGCGAACTGGACCAACCGTACATCAGCATCGCCATCCCTTACCCCGGCACGCGGCTGCGCGCGATGGCCGTGGCGGGCGAAGGCGGCTTGCGGCTGCTGGACGCGTCGTACGAGCGCCTGGGCCGCTACGGCAACGCGCTGATGGAAGTCAACGACCTGACGCCGCGCTTTTTGATCCGCGCGCAAAGGTGGGGCACGCTGTGGGCGTACCTGCAACCGGCGCGGCTGAGTCACAACCTGACGCGCACCGGCTGGCGTGAAACGCTGCGCCTGACCTGGGCGTTTTTGCAGACGATCGTCCGTCCGCCGCGACTCTCCCCGCCGCTGGCCGCCGGCAAGCTCGGCGCATATCAATCAAAATAAGTTTATTCGGCGCTACGCCGGCGCACCGTCCAGAAGGCGCTCCACAAAAAACGCGTCTTGCCGAAAAAGGAAGGGAGCTTGATCGATTTCGCGCGCCGCCCGCCGAATCGCTCGGCAACGTTCACCTCGACGCACGAATGCCCCCGGCGCAAAAGCTTCACCAGCAGTTCGGTCAGGAAAATCGCGTTGCGCGGCTCGACCTTCACCGCCCGCGCCGTCGCCGTGTGCAGCAGCATCGTATAATCGAGCGAACGCAGATTCAGCCGGAGCAGGCGGTTGATGGTTTTGAGAAATTTGTCGTCCTGCGGATCGGGGCCGCGCGGATCGGTGCGCACGAGCATGACGATCTCGGCGCGCTCGCCGTGCGACAACAACGCGTCCAGCCCCTTGGGCGAAACCTCCTGCGGACGGCCGAGGAAGAGAAAATGATTCATCCGCGCGCGCTTCAATCCGGCGAAAAACACGGCGCCGAGTTTCCGGCGGCGGCGGAAATGAACAACCGTTATGCGTTCATCGGCGGCGGCCAGTTCGTCAGCGAGCGCCCCGGTGCCGTCGGTGCCGCCGTTGTCGTACAGCAAAATCTCCCAGGTCGGGAAATGATACGACGCGATCGAAGCGAGCTGTTGCACCGCGTCGGCCAGCGTCGCCTGCTTGTTGCGCGCATTAAGGACGATCGTGAGCGACGGAGATTCACTCATCGGCGCCGCCGCGCGTAATTATAATTGATGGCGAGTGGAGGATCATTCGTATACGGGCTCGTCGGGATGCTCGGCGCGTCGCAGGTCGGCCACCTCGCCGATGACGCGCGCGGGATTGCCCGCCACGACCTTGCCCGACGGCACGTCTTTGGTCACGACCGACCCGGCGCCGACCAACGCGTTGGCGCCGATGTTCACGCCCGGCAGGATCGTCGAGTTCGCGCCGATGCGGGCTCGTTTGCCGATGTGCGGGCCCACCAGGTTCGCCTTGGAGCGACGCGAATTGGGATAGCGGTCGTTGGTGAACACCACGTTCGGACCGAGCCAGCAACCGTCTTCGAGCACGCTGTATTCGGGCACGAAGGCCTGCGAGTGAATGCGCACGCCGTCGCCGATGGTCACGTGATGCTCGACCACGCTGCCGCTGCCGATCGAAACGTTGTCGCCGATCGTGTTGTGCTCGCGCACCAACGCGTGATGGCCGGTTTGAAATCCGTCGCCGATGCGGTTGCCCGCGTAGATCACCGTGTGCGAGCGGATCGTCGCACCCGCGCCGATAACGGTCGTCGTGTCTTCGCCCCAATCGATGCCGGGCGGCACGCCGATTTCCACGAAGCGCCCCAGGGTCGCGTCCTCGCCCAATTCGACATGCAGATGAATGAATGTTGTTTCGTCCATGGTGTGCTCCGCTATTTTTCGATCAGGAACGGGCCGAGGCACAGCGCGTCGAGCCCGCTGGAATAAAACGTACGCAGGGCGTCGCGCGGGGAACAGACGATCGCCTCGCCGCGCAGATTGAAGCTGGTGTTGAGCACCAGCGGCACGCCGGTCAGATCGGCGAAGGCGGCGATCAGTCGATGGTACAGCGCGTTTTGCTCGTCGGTCACCGTCTGCACGCGCGCCGATCCGTCGGGGCCGAGCACAGCCGGAATTTTCCCGGCCTGCGCCGGCTTCACGTAGAACGTCTTTTCCATAAACGGCGACGGCATGGCCGTAGCGAAAAGCTCGCCCGCCCGCTCGGCCAGCACCGACGGCGCGAAGGGCTGATAGGGGCGGCGATTCTTGATCGTCTCGTTGATGCGCAGGGGCGAAGCCGGGTCGCGCGGATCGGCCAGGATCGACCGGTTGCCCAGCGCGCGGTCGCCGAATTCCACGCCGCCCTGAAACCAACCGACGATGCGCCCGTCGGCGATTTTTTGCGCGGCGGTTTGCGCGATGTCGTCGGGCCGCAGGTAGCGGATTTTATCGCGGCGCAGTTCGGCTTCGATTTGCTCGTCGTTGAAGGCGGGGCCCAGATAGTTGTGCACCATCGGCGCGGGACGCGGGCCGCCCAACTCGCGGATGGCGACGTGCCAGGCCGCGCCGATGCAACTGCCGCTGTCGTCGGGCATCGGCGGCACGAAGACATCGACGAACGGCGTGTGCGCGGGCACCTTGCCGTTGAGCACGCAGTTCATCGCCACGCCGCCGCACAGGCACAGGTTCTTGCTCGGCACGAGTTGCGCCAGATCGTCGAGCAGCGCGAAGACGAGTTCTTCGGTCACCTTCTGCGTCGCGGCGGCGATGTCGAAATAGCGCTGATCGGGCGCGGCGTCGGCCGCGTAGGGCTCGCCGAGCAGTTCGCACAGGCGCGGCGCGAAGCGGCCCGGGCGATGGAATTGATAGTAATTGAAGTACGCCAGGTCGACCTCGAAGGCGGCCGGACCGGTGCGGTGGATGAGCGATTTCATCGGCGCGTAATAAACGTCGGGATCGCCGTGCGCGGCGGCGGCCATCAGCTTCCATTCGTGGCGGTCGGGCACGAGGCCGAGAAATTCGGTCAGCGCCGCGTAGAAGCTGCCGACGCTGTGCGGGAACTCGACATGGCGCAGGCGTTCGATGGTCGTGCCGTGCGCGTGGTAGAAGACCGTCGTTTCCTTTTCGCCGAAGGCGTCGATCGAGAGCACGGCCGCTTCGTCGAAGGGGCTTAGATAATAGGCCGTGGCCGCGTGGCTGTCGTGATGCGGCACGTAGTGCACCCGCACGTCGCCCAGTTGCGCGTCGCGCAGATGCACCTGCAACGCCTGCGCGTCGGCCCCGGGCGTCTGGCCCAGCAGATAATTGAGCGGCGCGTAGAGCAGTTCGCCGCGGAAACGCGCCCGCTCGCTCTGCAGCGGATTGAGCGCCTCGAGGTAGATCGCCGGATTGACCGACACCGCCACCGCCGCCAAGTCGCGCAGGCCGATTCCCGCCTGACGCAGGCAGTAGTTCATCGCCTGGACGGGAAAACGGCGCGTGCGTTTTTCGCGGTTGAGCCGCTCTTCCTGCACGGCGGCCAGCAGGCGGTCGTCGCCGATCAACGCGGCGGACGTGTTGTAGTCGTTGATGTCCAGACCCAAAACATAGTTCGGCATGATGTGCGCACCAATCGCTAAAGGTTCGCCCAACGGGCTGTAATCAATTTTTTATAACAAAACACCTTCGCGCCCACAATGTGCGCCGGTTTTTCGCCGTGCCGGAGCGTTTTTGTTGTATCGAAGGGATAGCCGTGTTACTTTTGCGGGGGAAAGGAGCGCTAAACGAACGGTTATGCACCGCGACGATTTCCGCATACTGCTGATCTTCCCGCCGGGCAAAAACGTCGCCTCGTTCTCGCCGGATTTCAATCTGCTGGGTGAGGATTACGGGCATTTTCCGCCCTTGGGATTGCTGTATCTGGCGTCGTCGTTGCGCGCGCGCGGCTTCGGCAACATCAAGGTGGTCGACACGTCGCTGCGCCATTTGACCGTTGAGCAGGTGGGAGGCGTCGTCGAGGAGTTCCGGCCGCACCTGGTGGGCATCACCGCGTTCACGGTGGGCTTCGGCGAAACGGTGAAGATCGCCACGACGGTCAAGCGGATCGATCCGCAGATTCACGTCTGCGTCGGCGGTCCGCACGTGAAGGTGTTCCCGCGTCTGACCATCGAAAAGCCGACGATCGATTCGATCGTCCTGGGCGAAGGGGAAGACGTACTGGCCGATCTGGCCGACGCGCTGGTTGCGGACGCGCCCCTGCCGCCGGGCGTAATCACGCTGGGAAATTATCCGGGCGACGAAGCGTTGCCGGTGCAGCGCATCACCGACCTGGACCGGCTGCCGTTTCCCGCGCGCGACCTCATGGGCGGCATCGTGCACAGCAGCTCGGTGGGCATCATGCCCAAGAGTCTGTCGATCATCACCTCGCGCGGCTGCCCGTTTTCCTGCACGTTCTGCGACGTGCCGTTCAAGAAAGTCCATTACCGCTCGATCGGCAACGTGATGGACGAGATCGAATCGTGCCGGCCGGATCGCGACACGGAAATTTTCTTTTACGACGAAACGCTGAACATCGTCGCCGAGCGCTTCACCGAGCTGTGCCGCGAAACGGCGCGCTTCCGGCGGCCGTGGTCCTTTCGCGCGCGCATGGACCTGCTCGACGACAACCTGCTGCGCGAAGCCAAACAGTCCGGCTGTTTTCAACTGCACTTCGGCCTGGAAACGACCAACGACGAGGGCCTGGCGTACCTGCGCAAGGGCATCACGATGGAGCAGGCGCGGCGGGCGATCGCGGCGACCAAGCGCGCGGGCATCCGCATCATCCTCAACCTGATGATCGTGCTGCCCTTCGAAAAAACGGAGGCGGACATCCAGCGGATGATGCGCGAGGTGATCGCGCTGGATCCGTACATGGTGCAGATCAACGTGTTCGAGCCGATTCCCGGCACGGCGATTTTCGAGGACGGCGTGCGAAAGGGCATTCTTTCCTGGCGGGACTGGGAAGAGTACGTGCGCGATCCGCACGACGATTTCGTGCCCAAAACGTGGGACGAGCACATTGAGCAGGCGCAGGTCGGGCGCATCTGGCAAAACGCCTACCGGATGTTTTATATGCGGCCGGGCAAGATTTTGCGGTATATGTTCAGCGTGCGCACCTTCAGCGAATTTTTGCGCATGTTCCGCAACGCCCGGCAGTTGCTGAAATAGAGGCCGCGTCCACGAAATTCCGGGGAGCCCGAGCGCGGCAAACCAGGCATGGGGAGGATCGCCGTTGGCGCAATGCCGTCAGCCAATTCGCGTGACGCATCCGCGGAGCGCGGCATGAAACTGCTGTTGCTCAACCCGCCGTATCCGGAGCCGATTCAACGGCGCTTCAACTGTTCGTATTACGTCAACGAGTTTCTGTATCCGCCGCTGGAACTGTTGTCGCTGGCGGCGGTGGCGCGACGCTTCGCGGGCGTCGAGCCGGAGGTGGTCGACGCGATCGCCCTGCGCCTGAGCGAGGACGAGGTAATCGCGCGCGCCGGCCGCGCCGACCTGCTGCTGGCCCTGGGCGCGCAGGAGATGATCGGCGACGACCTGCATTTCCTCAACCGCCTCAAGGCCGCGCACCCGCATTTGCCGGTGGGTATTTTCGGCTACTACGCCACGCTGTACCCGCACGAGATCCTTTCGCGCACGTCACTGGACTACCTGCTGATCGGCGAGCCGGAAAACGTTTTCGCCGAGTTTCTCGCCTGGCGGTTGGGACAGGGACCGGCGCCCGCAGTCGGTCTGGGATGGAAGGAAAACGGCGAGGCACGCGTGGGCGAGCCAGCGGAGCGCATCGTCGATCTGGACGCCCTACCCTGGCCCGCGTATGACCTGATCGACCTGGCGGCCTATCGCGATCTCGACCTGCCGTTGCCGATGGCGGCGGTGATGGCCGGGCGCGGCTGTCCGCAACCGTGCAATTACTGCCCGCGTTCCTACAGCAAACGCTACCTGACGCACTCGGTCGACTCGACGATCGTGCACGTCAAGGAGTTGATCGCGACCAAGCACATTCGCTCGCTGCGTTTCATGGACGATTCGGTGACCGTCAATCGCGACTACTTGCTGGAATTGTGCGCCGGGCTGGAGCCGCTCGGCCTGGTCTGGACCGCCAACGCCAACCTGCCGGCGATGACGCCGGAGATCGCCACGGCGATGAAACGCGCCGGGTGCCGCCGCCTCTGGTTCGGCCTGGAAAGCGGCAGCGACAAAATTTTGCAGGCCTTCGGCAAAACGCAGACGCCCGCGTTGATCCGCGAGAAGCTGCGCGTGTGCCGCGCGGCGGGCGTCGAAGCGGGCGGGCACATCATCGTGGGTCATCCGGAGGAGACCGAGGAGGACTTCGCGCGGTCCGTCGCGTTGATCAAAGGGCTCGACCTGGACTACCTGGGCGTGAACGCGGTCGCGTTTTATCCGGGCACCGAGCTGTATGAGCAGTACCGCGAGCTGATCGACTTCGAGATTTTCCCGTACCGTTGTCGGATCAAGGATCCGACGCTGGTCGCGAAGGCGTTGGCGCGGCAGAAGGTTCTTTACCGCAAGTTTTATTTTTCGCCGCGGGTGATCGTCCGCCGGATGGGCGATCTGATCCGGCAGCCCCGCGTGGCCTTCAAGCGTGTTCTCGATTTGCTGAAGATTCTCTTCCTGCCCGATCCGGAAGCGCGCCGCCCCGGTTTTTAGCCCCCGTTCGCCGCCGGCTCTTCGTCGTTGAGCGAGATCTTCCCCCGGCGGAAATCCCGCCAGGCATCCACGATGACCGACGAGGTAAAGGGCAGCCCGGCCACCAGCGGCCAAAGGTATTCGACCGCCGAATAGAGCACGCCGAACGCCGCCGCCTGCTCCGGCGTGGCGAAGCGCGCGAGCAGCACCAGCGACAGCGCCTCGCGCGAGCCGACGCCGGCCATGGTGATCGGCAGGTTGGTCACCAGCACCATCAACTGCACGATGACGATCAACTGTATGAAGGAGACGCCGATCCCCAAATCGCGGGCGATCAACCAAACGGTGATCACCTCGAGGATGGCGAAAACGAACGCATAGGCCAGCAGCAGCATTTTCGCCCCGCGCGTCAGCCGGGCATGGGTGGACAACAAACGCGCGGACAATTGCGCCAGCCCCGGATGGATCTTCTCCCCAAGGCGCAAAATCCACTGCCGCACGCGTTTGGATTCCAGCAGAAAAAAGAGGATGGTCACGCCCCCGGCGAACGAGGCGATCACCCAGGCCGAATGCATGGTCGCCAGCGCACCGGCGATCATTCCGCCCAGCGCCAGCAGCAGCGTGGCGGCGAAGGAAAGGTACTTGTTGTAAAAAAGCGTGCTGACGATCGTGGAGATCGGCTTGCCCAGACGTCGGCCGAGGATCGCCGCGGTGATGATCTCGCCGGTCTGGATCGGCAGCAGCAGCCGCACCGGTCCGGTGCCCGCGTTCAGGCGCATGAGATAGCCGAACGGCGCGGAAATGCCCACATATTTCAGCGTTCGATGCCAGCGTTCGCCGTACAGACCGATGTTGGTCAACGCGGAGATGATCAGCACCAGCAGCAGAGTCCGGCCGCGCAGCAGGCCGATGGTCGCCAGGGTTTTGTCCACCGGCGCCCACCAAAAAACCAGCAACAGCAAGCCCACGGTCGTGCTGGCCAGCAGGATGATTCTTCGGCGATTGTTCATTTCCGCAACATTGTGGTTGAAATTGGCCATACTATAGCGACAATTCTCGCCCCAGGTCAAAAGGCCCGGGCCATTCGACCCCCGGGCAAAGAAATCATTGACACATCAAGGGGCGTTTGGCTATCGTATTTAGAGCCTGATAAAGGAGGTACCCTATATGTTTTGGCGTCCGGCCCCCAAACCCCGTCCGAATCCCCCTGTAAAATAACTGCACAATCAGCTGCTGATTTGCGGTCAAGGGCGGATGTGTTGACAAGCGACCAGTCACGACGGTCGTGAAGAGGCGTGTTTGCCCGGGGAGCGATAATGGATTTCGAATCCACGATCATCGAACCGAAAGGCCGCATCGGACAGTTGTACGGTTCGCGGGAACAACAGCAGCACGCCCTGGCCGATGATCCGGGATTGCACAATGTGCTGGGCTACGAGCTCGCCTTCGCGGACGATCCTCAAAGCCAGGATTTCCTTTCGCCGTCCTCCCCCTATTTTTTGATAAAGCAGTTGGCCACCGATTTGTACCGGCACGCCTTCGCGCCGTATTACGACGGCCTGCCGGTCACGGGTCGTGTGCTGGACCTCGGCTGCGGCATCGGCCGGTTCACCGTGCCGCTGGCCCGGCGTTTCGAGGAGGTCGTGGCCGTGGACGCCTGCCGCACCTCGCTGCAGGTCTGCCGCCGGCATCTGGATGAGGCCGGGGTGGCCAACGTGACGTTGCATTGGGCCGACCTGAGCTGCCTCGCCGAACTGCCCGCCGCCTCGTTCGACGTCATCTTCGCCGTGGAGCTGCTGTGCTACGCGACCGATCCCGACGCGGTGATGGCGCAGTTGAGCCGCGTGGCGCGCCCGGGCGCGTACTTGTTCGTTTCGGTCGAACAACTGCCCGGCGGCATCTGCGGCCTGCCGTTGGGCCGGGTCGATTACCTCGGCGAATTGCTGTCCGGCAGTCCGCTGCTGATCGAACAGGACCGCTACGTGACCTTTTTCGATCGCGAGCAGATGATCAAGCTGATCGACAACACCGTCTGGCAGATCATGAAACTCGAGCCGCTGCATTACTTCAGCGAGGGCCCCTTCTGGCAATTGCTCGACGACCGGCGCCTGAGCGAACCGGAGTATCGGCAACACATCATCGCCTTCGAACAGAAGTGCCGCGACGATGCGCGCACGCGCAACCTGGCCCGGGTGTTGAGCGTGGTAGGAAGGAAGAAATAAACCGTGGCGCGCGTTCTGATCGTCCGTCCTCCAAAATATCTTTGGCCATACATCAACGAGCAGGACAACTACCTGCTGCCGCAGGCGATCGTCTACCTGGGCGCGGCCTTGCGCGAGGCCGGGCACGAGGCGCACCTGCTCGATTGCCTGCCGTCGCGCCTGGGCTGGCAATCGCTGGAGCGGACGATCCGCGAATTGCGCCCGCAGATCGTCTGCGCGGGCGAAAGCGAAACGCTGTACCAACACGAAAGCGGCCGGGTGTTCGCGCTGGCCAAGCGGATCGACCCGGCGATTCTCACCGTGGCCGGCGGGGTGCATTTTTCGCACGCGGCGGCGCACGCGCTGGCGAATTATCCGCTCGATGCGATCGTGCGCGGCGAAGGCGAATTGACCATCGCCGCGTTGGCCGACGCCTGGGACGGCGACCGCGATCTGACCAAGGTGCCGGGGCTGATTTTGCGCGGCGCCGACGGCGGGCCGGTCCACACCGCGCCGCGACCGCTGATCGAGGATCTGGACACGCTGCCTTTCCCGGCCTACGACCTGCTGCCGATGCACCGCTACGGCACGGCGCGCTACCTGTTTTCGCCCGGCGGCGTGACGATGCATCACAGCCGCGGCTGCGTGTCCAATTGCACGTTCTGCGCCTGCTGGCTGCAGTTCGCCGAAGAAAACGGCAACACGTCGAACGTGCCGCGTCCGCGTTGGCGCACGCGGTCGGTCGAGCCGGTCGTCGACGAGATGGAAGTGCTCCACCGGCGCTACGGCAAATCGTGCGTCGTGTTCGTCGACGACACCTGGAACGTCGACCCGCGGTGGGAGGACCGTTTCGCCGACGAATTGCTGCGCCGGCGACTCGAACTGAATTGGTTCGCGTTCATGCGCGCCGATTTTCTCCACCGCGACGAGCAATCGGGGCTTTTCGCCAAGCTGCTGCGCGCCGGACTGTCGCACATCTGCGTGGGCATGGAGCGGGCCGACGACGACGAGCTCAACGCGATGGAAAAACACAACGTTCAGATTGCGCGCTCGACCGAGTTGATCCGCCGTATGCGTAAAAATTATCCGCAGTTGTTTTTGCAGACGACCTTCATCGTCGGCCTGCGGCACGAAACGCAGGCCAGCCTCGACCGCCTGCTGAACTACGTTGAGAGCATCGATCCGGATTATCCCGCGTTTCATCCGCTCACGCCCGTGCCCGGCACCGCGATGTACGAGCAAGCCAAACGCGAAGGCTGGTTGGAGATCACCGATTTCGCCCGCTACGATTGGATGACGCCGGTCATGCGCACCGAAACGATGAGCCGCGCCGAACTGGAAATGGCCATCTGGCGGATGAACAACAAGTACATGAGGCCGTTGCGCGTGCTGCGCGGCCTGCTCACGCGCCACACCTATCGCCGCCGCATGTACGTGTGGTGGCTGAAGGTCAGCCTGAGCATCGCCCTGGACTATCTGCTCGATCGCGTGTTGCCGTCGCGCTCGCAACGGCGCAAGGCGCAACTGTCGGATTACGTGGGCATGATCAAACCGTCCTGGTACGATCAGTAGCGCGATGAACGTCGTTTTCTGCCAACCCGATTTTTTCATTTACCTCGGGCAGGCGCATCTGGCCGCCGCCTTGCGCGCCGCCGGCCACCGCGCCCGCGTGCTCATCGCCCGCGATCCGGCCGCGCTCGCCGCCAACGTGCGCGCCGCGCGCGACGATCTGGTCGCCTTTTCGCTGACCACCGGCCGTGAACGCTGGGCCCGGCAAGCGATGCAACAGGTGCGGCAAACGGCGCCGCACGTGCGCTTGATCGCCGGCGGGCCGCACGCCACGTTCTTTCCCGAGTTCATCGAACAGGCGCCGGTCGACGCCCTGTGCCGCGGCGAAGGCGAAGCGGCGATCGTCGCTTACGCCGACGGCGAAGATCCCGCGCGCATCGCCAACCTCTGGGCGCGCGTAAACGGGAAGATCGTCCGCAACGACCTCGGGCCGTTGCCGGACCTGAACGTCCTGCCGCCGCCCGACCTGCGCGTGTACTTCGACGCCTATCCGCGCCTGCGCCGGTTCTACCGGCACGTGTACCCGATGATCGCCGGGCGCGGCTGCCCCAACGCCTGCGCCTATTGCTTCAACGAAGCGTACCGCGCGTTGCATCGCGGCCTGGGGCCGGTCGTGCGCCGCCGCTCCTTCGCGCATCTGGCCGCGGAAATCGAAGAGGCGCGCGCCCGTTACGGCATCACCCAGGTGTATTTTCAGGACGATTGTTTTCTCTCGCCGCCCTCGTGGTTCGCCGATTTCGCCGCCGAGTATCCGCGCCGCATCGGCCTGCCCTATTACTGCCTGGTGCGTGCCGAGACGATCGACGAACCGACCGCGCAGCGGCTCGCCGACTCCGGCTGCGCGGGCGTGACCATCGGCGTGGAAACCGGCGACGAAACCGTGCGCCGCGAGTTGCTCAACAAGCCGCTGAGCAACCGGGACATCGTCGCGGCGGTCGAGCGCCTGCACCGGCGCGGCGTGAGCGTGCAAACCGACATCATCTTCGGCTTGCCCGGTCTGGGGCTCGACGAGGCGCTGCAATCGTACCGGTTCGTCAACGAATTGCGCAGCGACTTTGGTTGGAGCAGCCTATTCAATCCGTATCCCGGCACGGCGATCGAACGCACCGTGCAAACGCTGGTCGCCGACGAAACGTCGCGCTGGTCGTACCGCACGCGCGAACTGCCGGCCAGTTACTTCGATGATACGATTTTGACGTTTCCGCACCGGCGCGAGATCATCAACCTGCATCGGCTCTTCGCCCTCGCCGTCCGCTTGCGCTTGACCGAAAAAACGGTGCGTCGCCTGATCGCTTTGCCGCTCGATCCGCTGTATCGCGCGGTGCGCGCGGTCACGTTCCACCTGGGCATCCGGCGCATCAAGCGCCTGCCCTGGCCGGCGTTTCTGGCCGAAGCCGCGCGGGTGGGCGCGAGCGCGCTTTGCTTCCGGCGTCAATCTGGTATATCAAGGTGAGCACAGCAAAAAGGAGAGGAAAGTGTCCGTGCGAACCGCCCTCGTGTTTCCGCCCACTCGGGCCGTGACCGTGATGCCGCCGCTGGGTTTGGGTTACCTGGCGGCCGCCGCGCAACGCGAGGGATTCGAGGCGGACATTTTCGATCTCGCGCGCCGGCACCTGAGCGTGCCGCAACTGCTGACGCGCTTGCGGGCGGGCGATTACCGGGCGATCGGCCTGAGCGTTTCCACGCCCAATTACGCGTCCGCGTTGAAGTTGGCGTGGCAGATCAAGCAGACGTTCCCCCACACGCCGTTGGTCATCGGCGGGGCGCATCCGTCCGCGTTCATCGAGCGCAGCCTGCGCGAATTCGCCGCCGATTACCTGATCGCCAAGGAAGCGGAATTCAGCTTTCCGCAACTGCTGCGCGCGTTGGCCGCCGGGGAGGATCCGGTCGGTGTGGTCGACGGCGTGTACGCGCTGCGCGACGACAAGCTGTGCGGTAAGGCCGCGACCCGGCCGCCGGAGAATCTCGACGCCCTGCCTTGGCCGGCGTGGGAAAAACTGGAGCCGCATCGCTACCCGCCGATCCCGCACCAACTTTTCGTGCGCCGTTTGCCGGTCGCGCCGATTCTGACCACGCGCGGCTGTCCGCTCAATTGCACGTTCTGCGCGACGGGCTTTCTCTTCGGCCATCGCGTGCGCACGCGCGACACCGACGACGTGGTCGCCGAACTGCGTTACCTGCGCGATCGCTTCGGCATTCGCGAAGTGCATTTCGAAGACGACAACCTGACGCTCAATCGCGCGCACGCCGTGTCGCTATTGGAGAAAATCAGCGCGGCGCAACTCGACCTGCTCTTCAAATGCCCCAACGGCGTGATGACCTCGACGCTGGACGCCGAGTTGCTCGGCCTGCTCAAGCGCGCCGGCTGTTATCAGATTTCGCTGGGCATCGAGACGACCTCGGCCGCGGCGCTGGACAAGGAGGCCAAGTACATTCCCTACCGCGACGTGCGCGCGACGGTGAAACTGGCCAGGCAAATCGGCCTGGAGGTGCAGGGTCTGTTCATCGTCGGCCTGCCCTACGACACCGAAGCGGCCTTCCGCAAAACGCTGCAGGACGCGATCGACATGGAGCTGGATCTGGCGCACTTCGGCGTGTTCATTCCGCTGCCCGGCTCACACAGCGGCGAAGCGCTGGGTGGTTGCGACATCTCGACGATCAATTTTTTCACGCCGCACACGCATTACGCCGCCGTCTCGCCGCGTCAGTTGAAACGGCAGCAGCGGCGGGCGATCCTGCGTTTCTACCTGCGGCCGAAACCGATGCTCAAGCTGCTCTCGATGTTCAAACTGCGCCAGTTGTTCGGCGTGCTCAACGTCATCCGCCGTTACCTCGTCGGAATCTGACGAGATGAAACCGACCCTCGCCCTGCTCAATCCGCCCGCGCCGCTGCCGACGATGCGCGATTACTTTTGTTCGTCGTCGAGCAAAATGGGCTATCTCTGGCAGCCGATCGATCTGCTGTGTCAGAGCGGTTATCTTGACGCCGATTTCACGCTCGCCGTGCTGGACGCGCCGGCGCAGGAATTGACGGAAACGCAAACGCTGACCAGGTTGACCGCGCTACGACCGGCGGTGATTATCGCGCTGGTCGGCACGGCCAATTACCCGGACGATTTTGCGTTCCTCGAACGCGCGGCGCAGGCCACCGGCGCGCGGATTTTCGTCAGCGGCGATCTGGCGCGGTTTTATCCGCAGCAGGTGCTGACGCGCTTCCCGTTCGTCGAAGGCGTATTGCTGGATTTCACCGGCGCGGCGCTGCGCGATTTTCTGGTCGATCAGATTCACGATCCGGCCCTGTTTCTGCGCGGGGAAATTCGCCGCCCGTGGGCGCAACGGCACGACTCGTTCGCCTACCCGCTCCCGCGCCACGACCTGTTTCGCGCGTTGCCCTATCGCATGCCGTTTCTGGGGTTGCGTTTCGCCTCGCTGTTGACGTCCCTCGGGTGCCCCTTCGGCTGCGCCTATTGCAACAGCAGCGCGATCGGCTTCACCGAGCGCGACCGTGGCAATCTCTTCGCCGAACTCGACGCCCTGCGCGACGCCGGCGTGCGCCACCTGTTCGTCAAGGACATGACGTTCAACGTCACCGCGCGGCGTGCTATCCTGTTGCTGGAACAGTGGCGCGCGCGCGGCTACGACTTCCGCTGGCTCGGCTATTTCCGCGCCGAGACGATCGACGCCGAATTGGCCGCGCTGCTCAAGGCGACCGGCTGCACGATCGCGCAGATCGGTCTGGAAAGCGCCTCGGCGACGGCGTTGGCGGAGATGCGGCCGACGCTGGATCATCGGCGCGCGCGCGAAGGATTGGCGCACCTGGACCGGGCGGGCGTGTGTTACGGCGCGCATTTCATTTTCGGTCTGCCCGGCGACGACGAGGACGGTTGGCGGCGGACGATCGAACTGGCGCGCTCGTTGAAGCTGCGCTACGCGTCGTTCAATATTTTCACGCCGCGTCCCGGCTCGGCCCTGGCGGGGGAAAGCGTCGACTTCAAAGCGCTGCGGATGGATCCCTCGCGCACAACGGAACCTTCCGCCGCCGCGTTGGCGGTGCGCCGGGCCAATCGCGCCTTTTACCGACGCGCCGCGTACTGGCCGGGGCTGTTGGGCTGTCTGCTGACCACGGGCGGCGTGCGCGCGACGTTCTCGTTGGTGCGTCACTGGTGGCGCTCGCGGGGGAAATGACGATGAGCCGCGTGCTCAAACATCTGAAGTATCCGCTGCTCTACCCGGGCCTTATTCCGCGCGCGGTGGACAATTACTTCCGCATGTTTGTGCTCGGCCAACCGCGATTGCGCGGGATCGAATTCGCCGTCACCTACGCCTGCCAATGCCGTTGCCGCCATTGCTCGGCCGATTTTCTCAAACGCCCGGACCGCCCGACGCTGACCACCGCACAGATCGAAACCGCGCTGGAACAGATGTGGCAATTGGGCGCGATGAACATCAACCTCACCGGCGGCGAAGCGCTGCTGCATCCGGATCTGCCCGCGCTGATTCGCGCCGCGCATCCGCGGAGCACGGTCGTGTCGGTGGCCACCAACGGCATCGGCCTGGACGACGACGTCGCGCGGATGCTCAAGCGGGAAGGCGCGCGGATCGTCACCATCAGCCTGGACTCGGCCGACCCGACGACGCACGATCGCTCGCGCGGTTACGCAGGCTGCCACGACGCGGTGATGGCCGCGACCGAGCATTGCCGGCGGCACGGCATCGAGGTGTTCTGGTGCACGATCATGACGCACGAGAACGTCGCCGACGGCGATCTGCTGCGGATGGTCGAGCTGGCCGAACGGCGCGGCGTGATGTTGACGATCAACTTCCCCTGCCCGGTCGGCAAGTGGTGGGACAAAAATCTCACGCCCACCGCCGAGGAAAAAAGTCTGCACCGCCGCCTGATGCACAGCCGGCACGTGCGCTGGGAAGGCCATTCCAATTATCGCCGCGAAGGTTGCCCGGCCGGGCTGGAAAAACTGTACATCAGCCCCTACGGCGACGTGATGCCGTGTCCGTTCATTCACATCAGCTACGGCAACCTGGCCGAGCGGCCGCTGCGCGACATCTGGCGCACGCTGCTCAAGGTCGGACCGTTCAATAAAATTCACGACGGCTGCCCCGTGTCGGAAGACGAGCAATTCGCGCGCCGCTACATCGCGCCGTTGTACCAACAGGAAACGCATCCGCTGCCGCACGAGGAGCACCCGGCGTATCGGGAGAAAAAATCGTGACGCGCCCGGCGAACGTCGGCGGCTTCGGCGACCGCCTCAGTTGGCGACGGCATAATCTATCGCTGGCGTGGCGCTATCGCGGGCTGACGCCCAAGCTGATGAAAAATTACCTGCGTGTACTCGCGGGGCGGCGCGTACTGCGCGGCGTGGAATTCGCGATCACCTACGACTGCAATTTCAACTGTCCGCACTGCCTGACCAAAACGCTGATCGACGATGCGCGGCCGCCGCTCACCGCCGACGAAATTCTGCACACCGCGCGGCAGATCGAACGGCTCGGCGGCATCTACATCAACTACACCGGCGGCGAACCGATTCTGCGCGACGACATTTTCGAGATCGTCGAACGCACGGCGCGCCTGTCGGGACTGATCGTCACGCTGGCTTCCAACGGGTACGCGCTCGATCGCGATAATTTGCCGGAACTCAAGCGGCGCGGGCTGGCGATGCTCGCTCTGTCGCTGGACGGACCGTCGCCGGAAACGCACGACGTGATGCGCGGCTTCGCGGGCTCGTACGAACGCGTGGAACAGGTCATACGCCTCGCGCGGGAGATCGCGTTGCCCGTGTGGCTCACGGCGGTCGTCACCCGCGAGAATCTGCGCAACGGCGCCATGGCCACGCTGGCCGAGCGGACCGCGCAACAGGGCCTGCCGCTAACGCTCAACCTGCCCTATCCGGTCGGCGCGTGGGAAGGCGCGGACGTGGTGCTAACGGAAAACGATTACCAACGCTACCTGCAACTGCTCACGCTGCCGCACGTGCGCTGGGAAGGCTCGTCGAACTGGCTGCGCGAAGGCTGCCCGGCGGGCACGGAGAAAATTTACGTGACGCCCTATGGCGACGTGTTTCCCTGCGCGGTCATTCACCGCAGCTACGGCAACGTGCGCGAACAACCGTTGGCGACGATCTACGAACGCCTGGGCCGCACGCCGTGTTTCGACGGACGCCGCAAACCGTGTCTGGTCGCCGAAGCGCCCGAGTTGTGGCGCGAATGCCTGCGCGGCGACGACGCCGATCAGTGACGAAATCTGATTTTGGTCAGCGTGTAGAGGGCGATGAAAAAGTCGGTCCAGCGAATTTTTTTGCCTTCGTGCTTTTTGCGCGGCCGGTAGGTGATGGGCACTTCGACGATCATCTCGTGCCGGTTGAGCAGCCGGGCGGTCACCTCGGGGCAAAACTCGAAGCCTTCCGCTTCCAACCGTAGATCGCGCAGCAGATCGGTGCGCGCGACTTTGTAGCACGTGGCGATGTCGGTGATGTTGGTGCGATACAGCAGCCGCAGGTACTTGTTTTCCAGCCAGCCGCCGAGGGTGTAGAGCGGACCGGAAATCGGCAGCGTCGGCGCGAGTCAGCGCGAACCGTAGACGACGCGCGTGACGCCGGCGAGAATCGGCTGCAGCAAGTGCGGATAATCGTCGGGCGTGTATTCAAGGTCGGCGTCCTGAATCAACGTCACCTCGCCGCGCGCCTCGGCCAGCGCCGTGCGAATCGCCGCGCCCTTGCCGCGATTGTGCGGATGCGTCAACACGCGCAACGGCGCTTGCGGATGCTCTTGCGCGAAACGCTGAATCTCCTGGGTCGTGCCGTCGGTCGAACCGTCGTCGACGAGCAGGATTTCCTTGTCCATGCCGATGGCGGACAAATCGGCGGCCGCAACGTTCGCCAGCAGGCGCGCCACCGTCGCCCGTTCGTTGTAGCAGGGAATGATGATGCTCAACAGTTTCATCGACCGCCCGGTTCCTGAGTTTTCTCACGTTACCGAAAATGCGGCGCGCTGAAAAGACGGCGATGGCCGCCGGGCGGAATTTCGGTGTATAAACAAACGAACGCACACCAAGGCGACCGATGAAGGTTTTGTTGATCAATCCGCCCGAGCTTCATCCGGTGCAGGCCAACCTGCCGCCGGCGGTCGAGCGTTTGCGCGGGGCAACCCCGCCGATCGGCCTGATGTACGTGGCCGCCGCCGCGCGGGCGACGGGCGATCATCAGGTCGCGTTGCTGGATGCGCATGCGGAAAGGTTGGATTATCCGGCGTTGGCGCGGCGCGTGCGCGAGGCGGCGCCGGAGGTCGTCGGCCTGACCGCCACCACCTTCACCTTGCTCGATGCGCTCAAGACCGCCCGCACGGTGCGCGAGGCCGCGCCGTCGGCGACGATCGTTTGCGGCGGCTTGCAGCCGTTTCTTTATCCGCAGGAAACGATCCGCCTGGGCGCGTTCGACGTTTGCCTGCAGGGCGAAGCGGATCACACGTTTCCGCAGTTCCTGTCGGCGCTGGCCGCCGGCGAGGACCTCGCGCGCCTTCCCGGCGTTGTGCTGTTGCGCGAGGGCGAGGTGGTCAGTCGGAGCGTGCCGCCGCCCGTGGCCGACCTGGACGCGCTGCCCTTCGCCGCGCACGACCTGACGCCCATCGCGCGCTATTCGTCGCTGGTCACCGAGCGCGCGCCGGTGGGCATCATGCTGTCGAGTCGCGGCTGCCCGTTCCGCTGCGCGTTCTGCTCGCAGTCGGTGACCGGCAAGGTGCATCGACGGCGTTCACCGGAAAACATCGTCGAGGAGATGGTCTGGTGCGACGCGCTGAGCATGCGGTACATCCTGTTTTACGACGAACTGATGACCATCGAGAAAGCGCACACGTTGGCGCTGTGCGCGGCGATCCGCGAACGGCGGCTCGACCTGCCGTGGCTGGCGCGCAGCCGGGTCGGCACGGTCGACGGCGAAACGATGCGCGAAATGAAACGCGCCGGCTGCGACACGATCACCATGGGCATCGAAGCGGGCAGCCCGCGCGTGTTGCAGCGGCTGAACCGCCCCACCGACCTGGCCGCGACGATCGACCTGTTCCACCAGGCGCGACGGGCGGGGCTGCGGACGATCGCGTATTTCATGATCGGCAATCCCGACGAGACGTGGGACGACCTGCGCGCGAGTCTGACCGTCGCCCGACAGGCCGCGCCGGACATGGTGCACGCGTCGTTGTACACGCCGTATCCGGCCACCGAGTTGTACGCGCAAGGTTTGCGGACCGGCCTGTTCGCCGACGATTACTGGCGCGCGTTTTCCGCCGCGCCGGACGAGAATTTCCGCACGCGCCTGTGGTGCGCGCCCGGCGACGAACCGCGACTGCTGCAACGGCTGCGGTGGTTCTACCGTCGCTACTACCTGCGCCCGGCTTACGTTTTCCGGCGCTTGCGTTCGCTTCGCTCGTGGCGCGATCTGCGTGCTCATTGGCGCGGCCTGCGCACGGTGCTGTCGCTGGGCGAGCGTTAAGTGTATCCGCCGCCAATCGCTGTTTGACACGCCGTCGGGCGCACCAAATAATGGCCGCATGAATCGCATCGACACCGCCACCCGTTGCCCGCGCTGCCGCGCGCAAACCAACGCCGAGATTTACGCCCGGCAGGGACGGGCGTTTCTGCGCGCAACGTGTCCGCAGCACGGTTTTTGGGAACGGCCGCTCGCCAACGACGAATTGCTGTATGACGATCTGCGCCGCTTCGACCGGGCCAAGCCGACGTTGCCGGTCGACGATTTTCAATCCGACTGGGCGCCCTTCGCGTCGTTGGCGACGACCATCGCGCTGGAGGCGACGCTGCGCTGCAACCTGGCGTGTCCCGATTGCGCGATCAACTCGTTGCACGCCGCCGACACGGGCGCGGACCCGTCGTTGAAAGAGCTGCTCGATCGTCTGCCGCCGCGACCCAGGCGCGGTTTCGCGCCCAACGTGTTGCTGACCGGCGGCGAGCCGCTGCTGCGCGAGGACATCCACTGGTTGGTCGCGGGCGTGGAGAACAAGGGCTACACGGCGCGCCTGAAATCCAACGGCAAGGGGTTGCTCGACCGGCGGTTGCTGCAGGAGTTGCAAAAAGCGGGGCTGCGCTGGGTGGTGCTGCAGTTCGACGGCTTCACGCCCAAGGCGTCGCTGACGTTTCGCGGCGAAAATCTGATCGAACAAAAACGGCGGGTGATCACGATGCTCGCCGACTTCGACATCAACGTGCATTTGGCCGTGCCGCTGCAGATGGGCGTCAACGATCAGGAGATGCACGAGATTCTGCGCTACGCCCTGCGCATGCCCAACGTGCGGCGTGTTTCGATTTTTCCCCGCAGTCGTCGTGAGGGCGACCGACCCGACGAACCGGGGCCGCTGACCGACCAGACCGACGCGGTGCGCGCGCTGGAAAAAAGTTCGGGCGACGAAATCGAGCGCTCGGACATTCTGGAATTCAAGCGCCTCTGGCAGCGGCTTTATTTCGTGACGCGTCATCCGGCGTTCCGCAATCGCAGCTGTCTCGCGCCGTTTCTGGTGACGTTGGCCGGCGACAAGGTCGTGCCGCTCAATCGGCAGATCAGCCTGCGCGCGATGCCGCGACTGTTGCGGCAGGCGCAAAAATTGTGGCGCTACGACCGCGCCGAATACGCCGCAAACATTCTGCCGGTGACGATCGAGCACTTCCATCACGCCGACGCGTTCGACCTGCGCGCCGCCGGCAATTGTCACCTGGTGTACGCGACCGAACACGGCTTCATGCCCGGGTGCGTGTACAACGGCTTCTTCCGCGACCGACCGCCGGCGGGCTGCTGACATGCGCGTCCTGTTTGCCGATACCCTGCTGGGCAATCTGAATTTTCAACCGCTGGGCGTGTTGTCGCTGGCGGCCGTGTGCCGTGCGGCGGGGCACGAGGTGCGCCTGGCCGATCTGACGGATCCGCGCCGGGTGGAACGAACGATGCGCGAGTTCGCGCCGGAGGTCGTCGGTTTTCCGGTGATCACCGGACAGCATCAGCGCGTGTTGCGGCTGACGCGGCGCTTGAAGAGTCGCTTCGATTTTCACGCGGTGTTCGGCGGGCCGCACGCGACGTTTTTCCCCCAATTGGCGCAGCGCCCCGAGGTTGACGCCGTGTGTCGCGGCGAGGGCGAGCGTTCGCTGGTCGAGTACCTGCAACGCTACGAGCAAAATGACGAGCCGCAGGCGACGCCCGGTTTCGCGTTCGGCGACGGCGATCGCCTGCGCACGAATCCGCCCGCGGCGCTGATCGAAAATCTGGACGAACTGCCCTTCGCCGCCTGGGAGCTGTTGGACGAACATCCGCTCGCGCGGCGTTTTCCGGTCAAGCCGTTCATGGCCGCGCGCGGCTGCCCGTATCATTGCTCGTTTTGTTACAACGACCGGCAGCACGAGATGTACCGCGCGCAAGGGCGGTGGGTGCGCCGGTTCAGCCCGGAGCGGTTCGTCGCCGAAATCGCGGCCTACAAACGGCGCGCGCCGCTGTCGTTCGTCTACATTTTCGACGACACCTTCGCCACCGATCGCGCCTGGCTGGAGACCTTCGCCGCCGCGTACAAGCGCGAGATCGGTCTGCCGTTCTTCGTGAATTTTCTGGCGGGGCTGGTCACGCGCGAGCGCATCGCGCTGCTCAAGGACGCCGGGCTGGCCTACGTCGGCGTCGGGCTGGAAGTGGGCGACGAACGCCGGCGGCGCGAGGTGCTGTGCAAGAACGTCACCGATGCGCAACTGCGCCACGCGGCGTCGGTGCTGCACGCGGCGCACGTGCCGTTCGAGTTTTACAGCATGCTGGCGCTGCCCGGCGCGACCTTTGCGGACGATCTGCAAACGTTGGCGCTCAACGTCGAACTCCAACCGACGGTGCCCGACGTGATGATCTTCCAACCCTACCCCGGCACGGCGTTGGGCGACGAAGCGGTGCGGCTCAACCTGTTCACCGGCGATCCGGACGATCTGCCGCCGAGCTTCAAGGACCGCTCGGTGCTGGCGATTCCCGACCGGCAACGCGTGCGGCGGCTGTACCAGCTTTTCCGCGTGCTGGTCGCGTTGCGCGCATCCAAGCGCACGGCTGACCGCTTGTCGCGCCTGCCGCTGTATCCGCTGTATTGGCTGATCGGTCGGCTTTTCGAGGGGCTGGTTAAATCGCGCGGCATCTACCGCATTCGCGTGAGCGCGCGCGATTTCCTGACGCTGACGTGGCGCTACTTGCGCGGTTGACGCGCCTCAACCGTCCTTTTTCCGCTTCAGATCCAGCGCGGTGGTGAGACCCTTTTCGAGCACGGTTTTAACCGCGATGCGCAAGGGCGTGGCGACGTAGAAACACGTGCCGAATTTTTTCAACCGTCGTTCGTCGATGTTCAGGCCGAGACCGGGCGTTTGCGGCACGTCGATCGTGCCGTCGGTGTGCACCTCGATCGGCGCGATGACGCCCTCGCGGCACTTGGGAATCCACCCCGGCGGTTCGAGGGGATATTCGAGCAGGTGGCGTTTTTCCCAGGCGGCGAAGGCGTGAAGGTTGATCATCAAGCCGATGCCGTTGGTCCAGGTGTGCGGCGAAAAACCGAGGCGGCGCTTGCGGCATTCTTCCATGATCCGTTTGCTGCTGGTCAGGCCGCCGCAGAACGTGGCGTCGGGCTGATACATGTCGAGGCATTCGTGTTCGAGCAACGCGCGCACCTCATGGAAATCGCCGAGCAGCTCGGCCCCGGCGATGGGTGTTTTCACCGCGCGGCGCAGTTTGGCCATATCGTCCCACTTGAGCAGGTCGAGCGGTTCTTCGATCCAGGCGATGCCCAGGTCGTCGCAGGCCTTGCCGAAATTGAGCGCGTAGTCGTAATCCCACTCCGGCGTCGGCGCGACCACCGAAACCGGCCAGCCCTGATTGGCGTCGACGGCGATGGTGAAAGCGTCGCCCAGCTCGCGGCGCACGTCGCGCAGGATGGAAATGTCGTCTTTCCGCTCCGGGTCCTTCACGCGGATTTTTATCGCGTCGATGCCCATGTCGCGGATCGTGTCGAGGTAGTTCGTGCGCCGGCCGAACGGCCGCACCTCACCGGTGGAGGCATAAACTTTGGCGCGGAAAACCGTCTCCGGTTTTTCCTGCAGCAACTGGTAGACCGGCTTGTTTTCCTTTTGGCCGATGATGTCCCAGATCGCCGCTTCGATCCACCAGTTGCGCCAGCCGAGGTACGAAGCCTCGCGCAGCAACTTGCGCGCTTTGACCAGATCGTCGGCCGGCGCGCCGATGAGATATCCGCCGATCAGCTCGCCCAGGCCCTGGCGCTCGGTGGACATGGCGCTGCCCGCGCTGACGCCGACCAGGCCGTCGTCGGTGGTCAGGCGAATCAGCGTGAAGCGGTTGTGCGTCTGCGGGAAACCGGGAATCCACGAAGGGTAAAAGGGCGCCGGCAGCGGCACGCTGACGTGAAACAATTCGATGCGCTCGATTTTGCTCATTCGTCGCACTCCTATCGGTCAGACTTCAAGAGAAACTATTTTCTACCATAAAAACCGTTCGGGCACACCGGCCACATACAAATATATATTATCAGTGATAATATTTTTTCTTCGCTTCCGAGAGGGGCGGTTGATTTTCAAAAGGACGGCATCTATTCTTGGCGCAACAGACGAAATCGGCTTATTTCAACACAACAAAGCGGGATTCATCCGTTGAACATCTCTTTGCCCGAGTCGAAACGAGAAACATCGTTCCTGCATTACTTCCTCCTCGGATCGATTCTGCTGCTGGCGGTAATCGTTCAACTTTTTTATTCGCTTTACGATGGCCGTTCGTTTCCCGATCACGATTTTTATTTCGCCGGTTCGTTTTTCTCTGTTTATCATTATCTGCTCGGCGATCATTCGTTGTCGGCCATGTTCGCCCAAATCGGGCGCGAAAACCCGGCTTATCCGTTCATCACGCTTCTCCTCAGTTTCCTGTCTTATGTCATTCCGCCGAACCTGACCTTATTTCGGTTGTTCACCTTCGTTTTTTATTTGTTGATGATTCTGGCCGGGTATCGCATCGGCAACCGGCTGGCGAACAAAAAAGTGGGCCTGCTTTGCGCCTTTGTTCTGGCGACCCTGCCGGTGTTCGACAATTCCAGCCGCAAGTTCGACCTTCAATTTCACGCGGTCACGATCGTGCTGTGGGCTTACTACTACGCGCTGACTATTTTCAAAACGACCTGGACTTTTCGCCATTCGTTCATCCTCGGATTGCTGATAGGCATCGGAGTGACCACGCATCCCACGGCGATCGTAACCCTGATGCCGCTGTTTATTTTTCTGCTCATCTTCGTATTGACCGACGGAAAACAAACGTCGTGGCGCTGGTTGAAAATCACCTTGTTTATTATCGCCGCCGCGCTACCGGTGCTGCTGTTTTTGAATTATTTTATCGGGTCCTACCTGACCAAAATGCACAACGCCGATTTTTTAGCCGGCAAAGCAGGCCTCTTATCCTTATTCCCCAAAAGGATGAGCGACGAATTGATGGGAAATCATCGGGTTTCTCTGGGGCCATTTTATTATCGTCTGCTCGCACCGGCTTTCGCGTTGACCATCGTCTCGCTCATCCTCAATAAACCGCGCCGGTTGTATCAGGCGTTTTTACTCTTTTCGATTTTTTGGATTTTCGGAGCAATGGCGTGCTCCTTCCCGGCGCGGCTGCTGCCGAACGATTTTCAATTTCTCTACGCGCCGGCCGCGTTGTTGCTGATCGTGGAAGCGCACTCGTTATTCGCCCTCGGCAGTCGTCGGAGCTGGGTCGGTCCGTTGGCGCTCCTCACCGTGGTCGCGATTGCGATCGGCGGCACGTGGACAAAGGCGCAAGCGCTGACCGTACTGCCCGTCGATCAATATCGCAGCAAGTCGCTGGATTTCCGCACCGAAATGCGTTCGCTGATCGTGACCAAGGATTTCGGCCGGGCGATTATCGACACCTGGGCGAAAAGCGACACGCCGACGCACCTCACCATCCGACAAATGGAAATCGTGCGGGAAGGTCAAACGCTCAAGTTAGTCCCCAACAAAAATATGTATTACATCCTGAACAATCTGGGCATTTTCGCCGGCAAGCGCCTTAGCATGTTGACGCCCCGCCGCAAGGGATTGCCGCGCTTCCGGCTTTTCTTTTATCGCGGAAAAGTTCCGCTCAGCGAAAAGGACATCGCCGTGATCCTGCAACGGATCCAGCAAATGGATCCGCAATACCTCAGTCGGGAACAGTACATATTCGTTAAAAGACCTATGCGATTGGCCGTTCCTATCGATTCCTTCGATTACCTGTTCGCCATCATGCAAAAAACCAACTGACCGCTTCCCGAGTTGATTTTCCGCCGATCGCTTTCTATTCTCAGGGCACCGGTTTCATCCACGGCGAAAGGAAGGTTGCGTGCGCCCACGATCGAGCTTCTCCGCAGCGCTCTCCAGCCCGACGGTCAGCGGTTGCCTGCTGGCCGCCTTGCTGCTCTGGGTGATTTTGGCGCATGGAGCCTTCGCCCGATTCGACGGCCGTTCGTTGCCCGACCACGATTATTTCAACGCGCGCCCGTTCCTCTCCGCCTACGGCCATACCCTACAGGCGCATTCCTTTCACTCCCTGACCGAAAGCGTGCGCAGCTACCGCACCTACTATTTGCATCATACCTACTTTCTGGCCCTACCGGCCTATTTCGCCGGCATCGACTTTTTCCGCTTTCACCTGTTCGGTTTGCCGTTTTATCTGCTGATGATCCTCGGCGCGTACGCCACCGGACGCCTGCTGGCGCACCGGTCGTTCGGCCTGCTGTGCGCCTTCATCGTGGCCACCTTGCCGCTGTACGACAATTTCAGCCGCAAGACCGATTTGCAATTTTTCGTCGCCGTGTATCTGGTGTGGGCCAACTTCTTTGTTTTGAAGATTCTGACTTCCCCCTGGAAGATTCACTATTCGCTGCTGTTCGGACTGAGCGCCGGACTGGCGATCGTCGCCCACCCCATCGCGCTGTTGCTGCTGCCGCCGCTGTTCATCGCGCTGCTGCTGCATCTGGCGCATGGCCGCGGTCTGTACGAAAAGCGCGGGGTACGGTTCGTTCTGGCGATCGCGTTCACTTTGCTTTTCGCCTCGCCTTTTCTTTTCAAGTCCGTTGATTACGTCATGGAAAAGCGCGCGTTCGTGTCCGCGGCGCTCAACGGCTCGCTGGCGGGAATGAGCGCGGCCGACCGGGCTCATTTGTGGCTGGACAACAATTGTTGGGATTTTCTCGGCCCCTGGTTCGCCGCGTTTTTCGCGCTCGTTTTGTTGGCCGCGCTCGTCCGGCTGGTGCTGGCGACCAGGCGCGACGCGGTCAGTTGGTACACCATCGCCTTGTCGATTTACTATCCGGCGGGCAGTCTGTACACGACGATCAACGGAGCGATGACCTACGATTTCATCGCCATGCAAGTGTTGCTGCTGCCGTTGCTGTTGCGCGAAGCGTATCTGCTGCTTACCGATAATTGGGCCGGAAAGGGCGCGCGCCTGGCGCTGATCGCCGGCGTCTGTCTGGCGCTGGTCGGCGGCACGATCGAAAAAAATTCCATCTTTCAACCGCTGCGCGAAGACGCTCCGCCCGACGCGTACCCCAATCATCTGGCGCATCGGCGCATCCAGTACCGGCTGGATTTGAGTCGTCAGACCATCGAAAACCTGCTGCGTCTCAACAGCGGCCAACGCGTTTCGTTGCGCGTGCAGCATCTGACGCCGACCGCGGCAGGCGGCCTGGCGATCGAACCGCCGACGGACAACGATCGGCAGATTTTCTATTTACTGGAAGCCACGGCCGCTTTGTATGACGTGGTGCTGCTCGAGGACGAACAAGCGGAAGCCGGTTGGCGGCCCTTCGAGTTGGTCTACTACCGTCTGCCGCAACCGGCCGGGGCGAAGAACGTGGCGCGGGCGATTCTGGCGTTGCGCGCGGCCTGGGACGACGGGCGCACGCTCGACTGGAGCTACGCGGCGCGGCGCGGCACACACGCGACGATGCCGGTGATGACCGATGCGGCGGCGCTGATGGCCGTGCGGCGCGTCCCCGAACCTCAGCGGGGCGTCGCCAGCCAGACGGCGCCATAAGAGACGTAGGCAATTACCCAATCACCGTCGCTCGTCAGCAGCATCGACGGATGTTCGCCGGTATCGCCGATTTCATCGAGTACGGAAGTCGACCAGGAACCGCTACCCTTTTGCGCCAGACTTAGATTCCAGTCGAGGGTTTGGTAGGCGATAAACACCCGGCCGTCGTCGCGCACGATGATGTCGGTCTCCATCTCCAGGGCCAGCGAGTCGACCGTATCGACCGTCCAACTGCCGTCCTTCACCGCGTGGCGCAGGCCGGCGCCGACGTAGGCAACGTGGGGATTGCCGTCGCCGTCGAACACCAGCGACACTTCGTTGCCGCCTTCGTTGTCGACCACCTCGATCGTCCAGTCGTCTTCGCCGCCGACGGCGAGGTTGATGTCGTAGTCGCTCAGATCGACGTAGGCGATGACGGCATCGCCGTCGCCGTTGATCGCGATGTCGCTGTCCGAGCCCACCAGGCCCTGGTCGTCGACCGTGTAGTGCGCCCACGAGCCGCCGGCGTTGGTCGCGTACAACAGATTGCCCTGCGCATCGTCGGAGTAGCTGACGTGCAGAGCGCCGTCGGCGCCGATGGCCAGCGAATTGTCGCGGCCGACGAAATCGGCGTCGTCGATATCGCTGAGCACCCACGCCCCGGAAACGTTGGTCGCGTATCCCAGGTGCGTGGTCAGGCCGTTGTAAAAGGTGATGTGCGCCTTGTCGTCACCGTCGAGCACCAGGTCGATGTTCTCGACGTTGTTGCCCAATGCTTCCTCGATGACCTCGGTCGTCCAATCACTGCCGCTCTGCCGGGCGTAGGTCAGCGCCTGGAAGGAGCTGTCGAAGTACACGGCGTGCAGGTTGCCGCCGGCGTCGGCGGCCAACGCGACATCCTCCACGGTGAAGCCGCGATCGAAGTACTGCTGCGACCACCCCTCGCCCGCCTGGCGAAACACACCCAGGCCGCCGAGAGAGATGACCGCATCGTCGACATCGTTGGCGGCGATGAACACCGGCGTGCCGCTGCCGATATTGGCGACCGTCCAGTCCTTCGCGGCGTTGTTGCCGTACATCACGCCGGCCAACGAATAGTTATAATAAGTAAAATGCACCACCTCGTCGGCGTCGACGGCCATGGCCAGCGTGTCGCCGACGTTGAGCGTACCAACGACCGATTCGTCGGTCAGCGAACCCGGAACGCCATAAGCGTGACGCAGTTTATCGGGCGTGTCGGTCGACAAATAAATCACGTGCAGATCGCCTGCGGAGTCGAAGGCCAGTCCGCTGTCGCGCTGGTTGGCGTAGCTGTCGGGCAGCGCCTGGCTCGTCCATCCTTTTTCGTCCGCACAAGCGAGCATGATCTCGTCGGCGCCGTTGTAGGTCAGGCACGGCGCGCCGTCGGCATCCAGCGCCAAGGCCGGGAACGAACCGACGTCCTGTCCGCTGTCGATGTTTTCGGCGCTCCAGGAGCCGCCGGCGTCGGTCGCGTAGCGCACGCCGATCGAAGTGCGCGAAACTTCCTTGTTGTAAGCGATGTGCACGTGGCCGTCGCCGTCGACCGCGATCGCGCTGTAGTGGCCGACGTCGCCGTCTTCGTCGACGACCTCGGTGTCCCAACCACGGTCGGTTTGCGCGGCGTACAACAGGCGATTGCCGAACCAGTCGTAGTAGGAAAGATGCAGCCGGCCGTCGCCGTCGAGCGCCACGGCGGGGTTGGCCAGCACGTCGAACACGGCGACTTCGTGATTCCAGGCGTCGGCGCTATACACGCGCATTTCGCGCGCCTTGACGCTGACCACGTAGATGTCGCCCGCCGGGCTCAGAGCCAGCGCCGCGCCGGAAAAACCGCCGCCGTCGACATAGGCGACATCCGCCTCGTTATCGTCGTCGTCGGTATCGTCATCGTCGGTGTCGTCATCGGAGTCGTCGTCGGAGGTGTCGTCGTCACCGGTGTCGTCATCGTCGTCGTCATCATCGCCGGTGTCGGGCAGAATGCAGAAGGTCGGATCGCCGGGTTCGGACACGTCTTCGCATCCGCATCCCCCAAAAACGATCGCGCTGAAGAAAAGACAAAAGACAAGCGTAAGCAAACGTTTAATAAACATCGGGCACCCTCCCCCTCACAGTCGACCGACTCGCTTGTTATTTTATCTCTCATACCAAAAGGATGGCAACCGGAAAGATGATTTTTTAACGCGCGAGGTAGCCTTCGCGGTCGAGCCGCTCGGCCAGTTTTTCGGCCAGATGCGCGTACACGTAGCCCGGCGGATGCTCCAGGCGATACTCCGGCTCGTCATGGTCGGCCGCGATGCACCACTGCGCCAGCCCGGCCGGCTCGGTCACCTGCCGCACGAAAAACGCGGTGTCATCCTGCTCGTAGCACGGGGCGACGAACGCGGCCAGGCGCGTCCGATCGCGATAGGTCCGCACGAAATCGCCCAGCGCCGCGCGGTGATGCGCAAGCGCCGTATCGCGCAAGCGCCGCTCGCGCTCCTCGGCCTCGGCCAGGCGCGTGAAGTGCGCCAAGGTCAGCAGGAACAACCGGGAATGCGCGGCGAGCCAGGCGGTCGCCTTCGCCGGCATGAACGAAGGCACAAGAAAATATTCGCCGACCATCGACGGATCGGCGGTGAATTGTCGCAGGTCGACGTGCCCGAGCAAAAACGCCCGCGCGCCGATCAGACCGATGTGAAAGAGCACGATGTCCGGTTGCGCGCCGGCCGCCATCGTCCGCGCGGCGAGGACGGTCATCTGACTGGGATTGTAGGCGCTGACGCCGCCGTTCCAGACCTCGTAGGTCACCGGATCGCCGCGTTCGTTCAGGATGCGTTCGAGGTGCGCGCTGAGCGTCCGGTCGTCGGACACCGCCGCGCCGTAAGCCGTCGACGAGCCGAAAATGACGATGCGGAAAATATTTTCGCCCTTGGTCAACGAATGCTCCGGCCCGCGAAAACCGAGGGCGTTGATCGACACCGTGCGCGGCGGATGAGCGGGCGTTTCATACACGTGACGCGCACCGGGCTTGAGTTTCATCAGCAACCGCGGATCGCCGTCGGCCTCGTGCACTTCGGGGTCCATCGCCTGCACCCAGATCAGCTCGCGCACCGACGCAGGCAGCGGCCGGCCATGCAGCGCGACCTCGGCGACCGTCACCGCGACGACGACCAGTAGCGACAAGACGAGCACCTGCCGGCGCAGAAAAAACCGCCAGGCGCGCGATAACGAATGGCGAGGCGTGGGCGTCACGTTGTCGTGCATTCCTTCCGACATTGAGATTCGTTCGAACTTTAGCTAAATAGAAGTATCAGTTCAACAGGAACGACCACGGGGAACCATGACAAACCGGGCAACCACATCACCGGCCGAAACGCGCCAATCGCTGATGCGCTCGCTGGGCGGCGTCGCCGCGCTGATCGTTTTGTTTCTGATCGCCGAAGCGCTGTGCCTGGCGCTGATGCGCCCTTCGCGCCTCGATCGCATTTTGATGCTGCTGGAACGCGACGCGCAGCTCATGTGGCGCTTGCGCGCCGGGCTGTCGACCACCTTCGAAGGCGCGGCGGTGACCACGAGCGCGCATCACCTGCGCGGTCCCGATTTCACCGTGCCCAAACCGGCGGGCGTCACGCGGATCGTCTGCCTGGGCGCGAGTCCGACCTTCGGCTGGGGCGTGGCCGAGGACAAAACCTACCCGGCGGTGCTGGGCTCGTTGCTGCGCGAGCGCGGCCTGAACGCGGAGACGATCAACGGCGGCGTGCCCGGCTACACGACGTGGCAGGGAAAATATTTTCTCGCGCGCGACGTGCTGGGCTGGCAGCCCGACCTGGTGACGGTCGCGTACGATCTCAACGACCTGGACATCTTTCGCTTCTTCATCAACAACGGCCTGCCCGACGCGCAACAGCAGCCGACCTCGGCGCACATCGTCGCCGCGCAAAACCTGCTCAACCGCAGCGCGGCGTATCGCTTCTTCCGCAACACGCTGATCGGCGCGTTGGTCAAGCGCGGCTCGTTCGATCCCGAGCAAATGCCGCGCCGGGTGGCGCTGGCGGAATATCAAGCCAACCTGCATGAGATCGAGCTGCTGTGCCGCGAGAACAAGATCATGGTCGTGTTCATCAAAATGCCGATCAACCTGCCCTTCCATCGTTTGAAGGTCGTGGACGCCGCGCAGGCCGCGTCGGCCTTCGCGCAGGGAGAGGCCGCGGAAAACGCCGGCGACCGGCCGCAGGCGATCGCGCATTACCAGCGGTCGATGGAGTTGGATTCGACGCAGAGCAATACGTACATTCACCTGGCGCGCGCGCTGCAACAGGTCGGCCGACACGATCAGGCCGACAGTCTCTACGCGCTGCTGCCGTTCGTCAGCGCCTTCCGCGATCGCACGGATGCGCAATACAACCAGGCGGTGGTCGACGTGGCCGCGGAAACGGACCGGGCGTACGTCGACGCGGTCGGCGCTTTTGCCGCCGACGGGCGCGGTGACGGATTGTGGAATTCGAAGGAAGATCCGTTCCATCCCAACGCGGCCGGGCACGCGATCGTCGCCGGGCTGTTGGCCGCCGTCATTTCACCGTTGCCCGGCAGCGAGGAGCCGACGCCATGAAAATCCGGCGCTTCATTTTTCGTTATTTATGGTTGTGGTTTTTGCTGATCGTACTGGGCGGAATTTTGTTTTTCACCCTGACCGGCAACGATCCGTTGCTGCCCGCGATCTACCGCTAGGCGATGTCCTCGTCCTTGACCAACACGCGATTGCGTCCCATGTTTTTCGCCATGTAAAGCGCCTTGTCCGCGTCGCTGAGCAACGTTTCGCGCCCCGACAGGTCGGGATAGGTGCTTACCCCCATACTGACTGTCTGACGAATGAGCTTGGGCGTGAGCGTTTTCGCTTCGATGTTGCGCCGCACCTGTTCGGCAATGTCGCGCGCCTGCAGCGTCGGCGTGCCGGGCATAATCACGCACAATTCCTCGCCGCCGTAACGGCAGGCGATGTCGACGTTGCGCACGCTGGACTTCACCGTTTCGGACACGATTTTGAGCACCTCATCGCCGATGGCATGGCCGAACATGTCGTTCACGCGCTTGAAGTGATCCAGGTCGATCATCATGATCGACAGCGGACGCTGTGTCCGTTCGGCGCGGGCGAATTGCTGCTGTAACCCCTCTTCGAGATAGCGCCGGTTCAGCAGGCCGGTGAGACCGTCGATGAACGCGAGCCCTTCCAAGATGTGCGAGCTATGCTTGAGCTCGTCGAACAGCGATTTGGTGCGCACAAGGTTGAGCACGCGGGCGTTGAACTCTTCGCGCAGGAACGGTTTGATCAGAAAATCGTTGGCGCCGTGCTGCAAACAGTTGATCATGGCATTGCGATCGTCCGCCTCAACCATCACCAGGATTGGCGAAGCTTTCAGATCCTCGTGCTCACGCAATTTTTCCAACATTGTGCACGCCTGGTGATCGACGCCGGAAAAATCCACCGCGATGATATCGGGTACGATCATCGACAAGTAGCCGGAAAGCTCGTTGAGATTGGCGCAATGATGATCCTGCAAGGCCAGATCGGCGAACAGTTTGCCCAGCAGAGCGGAGAATTTCATGTCGTTGGACAGCACAACCGCGATACCGTCATGTTGTACCTTTTCGCGCCCGATGGCCGTCGCCACCGCTTCGCTGAGTTTGAAGGAATCGAACGGCTTGCGCAAAAAATCCAGAACGCCCGATTTGAAACCCTGGTGGACATCCACATCCGTCACCGTTGAGCTGATCACCAAAATCGGCAGACGGTGCGTTTCCGGATTTTCGGAAAGCGCGGCGCACAATTCATACCCGTTCATCACCGGCATTTCCACGTCGGTGAGCACGATGTCGGGCTTGCTCTTAAGAATCAACTCATAGCCGGCCTGACCGTTCACGGCCGTCTGCACGTCGAAGCCCAGAGTGTGCATCTGTTTTTCCAGCACCGAACGGGCGGTTTTGTTGTCGTCGACGATCACGGCCAATCGACGCTCGCGTAGCGGACGGTTATAGCGCCGCGTCAGTTGGGCGAGCACCCGTTCGACGCTCTCGCGCGTGAAGGGTTTGACGAGCACCGCGTCGATGGACGATGCGTCCCATTCCTTATATAGGTTTTCGTCACCCAAGGTCGAACAGACGACCAGCCCGGCGCTGCCGGTCAGCTTATGCGACTTGAGCGCCTGGCCCATTTCGAAGCCCGTTTGGTGCATCGGGACGCCGGCGCAGAAAATCACCTGTGGCGTATAAGCCCCCACGCGCGCCAACTCTTCGCGATGGGAACTGAAAAAGGCATATTCATGGCCCATTGGCTTCAGGAAGTTTTGCCAAAAGGAAATGACAAGGGACGAATCCTCAATGACTGCAATTTTCATTTTGGTCAACCGAATGTTATTTTAGGTTACACCGCAATCGTTTTCTTTCCGATAGTTCGAGCAAGCATTGTTGCACTGGTCATGTTTATCGGTTGTTTGCAGGCAAATCTTTAGAAAGATAATGGCGAAGCGGGCCGACGAACCGACGAAGGGATTTCCCAAAGCAAAATCAAAAAATTATCCGCCCAGACGTCATTGCGAATCGAAGCGCAGACGCGCGGATTGCCAGTCCATGCCGGTGAGATAGGTGAAGGCGTTGGCGCCGTGGCGGAAGCGATAGACGCGGCGCATGACGCAATACACGTCGAGCGTGCGTTTGTCGCCGCGTTCGATTTTCTGGTGGCGCTCGAAATCCGGATCGAACTCCTCGTCGGCGGCGAACCAATGGTAGGTCAGGTCGTCCAGTTCCAGGTCGGGCTCGATCCAGACGGTCGCCTCGTCACCGCGCAGGTTGTATTGTCCGTCTTCATCGGGCGTCATGATCACGCCGCGATCGTCGAGCACGAGCATCTTTTCGATCTTTGGATTGACGTACCGTTTCTGTTCGCGATCGGCAAGGACGAACAATTTGAAGGCCGTCAGCGGTTCGCCTTGCGGATCGCCGCCCTTGAACGCCGCGGCGGCGACGGTCAGCAACGAGCCGTCGCGCTCGAGCGGACCGAATTGCGCGGTCAGTTCTTCCCACGCGGGGACCGTCCAGACGAAAGGATCGTCGGGCCCGCTTTGCAGGTAGGCGACGACGCCCGCGTCGGTTTCGCCTTCCTCGCGCATTTGGTTGCCGGCGACGACGGCCCAGGCGACCGGCCCTTCATACAGCGAGCCGTCCTTGTTGACGACCAGCGCGGTGAAGGTCACCTCGTCGCCCGGCGCGGCTTCCAGCGGCTCGACGCGAATGCCCAGAAAGCGTTGCGTTTTGATCACCGCGGGCGGATCGAACTCGATGTCGCAGGCCGGCAACGCCACGGTCAGCAGCAACGCGAGCAGAATCGTCCACCATCGCCGGTTCATCGTCGTTAAAACCTCGCCTGCAAACCGAGCGAGGGGAAGAAGGTCGGGAAGACCACCTTTTCGCGCTCGGTGTAATCGTGATTGTACCAATAGCCGAACGGATACCGATAGAAGTAGGCGTTTTGCACGTCAAGGTACGCGGCGAGCGTCCAGCGGTTGAAGGTCCACGCCTTGTCGATGCGCACGTCGAGTTGATGAAAATCGGGCAGTCGCTTGTTGTTGGTCTCGTCGGCGTACAGCGGCAGATAGGTGTCGGTGTCCGCGTCGTAGATGCGTCCGACGATCTCGGTGTACGGCAGGCCGGTCGAATACTGCCAGCGCCCGCCGATGCGCCAGTCGCGGTTTTCGCCGAGTTTGTAGCTGGCCACGACGATGAAGTTGTGCGGCTGATCCTGATCGAACAAGCGCCAATCCTCGCCCGGCCGGTCCTTGCGTTTGGACACCGCGTAGGTGTAGCTGACCCAGCCGAAGAAGCGGTCGCTCAACTGCTTGCGCGCCAGCAATTCGCCGCCGTACACGTAGCCGACGCCCGTGTTTTCGTACGGCTCGTCGTTGTCGGCGCCGGGCGAGGCCACCAGGTTGTCCAACTGCTTGTAGTAGCCCTGCACATCCAGCGAATAGCCCTGCCCGAAGTCGTACTCGACGCCCCCCGCGTAGTTGTAGGCCACTTCGCTTTCCAGGTCGGGATTGCCGTAGTCCTCGAGGATCTCGTCGAAGCTGGGGAACTGATGATACACGCCGACGTTCGTTTTGATCGTCGTGCGCGGCGCGGGATAAAAGCGCATGGTCAGGCGCGGATCGACGTGCGCCAGTTGCGTGTAGTCGAGGTAATCGACGCGCACGCCGGGAATGAGCGTGGCCCATTGCCCCAGGTCGATCATCTCCTCGGCGAAGGCGTCACCCATGTACGTGTCGATCTGCAGGTCGGTCTCGTAGGAATCGGAGGAGAGCAGATCGCCCGCGCCGGTATCGCCCTCTTTCGGCGAGCGAATGATGTTGGACTTGAGGCGCATCGACGCCGCGGCGCCGTCCAGCCCCAGGCGCAGACGGTTCCAATCGGCAAGGCGCCAGGACAATTCTTCACGCAGCGCGACGGTCGGACCGGTCAACTCCACGTAAAACTCGTCGCCGAGGTTCATGTTGGTCAGGTTGTAGATGAAATCGAGCGCCAGCATGTTTTGCAGCGCGGAATCGGGCGCGAAATCCCAACGCACGTCGCCGCGGTGAAACGCGTTCGAGTAATCGAAGGAATCGCCGACGAAGGCTTCCTCCATGCCGCCGTCCTCCTGAATCAACCCGATGGCGTCGTCCGAGCCGAAGACCGTGGCGGTCAGCAGGTTTTTGTCGTTAATCGTGTACTCGAACAGGCCGGTGTAGTCGTAGAAGCGCGGCGACAGGGTGAAGGCCTGCTGTTCCTCCGGGATCACCAGCGGCAAAAAGAAATCGACGAAGCTGCGCCGCACCGCGCCCGCCACGGCCATGTCCTCGCCCAGCGGCCCTTCGAACGTCACGTAGGACGAATAGGTCGCCAGATCGACCACGCCGCCGAAGCGCTTGCGGTCGGGCCGGCGCGTGGTGATGTCCACGATGCCGCCCAACGCGTTGCCGTAGCGCGCGCTGAAGCCGCCCGGGTAGTAGTTGATCGACTCGATCAACTCGGAGTTGACCACGCTGATCAGCGAACCGAAGTGAAACAGAATCGGGATGTCGAAGTTGTTCAGAAAGTACGCGCTGTCGTTGGCGCCGGTGCCGCGAATCACCAGCCCGCCGCCGTAGAAGGGCGGCATTTTGGTCACGCCCGGCAGGTTCTGCACCACGCGCACGGCGTCGTTGCCCGCGCCGGCCACGCCGGTCAGTTCCTCGCGGCTCAGTTCATGGCGCGCCGCGTGCTCCGGCTCGCGCTTTTCCGAGACGACGATCTCGTCGAGTTCCTCGACGTTCACGCGCACGTAGATCGTCACCCGCGCGGTCCGCCCGGCGACGATCTCCACCGCTTGACGATGCTCGCGCACGAAATCGCCGCCGATCGTCAGCGTGTATTCGCCCGGCGGCACGTCGGCGAAAACGAAGCGGCCCTCGGCGTCGGTCTCGGCGGCAAATTGCGTGTTCTCCAGCCGCACCGGAGCGAAGGTGACCGGCTCGCGACTGCCTTTGATGCGCACCAGTCCTTCAAGCGTACCGGTCTGCTGCCCCCAGCAAAGCGCCGGGGCGCACAGCAGCACCAGCAACATCGGCACGAGGATTCGCCGCATCGGCCTCACGTTTTCGTTTCGATAATGATTGCATAAAAAAGGGGGCGAAACGCGTCGCCCCCCACGGATCATCAATGTAGCGGAACTAATTACTTGCCGCAACCGTCATCATCGTCATCATCGTCGTTGGACGCCTGATCGTCGTCGGTTACGTCGTCGTCGACCGCATCGTCGTCATCGTCGTCGGTGGCGTCGTCGTCATCGTCGGACACGTCGCCCGCGACGGTGAAGGAGGCGGACAGCTCGTTGCTGAGCACGCCGCACACGTCGGCGACCGTGACGGTCAACGTATGCTCGCCGGCGGCAAAGGGTCCGGCCAGGCGGAAGTCGGCCGCCTCTTTCGAGGCCGTGCCGGTCAGGCTGCGCAGCGGATCGCCGAAGCGTTCCGGTTCGCCGCCGTCGACGGCGTAGAACAATTCACCGCCGGCCAGGTTGGCGTCGGCGTCGGTGAAGGTGAAGGAAATTTCCAGGTCGCCGTCCTCGGCCAGCGAATCGTCGACCAGCGCCAGCGCGGCGATCTGCGGAGCCTGATCGCTGCCGCACAGGTAATCATAGTCCACGTCGATCGACGCGCCCTGGTAGCCGAAGCCCAAAAAGCCGCTATCGAATTTCGCGCGGAAGTAGCCGTTCTCGCCCCAGCTCGGACCCCAGGAGTTTTTGCAGATCCAGTATTGCCCGTCCAGGTCGTAACCGACGATCTGAATCGCGTGGCCGCCCAGCATCTTGCCGGTGGTGTGCTCGTAAATGCCGCCGGTGTAGGCCTGGAAATCCTCAAAGACCATGAAGCCGGCGACGATCGGGCCTTTCTGCAGTTCCTGGATGTAGGCGTCGGGCTTGGGCCACATGTAGAAACGGTAGCTGCGGATCTTGAACACGCGGTTAGCCCAGTCGGCGCAACGATCTTCGCAGGGCATGCGCCCCAGCGAGCTGTCGTTGCACTGCGACTGCTGATACGGATAGCACGACTCATCGGCCGTGCCGCTCTTTTTCAGCCAGCCCAGGGTGTGGAAGAAGGTCGCCGGCGGCATGAAGCTGCCCGCGCACGACCAGACGATCTGCTCGGCCAGATCCGGCTCGATGAACGTGTTGTCGTTGAGCAGCTTGATCCACGATTCGACCAGCCCCACCGTGCTGAAGGTGGCGCAGGAACCGCACGGATGCTGATCCTTGATCGGCGTGATGTAGCTGCCGTTTTCCGTGTCGCTCCAATCCAGGTGGCTCGGCACGTCGGCCTTTTTCGTACCGGGATAGTCCAGGTAATACTCGCCCTCGACGTCGGGCGATTCCAGCGGCAGATTCGCCAGCTCGGCCATCTCTTCCGGGCTCAAATGCGAAATGGAGGTTTCCCCGGCGGTCCACTGCGCGCCCGAGGCGCGAATGGCGGCGCGGATGGCTTCGATATCCACCGCAAACGCCGGCGCGGCCAGCAACAGGCCGAAGGTCAACAATACGAGAATGACGGTCATACGCTTCATGGCATTTTCTCCGCTTGGACGATTCACCTTCGCCGCATAAATCCTCATTTGGCGATTAAATCGAATAATCACCTCAGCCGCCCCACTCGATCGAGTAGCATAGCGCAGTCGCCGTTTTTTTCAACCGAGCGTATGATTATTCCATCCAATTGATTTCACGACGCTTTCCGCTTTGACGGTCAACCGCGATCCTTTCTTTGTATCCGTTTTTGTATCTGGTCGCGGGCCGTCTTTCGCGCAATAATGCATTTCGGGTGGCCGCCAGCAGGCAACCAAATCGGCCGGCGATTGTCTGAACCAGAAGAACAACCGGGGAGACGAGCATGAAAACCTTGCGTTGGGGTATCTTGTTTTTGTTGGTGTTTGCCATGGCTTGCGGCAAAAGCGCGGACGTGGGTGAATTTACGCGGGACGTTGCCAAACAATCCGCGATGAGCCCGGCCGCCGAATTCGAGGCCGAGGAAGCCAAGACAGTCGCCGACGACGGCGCCGGCAGCGGCGGCCAAAACGAAACGCCCGCGATCGCCAACCGTAAGCTGATCCGCAACGGCGAGGTGCAGGTGCGCGTCAAGGATATCGACGCCGCGCGTTCGCAATTGGAAGAGATGGTCAAAAAGGCCAGCGGATTCATGGCCGACGTGCGCTTCAACCGTTTGAGCGCGCAGCATTATCTGGAAATGACCCTGCGCCTGCCGGCGGGCGATTTCGACGGCTTCGTCACCGCGTTGGACAAGCTGGGCGTGGTGGAAAACGAGCAATTCACCGTGCAGGACGTCACCGACCAGTGGGTCGATCTGGGGCGGCGCATCGAAACGAAAGAGAAAATGGCCGCGCGGTTGCAGGAGCTGATCGCCAGCAAAAGCTATCAGTTCCGCGACTTGCTCGAGGTCGAGCGCGAACTGTCGCGCCTGCGTCTGGAAATCGAGCGCCTGCAGGGAGCGCTCAACGGCATGAACGACAAGATCGCCTTCTCGACGCTGAAAATCACCTTGCGGCAGGAAGTGTTGCAGAAGATCGTGCCGCCCGATTCGACCTTCGCCCCGCTGATCAACGCGGTGGAAAACATCTGGCCGCGCTTGCAGGCCAGCGTGCGCGCGATGGTCACGATCCTCGCGTTCTTCCTCAACCTGCTGGTCTACCTGCTGCCCTGGGCGGTGGCTAGCGGCGCGTTGTTGCTGGTGTTGTATTTGCTCTTCCGCCGTAAAAAAGCGAAGAAGTAATTTTTGAGCGGAACAAATAAATAACTTGCGATCCCGCGCTATCGGTGGTTATATTGCCCCTGTCGGAATGGATGATGGTATTCGAAAAAGAGTGAATCAGCCGGGGGAAGCTCCTTACTCCAGCAGTGAATTTGAAACGCGGCAGCAGCGATTTTAATCCTTGACGTTTACGTATGGTTTGCTTATACCTATACGTATACTGTCACTTTGGGGTAACCCATGACCAGCCGGAAAATTTTCACGCTCGACGAAGCGGCCGCCAAAATCAAAGTCGGTCCCGATCTCATCGCCCAGTGGGTGACCGAGAAGATCATCGCCCCGACGATCATCGCCAACGACGACGAGGCGCTCTTCGACGAAGACGACCTGCGCCGACTCGAGCAGATCCGCAACCTCGGCGACATCGGCTACGGCGCGGCGGAGATCAAGAAAATCCTGCTCAAGGTCGGCCTGCCCCAGGTGGAGAAAAAGAAACCGGCGCGCAAACAGATTTTTCTCACGGTCGGCGAGTTGGCCGCGCGCAGCGGTCAGAGCGCCCGTACGATCAAATATTGGGAAGAACGCGGACTGATCGAGCCGAGCACGCGCAGCGAAGGCGGCTTCCGGCTCTACGAAACGCGCCAGGTCGAGGTCTGCAAGCTGATTCACGACCTGCAACTGTTCGGCTACTCGCTGGAGCAAATCAAGGAGTACGCCGACCTGCTGCGTTTCTTTCACCCTCCGGGCCCCGGCGAACACATGGACGACGTCGAGCAGGCGCTGAGCACGCTCGAAGGGATGTCGGCCAAGGCGCGCAGTTTATCCGAGCGATTGGACGAACTGGCGAAAGGAATCGAACGATGGAAAAAACTCCTCAAAGAACGACAAACGGAATTGCAGGCCCGCAAAAAGAAACTGTTGCGCGAACGGGAAAAAATCGCCGCGCCCGCCAGGCCGGCGACAAAAACAAGCTAGTCCTGCTGGAGCCCAAGGCGCCCGGGCAGCACGTTTATTCCAAGCTCAAACTGCCCCGCCTGGGCGCGGTGTTGCTGGGCACGATCGCCCGCCAACTGGGGTGGGACGTGCGCGTGTACGTCGAGGAGATCGCCGACATCGATTATCGCGACGTACTCACGGCCGATCTGGTGGGCATTTCGACGATCACCTCGACCGCCTCGCGCGCCTATGCCATTGCCGACGCTCTGCGCGATTTCGGCGTGCCGGTCGTCATGGGCGGTCCGCACGTCACCTTTTTGCCCGACGAAGCGCTGGCCCATTGCGATTACGTCGTGCGCGGCGAAGGCGAGGAGGCGCTGCCGGCATTGATGAACGCGCTGTTCGGCGACGGTGACGTAGCGCGCGTGCCCAATCTGTCTTACCGCGACGCGGCGGGCGAGGTGCGCCACAACGAGCAGACCAGTTCGGTCGAGGATCTCGATACGCTGCCCTACCCCGATTACGAGTTGATCGTCGGCTGGCAAAAAGCGATGAGTTTTTCCCTGCGTCCGGTCGTGCCGATTCAGGCGACGCGCGGGTGCCCGTTCGGCTGCCGCTTCTGCTCGGTGATCGGCATGTTCGGACGCAAGGTGCGCACGCGCAGCGTGGACAACGTCATCGGCGAACTGCGCCGGCATCGCGAGCGCAACGCGCATATCTTTTTCTACGACGACAACTTCACCGCGCGCCGCACGTGGGCCAAGGAGCTGATCCGCCGGGCGATGATCGACGAAGAGCTGTGCCCGCACTGGTCGGCGCAGGTGCGCACCGACGCCACGCACGACGACGAACTGCTCGCGCTGATGCAGCAGGGCAAATGCTCGCACGTGTACGTCGGCTTCGAGACGGTCAATCCCGCGGCCCTGGCCGACATGGCCAAACAGCAGAGCGTGCAAAGCATGATCGACGCGGTGGACCGTTTCAAGCAGCACCGCATCGGCGTGCACGGGATGTTCATTTTCGGTTTCGACACCGATAACAAGGAGTCGTTCCGCGCCACCACCCGTTTCGCCATGCGCAGCGGCATCGATTCGGCGCAGTTTCTCATCCTCACCCTGCTGCCCGGCACGCCGGTCTACGAGGAGATGGCCGCCGCGGGCCGCATCACCGTGCACGACTGGGCGCACTACGACGGCCACCACGTGTGCTACAAACCGGCGCAGATTTCCGCCTGGCAACTGCAATGGGCTCAGGTGCGCAGCCACACGATGTTCTATTCGCGCCTGCGCATGATGAAGCAGGTGGTCAACGGTTATTTGGGCAACAGCGCGATCTACCTGTACGCGCGCAAGCTCAACCACGAATGGATCCGCAACAACAAAACGTACCTCAAGGCGCTCAAGCTCGCCGCGCAGGCAAAGAACACGATCATCCGGTTCGATTTTGAAATTGATTTTTCGGAAATCAAACAAAAGGTTTGGGCCGCCGCCGGATCCTTGGCGTTGCCGATGCCTTCGCCCGCATGACCGTCAGCCTCCAAGTGGGTTGATCCTGCGGGAATTTTCAAATTATTTGTTTATCTTTCTTCAGATGGAACCGATAGACTATTAAGCACTTTCGGCACAACGGAGGACGTGGACAAACACAACAGGTATCGGATGTGCCTATTAAAATTTGGACCGGGCGTATGAACAACCAATATTACAAATTAGCTTTACTTCTTACGTTTGGCATTCTTCTATTATTTCCACTTTCAGCTCTCGCCAACGAACCTCATCAACCGACAATATTGGTCATCAACTCCTATCATCGAGGGTATTTCTGGTCCGACAATCAGATGCAGGCCGTTCAGGAAGCCTTCGCCGGCAAATACGACGTAATTATCGAATACCTCGACACCAAGCGGCATCCGCTGGAGTTGATCCAGGACAATATGTACCGGTTGCTGCAAACGAAATACTCGCAGAAAAAGATCGACCTGATTCTCGCCTTCGACGACGGGGCGTACAATTTTTTGGATAAGTACTACGACATGCTCTTTTCCGGCGTCCCCGTGGTGGTCACGGGAGTCGATCATCTCAGCCTGTCGTTGCAGGAGGAAAAGCCGTACATCACCGGGTTCGTCGACCGGATGGATCCGCGCCCGACCATCGAGTTGATCCTTCGTCTGCAACCGAAGACCACGCAAATCTATGTCATTCAGGACAATACGCCGACCGGCATGTCCCAGCGGCTCAGTGTGGAAGAGGCGGCGCAGTTTTTCCCCTTGCTCACCTTTACGTTTCTCGACGGTCGGCAGATGTCCATGCGCGATCTGCTGAACGAGGTGGCCGTCTTGACCCCCGACAGCGCGATCCTGCTGACCATGTGGATGCGCGATGGCGAAAATGAATACTACGATCCCAATCAGGCGGCCGAACAAATCAGCCAGGCGGCCTCCGCGCCGATGTACGGCTTGTCCGACCTCTGGCTGGATCACGGCATCGTCGGCGGCAAGCTCAACAGCGGCTACACACAAGGAATGGAAATCGTGTCGATCGCCCGCCGGATTCTGGCCGGCGAGCCTCCCCAAGCCATTCCGATCAGGCGCGCCAGCCCCAGCCTGTATATGTTCGACAGCCGTCAACTACGGCGCTGGCGGATCAACCACTCGTTGTTGCCGGAAAATTCCGTGGTTCATTTCAGACATGTGTCGGTCTTGAGTCGCTATCGAAATTTCATTCTCTCGGTTCTCGCCTTCCTCATCGTGCAGTCGGGAATCATCGTTGTCCTGCTCAACAATCTGCGCCGCCGGCGCGCGTCGGAACGGGCGTTGCGCGATAGCGAAGCCCGCTATCGCAACCTGCTGGAAACCATGAACGAAGGATTCCTGATTGTCGACGATCACGACGTCATCCGGTACGCCAACGAGCAATTGCACGTGATGATGGGGTTTACCGGCGACGAGGTGAAGGACAAATCCATCTACGGTTTGTTTCCGGACAAAACCGCCGATTTGATTCGCACGCAATTGACCAACCGTCGCGATGGAGACAACTCGCCCTACGAGATCGAGACGGTCGACAAACAGGGCAATCCCGTCTCGTTCCTTGTCTCGCCCCGGGCCATGTTCGCCGATAACGGCAGTTACACGGGATCCTTTGCCGTCATTACGGATCTGCGACAGGTTAAAATTGCGGAAAGGGAACGCGAGCAACTCATTTCGCTTATCGATCACAACAACGATTTCATCGGCATTGCCGAATTGAGCGGACGCATCATCTACATCAACGAAGCCGGCATGCGGCTCACGGGTTTGGAATCGAAGACCTCGTTCGCGCAGATGGACATCAATCAATTCATGCCGCTGGATGAACGCGAAGACCTGGCCGCGGAGGTCATGACCGCCATGTTGTCGCAAGGCTTCTGGCGTGGCGAGGGCCCTTTGTTGCATCAAAAAACGGGCGAAGCGATCACGATGGACATCTCCACCATGCTGCTTCGCTCCAAGCAGACGGGCGAACCCACGGCGATCGCCACGATCATGCGCGACATCAGCGAGCGGAAAATGGCCGAAACGACCTTGCGCCAAAGCGAGCAAAAATACCGCACCCTCTTTGACGCCTCGCCCGAAGTAACCCTTCTCTACGACAACCAGGGCATCATTCTGGATTGCAATCAGATGGCGCCGCGCGCTTTGGGTTTGCCGCGTGAAAAAATGATCGGCCGACATTGGCTGGAACTGGGGATTTTCCAACACGACACGACGGAATATCAACAATCGAGTTGGAACTCCCTCCTGGCCCAAGGGAACCTCGATCCGTTGGAGGTGATCGTCACGCGACCGGACGGCGAATTGCGCACGATGGAATTGTTCTCCACGTTGATTACCCAGGACGGACAGGTAAACGCCGTGCTGGCGATGTTGCGCGACATCACCGACAAACGCAAAGCGGAAAAACGGCGGAGCGAACTGGAAACGCAACTGGCGCAATCGCAGAAAATGGAGGCCATCGGTCGACTCGCCGGCGGCGTGGCGCACGACTTCAACAACATTCTCACCGGCATCCTCGGTTATACCGAGCTGGCGATGGACAGGATCACCGAAGACGATCCGCTGCACACGGACATCCAGGAAATCAAAAGCGCCGCCGACCGTGCCGCCATGCTGACCCAGCAATTGTTGGCGTTCAGTCGCAAACAGATGATTTCACCCCGGGTGATCAACATCAATCGGATCATCGAGCAATCGCGCAAAATGCTGACGCGCATCATCGGCGAAGATATCCAATGCTCGTTCCAACTGTCCCCCAACGTCGGGCGTATTAAAATCGATCCGGGGCAATTCAACCAGGTGCTGATCAATTTGGTGGTCAACGCCCGCGACGCCATGCCCGACGGCGGGCGGCTGATTATTTCCACCGAAGAAACGCCGGTTTCCGTGCAGGAACTGGCGTCGAATCCGGAGGTTTCGGCGGGCAATTTCATCGTTCTATCCGTGTTGGACAACGGCAAGGGCATCGATCCGGAACATCTCAAACTGATTTTCGAGCCGTTTTTCACGACCAAAAGCAAGGACAAGGGCAGCGGTCTGGGCCTGGCGACCATCTACGGCATCGTCAAACAGAACGGCGGCTTCATTAAAGTCGACAGCGAGATGAATCGCGGCTCGATGTTCAGCATTTTTTTCCCGGAGGAAACCGCGCCGGAAGAGGACATCACCGTCACGCCGCAACGCATGATCCATCGCGGATCGGAGACGATCTTGCTGGTGGAAGACGAGCAAATGGTGCGCGACCTGGCCGTCAAGGTGCTGGAGCATTCCGGCTACAAGGTGCTGACCGCCGAGAACGGCGCCGAGGCGTTGTTGCTGGCGAAACGATCGCTGGCCGAAATCGACCTGCTGGTCACCGACGTCATCATGCCGCAAATGAACGGCCGGACCTTGTACGAGCAACTGCACCGGCTCAAGCCGCAAATGAAGGTGTTGTTCATTTCCGGCTACACGGCCGACGTCATCGCGCAGCACGGCGTGTTGGAAAAGGGAATGAACTTTTTGCAGAAGCCGTTTGTCCTCAACGCGTTCATCGCCAAGGTGCGCGAGACGCTGGATAAATAAGCCGCGAAGACTCGTTATTCTTCCTCAGCCAGAAAATCCAGATCCGCGCCCAAATCGGCTTGCAGCACGTGTTGCGCGTGCAAGCGGCGATACCCGCGCGACGGCAACACCGGCGGCGTCCAGGCGTTGCGGCGTTCGGCCAGCACGCTCTGCTCGACCAGCAAATCGATGCGGCGCTCGTCGACATCCAACTCGATCAGATCGCCGTCGCGCACCAGCGCCAGCGGACCGCCCGCGGCGGCCTCGGGCGCGCAATGCAGCACGATCGTGCCGTACGCCGTGCCGCTCATGCGCGCGTCGGAAACGCGCACCATGTCCTTCACGCCCTGTTCGGCCAGGTAACGCGGAATCGGCAGCGCGCCGGCCTCGGGCATGCCCGCGGCGATCGGTCCGCCGTACTGCATGACCAGCACGTGCTCGGGCGTAAGCGCCAACGACGGATCGTCGATGCGCTCGGCCACGTCCTCCGGCGACGTGAACACCGCCGCCGGCCCGCAATGTTTTTTCAGCTGCGCCGACGCGGCCGCGCTTTTGATCACCGCGCCGTCGGGGGCGAGACTGCCGCGCAGCGTGGTCAGCGAACCGGTCGGCCCCAGCGGCGCGGCGAGCGTGCGGATCGTATCCTGCCACGCGCCGGGCGCCTCGACATCCGCCAGCAACTCGCCCAACGGCCGGCCGGTAATGCCCACCGTGTCCAGATGCAGCAGCGGCGCGAGTTCCTTGAGCAACACCGGCACGCCGCCCGCGTAGTACAGATCCTCCATGTACCCCTTGCCCGCCGGCTTGCAGTCGACCAGCAGCGGCACGCGCTCACTGATGCGCTGAAAATCGTCCAGGGTCAACGTCAGCCCCGCGCGCCGGGCCAGCGCGGTCAGGTGGATGATCGCGTTGGTCGAGCCGCCCAGAGCGATCAGCACGGTGATCGCGTTTTCGAAGGCCTCGCGGGTGAGAATGCGCTTGGGCGTCAGCGGGCTTTTCGCCATCGCGACGATGCGCCGCCCGGTGATCGTCGCCTGCCGTAACCGTTCGCCGGTGGGCAGCGGCGGGGCCGCGCCGCCGGGCATCATCAAACCCAGCGCTTCGGTCAGGCAGGCCATCGTCGAGGCGGTGCCCATCACCAGGCACGTGCCGCCGGTCGGACAGAGGTTGCGTTCGATTTCGACGATTTCCTCGTCGGTCAATTCGCCCGCGCGATAGCGCGCCCAGTTGCGGCGGCAGTCGGTGCACGCACCCAGCCGCTCGCCGCGCCAGCGCCCGGCGTACATCGGCCCGGTCAGCACCGCCGCGGCGGGCAGATCGGCCGAGGTCGCGCCCATCAGCACGGCCGGCACGGTTTTGTCGCAGCCGCCGAGCACGACCACCGCGTCCATCGGCTGCGCGCCGATCATCTCTTCGACGTCCATCGCCATCAGGTTGCGAAAGAGCATCGTCGTGGGCGAGGTGAAAATCTCGTGCAGCGAAATCGTCGGGAAAGCCATGGGCAGTCCGCCCGCTTCCAGCACGCCGCGTTTGACGGCCTGCACCAGCTCGGGCATCTGCCGATGGCAGGTGACGTAATCCGACGAAGTGTCCACGATGCCGATGATCGGCCGGTCGATGTCGTGCGCGTCCACGCCCATCGAGGCGAGAAACGCGCGGCGCATGTATTTGGAAAATTCCCAATCGCCGTACGCGGTCAGGTTGCGATACATCCCTTTGCGCTCGTCGCTCATCGTGTTCCTCTACAATTTGAAGTTGATGTACTTGGCGACGGTGTAATACTCGATGCCCTCGCTGCCGCCCTCGCGCCCGTAGCCGGACATCTTCACGCCGCCGAAGGGGATCTCCGCCGCGGCGATCACCAGGTTGTTCACGCCGATCATGCCCACGTCCAGCCCTTCGGACGCCAGGAACGCCGTGCGCGTGTTGTCGGTGAACACGTAGCCCGCCAGACCGAACTGCGAGGCGTTCGCCTTGGCCAGCGCGTCGTCCAAATCGGTGAACGGCGCGATCGGCGCGATCGGGCAGAACGGCTCTTCGGTCATGATGTCCATCGAAACGTCCACGCCGGTCAGCACGGTGGGCAGGTAGAAATAGCCGCGCGCGAAGCCGTCGGGCCGCTTGCCGCCGTAAGCCACCCGCGCGCCCTTGCCCACCGCGTCGTCGACCAGCGCCTGGGTGGCGTCGACGCGCCTTTGATTGGTCAACGGGCCGATCTGCGTGCCTTCCGCGCGCCCGTCGCCGATCTTCAACGACTGCGCCACCTCGACGAACCGCTTGGTGAAACGGTCGATCACGTTTTCCTGCACGTAAAAGCGGCTGGCCGCGATGCACACCTGGCCGTTGTTGCGGAACTTGGCGAGCGCACAGGTTTCCGCCGCCGCCTCGACGTCCGCGTCGGCGAACACGAGCACCGGCGAGTGGCCGCCCAGTTCCATCGTTACCGATTTGATGCCCTCGGCGGCCAGGTGCAACAACTGCTGCCCCACCGGCACCGAGCCGGTCAGCGTCACCTTGCGGATCACGTCCGAGCGAATCAGCCGCTCGCTGATCATCCCCGACGGGCCGGTCAGCACGTTGAACACGCCCGCCGGCACGCCGGCCTCCTGTGCGGCCAACGCCAGGAACATGCCGGTGCGCGGCGCTTCGATCGCCGGCTTGAGAATCACCGAACACCCGGCCGCCAGCGCCGGAGCGACTTTGCGCGCCGCCAGCAGCGCGGGGAAATTCCACGGGCTGAACGCGGCGACCGGGCCCACCGGCTGGCGGATGACCATCAGACGATGCGCCCGCGAATGTCCGTCGATCATGCGGCCGTAAATGCGCCGCGCCTCGTCGGCGTACCAGTCGAACTGATCGGCCGTGGCCGCCAATTCGCCGCGCGCCTCGGCCAGGGGCTTGCCCTGCTCCTCGGTCAGCACACGGGCGATCTCGTCGGTATGCTCGCGCAGAACCGTCGCGATGCGCCGCACGGTCGCGCTACGCGTCCAGGCGTCGGTTTCGCGCCAGACGCGCCAGCCGGCCGCGGCCGATGCCAGCGCCTCGTCGATGTCCGCCGGCGTCGCGGCCGGCACCGAGTCGACCGCCTCTTCGGTCGCCGGATCGATCACATCGATGCGCCGTCCGTCGGCCGCATCTTTCCAATGTCCGTTGATGAGCAGTTGGTTGGGTACCCGCATTGATTACATTCCAATCTTGTGTCGCAGTTGTTGAACATCATCGACCCAGTTGCCCACGTTCCAGCGTCCGAAAGCGCCCAGCCCGCCGAGCGGATCGTCGCCCCAATAAACCGGCACGTAAATCAACGACAGGCCCCGGTGCGCAAACGCCTTGTCCAGCGCGGTGTTGAGCGCCTCGGGCGAACGGCCGCCGTCGAGCGCCAGCACGCCGGGGAACGCCGACGCCAATTTGAGATAATCCACCGACACACGGTCGTTGGTCGCATGATCCTTGCCGTATTGCGCCACCTGCAGCGAGGAAATCGCCGCCATGCGCCGGTTGTCCAGCAGCACGATGCAGCCCTGCGCGCCGTGCTGCACGCCGTCGAGCAGAATTTGCGGATTCATCATGAACGAGCCGTCGCCGGTCAGCGCCACGCCGTAAAACGGCTTATCGGTCAGGCCGGTCGCCAGCAACGCGGAGACGGCAAAGCCCATGTAGCTCGCGCCGGTTTCGGTGAAGGTCCGGCCCACGCGCTCGTCCTCGACGATCTGGAAGCCGTTGGCCTGCACGTCGCCCGCGTCGAAGAACGTACACGCATCCCGCGCCCGCGCGCGATCGGTGACGATCTTGATCGCCGCCGGCTGGGTGAGCACCTCGCCGAAAATCGGGTCCGGCAGCGTCGGTTGATTATAGCGCTCGGCTTTAAAGGCTTCCCACTCGCGCTTTTTCGCCGTGCATCGTTTCAGCCATGCCGATTCTTGCGCCGGCGCGCTCACGCCGCGCGTTTTCAAAACCTCAATCAGTTTGCGCAAGGTGGGCGCGGCCTCGCCGACCAGCGCGGTCGTGCGGTTGTAGTGCAGCGCGTCGCGTGCGTCGGTGTTGATGGCGATCACCCGTTGCGCCAGTGGATAGCCGGTGCGCGAGGAATCGGACTGGCACACCGCGCGCGTACCGATCGCCACGAGCAGGTCGGCCTCGTCCATGGCGAAGTTGCCGCAGATCGTGCCCTTCGAGCCGCCGACCAGCATGTTGCGCGCATGCGCGTAGGGCAACGCGCCGGACAGCCGCGGGCTGAGCACGGTCACGCCGTCGACCAGTTCGACGAACTCGGCCAGTTCCGCGCTCGCCTCGCCGCATCCGGCCCCGACCTTCACCACGATACGCTCGGCCTTGGCCAGCGCGTCGGCGGCGGCTTGATAGGCTTGCTCGTCGACGGCCGGTCCGCGCCGAGGCATCCGGCCGACGGGCAGTTCATCGAGATTGAACGCGCTCAGTCGCGCCGGCTGCGTGTTCAGCGGCAGCAATAGGAAAAACGGTCCGGCGAAATGCGGATCGTCGACGCAGGCCAGGCCGCGCTGCAACGCCGTGCACAGCGCGCCGGGCGTGTGCAGCGTGTAGGCCTCGCCCATGGACGCGCACAGGCGTAAAAAGCCGTGCTGCTCGTGCTTGGGAATCTGCTGCATGTTCGGCCCTTCGTCCTCGGTGGTCTCGTCGCCGAACAGGTACCACACGCCCAGGCCGTCGCTGGCCGCGACCAGCGATCCGGCCAGCGCATGCAGCGCGCCGGGGCCGATTGAGGTGACGACCGCAGCCTTTTCGCCGGTCACCCAGCGCAGCGCGGACGCCGCGTGGCTCGCTTCGACCTCGTTGCGCACCGGGTAGGTTTTGAGCAAACCCTCGGCTTCGTACACGCGCAGCACCTCGCCGATTTCGGTCGAGCCGTGGCCGAGGATGACGACGAACTTGCGCACGTTCTGCCGCAGCAGGCCGAGCACCAGCGCCTCGCTGAGCGTCGTGTCGATCACGCGCGGCAACGTGCCCGCGGCCAGTGCCGCATCGATGCCGCCGGCGGCGGCGATACCTTTCGCCCGGGTGGAGCGTTGTGTTTCCAAGACGGCCAAATCCACGAGAGCCCCCTTTTGCTGGCGGAAAACATGAACAGCCGCGCCGGACGATCCGTGGTACGCGGCGGATTATTTGTTGCGCTCGAAAGCCAGGGCAAGTATAAGCCACCGGCTCCGAACGTCAAGCAAGACGGGCGGCGAAAGGGCGGATATTCAATCCTGGGCGGGCAGTTCGGCGAGCAGCAGATCCAGAAAGCGCTCGATGGCCTCCGGCGAAATCGCTTCCGGATAATAACCGAAGGAAACGTCGATCGTCCCCGCGTAGCCGCTCACTCCGCCGATGAACACGCGCGGCTTGGCCGGCGGCGGAATCAACCAGGCGTGCGCCGGGGCGGCGTCGAAGGTCACGCGCTCGGGACGAATCGGGCCCATGTTGGTCAACGCGGGCGCCATGTTCCTCGTTTTGATGCCCAGGTGAAACAGTCCGCGCAACAGGGGAACCAGGATGCCGGCGGGCTGCACCTTGGCCATCCACAGCGTGCCGAAGGTCAGGCGCAGACCGGGCCAGAAACCTTTGTTGTGCCGCGTTTGCCCGGCGATGCGCACCAGCGTGTCGGCGAACGTCGCGCCCGGATCGCGACCGAGCTTGATTCCCTCGACGGCGCTGAGGTTGCAAATGCTCACCGCTCGCTCCTCGGGCAGGTAGCGGCGGAAATCGACGGTGAATTGCGCGCGCAGGTTGCTGCGCCCGTCCCAGTTTTGCCAGCCGACCAGAGCACGCAAAAACGCGGTGAGCAGAATATCGTTGAGCGTCGCATCGTAGCGGCGGCCGTATTCCTTCAGGCGGGCGACCAGCGGCGCGTCGAGATGTCGCCGGGCATAACGCGGCACGGCGACGGGCCCCTCGTTCATCGGCACGACCAGCGAGACGCGCGGGACCAGATTGTTGAACGTCAGGCGCAGATGTTCCAGGTACAGGCGCGGGTAATGCCGCGGGGGGATCAGCCGGAAAATCTGCCACGCGCTACGCGAGCCGTTGTGGTTGGGCGACGGGCGATAGTAGGCGTCGCGCGCCAGCGAGCGATAAACGTTGGCGAGCACCTCGGCGATGTCCTTGACGCCGCCGCCATCGGCGACCATGTGGTTGACCTTGAGCAGCATCGTGTCGCGGCCGTCGCGGCGCAGCAGCATCACGCGGATTTGCGGTCCGTGTTCGGCGTCGTAATCCGCGTCGCGAAAGGCGGCATAGACATCCGGGTCGTCGGTGAGCGCGAAGGCGTTGCGTTGCCCGACCGGCAGGCGCACCCAGCGCGGACGAAACCAGGAGCGTTTGTAGCGGCAGCCGAGCACCGGTTCGGCGTCGAGCGTCAGGTCCACCGCACGGGCCAGACGCTCGGCGTTCAACGGACTGTCGAAGGTCATCTCCAGATGGATTTGCGGAGAAATAACCCTCCCGAATCCGATGAGCACCCGGTCCAACGCCTGCAATTTATAGGATTGAGGTATCCGTCGCATCGGAACAATTTGACGGAAACGATTCTTAAAATCAAGAACGGGCCGCCTGACACGGCCCGTTCCCCCATCTGCCCAAAAGAACGCTCAGCGCGTTCAATTTTCCGTTTCGTCGTCCTGCGGCAGCGGCAGCTTTTTGAGCATCACGGTGAAGGTCGTACCCTCGCCGTACTCGCTGGCGACGTTCACGCCGCCTTGGTAGAGCTGCGAAATCTTCTTGAGGATCGACAGCCCCAAACCGCTGCCGGGGATCTGCCGCGTTTCCTTGGTCTTGATGCGCACGAAGTCGCCGAACAACCGTTGCACGTCTTCGGGCTTCATGCCGATGCCGGTGTCCTTGACCTCGATGGTCAGATGATCGTCGGCGTCGGTCAGCGTAACGTCGACCTTGCCGTCGTCCTTGTTGTACTTGACGGCGTTGGTCAGCAGGTTGTTGCAGACGATCTCCAGTTCGCCCGGATCGGCGTTGATCATGACCGGCGCGTCGGCGTGCAGCGTGATGGCGATGCGACGCGCGTCGGCGTCGGGCTGCACGGTTTCGATGGCCGTCTTGACGACCTCGCGCGCGTCGACCTCGGCCAGCTCGCGCTTTTTCTGTCCCGACTCGATGCGGGTCAGATCCAGCAGGTCGGTGATCAACTTGCGCATGCCGGTCAGGCGCTCGATGCTGCGCGACACCGCCTTGTCGTAGGCGCCGATGTCCGCGCCCAGCGGTTTGTCGCGCAACAAATAGAGATAGCCTTCAATGGCTCCCAGCGGCGCCTTGAGTTCGTGCGCAACCACGCTGATCAACTGGAAGCGCACCTGGCGTTTTTCTTCAGCCAGCTTACGAGCCTGGCGTTGCAGAGTCAGATGAATTGCGGATTTGCGGATGGCGGCCTTGAGTTCGTCCGGGGTAAACGGCTTCGCGAGAAAGTCGTATGCGCCACGTTTGGTCGCTGTGATAGCCGTTTCCAGCGACGCGTAGGCGGTGATCATGATCGTGAGCGTGTCTTTGTACTTTTCGGCCACATCAGCAAGAACGTCGAGTCCGGAGATTCCGGGGAGCTTGTGATCGAGCAGCAGGATGTCCACGGGATCGTTCGCCAACATCTCCAAAGCATCCTCACCACTGCCTGCTTGGGAGATGTCGAAGTGCACTTGTCCTTCCACATCAGGAACTTGAATCGTGAATTCCGCGAGCGCACGAGCCACCGCCATCCGCATACCGAATTCATCATCGCAAACCAGGATCTTTAAATTCTTCAACCGGTCTAAGCTCCCATGAGATTTTCGATCTCACGTTTGAGTTGCTCATAGCGGATCGGCTTGGTCAGCAGCGCGTCGGCCTTGAGCCAGGATTTCTCCTCCTCGGCCGCGTTGCTGAACTCGATGCCGGTTTCGCTGGAGACCGCGGTCACCATGATCACCGGAATCGTCGGATCCTTTTTCTTGATGCGGTAACATAGCACAAATCCGCCGTCCATGTTTTCCATCATCAAATCGACGATGGCCAGGTCCGGCCGCAGATCCTGCAGCAGTTGTTCGGCTTCGGCCTGACTTTCGGCGGTGATCACTTTGAAGTTGTCGGCTTCCAACTGCATCTGCATCTGCGTGAGATAATCCAGATCATCGTCCACTACCAGCACGGTTTTCTTTGTCGGTTCCATTGTTCCCTGCCTTATCACTAGCGAAAGTTAATGATTTCGTTTGTTCACCACGTGGCCCGGCCGGCGGTCCCGCGCTGTCATCCTCATACTTGTTGACCTTGCCGGGGTAACGTCACGGTAATCGTGGTGCCCGTGGGCCCAACGCTGGGATCGGCATTGGATTTCACACTGATGTCGCCGCGGTGCATTTTAACGATGCCGTAGGTGACTGCCAATCCCAAGCCGGTGCCTTTGCCCATTTTCTTGGTCGTGAAAAACGGCTCAAAAATCTTGTGCAAATTCTCCTTGGGAATGCCGGTGCCCGTGTCGGAGACCGACAAACGGACCCGTTCCGCATCCCCCTCGGTGCGCACCGTCAGTTTCCCACCATTTTCCTCCATCGCCGCATAGGCGTTGCTGATCAGATTGGCGATCACCTGTTGCATCTGGTCCTTGTCGAGTTCGGCGACCGCATTGTCCACGTCGCTGACGAACTCGGATTCGATCCCCGCCGGCGCGGGCATGGCGGCCAGCGCCAGGGCGATGATCTCGTTGATGCTGGTCGGCAATAGGACCACGCGGTTTTGCCGCGCGAAATCCAACAGGTTGGCCACGATCTTCTTGCAACGATCGGCCTGGTGCACGATCAATTCGAGATCCTTGTAGATCTTGTTGTCGGTCGGGCATTCCTCGAGCAGGATGTGCGCGTACATCAGCACGACGCCCAGGGGGTTGTTCACCTCGTGGGCGACGCCCGCGGCCAATTGGCCCATGCTGGCCAGCTTTTCGGATTGAATGAGCTGTTGCTGGGTGCGCGCCAACTGCTTGTTGGAGATGTCCAGTTCGCCGACGATCTTGCGGAGCTGCTCGATCGTGTAGGGCAGGCACATTTCGGATTCGGCCAGCCCTTTGTAGATGGCGATGGCGTGCTCGCGGCACGTATCGTAACCGCAGGCGCCGCAGTTCAGTTCGTCTTCGGGTTGGAACTTGCCCATGCGCTGCAGAATCTTGATCAACTCCTCGGACGAGGGCATGAGCATCTGTTGATCGTCCAACGAGAACTGACGACGCAGATCGTAATCGCTGAACATCGGACTGTAGAACCAGCTATACAGGTTCTGGTTGCGGTACGGATGGGCGAAGCGCAGGCGCAGATCGAGATCCTCCAGGCGTTTCATGTTTTCGCGCCAGCGATCCATGTCCAACCGTTTCAGTTTGTTGCGGGCATACTTGCTGACCCGGCTGCGGCGGCGGAACAGCGGCAGGTGCGTCTTCATGCCCGGGCCCATGATGCAGCCGGGACAGGCCAGGACCTCGAGCAGTTTGACGTTCAGGTCGCCCGAGTCGAATTCGCGGATCGCCTCGACGAAATCGCGCCGTCCTTCGGCGGTGACGATATCGCCGGTCAGCAGATCCTCTTCGACTTCGGCCGCCTGCAACATGCCGCGGCTGATGGGGAACAACGCGCCCACGCCGCCGTGCGGCGGGTCGAAATCGTTTGGCGTGACGCTCTCGGGCGTAATGCCCTTTTTCTCGAACATCTCGCGCAATTCGACAAACGTGAGCGCGGCTTCCACTTCGCTTTCCGAATACTCGCCGTACGCTTCGGCCTTTTTGGCCACGCACGGGCCGATGAACACGATCCGCAGACCGTGTCCGCGCAGTTCGCGCAGAGCGCGGGCGGTGGCGACCATCGGCGAGACGATCGGGGCCAGGTTGCCCACCGAGCCGGGATAGTAACGTTCGACGAATCCCATCACCGCCGGACAATTCACGGCGATGTATTGTTGATCACCCTTTTGCTGCAGCAGCTTGTTGTAGCGGTCGGCGACCAGGTCCGCGCCGAAGGCGACTTCGTTGACGAAGGTGAAGCCCAGCGCCCGGATCATCCCCACGACGATCTCGTAATCGAGATCGGGGAATTCCGCCGGGAAGCTGGGCGCCACGATCGCGGCCGTTTTCAGGCCGGAAGCCAACAGCATTTCGACTTCGGGAATCGAATTGAGCACCTTCTTGGCGCCCTGGCTGCACACGCGTACGCAATTGCCGCAACCGATGCACCGGTCGGGCAGCACCTCGGCCTGTCCGCTGGAGATGGAAATCGCCTTGGCGGGACATTCACGGATGCAGGTGTAGCATTGCCGGCACCGCTCCGGAATCGTCGTAATCAAGCGAAAGGCCACTGCCTGGTGCATCGTCTTACCCTAGCGCGTCAAAAGATGACGTCGCGTTTGTTGTACTTGGTATGCAGCAGTTCGTGACTCTTGTGTCCCAAGGGCTCGCCGAGGAACTCTTCGTACAGCCGCTGCACCCATTTGTTTTTGTGCGACACGCGCAAGTCCTCGTCGCGGTCGATCTGATACAAGGCCCGCATGCGCGCCTGCACCGCATCGACGGATACGCCGACCGGCTGCCCACCGCCGCTGATACAACCGCCGGGGCAGCACATGACTTCGATGAAATGCAGGTCGTTGCGCCCGGCCTTGATCTGCTCGATCAACTCGCGCGCATTCATCAAACCACTGACCACCGCCACGCCGACTTCCAGGTCGCCGATTTTCACCTTGGCTTCCTTGACGCCTTTGAGGCCGCGGACCGCGGTCACCTTCAAATGTTCCAGTTCCTCGCCGGTGATCAGATAGTAGGCGCTGCGGATCGCCGCCTCCATCACGCCGCCGGTCGCGCCGAATAGTTTACCCGCACTGCTGCGTTCGCCAAAGGGGGTATCGGCGTCTTCCGGTTCGAGGGCATGGATGTCCACGCCGCGCATGCGGATCATCTGCGCCAGTTCACGGGTGGTGAGCACGGCGTCGATGTCGGGCACGCCGCCCCGGCCCATTTCCGGCCGGCCGGCTTCGAATTTCTTGGCCGTGCAGGGCATGATCGAAACGCTGTAGATGTCGCGCGGATCCACGCCCGTCTTCTCGGCCCAGTAACTCTTGATGACCGCGCCCATCATCTGCTGCGGGCTCTTGCAGCTCGACACGTTGGGCAGATATTCGGGATAGAACTGCTCGATGAACTTGATCCAGCCCGGCGAGCAGGAGGTGAACATCGGCAACGTGCCGCCGGTTTTGATCCGCTGCACCAACTCCGAGCCTTCCTCCATGATCGTCAGGTCGGCGGTGAAGCAGGTGTCGAACGCCTTGTCGAAGCCGAGCTTGCGGAACGCGGCGGTCATGATGCCCATGACGTCCTTGCCCGGCTTGAGGCCCAGCAACTCGCCCAGGGTGACCGACACGGCCGGGGCGTGCTGCACGACGACGGTCTTGCTCGGATCTTCCAGCGCGGCGAGCACGTCTTTGATGCTGTTGCGTTCGGACAACGCGCCGGTCGGACAGACCAGAATGCACTGGCCGCAATTGACGCAGCTCGACACGTTCAGGCCCTGGCCGAACGCCGTGCCCACGATGGAGGAGCTGCCGCGGAACGTGAAATCGATCGCCGAGACGCCCTGCACTTCCTCGCACACGCGCACGCACTTGCCGCACAGGATGCACTTGGCGGGGTCGCGCACGATCGAGGGGCTGGATGCGTCGATCTTGTAATCGTTCTTGCTGCCCGAATACAACCGCTGGTCCACGCCCAACTCGGCGGCGAGGCTCTGCAGTTCGCAATTGTTGTTGCGCGAACAGTACAGGCACTCGTCCGGATGGTTGGCCAGCAACAATTCGACGATGGTGCGCCGGGCGCGCATGGCGCGCGGCGAATGGGTTTTTACCTTCAAGCCTTCGATCACGGGGAATGAACAACTGGGAATAAGTCCCGGACGCCCTTCCACTTCGACGACGCACAAACGGCACGCGCCGGTGGGGGCCAGGCCTTCCATGTGGCACAGGGTCGGCACGTTGATGCCGTTGCGCCGCAAGGTGGAAAGCAGCATCTCCCCGGGCTTGGCTTCGATCATCTTTCCATTGACTTCGATTTCGAACATGATCAGCTCCTCACTCTAGCTCGCCGTGATGGCGTCAAAGCGGCATGTCGTCAGACAGGAACCGCAGCCAATGCACTTGTCTTGCACGATGTAATGCGGCGTCTTGGGTTTGCCCATGATCGCCTCCGCCGGGCACTGAGTGGCGCACGCGGTGCACCCCGTGCATTTTTCGGCGTCGATATCGTAGATGAGCAGCTCGGTGCACACGCCCGCCGGGCATTTGCGATCGAAGATGTGCGCTTCGTACTCGTCGTGGAACCAGCGCAGGGTCGACAGCACGGGATTGGGCGCCGTCTGACCCAGGGCGCACAGGCTGCAATCCTGGATCACTTCGGCCAGCTTCTGCAGGTACATGATGCCCTTGAAGCGTTCCAGCGCCTGGAAGCCGCCCTCGGTGCGCCGCGCACGGGTGATGGCCTTGAGGATTTCGAGCATCCGCTTGGTGCCTTCGCGGCAGGGAATGCACTTGCCGCAGCTTTCACGCTGAATGAAGTCCATGAAGAACTTGGCCACGTCGACCATGCAGTTGTCTTCATCCATCACGACCATGCCGCCCGAGCCCATGATCGCGCCGACCTTCTTGAGCGAGTCGTAGTCGATTTCGATGTCCATGTGCTGTTGCGGGATGCAACCGCCCGACGGACCGCCCATCTGCACGGCCTTGAAGGCCTTGCCGTTGCCGATGCCGCCGCCGATTTCCTCGATGATCTGGCGCACGGTGGTGCCCATGGCCACTTCGACCAGGCCGGTGCGGTTGACTTTGCCCGACAACGCGAAGACTTTCGTGCCTTTGCTTCTTTCCGTGCCGATCGCGTTGAACCAGCTCGCGCCGTTGTTGATGATTGAGGCGATGTTGGCCAGCGTTTCGACGTTGTTGATGATCGTCGGCTTTTCGAACGCGCCGGAAACGGCCGGGAACGGCGGACGAGGCCGCGGCATGCCGCGTTTGCCCTCGACGCTGTGGATCAACGCCGTTTCCTCGCCGCACACAAACGCGCCGGCGCCCTGCTTGATGATGACCTTCAGATTGAAGCCGCTGTCCAGAATGTTCTCGCCCAGCAGCCCGTAAGCCTTGGCCTGTTCGATCGCCGCGGCCAGGCGCTTGATCGCCAGCGGGTATTCGGCGCGGATGTAAACGTACGCCTTGTCGGCCCCGATCGCGTACGCGCCGATGATCATCCCTTCCAGCATCCGGTGCGGATCGCCTTCGATAACCGCGCGGTCCATGAACGCGCCGGGGTCGCCTTCGTCGGCGTTGCAGATGAAGTATTTCTGATTGCTGCTTTCGCGCAGGGCGAACTTCCATTTGGTGCCGGCGGGGAAGCCGGCGCCGCCGCGACCGCGCAGGCCGCTGGTTTCGACTTCGGCGCACACTTCCTGCTGGGTCATCGACTTGAGCACCTTGGCCAGCGCCGTGTAACCGCCGCGGGAGATGTACTCTTCGATGGAACCCGGATCGATCAAACCGCAATTGACCAGCACCCAGCGGGTCTGCGGCTTGAAGAAATCATGATCCTCCATGAACGGCAGGTCGTCCCACGCCTTGATGCCGTCGTGCTGGGGTTTGAGCTGGCCCAGCAGAGCTTCGCGGTCGAACTCGCCCTTGAGCGCACCGTCGAGCAACGCGGCGACCTTGTCTTCGGTCACATGCGTAAAGCCCACGCGGGTGCGGCCGGGCAACTGCACGTCCATCAGCGGTTCGGCGCTGCACATGCCGATGCAGCCGACCTCGACGACGTCCGCGTCGATCGCCTTTTCGTTCAGGTACGCTTTGATGGCCGCCAACGTTTTACCGGCGCCGGCGCCCAGGCCGCAGGTCCCCATGCCCAGGTAAATAACCGGCTTGGCAATTGTATCGCGGCGATACACCGCCATCAGCTTGGCGTACTCGGCTTTTTTCTCTTCGTTTTGCTGACACTTGGGACCTTCCCGCAGACAATCCACCAGATCCGGGCAGGGCTTTTGCGTCTGATGCCAGCAGCCTTCTCCAAATCGATTGAACAACAACTCACTCATTGGCGGCTTCCTTCCGGCGATAAGAATTCAGAATTCGCTTCACTTTGTCCGGGGTGACTTCAGCATAGACTTCCTCGCCGACGCGGATGACCGGGGCCAATCCGCAGACCCCAATACAGGCCACGATTTCCAAGCTGAACATACCGTCGCGGGTGGTCTGGCCCGGCTCGATCTTTAAATGACGTTTGATCGCCTCCAGCACGCCGGCGGAACCCTTTACGTGACACGCCGTCCCGCGACACACCTGGACATGGAATTTGCCCGGGGCATGGAAGCGGAACTGATTGTAAAAGGTGGCCACCCCGTAAATCTTGGAGACGGGGAGGTTGAGTTGACGCCCGATCTGAATCACGGCGTCACGCGACAGGTATCCGTACGACTCTTGCACTTCCTGAAGGAGCGGGATCAGCGCATCTCTACCTGCGTTCGCGTACTTCGCTAAAATTTGGTTAATATCCACGCTAGCCATCGATCTACTCCTTATTTCTCCGCTTTGATTCGCGAAAAGTAAGCTACTTTTTCCAGACTCATGGTCATGTCGACGTCTTCCACAAACACGTTGAGCGGCACCTTCAACCGGGTGGGAGCAAAATTGAGAATGCCGCGCACATCGCTGGCGACCAGAATGTCCGCCACCCGTTGCGCTTCGGAGGCCGGTACGGTGATGATGCCGACCGAGGGTTTCTTTTCCTGCAACACCCGCGGCAACTCGGCCATCGGGTAAACCCAGGTGCCGTTGATGACGCGATTTGTTTTGCTTTCGTTTTTATCGAAGGCCGCTTCAATGGGCAGCTTGGGACGCCGGCCGCGGAAGTAGGTGAGGATGGCGCGGCCGAGGTTGCCCACGCCGATCAACACCACCCGCTGACCGCCGGGATGGTCCAGAAAGTTGTCGATGCTGTCGATCAGTTCGTCGACCTGATAGCCGTGCACCGGGCTGCCGATGTAGTTGATGGCCATCAGATCGCGACGCACCTGCGCGGCGCTGCAATTGGCCGCGGCGGCCAGCTCATGGGAGAAAACCCGGGTGACGCCTTCCTGGCGCAGGTTGTCGAGCAGGAAACGATATAGGCTGAGTCTGCCAATCGTTTTGGTTGATATCTTCTTCATCTCATCATCTCTTGTTGTCGGCAATTTCGTTACAAAATGTGCAGCGTTTTTCTTTTCACAACCGTTTGTACAAAAATCGCCTCCGAATTGCAACCCCTTTTTTCAATTTAAATGATTACGTCGGCAGGGAAATCCGGAATTATCGATATAATTCAAACATTTAAACAAAGTTGCGGGGTTGGAAAAATCTTTCCGATTTTTCGCCTAAAAATTTCCATTTTGGAAGAAAAACGATGAATGAACATTCATTCGTGAAATATTGTTACATCGGTCATTTCGAAAATTTTTCTATTCCGACGCCGGTCAAACAAGTTATTGTCGCCTTCGACAACCGAAACGCTCACTTGGAGGCCCTAATTCAACCCCGCCCCTTTGAATGGTTAGTTGATAAAGTGTATATCCGGCAAATATCAATCTAACTGACTAATATGACATTATATAATTTTCAGATTCGCATTTTTATTAATATTTAACCTTGACTCGCCCACTCGTTCTTGTATTCTATAAGTCGATTTCACACCAGCATAAAGATCGAAGGCAATATGGAGTTCTCACATGACGGACAAAGCCATATTCGATGACTCGTCTTTGGGCAATCCGTCGGAAGCGGATTTCAACATGAACGACGTGCCGCCGTTCAACGTCGGCATGCAGGTATTTCTCGATCTTGTGCAACGCAACAAACCGGTGCGCGCCACCGCTCAGGTGTTCGGTTGGCGCCCGCCCACCCACCTGATGACCAGCTATCCCGAATTGCAGGGGCGGATGGTCATGGTCTCCGAAGACGCCCAGGTAATTGTCCGCTTCATTCATGAAGGAAAAATTTTCGGCTTCCCCGCGACGATCGTGGCCAAGCAACAATCGCCCTTCCCCATGTGGACGCTGGCGCATCGGCCGATCGCGGACGGCAAATCATTGCGCCGCACGCCGCGCCGGCGCGTCATCGTTCCGGTGATCGACGAAAGCGGCGGCGAGCATGTTACGGTGGATATATCCGCGCACGGCATGTTGCTGGCCACGCGGCAAAATAAAACGCTTGGCGACAACCTGACGTTGTCGTTTTCATTGCCCGACGGAATGGAGATTAAAAACCTGCGCGCGGAGATCGTCCGCATTCAGCAGTCGCGCGACGCCTCGCTGATGGCCGTGAACTACAACGCCGGCCAGGCCGAGGCTCTGGAGAAAATCTCCCATTTTCTGTATCGCACCGACGCGAAGGAGCCGCACGTCGGCGAAGGCGCGCTTCTCAATCGGCAGTGAACGACATCGTCCAGGTAACCGACGGATGCTGTTCGCCCAACACGGGCGCGGCGGTCTGCTCCACTTGGAATTGCAGGATCGCCAACGGACCGTCGATCGTCAGCGATTGATTGGCAATTTCGTATCCGCTCGGCGCACTCACTTGGGCGCCGGCCGCCGTGAAGTCGTCGGGCACAAAGAAGGTAATCCGATGCGTGAACGGCGCATAGGACGTGCCGACCGCTCCTTCCTGCTCGCCGGTCAACGTGTTGTCATCGTCGTCCCACACCAATGAAGTGATAACGTCCGCCCCGCCGATCACGTGCCGGTTCGTGCCGATGAACTGCGGCCGATCCAACGCCGGGCGCAGCGCCACGACGCGCGGGCTGTGCGCGGGCACCTCGACGCTCAGCGTTTCGGCGGCGACCTCGCCGAGAAATTCCTGCGTCCAGAATTCGAAAGCCAGGTAGGTCGTCGTCGCGTCCAGCCCCGCTTCGTCCGGATCGACGCTGATGATGCGATCCTCGTCGGCGATGAACGGCGCGCCCAGGTGGGTCAGGTCGCGGTTCACGCCCCAGTTTAGCAGACCGATCACGCGATAGGGCTCGGGGAAGTCGTCCACCGCCATCGACCACACCTCGGGAAATTCGCGCCGGAACATATCCAGCGGCCGGCCGGTGCGCGCGTTGGCCGGCAGAATCCGGCGCAGCACGTCGACGGCCTCGGGCGTGAGATCGACGATGCGGTCGCCGATTTTCACCAATCCGCCCTGCAACGCGACCGAGGTGGCGAAGGTCGTCGATTCGTCCAAGGTCAACGGCGGGTACTGCGGATCGGCATGGGCGCGGAAGAAAATCAGGTCCGGATGATTGACGAAGATGCGGCCGTTGAGCCACCAGCAGCGCGCCGCGTCGCGGTACATCGGCTTGAGGCCCTGGTTGTCCAAAAACGAAAACGGCGCGAAGGGGTGCTGCGCTTCGCCCTCCCAGACGGGCATGGTGTCCAGCGTCAGGCGCAGGCCGTCGTTGATGCCGTAGTTGGGCGCTTTGATCGCGACGTTGACGAAAAACACGTCGTCGCCGAGCACGTCGCGCATCAACTGCACGCCCTTTTTATACAGCTCGATGCGCGTGATGTTGTCCTCATACCAATTGGCGCTCAGCAGCACGTAGTAGGCGAAATCGAGCTTCACCCATTGCACGCCCCAATCCAGGAGCATCTCCATCAGGTCGGTCAGGTGCTGGCGCGCGGCGGGCTGCGAAAGGTCGAGCGTGCGTTCGGCCTGGCCCAGAATGCCGGGCATCCACTCGTCGGCAAACCACTCCGGATGATCCTGCAACACCTGCGAGGAATGAGCCGCGTTGAACGCCGCCATCCACAGGCCGGTCTGGAAGCCGCGTTCCTTGGCGCGGTTCATCATCCATTCGAGGCCGTTTTGGTCGTCGTGATTGGGGAAGCGATCCTCGCGGATGATCCAGTCGCCGACCATCTGTTCCCAACCGTCGTCGATCTGGAAGTAGTTCATGCCCCACTTGCGCAGTTCGCGGTCGGCGAAGTCCATGTTGTCCACGATGATCTGCTCGTTGATGTTCGTGCCGTAGCCGCCCGACGAACCGCTGCCCGACCACGAATTCCACCCCGCCGGCGTGCCGATTTCCGGGTGGCGTTCCAGCCAGGTTTCGATGCCCATCCAGGCCTTGATGCGGTCGCCGTAGAGTTCCAGCGCCTCGAACGGCGACGACTGACCGAAGTCGATGACCATCACTTCGGACGTGAGCGTTTCACCGTCGCGCACTTTTTTCGCCGGATCGTACTCGCAGGTCGTCTGCAGCGTCTGCGCCCGCGACTGGCCGAACACCGGGCCGGTGTAGACGATCGGTTGCGCCACGTCGTAGGTCAGGTAGCCGACGACCAGGCTGCGCTTGCTGCGTTGGTTGTAGATCAGCGCGCTCCAGTTCGAGATCGTGGGCATCGTGCCGGGGAAGATCGGCGTGGCGAATTCAATGTAATTCAAATAACCGTTGGTGAGCGTCCGCACTTGTTTGGTCGCCCCGAAGGACAACCGGCCGCCGTCGGGCTCGGCGAACAGCGGATAGATCGAACCGACGTTGACGCTCTTGCCCGTGGCGTTGCCCACCTCGACCTGCGAGAGCACGCAGGAAAGGCCGTCGAGCACGATGAAGGTTTGCGCGACCGTCGGCGTGTCGTCGCCGCCGCGCACGACCGTCAGCGAAAGGCCCTGCCCCAGCACGTTGGTTTCCTCGTCGGTCGACCAATCGAGCGACGCCAGTTCGCTCGTGCGCCACTTCTTGAAAGGAATGAGCACGTCGTCGTACACGACGGTTTCGGCATGGTCGATGAACGTTTGTTTTTCCGGCTCGCCGACCGAGTAGCGACCCGCGCCGAGGTGATAGCGCAATTCGACGACGTTGTTGCGCAGCACCAGATCGTCGCCGTCCTGCTCGAAGGTCACCTCGCCCGGATCGACCGTGTCGTCGTCGGGCAGCGTGTCGTCGTCGTCATCGGCATCATCGTCGCCGGTGTCGTTATCATCGTCGTCGTCATCGTCGTCGGCAGGCGTGGCGTCGTCGTCGGACGAATCGTCGTCATCGTCGTCGCCGCAGCCGGACCAGGCCAGCAGCAGCATCGCGAGGATAATTACCAATAAGGCGGATCGTTTCATGAACCCCTCCCGCACACAACGTTTCACCGTGCGCCTATTGTAGAGGAAGCCGCCGCGTGGCTTCAACATTTATTCGGGTCGATGACAAACAGGCCCAGCGCGGAGGTGCCGTAGATTTCGCCCGTATCCGGGTGCGTCGCCAGGTGGCGGATGCGCCGCCCGACAAAGCCGCGCCAGGTGCGTTTGCGCGCGCCGATGTCGATCTTCCACAGCTCGCCGGTCGTGAAACTGCCGGCGAACAGCGAGCGCCCGTCGTGGGTCGTCGTCAGGCTGTACACGCCCATCGGCGCGGGTAGGGAAAAGAGTTTTTCCAGCGAGCGTAGATCGTATGCCTCGACGCGCGCCAGCAACGGCCGCGCCACGTACAATCGGCCGGCGTTTTCGTCGACCAGCATGTCGCGCGCGGGCGTGACGCCGATGGTCTTGTTGCGCTTGACGGCCAGCGTTTCGGCGTCGA
>Ga0209203_1000077_pt1 | contig 82853 bp, 65 predicted proteins | sample AD_UKC109_MetaG_FD_184423 | JGI IMG/M metagenome (GOLD analysis project Ga0209203, IMG submission 184423) | Active sludge microbial communities of municipal wastewater-treating anaerobic digesters from Hong Kong - AD_UKC109_MetaG (SPAdes)... | ecosystem: Engineered > Bioreactor > Anaerobic >... | reverse complement strand
ATCCGCCCAGCAAACCGATGTAGGGGAACAGCCGGCCGTTGCAGTTGTTGAAATAGTAGTCCGCTCCGACATTTACAAGGTATTTGTCGGTCAGCCTGCCTTCAACCCACTGAATGCCGCCCAGGTCCAGTAGACCACTGCTCTCCAGATCGATGCCTTCAATATAATCACGTTCGGGGGTCACGTCTATTTGCATGGCAAACATCGCGTTCAGTGCAAAGCGGTTGGTCACGAAATACTTTCCCTGGATCCCTGCAATATTGGCAATTGAATTGTTGTTCAAACTGCCCATTTGCAGGTAATAACCCACGCCGTAACTACTGGGGTCTATGCCCAGTTCTGCTCCCGGCAAATAGCTGGGCAACAGCGGTGTTAAATTGTCCAGATAATCAAAGTACAATCCGTCTCCCAACACTGCAGAGACCTGAAACTGTCCCGCGCGTGGCGCATATACAGCACTTCCGGAGCGTTCCGCCGGTTGCGCCCCCAAGGACGCAACCGTTAGAACAGCTATCAGAAATATGCTAAGTTTTTTTATCATTATACGCAAATCTTATCCGTATGGTTTATAGATAATCTTCTACCAGTCCGGCACGTATGCCTTCCAGGATGATCAGTTGCTGTTGCAAGTTATTAATTTCTTCCACTATGGCATCTATCCTTGCCTGGTAAATGGCAGTTTCATTGACTATGAAATCTCCCCACCAATCAATCACTCCGTAACCGGCTTCGTAAAGAGCCATGTTTTCTTCAATACGGCGGAGTTCCTGTTGAGCTTCAAGCAGGTTTGACTCTGCCAGGCGCCATGCCAGCAACAGCCCTTCATCAGCCATGTTGCCTTGATTGTGAGCATCCCAAGCTAATTCTATCAATTCCTGATAATACCCAATTTCTCCTTCCAGACTGGCTATTGTAGCAGGTAACCAAGTGTCTCGTTGCCATTCTTTATTCGCAATAAGAGCATCAATAGCATCCAACTCTGCATCAAGTGCATTATATTCCTGTACCATAGGCATATAAAGCTCAATTAACTTGTCATACAAAGCTGCGTATTCACCGTTATCTACCCTATTCCATGTGTTCTGGTAGGCCTGGTAATCGCGGGTCTTCCAAATAGCGCGGAAGTAATGGCCGTCAGTGGTATATTCGCCTTTCTCTGCCCATAACCAGAGCGGCAGATCTCCTGCCCATGTGGAAGATTCGTCATCACAATCATCACCGGCGTCCAGAAGGGCACTGTAATCTACCCAGAGGTTACAGTACCAGTCAAGGTATGTGGGATCACCTGCCAGTTCAAGATTGGGATACAGTTCAGTGCGGCCTTCGCCGTCGGCACCTTCAAGCACAAAGAAGAATTCATTTTCATCTTCAGGCATCCAGGTATAAACATAATTGAAGTCGTCTTCATCAATAGGTCTTGCAGTTCCGTCTTCAGGATTCCAGGAAACCCATCCTTGTGTTGTCGGAGGATTATAGGTATCCGGATTGTGCTTCAATGTAATGAGCGGCTTTTTGGCAAAAGCAGCCAGAGCTACACTTTCTACATAACCCGGGTATGTGGTAGCACCATCCTTTATAGTTACGTACCATTGTCTGCCATAAGGACTGAACATTAAGTCTTCCTTGGTTGTCAAACCGGTCAACGCTTTGTAGTAAGCCTTGATAGCATCCTTTAAAGGTTTTGAGTCAGGGCCATTCATTTTATCTTCATAATCACCAACAGCAAGTCCAAAGAAATCTGTCAGGACAACGGCGGCGGCATCGGTATATCCGGCTTCATTGATCTGGATCACTGTTCCGGCACCTTCCAATCCAATATTTACCTGACGATTCTCAAATAACCAGTACAGGAACAACCATGTTGACCATTCGTCTTTGGACAGATCTGTAATTTCCCTGTTGGAATTTGCATACACATCACGCATAATATCGTTCCATGCAGGTAATGCCTTTAAACTCCAGTCAGTGGCATGATCCCAGTATGCGGGCCATCCTTGGTCATGGGTTCCGTCCATAATGGCTTTCAATTGAGTGATAATGGCATCCAGTTGGCCGGGAATATCAAGCATCACGGTAATTACGTTTATCAGATCTATGATGGCCTGTCCGTTGCTTCCGAATACGAAGTCAGCCATGTTGCCGGCATCAAAATAAATACCACCCAGAACTTCAGAAAGATTCCCGCCGGTGGGCAGTGTGATCAATCCGTCTTCCACATCAATCACTCCGTCCAGGTAATACATATAGAGCTGGATCAGAGAGTCGGCTTCAGCGTACATATCGTCATAAGTGCCCAAATGTGTGTTAAAAGCTTTGACGGCTGTATCATATTTTTCCCACTCATCATACCATTTGGCGTAAAGAGCACCGCTGGGAATAAGCAGTTTTGCATAGTCTGACTGCCAATTGTTCCAGTTAGTGGTATATGCAGTAACAGCGTCAGTTGCAGCGTCTTTCTTGGCTTTCAGGTTGGCATTAATTATACCGGAATCCTGATCTTCAAACTGAGCACGTGTGTTTTCTATGAGGAGAATATCTCTTCTCATAGTCATCAGCACATCGAATTTAGCACCCGTCAAATAATAATCTCCATCCCATACGCCAATATCATAATCGTCGCCACCATCGGAGAAAACACCTGGAATGTAAACTTCATAAGGTACGTTGAAAGCAGCCCATAAAGCGGCCCTTTCAGCCTGCAAGGCAACTATTTCATCTTCCAGCTGAAAATACATTTTTTCCAGTTCGGCAATAGTAGCACGAATTTCATTGATCTCTTCCTGGTATCCGGCCATGATTGCATCAAAGTCTTCGTGATATGTGTCGTATATGGCAGCATAAGCTTCCACAATACCAGTCAGATATTCAACTTCACAAGTAAGCCTTTCTTTGGTCTTTTCCATGTGCATGAGAATCATCTCTACATCTTCGGGATACACAACATTTACATACCATTGGTATTCCGCTTTGGCAACGTTCAATTGTACCTGTTTTCTGGCAATTTTCCTGATTACGGCTTTAATATCATCTGTTACTTCATCAAGAGCTTCGATAAGTGCCTCAGCTAAAACATCAGCGTTATCAATTTTCCATTTTTCGAACTCCTGTAGCTTGGCTTCATAATCCATCATGGCTTGAACCAGGTCATCCTGCATATTAGCGATTGCAAGTTCCCATGCGGCAATTTGAGCGGCAACTTCGGCTTCCTTTTCTGCCAGTTCTGCCTCCAGCTCTGCAATTTTTATGGCCCATGCTTCTTTATGGAAATCAGTTACAGCGTTTTCCCATTCCACTTGTGCCTGAATAAGATCGGCTTCGGCCTGGATCTTAGCTGCCTGGGCAGCTACAACAGCTTCCTGTGCCTTCAGAAGGCTGGCCTGGGCCTGGATCAAAGCTGCGTTGGCGGCTTCAACCTGTACCTTGGCCTGTGTAAGAGCAGCTTGAGCATTCAGCAATGCGGCTTTTGCATTACGCATGGCTTCAATGCCTTCGCTGGGCTCAGGCTTAATACAGCCTACGGCGAGTACACCCAGTACTAAAAAGGCTGCACTCCATTTTAAAAATTTTTTCATGCATTAAAAATTTTAAGTTAAACAAAAGTTTTTGAAGTTATTAAATTTCGCTTTTTGGCTATGATATATATAAATGCAAAGTTAAACGATTATTTGAAACCGCAAAACATTTTTTGTTGAAAACTTGTTGGTAACCCTTGATTTTCAAAGGTCGGAAGGTTCATCGGGCAATTTCAATTCATTAGTTCCTTTCTGGGATTGCATGTTCTGTTCAAAATTCCATTCCTCAAAATGCGGATGATCAACGACTTCCTGTGGAATCGTGCCATTGAGCTGGTTGTTGCGTATTATGAATTCCACCAGGTTTTTCAATCCTGCCCCGTAATGGGGCGGTATGTTGTATCCCAAAAGAAGGAAATTGGTCAGGTTGCAATTTTCCAGGTTAATGGATTCCAGGTTGTTTAAATCTTTCCAGGATACGGGAAGCCACCCGGTTATACCGCTGTTGTCCGACAGGTCCAGTTTTTCCAGGTAGGTCAGTTCGGCAAGGGGATCTTTATTGGTCCCGTCGCCTACAGAACCTTCCAGGCGCCCGTCAGACAATTCCAGGTTTTTCACGTGCAGGGCGCCGTTCCGTACGGCTGTTTCCAGGGTAACCCCGGGCCACAAATTGGCCGGCAGCTGAAGGTTCCACAAATGCGTATCCCTCCAGTTGGCCCCTTTCATATTATTGTAGAAACGCACCAAAGCCGTGCTGTCTTTAACGGCTATACGCGCCCCGCCCTGTGCCAGGTTAAAGGAGTGGTATACCTGGTCGGTTCCCTTTTCCCTGACTTTTACGGTAGCATACCGGTTGTCAACGGTGGGAACCGGCAAAACCTCAAATGCCCAGACAGTAGTCCTGTCCTGTGTGGTTTTTCCCGTATTGACAATCCAGGATACATCCGAAAGACATTCGGTTTCAATGTTGGACTCAACCGTTATAGTAAAGGTGTCCCCCTCGTTGTCCAGATAAGCAGGAGCGTCTGTCCCGGCATTTACAAATACAGCTTCTGCTGCCTGGTTGATCACCAGGGCCGCAGTCAGGTTCCCGTCTGTACGTGTAAGTTCAATCTTTGACGAACGGGGTGCTGTCTGCCTGTTAGGCAATACGGTGAACGAAAGGTTCCCGTTGTTTCCATCTGTGTTTTCCACGGTAACGTTCTCTACCCATGCCGGGTGGGAAAGGATTGTCCACGGTACGTTGGCCTCTACAGGTACGGTGAAAGAACCGCCTTCAGAGGTAGTATCCAGGGTGTCCGGGTTGCAGGTAATGTGTGCCTGTGCGCCTTGTTGGGTGATGATCCGGGTAACCACCAGGGGATCGTCATCTTGTGTGATCACGGAAAGTACGGCCTGGCGCGCTGTTATAGCTTCGTTGGCACTGACCTGCAATACAATGGTTGTTGTTTCCAGTCCCTTTGTTTCTACAATTTCAAGCCAATCCGCAGATACGCCGGCATCCCATGGGACGTTGGCAACGACCGGGATCTCCAGGGATCCGCCTGCTGCCGGAACAGGATAAATGGATGACTGCGCAGGCAATGTCACTTGTCTCTCACCGGCTACCTGTTTGATAGCTATGGTTTTGGAATAGGTCCCGTCCGGCCAGATTACTTTCAGGGTTGTGTTTCTGGGTTCAACATCCTGATTCTCATCTATGGTGATTTGCAATCCGTTGGATAATTGAACTACATCAGATACCCATTCATCGGTTTGCGAGAGGTCTTCTTCCCAGTTGAAATTGGCTTCCACGGCTACCGTATACGTGCCGCCGCCGGCAGGAACATCTTCCAGTGCTTCAGGAGTCAGGACCGCAACCGGTTCGGCTCCTGTCTGTTCTACATTAACCGTAGTTTCTCCCAATTCCGGATGATCCGGGGCAAAAATTGTTATTGAGCCCTGGCGGGGTTCCACGCGCAGGTTGGGATCTGCCGTGAAAATACAGTCGTGCGGTTCCATAAGGCGCGTCCCGGTGATGTGGATCCAGGGTGTTTCGCTCGCGGCGTTCCAATCTATGTTGGAAACCACCGTAAATTTAGCTTCACCCCCTGCTGCCGGGACTTCCACTGCATTTGTTTCAATTACAAAGTTGGGGTTCTCCCCGTTTTGTGTTATGGTGAGCATGGCAGACAAAGAGCCGTTTTTCTGTGAAAACTCTATGCGGCCGGACCGCTGTTCCAGGGTGGTATTGGGTGCTATATTAAATATGTATCTGTTTGTGGTAATGGTTTTGGTTTCCACAAACGTGATCCAGTCTTTTTCAATGGCCACGTCCAGCTCCACATTGGCAGTAACCCCCACAGACACCGTATCTCCGTCTGCAGTGACGGTTTTCTGAGTGGCATCTATGGAAAGGGCGGGAGCTTCTCCGGCCTGGGTAATGGTAATTTCCCGGCGTGTTTCTTCACCTACAATAAAAAAGGAAGACTGGCGGGGAGCCAGATCTGTGTTGGCGGCTGCCGTTACGGTTATGTTTTTGTCTCCGTATCCTTTAAGGGGATTGACGGTAATCCAGGTGTCCGATATTTCAATATTCCAGAGGAAGTTGGAAGATATGACAAATTCGCGGGCTTCCCCGCCGGAAGGATAATCAATTTTGGTGTACGAGGTAACCAGGACTTCGTCATTCCGGGAGTTTATGCACCCGGTCAGCAATAAAGCCAGGGCAGGCAAGGCCATCCGTTTAAGTGTGCGTAACATACGTTTTTTCATTATGTAAAGCGACATAAGGGGGTGCAAGTTACGGATTTTTTGAATAAGACGCATCTTTCACATCATTTGTTGCACCTGAAAGAACTACCCTGGAAGCGTTTCCGTACTCCATGATCTGGCGGACAAAATCCCTCATCATGGCAATATCTGTCTGGTTTATAAGTGCTTCGTAATTGGTTACAAAATCCCTGTTGCTACGGCTGTAGAAAATAAGCATCTGCAAATGAAACGCCGGGTCCAGCAATTGTGCCTGGTGTTCTACCAACAACCAATGACGCGCGTTTTCAAGCTGTTCTTCAGAAGGCCCGAAGGCCGCAAGATCTGCCAGAACCTGGTCCAGACGGTGTTCGTTGTATGCAAAATCCGTAGCCTGTGCATAAAAACCAAGGTACAGAAAATAATGTCCTCTGGGGTAGTATTCCAGTGAAGACTGAACAAACACAGCATTGTCGGTAGCCTGTTCCACCAATCTTTCCAACATATTCAACAAGACATATTGTTCCAATGTATAGGGGCAGGGACCGGAATACACCCTGGCTGTTTTGCTTTCTCCCGCAGGATTGGGAAAAACAATGGTATGGTCGTGCAATCCCCGCCGGATGCCTTCCCCGGGAAGCAAGGGATTGGCAGTGCGCATATCCCGGTTGGGAATGCCGGCCAGGTATTGCTCGGCAAGAACAACCAGGGAATCGGGAGAGAAATCCCCGGTGCAGACAAAGTCAAATCCCTTGGGCACAGAGGGTTCTCCGGAGGGTTTCCTGTCAAAAAGCAGGGTTTGCAAGGTGTCCAGCACAATAGTGCGGGACAATTCCCTGGATGTTTGTATGTGTTTTGTACGTTCCCTCCACAACCCATGCATCACGGGGGGATAAAGCAGCAATTCCTTAATCTGGCGGGATGCCCCGCCAAGCAACCATTCCAAAGAATCTGTCCTGGTATCGCTTTCCAGAAGCAATCCCTGGGAAGTCTGTTTCCATAACAATGGACCGTTTCCCCGGCGGAACACTTCCTGCGGAACATAAGGCATAAAAACTTCCGGATCCCTTTCCACGGCTGCAAAATACACCCTGCCTCGCATAAGCGTATCCGGCCTTACATATAACAAGGACCCTCCGGACAATTGCCAGACGGAAACACCTTTGTGTGCCGTTAGCATTTGACGTTCCATTTTTCCCCGGGTGGCAGAATCTGCTGAAAACATCCTGCGTTCCCTGACCGGCGGCAATAATGTATCGTTCCACACCATTCGGAAAAGGGATTCCAGGCTGTCCACGTTCACCACGGGAATTACCCGGTTACGCTCCAGGCTGTCCAATTGCAAACGCAGGTCAATATCCAGGATCCTGGCCGCCAGCTCCATGAGCAGGGTATCGTCAAAAGGGAACAACATTCCGGAAAGTTCTTCCGTCAAACGAGCTCTTTCTTCCAGCAATTCTTCAGGTAAAAAATCAACCGGTTCTATCAGGCTGTCGGCCGGACAGGTTGTTTTTTGAAGGGTAATTTGAGGGGGGCCGGACAACATGACACTTTTAATATAATCGTTCACATGGTCCCGGGTCACGTAAGGAGCCATTTCAGTGACAAACCGGAACCTCCACCCGGCAGAAGGGACAGGTGTCCCATTAAAAAAGTGTTCTATACAAGATTGGCTGTAATTTTCATTGGTGCGTGCGTTCTTGTTTTCATACAACAACGTTTCATGCGTAATATAATCTTCCCGGGCTCGGTTATACAATTCCGGGGAAATTCCTTCCCTTGCCAGGCGCAGGCAGGCACCCGACAGATTGCAAAAAGTCTGTACAAGGCTGTCCGGATGAGTACGCGACGCCCATACCAGGGAATCCCCGACAGACACAATAGCCGGTGGTTCCAGGGATACACACGCGGCATACCTTGTAACATACCGCATGAAATCCATAATAAAATATTCGCTTCCCTCACGGATCTCCCGTGGGAGCAGCGGCAGCGGGAAAGCTATTTCCACACGCGGATATCCGTCTTGCAGAACCGGAGGAAGAGGTTTTGCCGAGTAAGATTTTGCCGCAAGTGCGGAATCGATTCCCCGGGGAACTTCCTGGGCCTGCATCACATCCACAGAGGCGGGAAGCGTTCCCAATTCACGGCGAAGCATGATTTCAACAGAGTCTGTATTGAATGCACCTATGAGGATTACCCCCTGAAGGTGAGGTCTGTATTTTCCCGGCGTAGTAACATGCTGTTCACGCAGGACACGTTTCAGTTGCGCTATGCCTTCGTCTGCGGTGGCCGGGGCAGTCAGGACTTGTTTGAAGAACGGATTCCTGTCCGGTTTTTGTACCAGTGAAAAATGCATCTGGCCTTTTGGAAGATCATTGAACTGAATATAGTAGGTAAGACCATTGGGGAGCTGCCCGGTGCGAAACCGGCTTTCCCGGTGCACGACAGAAGCAGAGGACGTTGAGGCCGAAGCTGTCGCGGAAAACAAAAACAACATGAAAAGCAAAGGCAGGCAACGCAATTTCATACGGCACAATTTATGTATCAAGTAATTGCAAAGGTAAAAAAAAAGCTTTATTTTTGTTCGCTTGGAACAATCGTTAACTCTATAAATACTAAACAATGAAAAGATTCAAAACTTTTTGCGCCACAGTCGTGCTTTTAATCGCCTGTGCGGGTTTTCTGCAGGCACAGGACCTCAACGCTGCCATTGAGGCTTACAATCTGGGAGCAACTGCCGCACAGGAAGGCAATTATTCAAACGCCATAGAACAGCTTAACAAGGCTCTGGATTTGGGAGCCACCCTGGGTGAAGAAGGCGCTTCCGTTGTTACGGATTGCAAAAACCTGATCCCTCAACTCTACCTGCGTCAGGCCAAAGAAATGGCTGCCAACGGAGACGGGGCCGCTTCCCTGCCCGTTTTGGACAAAGCCGTAGAAACAGCCCTTGCTTATGGTGATGCATCGGGAATTCCGGAAGAAGTAACAGATTTGAAATCCAAAATATATTACATTATTGCCAACGATGCTTTCGGGAAAAAAGATTTCACACAGGCCATAGAAAATTATAAAAAATCCCTGGAATTTGATCCGTCAAACGGAGTGGCCTACCTGCGCCTGGGACAGGCCTCGGCCAACAGCGGTCTGGAAGAAGAAGCCCTGGCAGCCCTGGATAAAGCAGCCGAATTTGGACAAGAGGCAAACGCCCAACGTCTTTCGGCTTCCATCTTTTTGAAAAAAGCTGTCAATGCGCAGAAAACCAAAGACTGGGAACAAGTATACGAAGCCTCTTCAAAAGCCCTCCAGTACGTTGACAATGCACAATCCAACAAGCTTCTTGGCCTGGCAGCCATGGAACTGAAACGGTTTCCGGAAGCATTGACTGCCTGGGAAAAAGTCATGAAAAGCAATCCACAGGCAAAGGACATCAACACCACCTACTACCGCCTGGCAGTAGTGTACGAAGGACTGGGTGACAAAGCCAATGCCTGTACTTATTATCATAAGATCCTGAATGACCCCAACTTTAAATCCATAGCGGAATACAAGATCAAAACCGAATTGAAGTGCGAATAGACACGTTGTCTCACGCTATATTGTTTAGTGGAGAAGAGGGCTCCGGTGCTTTACCGGAAGCCCTCTCTCTGGCTAAATACATACTCTGTACCCAAAAAACAGAAGAGGGGCAGGCATGCGGGACTTGTCCTTCCTGCCGGAAAACCCAAAACGGGGTACACCCGGACCTTCATTTTGTCGTTCCCGTGAACCGGGCAAAAAGCGCTTCTGCTTCACGCTTGCCCATAACGGATGATTTCATTGACCTGTGGAGACAGGCGTTTCTGGACAATCCCGGCCTTACAGAACAGGAGTGGTATGCAAAACTGGACATTGAAAATAAACAGGGTGCCATAGGGACAGCAGAAGCGGAAAACATAATCCGCAAACTTCAATTCAGGTCTTTTGAAGGAGGTGCACGGGTTATGGTCATATGGCTTCCCGAACGAATGAACATTTCTGCATCCAACAAATTGCTCAAGATCCTGGAAGAACCCTCCCCCGGCACTTACTTTTTGCTGGTCAGTCACCGGCCGGACCAATTGCTGCCTACCATCCGCAGCCGGTGCATGCAAGTGCAGGTCCCCCCGAAAGAACGCAGGCCTGTTTCTGCCCAATCTTACGTGATGCTGCAAAACCTCCTGGATTTGTGTTTTTCCGGGAAACCTTCGGGAATAACGGACTGGGCCGAGGACATGGCTTCGCGGGGACGGGAATTCCAAAAATCATTTCTTTCCGATTCCCTGCAGATATTGCGTCAGTATTACATGATATTCCTGGGAGTGCCACAACTGGCCTACCTTGACAAACCGGCTGAACTTGAAGCGGCACGTTACGCCAACCGTATGGGAAGTGCCTTTTTTCAAAAGATATACATTCGGCTGAACACCTCCCTGGAGCAACTGGAGCGTAACGTCAATGCGCGTCCTTTGTTCTGCTCGCTGGCGTTTGACTTTTTTCTATCTTTGCAGAGATAGTCTTTGATATAATGGAAGAAAACAATATAAAACACGATTGTTCACGCGGATGCCTGGTAGAAAGGACTCCCATGGGAGATCTGAAATGTACCATGAATTACAGCACCTGCAAACTGGCAACTTATAATTGGCTGGAAGGGCTGGATTCCCTGCAATACAATGATATTTTTGAAGTCCGTTTTAAAAACACGCATAAAGGGTTTTACCGGAACGCTTCCGGCACCCATTTAAAAGTGGGGGACATTGTGGCGGTTGAGGCAGCCACCGGCCATGATATTGGATTGGTGAACCTGACCGGCCCGCTTGTTATTAAACAGATGAAGCGCCACAAACTGAATCTCCAAACGTACGAATTCAGAAAAATTTACCGGAAAGCCAAATTGCTGGACCTGGAAAAATGGCAGGAAGCCATTGCCCGTGAACATCATGTTATGATGCGGGCACGGCAGATTGCCGCTGCCGAAGGGTTGCAAATGAAAATAGGCGACGTAGAATTTCAGGGAGACGGCACCAAGGCCATCTTTTATTACATTGCCGACGAACGGGTGGATTTCAGAAAGCTGATCAAACTTTTTGCTTCTGAATTTTGCATCCGAATAGAAATGAGACAGTTTGGAGCACGTCAGGAAGCCGGGCTTATTGGCGGCCTGGGGGTTTGCGGCCAGGAATTATGCTGCAGCCGCTGGATGGCGGATTTTAATTCGGTGACCACTCAATCGGCAAGGATTCAGGACCTTTCCCTGAATCCCCAGAAATTGGCGGGACAGTGTTCCAAACTTAAATGCTGTATAGACTACGAGACTCCTGTTTATATGGATGCCATAAAAAATATTCCTGAGGTTACCGAACCCATAGAAACTATGGACGGACCGGTATATCTGGTTAAAACGGATGTATTGAAAGGAACCATGTGGTTCAGCCGGGATCCTCACAGTATGAGTGACATGCAACCTGTCGCCGCAAAAAAGGTCCGGGAAATGCTCGCAGCCAACCGGCAGGGAATCAAAGTGGCTTCCCTGTATGACAAACCGCGTACCAACGGAGAACAAAACGGGTTTAAATCAGCAGCAGGGGAAGAGAGCATTACCCGTTTTGATAAAAAACAAAAAAACAAACGCAGGAAAAACAATCGCAGGAAAAATGGTCCTAAGAAATCATAAGATCCCCCGGCCTGTTTTATGGATTTTTTTTCTGGCATCAGTTTCCTGCTCTTCTCCTTCTGCCAGTCAGCAGCAGTTGCATCTTAAAGATGCCCTCTGGAATAAATACAATAACCTGGAACTCACTCTTGCGGTCCCGGACACAACGGCTTCATACCACGCCTGGATGGATGTGCGGGTTACCCGGGATTATCCTTATTCATACCTGTCAGTAGTGGTAACACGCCCGGGAGCTAAAGACACGTTATGGTTTTCCCTGATCCCTGAAAAGGCCTTGCCTGCAGGCCGTTTCCTGGACTACAGATTCCCGCTGGATTCTTTGGGATTCCGGGCACATTCCTCTTTTTATCACTGGCGCATAGCACACAATATGCCGGACAAGACACTGCAGGGAGTGGTTTTGATAGGCGTACTGATGAAAAAAACCGAATATGGGCAAAGATAAAATTCGCCGATTCCGCGAAAATGAAACGTTTCCCAATCTTTTCCAGGCTTCTTTTGAAGAAGTGTACCGGAAAGACTACGCGCTGAAAGGTGCCTGGAATGAAAAGGTCTTTGGAAATAAAAATCCGCTGGTCCTGGAACTTGGGTGCGGCAAGGGTGAATACACACTGGCCCTGGCCCGGCTGAATAAATCGGTTAATTATATAGGTGTTGATGTAAAAGGAGCCCGTCTGTGGCGCGGAGCCAAAACGGCTCTTGAAGAAAAACTGGATAATGTAGCCTTTATCCGCACCCGCATTGAATTGATAGAAAGCTTCTTTGCTCCCGGTGAAGTGTCACAGATATGGATTACATTCCCCGACCCACAACCCCGCAAAGAAAACAAACGGCTGACTTCTCCCCGTTTTTTGAACCGTTATTTATTGTTTCTGGCTCCTGATGCCGTAATACATTTAAAAACAGACAGCAGGGAACTGCATGATTATACCCGGGAAGTGGTGGAGACCCAATCGGGTTTCACTTTGTTGGAAGCAGATCCTGATATTTACGGCAACAAAAAAAGGCTGGCTGACGATCCGGTACTGACGGTCAGGACTTTTTACGAAAAGCAATTTCTGGAACAGGGCAAACCCATTACGTACCTGAGATTTTCAACAGGCAATCCCGCCACGGTGAAGGCGGAAGGGCATTGAGGCATTCTTGTGCTTTGGTATTGTGATGCAGCCAGACTTTACGGGCATATTCCATCCCGTTGTATGAATGGACAAATTCAATGATCCGGGACAAGGCTTGATCGCCTTCTTTTTCCACCTTCCGGATCCAATCGGCCACCTGCGGACGGAACGTTTCTTCACCGGCATTGGCCAACGCTCCCAGCAGGGGCAAGGTGATCTTGGACTCGGCAATGTCCTGGTAACAAGGTTTGCCCAAATCGGTAACCGGGCAATAGTCCATAATATCGTCGTTTATCTGGAAAGCCATACCCATATGGTAAGCTGCTTTTTCAATGACAGGCAGGTATGTTTCAGACAGTTCCTTTTCGGGAACTGATAAAGCGCCGGAAATCATGGATGTACGGAATAGAGCAGCTGTCTTCTTTTCACATACAGAATAATACTCGTTGAGTGAAATATCCAGTGTGCGTCCTTTCTCCAACTGCAGGATCTCTCCTTCGCTAAGGGCCTGAATGGCTTCTGCATACAGAGGAAGCAAGTGCAACCCGTCGTAATCCATCAATACACGAAATGCCCGGGCAAACCAGTAATCGCCCAAAAGGATGGAAGCAGCAGGACCGAATTGTTTTTGAACACTTGTCATACCGCGCCGGGTTTCGGCATTATCGGCCACATCATCGTGAAGGAGTGTGGCGGTGTGTATCATCTCTGCCACAGCGGCTGCGACATGGCTCAACGGCCCGGACGTGCCGCAGATTCCTGCGGTACACAACACCAGGACCGGACGCAATTGTTTGCCAGGTTTGTTAAAAATGTATGCATCCATAGAGGAAAGGTATGCATACGGAGAATCCAGGGCAGTTTTCAGGATTTCCCGGAAAGCCGTCCAATGGTCTCCCAAAAACTGCCGGATTCGTTCTGTGTCATACATTGTCTGTCAAAAGAGAAAGGCTACTGATAATTCAAAGCCCCTGAAATTGGCATCATCCAGCTGCCAGTCATCCGAATCTATATGGAATGATCCGTCCTTTGCCAGTTGGCCAAAGCTCCAGTTGTATTTTCCGGAAACCTGGAATTTCCATATCTCAATACCGGCACCCAGGCTCAGCCCGTAGTCAAACCGGTTGATGTCTTCCCAGGGCACGTCAGCCAACCAATCTCCTTTGGCCAAAGCATACCTTACGTAAGGGGAAGCAAAAATATAAGGCCTCAGGAACAGAATGTTGATTCCCCACTGGATGTTCAGGGGAACTTCCAGGTAATCCAACCGGAATCCATAGGAATGGTCGCTTACCTGTCCGATGTCGGTACGCATACGGCTGTACAGCAGTTCCGGCTGGAAAGAAAGTCCTATCAGGGGAATCTTGTATTGAACCCCGATACCGGCATGAAAACCGGTTTGCGCATTCCAGGCCTGTTCTACATTATTGACTTTGATGTCATTAAGAGAGTTGAAATTCAACCCGGCCTTCACTACAAAACTTCCCTGAGCAAGTGCTGCCGTACCAACGCACAGCATAAGTGTTAAAACGATCAGATGTTTTTTCATAATAATCAGTTTAGTAATGATTTCAGTTTTTCTTCTATGGTTTGTTTATTCGTAGCACCGACAATTTTGTGGACCAGTTCCCCGTTTTTAAAGAACAACAAGGTGGGGATGCTGCGGATCATATAGCGTGCGGGAATTTCCGTGGCTTCATCCACATCGCATTTACAAACCAGGATCTTATCCCCCATTTCCTGCGATAGTTCATCCACTATGGGTGATATCTGGCGGCAGGGACCGCACCAGGCAGCCCAAAAATCCACCAATACAGGTACGGCTGATTGTAAAACAACCGTGTTGAAATTGTCGTCTGTTACTATTTGACTCATAATAATTTGGTAATTTTAATTGTGATTGTCTTGTGTAAATGTACAAAAAATCATTGATTGGACACAACAGCCAGTCCTCCTCCGGAAGTTTCTTTGTACAAAGAAGGCAAATCGTGCCCGGTACGTTTCATCGCCTCAATGACCGTGTCAAATCCTATGCGATGTGTCCCGTCCGAAAGCAGGGCATACATGTTTGCGTCAATAGCCCGTGTGGCACCAAAAGCATTTCGTTCAATACAAGGTATTTGCACCAGCCCGCAAACCGGATCACAGGTCAGTCCCAGAAAATGTTCCATGCCTATGGCAGCGGCATACTCGGCCTGGGCTATACTTCCCCCAAAAAGCTGCACGGCAGCTGCGGCAGACATGGAACAGGCAGAGCCTATCTCTCCCTGGCACCCTACCTCGGCTCCTGAAATGGAAGCATTACTTTTGATGAGTGTGCCAATCAAACCGGCAGTAGCCAGGGCATGAATGATTCGTTTGTCCGGAAAGTTGTAAGAAGTCTGATTCAGATACAGAACGGCCGGGATCACTCCGCAACTGCCGCATGTGGGCGCAGTAACAATAACCGATCCCGATGCGTTTTCTTCCGCCACGGCCAGGGCATAGGAAAAAGCCATGGCGCGCCGCTGCATGGACCCTTTGTATCCCTGTGCCTTTATATAAAAAGAAGCGGCTCTGCGGGCCAGATGCAACGGGCCCGGTAAAACGCCTTCGTTTTCCAGTCCCCTGCGGATGGCTTCTTTCATCGTTATCCACACCTGTTCCAGGTAATCCCATATATCCGGGTCTTCATACATTTTAACATATTCCCAGAAATGGATCCCGTTTTTCTGGCAATAGGCAAGGATATCTGACATTCTATGCAACGGGTAGATCACTTTCCGGTCACGTCTTTTCCCTGTATCTGACAAATCTCCCCCTCCAATGCTGAAAGTAAGCCGTGTGTCCAGGATATTTCCGTTGTTGTCCAGGGCCTGAAATTCCATGCCGTTGGGATGTTGTTTCAATACGGTTGTACGGTCCCAGATGATCTCTACCGGTTTGGGATGGAACGCATCTTCAAGCGCCTTATCTGTAAAATGGCCTTTACCGGTTGCTGCCAGGCTGCCGTATAAAGTAACCTTAAACCTTGTTGCCTTGGCGTTTCGTTCGGAAAATTCTAGCGCAGCCCTGCGGGGAGCCATGGTGTGGGAGCTGGACGGGCCGTTGCCGATCTTGAAAATTTCTTTTATGCTTTCCATATATATACACAAAGATAATTGAATCTGTATTTTTTAAATCTTTTTTTGATAATTTTAGTACCTTGCGATACAAGGTATCAAATATTTTATATATCTTTGTGGCGTAAAATTCTAATGAAACACATCTACTGAAAAAAAAACTATGAAAAAAGTAATGAATGTTGGCATTGGCGGAAGCAGCTTTGTTATTGAAGAAGATGCATATCAGAGACTTGACTTGTATCTGGAGCGTTTCCGCAGCGAAATGGAAAGCCCCGAGGCTCCCGAGGTCATGGAAGACGTGGAACAGCGCATCGCCGAACTTTTTTACGAATACACAAAAGGAAAAAGTGAAGTGGTGACGCTGGCCGTTGTAGATCGCGTGATCTCTCAACTGGGCTATCCCAATGATTCGGGCACCCGGGAGGAAGCCCGGCAAGAAACCGGTAAATCACGCCGGCGCGCAGATCATACCCGTTACGAAAGGTATGACGGGACCGGCGAGAAACCGCGCAAACGTCTGTACCGTGATCCGGACGACACCATGGTCGGTGGTGTCTGCAGTGGTCTGGCAGCTTATTTTAATTGTGACCCGGTGTTAACCCGCGTCCTGGCCGTAGGAACCTTGTTCCTTGGAAGTGTGGGCTTCTGGGTATACATTATTTTATGGATAGCCGTCCCAATGGCCCGAACGGCTTCTGAAAAGCTGGAAATGAGAGGACTACCTGTTACGGCAGAAAACCTGCGCCGCTACAGCGGACGCCGTTAGTCCTTTTGTATATGAATTTAAAGATTGCTGTTATGACTGAAAATAATATTGAAAACATTAAGTCGCAAATGCGCCGGGGAGTGCTGGAATATTGCATTCTAAGTGTTCTGGACAAGAACGATGCATACGCATCTGAACTGATCAGCAAACTGAAAGATGCCCATATCATTGTGGTGGAAGGCACGTTGTATCCCCTTCTTACCCGTCAGAAAAACCAGGGACTTTTAGCCTACCGTTGGGAAGAATCTACACAGGGTCCTCCCCGTAAGTATTATACCCTTACCGATAAAGGCCGCGAAGTGTTGCAGGAAATGGACAAGGCCTGGAAAGAAATTGTGGAAACTCTTGACATTCTAAGAAAATGAAAAAAGTAATCAAAGTAAGCATAAACAAAATGCCCTTTACGCTGGCAGAAGATGCATATAACGTTCTGAAAGTATACCTGGACCACCTGCGCCGCTACTATGCCGGAAAAGATGGTGGTTCCGAGATCGTTGACGGGATTGAGGAACGTATTGCCGAGTTGTTGGGCGAACGCACCGGGATGGGTGCCCGCGTTGTTTCCAAGGCCGATGTAGATGCGGTTCTGGAGATTATGGGCCCTCCCGAAGTCATTGAAGAAGAAGGCGGAGATCCCTCATCTGAAGCATTTGCAGGCAGTCCCCCGCCCAAACCTGCCAAACGGTTGTACCGGGACGTTGACCACAAGGTGATTGGTGGTGTTTGCTCCGGTCTTGCCGCTTATTTTAACATAGAAGTGGTTCTGATCCGGATCATCTTTGCTGTTTTGTTTTTTGTTCCCTCCGGCATACATGTATTTTCAAATATCAATCACTGGGGACCGTGGGTATTTAACTTCCCCTGGGTATTTTTCATAATTTATGTAATACTCTGGATTGTAATTCCTCCGGCTCGTTCCGTGGAAGAAAAATACGCCATGCGGGGTGCGCCTCTTTCGGCACGGGGTGTCCAGCATTCGGCTCCGGCCCCTGCTCCGCGCCATACGTATGAATCGCGCAGCGGATACAACAATAGTAACGGGGGCTGGTATGTTTTGGGCCGGGTTTTTGCCGTAATTGTGGGCTTGTTTTTCCTGGTGACCAGTACGGCTGTCCTGATAAGCCTCATAGTAGCCTTTACCGCCACGGGATTTGTTCTTAATATTATACCCACAGCACTTCCCGATCTGATATCGTTGTCTGTGAATCCGGTGCTTTTTAAAGTGTTCCTGATTCTGGCCATATTTATACCTGTTATAGGATTCATTCATCTGGGATCCGTTTTAGTCTTCAATATCAAAGGACAAAAATGGATTGGTCCCACTTTGTTTTTTACCTGGCTTGTTTCATTCATAGGCTTATTAGCCATTTCTTCGTTCAATTTCGGGCATTTCAAACACAATGCCCGTCATCAGGAAACTGTTCCCCTGGAATTGACCTCAGACACTTTATTTGTTGATTTTGAATCGGAAAACGATTTTCTTTTTGAACGTTACTGGATGGAAGCCAACAATTCCCATTACAACCTTGGATGGATTGAAGGCAAGCGAAAAGACCTGAACCTGGTGTTTTTCCCGCCCCTGACACTGATTCGCCAATCCGACCAGGAGACCCCTTCCATCCTGGTAAAATCCCGCGCCTTCAGCAGTTCGGAGCACCGCGCCGAGTTGGAAGCAGAAGATATGAAGCCTGATTTCAAGCTTGAAGGCAACGTGTTAACAATTAATGCTTTTGAAGTAAGCAAGGAAGATCCCTGGCGTGGAAATAACGGATCATTGCGACTGTACCTGCCTTCCGACCAGGTAGTCATTGTCCGCAAACCCGTTTATCACGAATTTGGCGTATCGCGTTCCAGAGATGTGAATATTATCAGTTGCGAATAACCTGCATTTTTTTGCCGACCTTGCAAAAGGCCTGAATGCAGTCATCCAGTTGACGAGGCTCGTGTGCCGCAGAGATTTGAACGCGGATACGGGCCTCTCCTTTTGGTACTACCGGGAAGGAAAATCCGGTTACGTAAATGCCTTCCAATTGCAATGCGGCTGCAAATTCCTGTGCCAGGCGGGCGTCGTAAAGCATAACGGCACAAATGGCACTTTGCGTAGGTTTGATGTCAAACCCCGCTTCCTGCATTTTTTTAACAAAATAGGCGGTGTTTGAATGAAGCTTGTCCTGCAGGCTGTTATCCCTGTCCAACAGGTTGAATGCGGCTATGCCTGCAGCAGCAACCATGGGCGGTATGGAATTGGAGAACAGGTAAGGACGTGAACGTTGCCGGAGCAATTCAATGATTTCTTTTTTACCCGTTGTAAATCCCCCGATAGCTCCTCCGAAAGCTTTTCCAAGGGTTCCTGTCAACACTTCAACTTTGCCTTTCAGGTTGTACAATTCTGTGGTTCCGCGTCCCGTATGCCCTACTACTCCTGCCGAATGCGACTCATCCACCACGACCATGGCGTCGTATTGTTGGGCCAGTTCATAAATCTTGTCTACCGGGGCAACGTTCCCGTCCATGGAAAATACGCCGTCGGTAACGATCATGCGGAACCTTTGTTCCTGAGCCTCTTTCAGGCATTTTTCCAGGTCTTCCATATTGGCATTGGCATAACGGTACCGTTTTGCCTTGCATAAACGTACACCGTCAATAATGGAAGCATGGTTGAGTGCATCGGAGATGATGGCATCTCCTTCTCCCAGCAGGGGTTCAAACAAACCGCCGTTGGCATCGAAACAGGATGCGTAAAGAATGGTGTCTTCTGTTCCGAAAAACCGCGAAACTGTGCCTTCCAGTTCTTTGTGCAAATCCTGTGTGCCACAGATGAAGCGGACACTGGACATACCGTATCCGCGGTTTTTAAGTGCCTCCGAGGCAGCCTTTATCAGCTGGGGATGATTGGACAATCCCAGGTAATTGTTCGCACAAAAATTGAGTACGCTGTTTTCTTTGACAGAGATGGAAGATCCCTGGGGTGATGTAATGATCCTTTCTTCCTTATACAATCCGGCTTCACGGATCTCCGTCAATTCCTTCCGAAGATGTTGTTGAAAAGAAGAATACATAATGTTTTATTCTGTGGGGAGCAGCGGCTGTGCATCTTCGCTTCCCGTGGGAAATTGGGGAAGTCCGGCGGGTTGCTGGGTTTCTTCCAGACGCTGTTCCAGGTCCGAGTTTTTCTTGCTCCTTCCGGTAGATATAAATGTAGTTCCCAACAGACAGAGTACCAAAATGGCAATGGCCAGTGTCCAGGTAGCTTTTTCCAGGAAATCGGCGGTCTGACGTACGCCAAAAGTGGTGTTACCTGTTGCAAAATTGGCTGCCAGCCCTCCTCCTTTGGAGTTCTGTACCAATACGACAAGAGTCAGCAGTATACTGGCGATAACTATGAGAATGGCAGTAGCTGTATACATATTTTAATTGTTTGTTTTTTGCGTTATTTCTTGAACAAGGGACGCAAAGTAAGTGCTTTTTTCCGGATATAGCAAAATAAGTTTGCCGTAACAAGCTATAGCCAGTTTGTTGTAACCCTGCTGGGCATAGATCCTTGCAAGCGTTTCGGTTACACATTCATCGTCTTCCAGCGCCGGTGACGTGTCTTGTTGCAATGTGTCAATGTTCTCCCCGGAACGCTTTAGAACCTCTGTAAACCGTGGGTTTTCGCTAATGAACCTGTCTACGGGCACGGTCACATCCAGTTCCAGTGTGGCCAGATCCGTTTTCCCAAAATAATCGGCTCCGGGATAAAAGGCACGTTCCACTGATCTTTCAAGGACAAACTCGGGTTTTTTGCTTCCGGGGTCCGGGGCAGGTTCGGACGGCAATTCTTCTTTTTCAATTTCCAGGGTTTCATCCAGGATAAAAAAGTCTTCCTCGGCAACAGTTTCCCTGTTTTTAAGGCTTTCCTGCAATATAAAATAGAGTTTGCGCCGGGAATAAACGTAGGCAGCGGTTTTTTCGGATTCGGACAAGCAGGCTTCGCCCCCCAGACCACAAAGGGATTTGAACAAGAGCAAATGCCCCAGCGAAAACCAGGGATACCTTCTTACAGTGTCCTGCAGGATATAGCCGTGTGAAGCCAGCTCCTGCGGTGTTGTATTCAGGTATTTTTCATAAAACGTGTTCTTGTCTGTCATTTGTTTTTACTTTACCAGTTAGCCACAGTGGCATTAAAAATGTCTTCCACTATCTTTTCTATTATGGTATCTACCAGAGCTCCTTCCGCCGCATCAAAGGAAATGGCGGAATCAAAGTCTTCGTATCCCGAAAAGCTTTTGTCAAAATTTTCATTTTGATCCAGTTTGTTTTCAAACACAATCCGGACTGTTACGGTTAACCGTGTCATTGAAGCAACTTCATCTGATGTCACTGCCATAGGGGCTATGGTATAACCGGTAATCTCCCCGGAAACTGCGTAGTCGCCGTCACTGTTAAGGACCGATAACGGGGTAAGTTTGGTGTATTTATCCATCAGGGCTTCTGTCAACAGGTTGCTTAAGGCCGGGTTGATGCGTTCCGCCCTGTTTTCAATATATGAAACACTGATGGTTTGGGCGTCCGGGTGAATGGATGTTCCGGAAAAGGAGTACCACCAGCATTGTGTCAGCATCAATGGAAAAGCTAACAGGATTATTCGTATTCCACTAGTAAGGATTCTTTTCATTTATTCTATTCCGTATTCTTTAATTTTACGGTATAAGGTGCGTTCTGCAATCCCCAGTTCTTTAGCGGTGGATTTGCGATGACCCTTGTTTTTTCTTAACACCTTTACGATCAGCTCTTTTTCCAGGGAGTTCAGGGACAAGTCCGGGCTTTCTTCAACGTCTTCCAGCGGAAGGATCTCTCCTTCGGTGACTTCTTCCTCTTCTTCTTCCAGGGGTTTGTGCACCGGATGCGGCAGCATTGTTCCTTTTCCGGAAACCGGCAGTGAGCCGTGTTCTTCAAATGCGGCCAGTTTTTGTTTCATTTCATCCATCTCTGCCCTTAATTGGAACAAGATCTTGTATAAAATATCCCTTTCCGAAAGAAAATCGTCGGATCCGGTTTTTTCTGCATTGTATACCACCGGCAAATGAAGCGGGCTGTCCGGCGGCAGGTAATGTTGCAACACATCTGCACTTACAAGCCGTTTCTGTTCCAGGACACTCAACTGTTCCGCAACATTTTTCAGCTGACGGACGTTGCCGGGCCAGCGGTAATGTTCCAGAAGGTTCCTGGCTTCATCGGTCAGGCGGATGACAGGCATCTTGTACTTCTCGGCAAAATCCGCGGCAAACTTGCGGAACAGCAGGTGGATGTCCCCGGGACGTTCCCTCAGGGCGGGCACCATGATGGGGACGGTGTTCAGGCGGTAATACAGGTCTTCCCTGAACTTGCCGGCTTTGATGGCATGGGGCAGGTTGATGTTCGTGGCAGCAATCACACGCACATCGGTTTTCTGGACTTTGGAAGATCCCACCCTTATGAACTCTCCGGTTTCCAGGGCACGCAACAAGCGCACCTGGGTGGAAAGGGGCAACTCGGCAACCTCGTCAAGAAAAAGAGTGCCACCGTCGGCAACCTCGAAGTATCCCATACGGTCTTCATGGGCTCCGGTAAAGGAACCTTTACGGTGCCCGAACAATTCCGAATCTATGGTTCCTTCCGGTATGGCACCGCAGTTCACGGCAAAATAGTTTCCGTGCTTTCGGGAGCTGTTTACGTGTATGATCTTGGGTATAAATTCCTTCCCCACCCCGGTTTCACCGGTAACCAGAACAGACAAGTCCGTGGCGGCTACCTGGGCGGCTATGTCCAGGGCACGATCGAGCAAAGGACTTGTCCCAATTATTTCAAAACGCTGTTTAATTGCTGTAACATCCATCTTTGCAAAGATATAAATTTTGTACTATATTTGTAAGCTAATCCATATGCTGGAAAGAGATATTATACGTATAATACCAATAATAAAATTCTAATTATGAAAAAATCTTTATTGCGCTTTCTGGGCATTGCAGCTTTTGGTGTAATGCTTATGGCTTGTAACAACCCCAAGGACATGGTTAAGTACGCGGATGACGTGGAAAAATCATGTAATCCTGAAATACTTGAGGTGATAGCCGATAAAATCGATGTCAGTTACACATTGAAATTCCCCGAAGGATATTTCCATCCTAAAGCCATGCTGGAAGTTACTCCCGTATTGGTTTACGAAGGGGGAGAAGCTGCTGCTCCCGCACTCAGGCTCCAGGGAGAAAAAGTATTGGACAATTACAATGTTATCCCTGTTGCGGGTGATGAGATCCAGCACAAGCTCCAGTTTGACTATGTTAAAGGCATGGAGAAATCCTACCTGGAACTTAGGGGCGCCGTGCTGTATAAAGACAATGTCTGGGAAATGCCTGTGGCCTATAAAATTGCCGACGGGGCCAACATTACATACAAATGGGTAGAACTCCACGGAGAACCCGTTTATATGCCGGACAATTATCAGAAGATCATCAATGAAGCGGAAGAAGCCAATATTATGTATGCCAAGAATTCCGCACAGGTTCGTGCCCGTGAGCTCACCAAGGAAGACATTAAAGGATTCCAGGAATTCCTGAAAAACCTTCCGGCCGATGAAAGAAGGAGCATTAAAGGTACCGACATCATTGCTTACGCTTCTCCTGAAGGACCTGTAGATTTCAATGAGAAACTTTCTGAAAACCGTATGAAAAGTGCTGAAAAAGCTTTTGGTAAAATTACCAAAAAGCTGCCGACCGAAGGTCCTCTGAACCTGAAGACCCGGGGAGAAGACTGGGAAGGATTCCAGGAGTTGGTAAGCAAAACCGATCTGGGTGACAAAGAATTGATCCTGCGTGTTTTGTCTATGTATTCAGACCCCGTGATCCGCGAGCGTGAAATCCGCAATATGTCTGCCGTATATAAAACACTGGAAGAAAAAGTATTGCCCGAACTCCGCCGTGCACGTCTGATTGCCAATGTAGAATTTGTCAACTATTCAGATGAAGAATTGAAAGACATGACTGCCAACAACATGGACGCCATGAATGAAGAAGCTTTGTTGTACGCAGCCACCCTGACCAAAGATAATGATACCAAGATAGCGCTTTATAAAAAAGCAGTAGATAAATGCAATTCCGCCAGAGGCCGTAACAACCTGGCCGTTGCTTACCTGAATGCAAACAAAGTGAATGAGGCCGCTGCCGCTCTTGCCCAATGCGACGCTTCCAACCCCATCGTAGCCAACAATCTGGGTGTTATTGAAATGCGCAAAGGCAACTTTGACAAAGCGTATGATCTGTTTGCTAAATCAGGCTGTGCAAAAGCCAAATCCAACCAGGGCGCCATTGATATCCTGAACGGGAAATACAAAGAAGCCCTTGCCAAACTGGATGGTCAAAAACACATGAATGCAGCACTGGCCCAATTACTTAACGGCAATTTGAACAAAGCAGAAGAAGCTTTATCCGAGTGCACCTGCATGAAAACCAAATATGTCAAAGCAGTCATTGCCGCCCGTCGCGGACAAACCTCCAAAGTAAACGAGTTGATGGAAGAAATCAACAAGGTTCCCGCTTTGGCTGCAAAAGCTGCAAAAGACATAGAATTTGCCAAATATCGTTAAACCTTTTTAACCTCTCACCTTACAGAGAAAAGGGTGGCCGTTGCGGTCATCCTTTTTTTGCACCCCCTTGTCAAGCTTTCCGGCTACCGGGCTTTCCGGCTTCCCGGCTTCCAGACTTTCCAGACTTTCCGGCTACCGGGCTTTCCGACTTTCCGGCTTCCAGACTTTCCAGACTTTCCGGCTTTCCGGCTTTCCGACTTTCCGGCTTTCCGACTTCCAGACTTTCCGGCTTCCAGACTTTCCGGCTTCCCGGCTTCCCGGTAAACACTCCTGATTCCCGTCCAATCTCACAGTGTTCCAGTCAACCTTCCTACTTTCCAGTCAACCTTCCTACTTTCCAGTCAACCTTCCTACTTTCCAGTCAACCTTCCTGTGCTGTCAGGGATTAAACCTGTTTAGTTAATTAAATTTTGGGATAATTACCTATAGTCAACTATTATCAGTAATAATTTATAAACCGAGTCAACTTATATTAGGGAAAAAGTCCTACCGGTAGTCAACCAAAATCAGGAAAACACAGTTCCTCCACAAAAACAGCCCTATATGTGGATGAATGGCCGAAAATCCCGGGTTCCTCCACAAAAACAGCCCTTTATGTGGACGAGTTGCAGAAAATCCCAGGTTCCTCCACAAAAACAGCCCTTTATGTGGATGAAAGGCAGAAAATCCCGGGTTCCTCCACAAAATCAGCCCTATATGTGGATTAAAGGCGGAAAATCCCGGGTTCCTCCACAAAATCAGCCCTTTATGTGGATGAAAGGCAGAAAATCCCGGGTTCCTCCACAAAATCAGCCCTATATGTGGATGAAAGGCAGAAAATCCTGTGGTGCGTCATCAAATTGCTGTTTCGTTTAAGAAGGGGTAGAATCTCTTTCTATGCCTCTTCTGCCTGCAAGAGTGGCTGCTGCACCAGAAAGATCATGGAGTTTTTTGCGTAAGCCGAGGCTCCCTGTTCTTTCTGGTGCAGCTACCTTAAAATGCCGCTGGAATTTATCCTTGTAAAACCTTCCTATTACAGCACATTATATTTTATGGTATATTCTTCTGGAAATGCAATCTGCTGTCTACAGCAATAGCGTCTTGTTTGCAGTGCGTTCTGTCTGAAATCCGTTCTGTTTAAAATCTGTTCTGTCTGAAATTTGTTCGACAAAATTTTTTTGCATATTAAAATATATCGTCTACCTTTGTATCGGCTTCCGTTATAACGGAGCCCAAAATAAAAATTACGATATGACAAATCCTGAAGAAAACATTGTTTTGACTGAAGCGGTATTTTACACATTACTGGCTTTACACAATCCCCTTCACGGGTATGGAATTATGCAGGAAACAAAAAGGATGACCGATGGTCGTCTTGTGCTGTCTGCCGGCACTTTATACGGGGCCATTTCTTCCATGCTTGAAAAAGGATGGATTAAGGCGCTCCCGGAAGAAGAAGAAAGCCGCCGGAAAGAGTATGTAATCACAGAAACTGGCAGACAGGTGGCACGGGCCGAATTGAACAGGCTGCATGAACTTGTAGAAAACGGAATTAAAGTAATTAACTAATAATAATATAATGACAAAAACGGTACGAAAAATCTTCTTTTTATGGGAATATGAAAAAGAAGAAGAATGGATCAATAGAATGGCAAATGAAGGCTGGATGCTCATCCACACCGGCTTTCGGAAATACGTATTTGAAAAAGGAACTCCCGGTACATATACCTACCGTCTGGAGTTGCTGGAAAAAGACACACATTCCCCTGAAAGCAAATCATATCTTGACTTTTTAAAGGAAACCGGTATAGATGTCGTGGGGGAATGTGTCAATTGGGTCTACCTGCGTTGCAAAACCGCAGATTGCAAATTTGATCCGGGCAACCGTCCTCTCTATAAACTGACACATTTGCTTAAGATCCAGGCATTTTTCAACACCATCCGCTTGATTTTCATGATAGCCATTGCACTATGCATTACAGGCATATTTGTTCTGGAACATCCCAAACCAACGCCTGTCATAGATTTCTTCAAGGGATTCTGCGTGGGGATTAGCCTGGCCTCGTCTGTTTTGATGATTATGCTCGCCCCCTACTTCAACCGCGTCAACCGCAAAGTGAAAGCCGCTATCAAAGATCTGTACACCTGCAATTGATATGGAGTTTGTGGCGCACTACAGTGGGTCTGTGGCGCACTTCTGTGGGTTTGTGGCGCAGTCAAACTCCATTTGAATTCAGTCCAGCTTCAGTACCGCCATGAAGGCGGATTGGGGAACTTCCACATTTCCGATCTGGCGCATGCGACGTTTTCCTTTTTTTTGTTTTTCCAGGAGTTTGCGTTTGCGGGTGATGTCACCGCCGTAACATTTGGCGGTGACGTCCTTGCGTACGGCTTTGACGGTTTCACGGGCGATGATTTTGGCGCCAATAGCGGCCTGGATGGCTATGTCAAATTGCTGGCGTGGTATGAGTTCTTTAAGTTTCTCACACATTTTCCGGCCAAAGGTATAGGAGTGTCCGCGATGGATCAGGCTGGAAAGGGCGTCTACGGGTTCGCTGTTCAGCAGGATGTCCAGTTTTACCAGATCGGCTTTTTCGTACCCGGTGATATGGTAGTCAAAAGAAGCATACCCGCGTGATACGCTTTTTAGCTTGTCGTAGAAATCAAAGACAATTTCTGAAAGCGGCATCTTGAATGTTAGTTCCACCCGGTCCGAGGTCAGGTAATGCTGATTGCTCAACACTCCCCTTTTGTCCAGGCACAATTTCATAATGACGCCAAAGTATTCCGCTTTGGAGATAACCTGAGCCCGGATATAAGGTTCTTCAATGGAGTCTATCAATGTTACCGGAGGAAGGCCGGAGGGATTGTGGACATCTATGGTTTCCCCTTTTGTTGTGTATACTTTGTACGAAACGTTGGGAACGGTAGTGACTACATCGCAGTCAAATTCACGGAAAAGTCTTTCCTGCACGATTTCCATGTGCAATAATCCCAGGAATCCGCAGCGGAACCCAAAACCGAGGGCCAGTGAAGATTCCGGTTCAAACGTCAGGGAAGCATCATTGAGTTGCAATTTTTCCAATGCTGTACGCAAGTCTTCGTATCCGTCGGTATCTACCGGGTACAAACCGGCAAAAACCATAGGCTTTACTTCCTCGAATCCGGCTATGGCTTGTTTGCAAGGCCGGGCCACCTGCGTTATGGTATCACCCACCTTTACTTCAGATACGGTTTTAATGCCCGAAATAATATAACCCACATCCCCGGTACGTATTTCTTTGTGCGGTATCATTTTCAATTTCAGGACGCCTACCTCATCTGCCTCGTACACTTTTCCGGTATTGAAAAATTTAACTTTTTCTCCCTGAGCCACAGACCCGTTCATCACACGAAAATAGGCAATTATACCCCGGAAAGGATTGAAGACCGAATCAAAAATCAACGCCTGTAACGGTGCCTGGGGATCACCCACAGGCGCCGGGATGCGCTTGACAATGGCTTCCAGGACCTCGGGAACACCTTCCCCGGTGCGTGCGCTGGTACACAAGACTTCTTCCGGGCCGCATCCCAACAATTCCACCACCTGGTCCCGCACTGTTTCCACCATGGCTGCATCCATATCTATTTTATTGATGACCGGTATGATTTCCAGGTTATGGGAAATAGCCAGGTATAAATTGGAAATGGTCTGAGCCTGTACGCCCTGCGTGGCATCCACCACAAGCAGCGCCCCTTCGCAGGAAGCGATAGCCCGGGACACTTCATAGGAAAAATCCACGTGTCCCGGAGTATCCAGCAGGTTCAACACGTAGTTTTCTCCCCCCGACGCATAATCCAGCTGAATGGCATGGGATTTAATGGTAATACCCTTTTCCCGTTCCAGATCCATATTGTCCAGAACCTGGGCCTCCATATCCCGTTGTTCCACGGTGTGGGTCAGTTCCAGAAGACGGTCTGCCAGCGTGCTTTTACCGTGATCTATATGGGCAATTATGCAGAAATTTCTGATGTTCTTCATAAGTGGCGCAAAGGTAATTATTATTTTTATCTTTGCAGGAAATCAAAGCAGAGACAACATGATTCCAAAGACACCCCATTCCATCCCGGATCTTACATCTCAAATCCGCCGGGATATCATTCGTATGGTCAGTGCCGCTAAAAGCGGACACCCGGGAGGGTCCCTGGGAAGCACCGATTTTCTTACCGTTTTATTTGCCGAATTTCTGGATCAGGACCCGGCTCGTTGGCGCCGCGACGGTAAAAACGCTGACATGTTCTTTCTTTCCATAGGACATATATCCCCGTTATACTACAGCCTTCTTGCAAGGATGGGTTATTTCCCTGTCAAAGAACTGGCCACATTCCGTCAGCTGGGCTCCAGACTGCAGGGCCATCCCAGCATAGAAAACGGATTGCCCGGAGTTCACGTAGCCAGCGGATCCCTGGGACAGGGTCTTTCCATTGCTTGCGGAGCTGCTTTGAGCAAACGTCTTGCCGGTGATCCCCACCGGGTATATGTTTTGCTGGGAGACGGTGAAAGCGAAGAAGGACAAGTATGGGAAGCGGCCATGTTTGCCGCCCATCACAAGATTTCCAACCTGACGGCTATTACTGACTGGAACGGACAACAAATAGACGGCCCGGTAGAAGAGATTGGCGGTGTCGGGGATTTGAATGCCAAATGGACCGCTTTCGGATGGCGTGTTCTGGAATGCGACGGCCACAACCCGGATGACATTCGCAACACTTACCGCAAAGCTGCCGAACCCGGTGACAAACCCGTTATGATCCTGATGCACACCAATATGGGTCAGGGAGTGGATTTCATGACCGGATCCCACAAATGGCACGGGAAAGCTCCATCGGCCGAACAGGAAGCCCTTGCTTTGGCACAATTGAAGGAAACACTGGGAGATTTTTAACGCACTGAATGACTATGACTAATACTGGAAATAAAGATACCCGTTCCGGCTTTGGTGCCGGACTTTACGAATTGGGAACCCTGAACCCGAACGTGGTTGCCTTGTGCGCAGATCTGACAGGTTCGCTGAAAATGGAAAAATTTGCCGAGTCTTTCCCGGACCGGTTTTTTCAAACCGGGATTGCCGAGGCCAATATGATGGGCGTGGCAGCCGGAATGGCCGTCACAGGAAGAATCCCCTTTGCGGGAACCTTTGCCGAGTTTGCCACCGGCAGGGTGTACGATCAGTTGCGGCAGTCTGTCTGTTATTCGCAGGCAAACGTAAAGATAGCCGCTTCCCATGCCGGCATCACCCTGGGTGAAGACGGAGCCACACACCAAACCATGGAAGATCTGGCCCTGGCCCGGGCGCTTCCCCACATGACCGTGGTCAATCCTTGTGATTACAACCAGACAAGACTGGCCACCCTGGCCGCAGCAGCTTGGGAAGGCCCTCTTTACCTGCGCTTTGGAAGGCCTTCCGTGCCCAACTTTACTCCTGTGGACGGACCGTTTGAAATTGGGAAAGCCTGGATGATCCAACCCGGGGAAGACTTGACCATACTGGCCACCGGACATCTTGTCTGGGAAGCTTATGAAGCCCTTAAAATTCTTGCTCAAAAAGGGATTCGGGCCGAGTTGATCAACATACATACCATCAAGCCCCTGGATGAAAAGGCCATCATTGAATCTGCCCTTAAGACAGGTGCCGTCGTCACTGCCGAAGAACACCTGGTTACCGGGGGGCTTGGAGAAGCCGTTGCCGGACTGCTGGCCCGTCACCACCCTGTTCCCCTGCGCATGGTTGCCATGGAAGACGGGTTTGGACAAAGTGGGACACCCGCCCAGCTGATGGACCTTTACGGTCTCAATGCCGCCGGTATTGTAGCAAAAGCTAGTGAACTCAGAATCAGATAAAGAATTAAGGTCGTTGTGTGAAAGCGGGCAATACGAACACGCTTTCAGCAAAATTGTACATCTGTACAGTCAGCGTTTGTATTGGCACATTCGTAAAATGGTACTTTTACACGACGATGCAGATGATATTCTGCAAAACACCCTGGTAAAGGCCTGGACCGGGTTGCCTTCTTTCAGGTGGCAATCGCAATTGTTCACCTGGCTATACCGTATTGCCACCAATGAAGTCCTGACATTCCTTAAAAAAAGCAAATCCCTGCAGCAGGTCCCCCTGGAAAACCGGCTGGACGAAGATCCGCAGCTCTTTGATGGAGACGACATGCAAAAGGCATTGCAAAAAGCTATTTTGCAGCTTCCTCCAAAACAACGCCTGGTATTCAACATGCGTTATTTTGACGAGATCAAGTACGAAGACATGTCCCGCATCCTGGGCACCTCCCAGGGTGCTTTGAAAGCTTCTTACCATCATGCCGCTTCCAAAATACAGGAAATGCTTAAAGAAATGCTCCTTTAAACCTTTTTAACCGGGAAACATCTAATACATGTAATATGAGCGAACAAACGTTAAATAATCCGCATTTGAAAGAGAACCCCTTCCAGGTTCCCGCCGGTTATTTCCAACAGGTGGAAGCCCGTTGGGAAGGTCTTTCCGGCAAGGAAAACGATCGTGTTTCCGCTCCGGGGAATACTGCAGATACAGAACGGTTGGACAACAGAAAAGGCCGGCGTTTTATTCGTTTGCTGCGTCCGCAGTTGCAACTTGCTGCTGCTTTTGTACTTCTCTTTGGTATTGGCTATTTGCTGCTCCTGATCACAGGCAGAAACGAAACACGGCAAATGCAGACCGAAGAACTTTCCGTTCTGAGCGAATGGTCCTCCCTGGGACTGGATCACAGGGATATATCCAATCTGATCCTGGAAGATCTTTTTGAAGACAACCAGGCAACTCCCGTTATTGATCCGGACATTGAAGACCTGATTGATTATATGGATTACCCGGGTTTTGATCCGGTTAATTTAACATTAAGCACAAACAATGAATAAAACATTTGCCATGAACCGTTGTTTACTAGTTATTCTGCTGAGCCTTATGCCATTGTGGGCTACGGCCCAGGATGCACGTGCTCATAAAACCGATGAAGAACGCAGGGCCGAAAGGGATGCCATCCGGGCCCAGAAGGTTGCTTTTATCACACAGGAAGTGGGTCTTACGGCAGAAAATGCCGAAAAATTCTGGCCATTGTATAACGAATTGGAGCAAAAGGTCAGGGAGATAAATCACGAACGCGGAAAATCAAAAGCAGAAATGTATCGTTTGCTGGAACCGTCAAATTCCCGGCATGACGGTAAGGGAACCGAACCTGCCGGAACTTCCCAGGGGCGAACCAAGGCGGGAGACCACCGGGCCCCGGCCCAACCTGTTTTTTTGGACGAACAACCCAGAGGAATATCCTCTCCCATTGACAAACTGTTGGAAACGTATATCGTGACTTTTGAAAAAGAAACCAGTCTACGCAGTGAATACCATTACAAGTTCCTGAAGGTATTGACTGCCCAACAGGTGGCGCGTCTTTACATAGCTGAAGAACGGTTTAGCAATCAGCTGTTTCGGGATTACATAGACCGGAAGCTGGAACAAAAAAGCAAGTAGATCCTCCTTACGCCCATAAATAAAAATCTTTTACCAACTTCCTGTATTGGGAGCTGTATTTATTTTCCTTGTTTTCGTAGATTGTTAAATCCTCCCGTACCGGTGGTAGTTTATTCCTGCCTATTTCTATCAGAACCCTGAGAGCCGGGTTCCCGTGACGGGTAAAAACGTGTGTAATCCGGTGCGGGAACAACGGATTTTCCAAAAAACGGGCTTCCTCTATAAATGCAATCGCTCCTTCTTTGGGCAGGATCGCGGCAAATATGCCCTGCGGGCTAAGCATGCCGGAAACTCCTTTTGCCAGCATTTTTAATGACAGACTTTCAGGGTGGCTGTGACGGGCGAGCATGCGACGTTTATTTTCCGGCAACAGGGATTGGATAAAATACGGGGGATTGCTTATGATCAGATCATATGGGGCAAAAGGTATAAAAGAACGGAAATCTGCCCGAAACACGTTTATCCGGTCTCCCCAGGGCGAGTGCAACGCGTTTTCAGAAGCTTCCCCGGCCGATTGATCATCTATATCAACAGCATCTATAACGGTCCCGGGGAAACGCTGTGCCATCATCAATGCCAGCAAACCGCATCCGGTTCCTATGTCCAGGATCCGGGAAGGCTTCTGCACATCACTATTTGCCCATGCCCCCAACAAAACACTGTCTGTGTTTACGTGCATGGAAGAACGTTCGTGATGAACGGAAAACTGTTTAAATCGGAAAGGTTCCACACTACGGGATAAAAAGTCCGTCACGCATGGTCAGGCTGCGGTCACTCATGCCGGCAAGTGACTGATCATGAGTTACCATAATGATGGTCTGACCATAGGTGTCGCGTAACCTGAAAAATAAATTATGCAGTTCTTCCTTATTGTGGGAATCCAGGTTCCCGGAAGGTTCGTCGGCCAGGATCACTTTTGGATGATTGATCAAGGCCCGGGCTACGGCTACCCGTTGTTGTTCACCCCCGCTCAATTCGGCAGGTTTGTGTTCGCTGCGGTGTCCCAACCCCAGAAATTCAAGGAGTTCGGCGGCTCTTTTGCGCACCCTGCCGGCAGGGTCTCCGGCTATATAACCGGGAATACAGACGTTTTCCAGTGCGGTGAATTCGGGCAGCAGGTGATGAAACTGAAAAACGAAACCTATATGTTTGTTGCGAAAATCGGCCAGTCCGTCTTTCTTTAGCTCGCAAACGGGCGTATCGCCAATCCATACCTGTCCGGAATCCGGACGGGTCAACGTTCCCAGGACCTGCAGAAAAGTAGTTTTGCCTGCTCCGCTGGCACCTGTAATACAAACAATTTCGGCAGGTGCAACTTCCAGGGAAACACCCTTAAGGACTTGCACACTGCCGAAAGATTTGGTTATATGTTCCGCTTTAATCATTCGTTGCGGAAGGTTGTTTATTCGTCTTTTTCTTCCTCTTCGTATTCTTTCAGGAGTTTGTCCTGAACATCAGAAGGCACCTGGGCGTATTCCAGGAAGTTCATGGTAAAGCTGGCACGGCCGGAAGTCAGGGAGCTGAGCGTGGTGGAATATTTGTTCAACTCGGCAAGGGGAACCCTGGCTTTCAGGATTTGGAAGCCTTTTTCACTGCTCATGCCTTCAATCAGGGCACGGCGATTCTGCAAGTCACTCATAACGTCTCCCATGCAGTCGGAGGGCACAAGAACTTCTACCATGTAGATGGGCTCCATAATCTTTGGTCCGGCTTTCTTGAAGGCGTCTTTGAAGGCATTTCTCCCGGCCAGTTTGAAAGAGATTTCGTTGGAGTCTACCGGGTGCATTTTCCCGTCGTACACAAAACATTTGATGTCACGTGCGTAAGAACCGGTGAGCGGGCCTTCTTCCATTTTTTCCATGATCCCTTTCAGGATGGCCGGCATAAAACGTCCGTCAATGGAACCTCCTACAATACAGTTGTAATAAATAAGTTTTCCGCCCCAGTCCATGTCGTAATCTTCGCGGCCCTTGATATTGAGAACCAATTCTTTTCCTTCCACTTTAAACCGGTTGTTTTCGGGAGCGCCCTCAACATACGGTTCTATAAGCAGGTGCACTTCTCCAAACTGGCCGGCACCTCCGGATTGTTTTTTGTGGCGGTAGCTGGATGCGGCCATTTTGGTAATGGTTTCCCGGTAAGGAATCTTGGGAGAAATCAGGTCCACTTCCATTTTATGGGTATTGTTGATGTGCCATTTAAGGGTGTTGATGTGGTGCTCACCCTGGCCGCTTACAATGACTTGTTTAAGTTCTTTGGAGTATTCCACTACAATGGTGGGGTCTTCGGCCGCGGCTTTGTTCAGAATTTCACCCAGTTTTTCGTCATCCTTTTCCGATTTGGCTTTGATGGCTGTGCGGAATTTGGCGGGAGGAAATGCGATGGGTTCAAATTCCCAGTCTTTTCCGTTGCCGTTCAGGGTGTGATTTGAACGGGCACTTTTTAATTTTACGGTGCAGCCCATGTCCCCTGCCATCAGCTCGGTGACTTTTTCACGTTTTTTACCGGCAGCCACAAAAAGACCCGATATTCTTTCCTTGCCGCTGTTATTGGCGTTGATAAGATCTTGCGATTCGGTGATCTTGCCGGACATTACGCGGAAAAAAGCAACGTCGCCCAGGTGCTGTTCCTGGGTGGTTTTGTATATGTACAGGGAGGGAGTGCCTTTTACATCACAGGGAACTTCTTCACCGGAAACAGTTTTGCTGTTTACCAGTCCCGGATGCGGGGCTATCAGCGTAATGAGCTCCATCAAACGTTTCACACCAATATCTTTTTTACCGGAAACGATGACAAGCGGCATGATCTCGCATTTGCGGAATCCTATAATGAGGCCTTGTATGATCTCATCGGGTGTCAGGGCTCCGTTCTCAAAGAATTTTTCCATCAACGGTTCATCGGCTTCGGCAGCGCGTTCTGCCAGTTCTGAATGCATGGATTCGGCTTTGTCTTTGTATTCCGCCGGTATATCCAGTTCTTCACGAGTGCCGTTGGCGTCGTTGAAACGGTACATTTTCATTTTTACTACATCAACAAAGGAGTTGAATCCGGCCCCTGCTTCTATGGGGAACTGGACAGGACACACTTTATTGCCAAATGTTTCGTGCAAGGAATCCAGGCAGGCATCCCAGTTGGCTTTTTCATGATCCAGCTGGCTGACGGCAAGGAAAAGGGGTTTGTTGTGCTGTTCGGCATAACGGGAGAAAATTTCCGTTCCCACTTCCACACCGTGTTGTCCGTTGACAAGCATAACGCCGGAGTCGGCAACTCTGAAAGCAGATATCAGACCGCCAATGAAATCGTCGGAGCCCGGAGTATCTATGAAATTCAATTTATGATCTTCGTATTCTGTATAGAATAGCGTAGGATAAATGGATCTCTGATACAATTGTTCAATTTCCGTATTGTCGCATACGGTATTTTTGGCTTCAACGGTCCCACGGCGGTCTATCACTTTGCCTTCCATCATCATGGCTTCGGCAAGCGTGGTCTTTCCGGATTTGGTATTACCCATCAGTACCACGTTGCGAAGTTGTTCTGTAGTATAAGTTTTCATCAAGTCAATATGTTTATTTGTTGTTTTACGGGATAATACAGGGCGACAAAGGTAATAATTTTTCCTTTACCTTTGTATATATGTATTTTCCTTTGCTTCCCCATTTTCAGGAAGGCCTTCGGGAAGCCGGCTGCGACGAAGCCGGCAGGGGATGCCTGGCGGGACCGGTGTATGCCGCGGCCGTAATTCTTCCACCCGGATTCCATCATCCATTATTGCAGGATTCCAAGCTCATGGGGGCAAAACAGCGACTGGAAGTACGGGATTATATCCTGGAACACGCCGTAAGTTGGGGTGTGGCTTTTTGTTCTCCCCCGGAAATTGATCAGTGGAACATTTTGAGGGCTTCCATTACAGCCATGCACCGGGCCCTGGATATGCTGAAGCCTCTGCCGGATTTTATACTGGTAGATGGACCCCGGTTTTATCCATACCATCCGCAAGGCGGAGAACCTTTGTTGAGCCCGGTAATCCCTCACCGTTGCATTGTAAAGGGCGACCGCAAATACGCCTCTATTGCCGCAGCCTCTGTCCTGGCCAAAACATTCCGGGATCAATACATGATGGAACAGGATTTGCTATATCCCCAATACGGATGGAAAGACAACAAAGGATACCCTACCCGGAAACACAGGAATGCCATCCGGGAATCCGGACTGACAAGCCTTCACCGAAAAACTTTTTCTTGTCTTTTATGATTACCTTTGCAGGATTATTTTCGCAAACTACAACTTTATACCAATACATCACATGAAAAGAATCAGTTACCTCTTGTGCGCGCTGCTCCTTTTAGGCAGTACGGCACGTGCAGATGAAGGGATGTGGCTCCTGCCTCTCCTGGAAAAAATGAATATTAAAAACATGAAAGATGCCGGACTGGCCCTGGATGCACGGGACATTTACGACATCAACCATTCAAGCCTGAAAGATGCCATTGTGATCTTTGGCGGCGGTTGCACCGGAGAAGTGGTTTCGGGTGAAGGATTGCTGCTTACCAATCACCATTGCGGATACGGCGTTATCCAGGCTTTGAGCAGCGTAGAGCACAATTACCTGAAAGACGGTTTCTGGGCAAAAAACAGGGAAGAAGAAATCCCGGCTCCGGGGTTGAGGGTAATATTCATGGAACGCATGACAGACGTGACCAAAGAGGTGCTATCCGTACTGGATACATGCTCCACGGAAGAAAGCCGTCAGGCTGCCGAAACCAAATTAACCCGGGAATGGGGAGAAAAAGTGAAAGAAGAGAATCCCAACACCTCCGGCAGGTTGTACAGCATGTATGGCGGGAACCAATATTACCTGGTTGTATATAAAACTTATACAGATGTCCGTTTTGTAGGGGCACCTCCTTCCTCCATCGGAAAATTCGGTGCCGATACCGACAACTGGATGTGGCCCCGTCACACTTGTGATTTTTCCATGTTCCGGATCTATGCCGGTGCAAATAATGAACCGGCCGATTATTCTCCGGACAACCAGCCTTACCGTCCAAAACAATTCCTTCCCGTCAGCCTGAAAGGCATTCAACAGGGAGATTTTGTGATGACACTGGGATATCCGGGAACGACCACCCGTTTTATGACTTCGGTTGAAGTGGAGCGCCAGGAGCAGCTGACCAACAATATTGGTATTGAAGTCAGGACTTTGCGCCAGGATATATTACTTGATGACATGCTGGCCGATCCCAAAATACAACTTCAATATGCCAGTAAATATTCCGGCAGTTCCAATGCCTGGAAAAAATGGACCGGCATGAACGAAACATTTGATAAACTCAACGTCAAAGACAGAAGGGCCAATGAAGAGAAAGCTTTTTCCGAATGGGTGAATGCCAATAAAAAAAGGCGTGAAAAATACGGAACAGCCCTGGGTGATATTGAAGAAGCCATTCGCGGCCAGTGGGACATGGTATATGTCAGCCGTTATTTGAGAGAGGCCCTTCGTAATATTGAAATTTCATCGTTTGCATCAAGAGCAGCCCGTCTTTTGAGCAGAACCGGGGAAAACGGCAGTGTAAACACGGAAGGCCTGAAAGCGCAGACAGAACGGTTTTTTACCAATTACAACGCCCCCACAGATGTCAAGGTGGCCAAAGCCATGTTGAAACTGTTTGCAACCCGTGTGGATAAAGAACATTATCCCTCTGTATACAAAGTAATTGATGAAGAATATTCCGGAAATATTGATGCTTACGTGGAAAATCTTTTTGAGAAAAGCCATTTTGTTTCTGCAGAAAGGGTCAATTGCCTGATAGATTGTTTGTCTGCAGAAAACACACGTGATGCCGCTCTGGATGAGATTGCAAATGATCCCGCCGTTATTCTTGGAAAATCCGTAGAGGAAAAAAATGCCGAATGCCAGGCTGCCATAGCTCCTTTCAATGCACAATACGAACGCGGACACCGGAATTTCATTGCCGGTATGATGGAAATGAACAAAGGAGAAGCCATGTATCCGGATGCTAATTTTTCCATGCGTCTGACTTATGGGAATGTATTGAACTACAGGCCCAAAGACGGTGTTATATATGATTATTACACTACTTTGACGGGAGTAATGGAAAAAGAAGATCCGGACAACTGGGAATTTGTTGTTCCCGAAAAATTGAAGCAACTGTACAATAATAAAGATTACGGACAGTATGCCAAACCCGGCCAAGAAGTAGTAACCGGTTTTATTGCCAATACTGACATTACCGGGGGTAATTCCGGATCACCCGTTGTCAATGCCTACGGGGAACTTATAGGATTGGCTTTTGACGGCAACTGGGAATCCATGAGCGGTGACGTAATTTTTGAACCTGAATTACAGCGTTGTATAGCCGTAGATATCCGGTACGTGCTGTTTATTATTGATAAATACGGAGAAGCAGGCTACCTGCTTGAAGAAATGGATATTAGAAAATAGAAGTAATGACAAAGATTGATTATGCGGCCATGAAGCCGGCTGCCCAACAGGCAGGGAAGAAAAAAGAAGAAAAAGAAACACCTGTAATAGACGGCATGAAAGCCGTTAAAAACGTAATAGCCATAGCCAGCGGCAAGGGCGGCGTGGGAAAATCCACCGTAGCCGTGAACCTGGCCGTGGCACTGGCTCTTGAAGGATACCGTGTAGGCCTTGCCGATGCAGATATTTACGGCCCGTCGGTTCCCACCCTTACCGGAACGACGGACCAGCAACCAGGTGTGGATGTTATTGACGAGAATGTGCAAGTGTTCAAACCGCTGGAAAAGTACGGTGTAAAATGGATCTCCATAGGTTATTTTGCCAAACCCGAACAGGCGCTGATCTGGCGTGGTCCCATGGCCAGCAATGCCCTCAAACAGCTTTTGCAACAGACAAAATGGGGCGAGTTGGATTTTCTGCTCATTGACCTTCCTCCCGGAACCGGGGACATTCATCTGAGCCTGATGCAGGATCTCCCGCTGACCGGAGGAATAGTAGTTACCACACCGCAACAGGTTTCGGTATCAGATGTGGAAAAATGCCTGAATATGTTTTACCACCCCAATCTGAATAAAAAAGTTTTTGGTATTGTGGAAAACATGGCATGGTTTACCCCTGAAGAATTGCCTGAAAATAAATATTATATTTTCGGAAAGGGCGGAGCCGCAAAACTGGCTGAAAAATACAACCTGCCGGTTTTAGCGGAAATTCCTCTTATCCAAGGAGTTTGTGACCGCGGAGATGCCGGTATACCGGTTGCCAACGATAAAAATGCTGCAGGCGATGCTTTTAAAGATCTGGCAGGAAAATTGATTTCCCTGTTGGTATAAAGCAGCCAATCATTCCTTAAATGCGTCTTTGTGCTATGAAAAAGATCCTGACATTACTGGCCGCGGCTTCCGCTTTTCTGCTCCTGAACAGTTGCAAACCCGAGGTGCCGTTTATTGAAGCCAGTCCCACCAGTGTTTCCTTTACCAAGGAGGGGGGAACGCAAATCATCAATTTATCCACCAACAGCATGTCCTGGACGGCTTCAGTATCGGGAAAGGGGTTTGCGGTTACTCCGGCCAAAGGTTCCGGAAATGCCACGCTCCAGTTGACTGCAGCAGCATCTGTCTCCCCCTCGGACCAGAACGGAACGCTGACCATCAAGAGCGGGACCATGCAGGCTACAGTTTCCATTACACAAAGCGCACAAAATACCCTAATTATAGGAAGTAAAACACAATCTGCGGAGGCTGCCGGGGGTACGTACACCGTTACCCTGCAATACAACACTTCCTATACGGTTGAGGTTTTGGGAACGGCTAAATCCTGGATTCAGTTTACAGGAACAAAGGCATTGTCATCGGGAACACTGGAATTCCTGGTTGCTCCCAATACGGGCCCTGCCCGTTCGGGAGAGGTTTCTGTAAAGGACAATGCAGGCATAGCCCAAACACAGACCATTACTTTCAACCAGGCTGAAGATCCCCGCAGGACCGCACTGGTGGAAATATACGAATCTCTGGACGGGGATAACTGGGATGAAGAAAAGAGTATCAACTGGAACAGTTCAGAGCCGGTTCAGGATTGGGGCGGCGTGACAGTGGAAGACGGGAAGATCACCGGATTGGATCTGAACGGATTTGGTTTGAGCGGATCATTGCCTTCGGTCATAGGATCGCTGACAGACCTGGAATTACTGGATCTGGGTTCCAATCCGGATCTGAGCGGAGTGCTCCCTGAAGAAACCGGGGATCTGGTTAACCTGGAAACGTTCCGGGCCGTAACAACAGGTTTGCAGGGCAGTTTGCCGGCATCCATGGGAAATCTGTCAAAGCTTGCCAACCTGCATATTGGCAATAACCACATTGAGGGAAAGATCCCGGAATCGTGGGAAGGCATGACTGCCATGCAGAATTTTGAACTTTTCGGGACAGATATTCAAAGCCCCCTGCCCAAAACCATCTTTACAGCATGGACTCATTTAGGGTCCTTTATCATGCATGGCAATCCCGGACTGACCGGATCCCTGCCGCCGCAATTGGGTCAATTGACCACAGATAACAGTACTCTGAACATTCAATTGCACAATTGCAATTTCAGCGGCGGGATTCCTGAAGAATGGGCTGCTATTCCCGAAGTATGCACACAATTGTACCTGTACGGGAATCAATTGACCGAACAGATCCCTCTGGCTATTCAGAACCATCCGTCCTGGGAATACTGGGACGATTACCTGCCGGACACCGAAATTCATTACCTACGTACCCAGCAAAACGGTGTTTTCCTTGGACTGGAGCCCGTACCCGATGCACAACGGGAACGCCTGATGGTTTTGTATAACCAGCTGGACGGGGAAAACTGGACAAAAGGAGAGAACTGGAACTCGCAAGAGGATATTTCTGCCTGGGAAGGAGTCACTGTTGAAAACGAGGCTGTCACCGGGCTGAATCTGAACGGCTTTGGATTGAATGGACAACTGCCTTCAGAGATCGGGGATTTCACCTCCCTGCGCTCACTGGATTTGGGAAACAACCCGGGTCTGACCGGATCGTTGCCTCAGAATTTGGGAAATCTTGGCGAATTGAGAAAATTTTTAGCTACAGAAACTGATTTAACAGGCTCTCTGCCCGGGACAATGGGCAACCTGGCCAAATTGACAGAATTGAGGCTGGCCGGCAACCGGATAAGCGGAACGATTCCCGAAACATGGTCCGGAATGAATGCCCTGGTTATTTTTCAGGTTTCCGGCACGGGAATTCAAAGTCCGATCCCTGACGGCTTATTTGCCCAATGGACCGGTATCACAGACCTGCTTCTTTTTGACAATCCCGGACTGTCCGGCGTATTGCCGCAGGAAATCGGAAATATCACGACTACGGGAGATCACCTGAACATTCATTTGTACAACTGCAATTTTGAAGGCGGGATTCCGGAATCCTGGGCCGGTCTTCCGGATGTTTGCACACAACTCTACCTGTACAATAACCGTTTAACCGAACCGGTTCCTACCGTTTTGATTGAACATCCTTCCTGGGACAATTGGAATGCCTATAAACCGGGAACAGATATTCATTATATCAGGACGCAGCAAAACGGGATTTTTCTGGACCTTGTAGGTGTTTTACCCACTTTAACTGATGTAACTGTTACCGAATTATTGTACAATAAGATCAGCGTTCAGGCTACGGTAGAAAAACAAGGCAGTGATCCGGTGACTGAAAGAGGGTTCATTTTGAACACAACTACCCGCAAAACGGGTTCCGGAACGGGAACTTTTACCGCAGATTTCACACAGAACATTACAGAAAATACGGCTTATACTGTCAAAGCATTTGCCACCAACACTGCAGGAACGGCATACAGTCCGGAAATAACGGTTACCACTCCGCTTTACAATCAGTTAAATGTTACATTTACAGACACTGAAGGAGCCCCCGTTACAGGAGCTTATGTTTACCTGCAACGCATTGCAAGCCAGTCAATCTCTGTAACAGGGGAAACATCTGCATCATCCCCGCATGCCGCCGCCAATCAATTGTTAACCGGTGGCTTGTCAAAAGAAAACGTGCTAAGGTCTGTTGCTTCCCGGATGGTATTGTTGTTAAAACCGTTTGCCCGTGCCATGCAGGATAATCTTTTAACATTGAAAACAGGATCTTCCCTTAAACCGGCAACCCGAAGCACTTCATATATACAAAATACCGACGGAACGGACTACGATTACAAGAGGTACTCAAGTGCCAACGGCAGTATTTCCGTTGAAAACATAGTTCCGGGAACGTATGCCGTGAAGGTGGAAGGATACGGTATTGTCAAGGATTTTCACACACTCCTGACTGTGCCCCAAGGTGTTTCTGCTCAAAATGTTGAACACGTCCCCTTGCTGTCTTCAACATCAAAGATTATGTCCCTGTTTAAACCCAATGTAGGGATAAGGCCTTTTGCCTCGCCGGCGGCAGATGACGATGTTATGGTACTGGTTGAAATGCTTCCCGAATATGTATCCGGTTTTGCCGGAAAGAACCTGGAAAATGTATTGATTTGTCCGGCCGATACAACGTCTTCTATAGTAATCATTGCAAGTGACGGGGACCAATTGCTTGAGATTTATGATACATTCCTTTCGCTAACCGATGAGGAAGGCAATCCCAATGAGGAAATAGATCCTACGCAGTATATCAATTTCATAGAAAACCTGACCCGGCGTATCCTTTTGATCAATGGCGCCCATGCCGGACAGACAAACCTTATTCCACAGAGCACGGCTAACCTTAAGAAAGTATTCATAGATCAGTTGAAAGAAAGTGAATACTGGCCATTGCTCCAGACAGCGGGTATAACTGAATACTACAATGTACAAATCAAGGAGGGAGAAAGCCTGATCATCAACCAGGTCATACAACAACAGGATCTGAATCCGGTGTTAATGACAGACGGAGAAGGTCCTGTGCAGACAGGCGGAAATCTGGTAACTATATCTTCAGACGAAACGGTAACCAATATTTCCCAACTTGGTTATAACGGGAACTGGCACCTGGGAGTTACGGTAAAATAAGGTCAATGAAAACGATGGCTATAGCCACCGGTGCTATATAACGTATAATAAAATAATACGTACGGAACAGGGTGCCCTTGAGGGTGCCCTGATTTGTAAATTCCTGGTAAACCAGAGATTTTTTCATATACCATCCTACAAATAAAACAATCGAAAGTCCTCCCAGGGGAAGCAGGATATTTGCCGATAGGTAATCAAAGAAATCAAAAATGGATTTGCCAAAAATGGTGACATTTTTAAGGATTCCCTGGGAAAGAGAACTCAGGGATGCAAAAATGGTAACTATTACCGTTATCCCCGCAACGGCAGTTCTTCGTTTCATTTTCATCTTTTCCGTCACATAAGCCGTTACTACCTCTAACAGGGAAATAACAGAAGTAATGGCGGCAATGAGCAGTATAATAAAAAACATGACGGCAAACATGTTCCCAAGCGGTATCTGGGCAAATATGCGTGGCAAAACAATAAATACCAGGCCGGGGCCCTCCTGGGGAGATATGCCAAAAGCAAAAACCGCAGGCATAATGGCCAATCCTGCCAACATGGCAAAAAGAGTGTCGGATAACGCTGTGGTAAATGAAAGTTTGGTCAGGTTTTCCCTGTCCGGCACATAAGACCCGTAAGTGATCAAACATCCCATTCCCAGGCTAAGGGAGAAAAAGGCCTGTCCCAGGGCGGCAAGTACTACGGATGTGTTGATTTTGGAAAAATCAGGTTTTATCAAAAACGATATTCCTTCTTCAGCCCCGGGCAATGTGACAGAACGTACCATCAGGATGACTACCATTAAGAAAAGAAAAGGCATCATGATTTTGGAATACTTTTCGATACCTTTTTTTATTCCGCACATTACAATAAGGGCACAGATAACCACGAACACTACGGTCCAGACAATCGGCCGCACCGGTGAAGTCACCATGGTTGTGAATTGGCTTTCCAGGGCAGATATGTCCGGCTTTGAAAATATATGGATGACGGACCGCACCAGGTAGTCCACCGTCCACCCTCCTACTACCGTATAAAATGCCAGTATGGAAAAAGCAGCCAAAACCCCCACGATCCCAATTCCCCGCCAGGCTGTTTTGGGTGCCAGCACCTGAAATGCTTTTACGGTATTCGCCCTTGTTTTGCGGCCGATAATAAATTCAGATATGGCAATGGGCAGGCAGATGATCAATACAAATGCCAGGTAGATCAATATAAAGGCAGCGCCCCCGTTTTGTCCTACCAGGTATGGAAATCTCCACAAATTGCCCAATCCCACGGCAGATCCCACCGTAGCAACCAGAACGCCGAAAAATCCTGAAAATTCGTCACGACTCATAAACAATAGGTTTTACACAAATATAAGTCCTTTCTTTTTACCTTTGTTATAAAATACAGAAGCTATGCAAAAGATTCCCGTGAAAAAATGGATTGCTTATCCGGTTGCCGTGGTTTTTTTCCTTATTCTTTCTTATGGTTTTGTACCACAGGTTTTCCAGGGAAAAACGCTCAACCAGGGAGATATAACTGCCTGGCAGGCAATGTCCAAAGAGGCCAATGATTACAATGAAACGCATAAAGACGAAGCCCGCTGGACCAACTCCATGTTCGGGGGAATGCCTACCGTTACCATTAATAAAGTGACAACAGGCAATTACATAAGGACCCTTGGTAAAATCCTGGAAGCTGGTGCGGAACCTGCTTCATACCTGTTTTTGTCATTATTGGGCGGATTTCTGTTGTTTCTTGCTTTGGGTGTTAACCCGTGGATTGCTGCATTAGGTGCTGTTACCATTACTTTCTGTTCCTACAACCTCCAAATTATCCAGGCCGGGCACGTGACCAAGATGATTGCCATCGCCTACATGCCCTGGGTACTGGCTGCCATGGCATATGCTTACCGCAAGCAGGCATTGACGGGGGCTTTGTTTTTTGCCCTTGCCGTGAGTTTGCATGTGGCTGCCAATCATCCTCAAATCACATATTACCTGGGTTTTATCCTGCTTTTTGTTATGGCAGGACTTCTTGCAGAAGCCGTTATACGGCACATGGTCCCCCAATTCATGAAAACAACGCTTCTGATAATCGCTGCAGGGCTGTTGGGGCTGGCCACCTCGGCCAATCACCTGCTGCCCACTTACGAATATACAGCCCAATCCATGCGCGGAGGTTCAGAACTCAGCACAGGAGAGGACGGCAAGGCAAGATCAGGCCTGGAGTTCGATTACGCAACGCAGTGGAGTTATTCCAAAATGGAATCATTCAATACGCTGATTCCGGATTTTTACGGAGGCTCTTCGGTGGGACCGCTGGACAAAGACTCCCACACTTACAAGACATTGAACCAGTTGGGCTACAATGCAGACGGGGTGATTTCCAATATGCCGCTATATTGGGGCGAACAGCCTTTTACGGCAGGTCCTATGTATATGGGAGCCATTGTAATCTTCCTTTTTATCCTGGGTCTCATACTTGTAAAAAGTCCCGTCAAATGGGCTGTGGCAGGTGTTTCCCTGCTGGCGCTGCTGTTGTCATGGGGTTACCACCTTCCCGGGTTTAACGCTTTTTTCTTCCGTTTTGTGCCTTTATACAATAAGTTCCGGACAGTGAGCATGATCCTGGTAATATGGCAAATGGTCATACCTGCCCTGGGAATATATGTATTGTGGCAAATCCTGGAAGGGGTCTATCCAAAGAAAAAGGCCTTAAAAGGAATATACTGGGCGTTGGGCATTACTGCAGGTTTTTCTTTGTTGGCCGCATTGATACCTTCCCTGGCAGGTTCTTTCACGGGGCCCTCGGACAGTTCCCTTCCTTCTTCATTGATCCCGGCCCTGATAGAAGACCGTAAAGACCTTTTAAGCCGGGATGCCTGGCGGTCGGTACTGTTGATCCTGTCTGCTGCCGTTTTACTCTGGCTGGGTGTAAACCGCAAGGTCAGGAATACGTGGATCATAGGTGCTTTAGCGGTATTGTTCCTGGCAGATTACCTGCCTGTAGGAAAAAGGTACTTGAACGAATCTCATTTTGTTTCCCGCATCAATTACCGAAATCAATTCTCTGAAAGACCTGTAGACAAACACATTAAACAAGATCCGGATTTGTATTACCGGGTACTGGACATGACTGGAAGCCCTTTTATGGACGCAACGGCCAGTTACTACCATAAATCCATTGGAGGATACAATGCTGCAAAGCTGCAACGTTACCAGGACGTTATAGATCACCATTTGTTACCGGAAATGCAATATTTTGCAGATAAACTGAGCCAGTGCCAGACATTGGAAGAAGCATCCGATATCTTTAAATACAACGGCAGCCACTCCCGGACACCGGTACTCAATATGCTCAATACCCGGTACGTGATTTTAGGGGCAGATGCCCTGCCCGTAACCAATCCCCATGCCCTGGGAAATGCCTGGGTAGTTACTTCCATACTCCCGGTCTCATCCCCACGGGAAGAGATTGAAACCCTGACAAAGACAGACCTGAGGACTACCGCCGTAATGCAAGATCCCCCGGCATCATGGATAGAAACGGCCGGTCCCTCAAATTCAACCGTTACATTGACCTCCTACTCTCCGAACACTCTTGAATACAAGGCTTCAATGGAAAAAGACGGAATTGTTGTGTTTTCCGAAATTTATTACCCCAAGGGATGGAAAGCCTGGATTGACGGGCAGGAAGCTCAGATTTGCCGGTCTAACTACATTACCCGGACGTTACGGATTCCTGAAGGAGAGCATCAGATCCGCTTTACCTACCTGCCGTCTTCCTATACCACCGGTATTCTGATCTCGCGCATCAGTTCCGGGGCTTTGCTCCTGGCACTACTGGCAGCTATAGGGACCGGATGCGTTCGTATGTTACGAAAGAAAAGGGAAAAGGAAATTTAGCCCCGCGCGGGAAATCTTCCCGCACAATCTCTTTCCACTGCCGCGGATCGACAGGCGGAAAGAACACATCGGCGCCTCCCTCGGGCAAGGGAGCCTGTACATGCGTAAGGTACAGTTTGTCTGCCAGGTGGATGGTCTGGCGGTAAATCTGCGCTCCTCCAATGACAAACACCTCGGCCTGACCGGTTATTTGGGAAAGCGCTTCCTCCAGGTTTTGGCCGGATCTGGAAAGAACCACATTATTCCGCCCGGGCAGGGGTTTGCCGAGTGATTCATACGTTTTTCTTCCCATGATCACCGTGTGTCCCATGGTAAGTGCCTTGAAATGCCTCAGGTCTTCGGAAATGTGCCACAACAACTGATTGTTTGCGCCTATTTCAAGGCCCGGGCCCACCACAGCCACCAGAGAAAGCGTATACGGTCGGAGTGTATCTTGATTTGTCATACGGCAACAGGGGCTTTTATAGACGGCCAGGGATCGTAATCCTGAAGGCTGAAATCCGGATATTCAAAAGAAAAAAGATCGCGCCGCAAAGGGTTTAACACCATTCTGGGCAAAGGACGCGGCGTGCGGCTCAGTTGCAGCCGTACCTGTTCCATGTGGTTGGTGTATATGTGTACGTCTCCGAAGGTGTGTATGTAGTCTCCCGGTTCGTAGCCGCAAACTTGTGCCACCATGAGAGTAAGCAAGGCATAGGAGGCTATGTTGAAGGGCACGCCCAAAAAGACGTCGGCACTGCGCTGGTAAAGCTGGCAGGAAAGTTTCCCGTCGGCCACATAAAACTGGAAAAGGGCATGGCAGGGAGGCAATGCCATTTGAGGTATGTCTTCTACATTCCATGCGCTTACTATATGACGGCGGCCGTCGGGGTTATTTTTAAGGCCTTCCACAAGACGGGATACCTGGTCAATGGTTTTTCCGTCCGACGTTTTCCAGGACCTCCATTGCTTGCCGTAAACAGGTCCCAGTTCACCCGTAGGATCCGCCCATTCATCCCATATGGTAACTCCGTGGTCGTTCAGGTATTTGATATTTGTATCTCCTTTCAAAAACCAGAGCAATTCGTAAATGATGGATTTCATATGCACCTTTTTTGTGGTCAGTAAAGGAAATCCTTCCGAAAGTGGGAAACGCAACTGGTACCCGAAAACGCTTTTTGTTCCGGTCCCTGTTCTGTCGCTTTTGTCCGTCCCGTTATCCAGGATGTGTTGCAGGAGGTTCAAATAGTTTTGCATAGCCAAACAAAGGTAGCCATTTTCTGATTACCTTTGTTGCCTAAAAAATCATCAATATGTACAGGACACACACGTGCGGGGCACTCAATCTTTCCCACACAGGCCAAGAGGTACAATTGGCCGGATGGGTACAGCGTATAAGAAAATTGGGCGGTATGACGTTCATTGATCTTCGTGATCGTTATGGCATAACGCAGCTGGTTGTCAACGGGGATTCTCCCCGGCAGATCACAGATTTGGTGGAAGATCTGGGACGCGAGTGTGTCATTACGGTTAAAGGAACGGTTGTGGAACGAAGCAGCAAAAATTCAAAGATTCCTACCGGGGAAATTGAAATATTGTTGAATGATGTGGAAATTCTGAGCCGGTCCCAAACGCCGCCTTTTACTATTGAAGAAGAGTCTGACGGCGGGGAAGAATTGCGTTCGCGTTACCGTTACCTGGACCTTAGAAGGCCTCCTCTGCAAAAGGCCCTGATGCTTCGCCATACAATGGCGCAGGAAACAAGAAATTACCTGAGTCAATGCGGTTTTCTGGAAATAGAAACGCCTTTTCTAATAAAATCCACTCCTGAAGGAGCCCGGGATTTTGTGGTCCCTTCCCGTATGAACCAGGGACAGTTCTATGCCCTGCCGCAAAGTCCGCAGACTTTCAAACAATTGCTGATGGTGTCCGGATACGACAAATATTTTCAAATAGTGCGCTGTTTCAGGGACGAAGACCTTAGGGCAGACCGTCAGCCGGAATTCACACAAATAGACTGTGAAATGTCATTTGTAGAACGGGACGATGTGCTGGCACAATTTGAAGGTTTGATACAACATCTTTTCAAAGCTGTACTTGGAAAAGACATTTCCACCCCCCTGCCGCGCATTCCCTGGAAAACGGCTATGGAAAAATACGGCAGCGATAAACCGGATATTCGTTTTGAAATGTTGCTGCAGGATCTTACTCCGCTCACACGCGATACAGAGTTCAGTGTTTTCCGTAATGCTGATTATGTGGGAGCCATCTGTGTAAAAGGAGCAGCCTCTTATACCCGGAAACAGTTGGATGAACTGACCCAGTGGGTACGCAGGCCTCAGATAGGAGCTGCCGGACTGGTTTATGTACGTTGTGCAAAAGATTCTGACGGCGTTATGACGTACAAATCTTCGGTAGATAAATTCTTTGACCGGGAGGCTCTGGAATCCTGGGCACAGCTTACGGAGGCCGGTGACGGGGACCTGATCCTGGTTATGAGCGGATCCCGGGTTAAAACGCAGGAAGCATTGGGTGTATTGCGCCTGGAAATGGGAACTCGCCTGGGTCTGAGAGACAAAGATTGTTACGCTCCCCTTTGGGTATATGATTTTCCGTTACTTGAATGGGATGAAGAAACACAACGTTTCTACGCCAAACACCATCCTTTCACAGCACCCAAGCCTGAAGACCTGGACAAGTTCTACAGCGACGATCCCCGTGATCTGGAACAAGTCAGTGCCAATGCTTACGATTTTGTTTTGAATGGAACAGAAGTGGGCGGAGGTTCTGTCAGGATTCACGACAAAGACATGCAGGAGCGTATGTTCAAGGTTCTGGGAATGTCCCCGGAAGAAGTAAAAGCCAAATTTTCTTTTATCATCAACGCCTTTCAATACGGGGCGCCTCCCCACGGCGGTATAGCTTTTGGTTTTGACCGCTGGTGTTCGCTTTTTGGCGGCTCGGAAAGCATCCGCGATTTCATTGCCTTTCCCAAGAACAATGCCGGAAGGGACGTCATGCTTGACGCCCCCTCGGAAATTGATGCGCTGCAAAAGAAAGAACTGGGTCTTTCCTGAAAACCGTTCCTTTAACGGATAAATATTTTGTACAGCGCGTTGATCACGTCTGTCTGAACCGGCATGAATCCGTTTTCGCGGCGGGGAAGTGACGAGTCACATCCATTGCACAACACTATGAAGCCAAATTTTTTGTCTTTCTGGAAGAACATGGCCGAGTACAGACCGTACGCACTCCCGGTATGTCCTGTCATGATTTCTCCTTCAATAAGCTTGTCTGTCCTTTCCAGGGCAAAACCGTACCCGCAGGTTTCATTCTGGGAAGAACGTCCACCCGGGCTTTGAGGTGTTTGCATAAGGGCAACGCTTTGCGGGGAGAGAATTTCTATTTCGTCAAAATAGCCCTCGTTCATCTGGATAAGGGCATGACGCGCCAGATCGGGTGCGCTGATCTTCATTCCCCCGGTGGGTGAAAAAACAGGAGCAGAGAAACCTTTCACATAATGCGCTATTTCCTCTGTCCGGGGATTGTATGCCTGAGGGGACGGAACAAATTGTCCTTCCTGAAAAGCGTAAAGCGTTGCAAACCTGTTGGTGTCCAGGTCGTTAACGTTAAACGAGGCATATACACCCAGCGGATCCAGGATGTTGTTGCGTACGTATTGGTCAAAACGTTCTCCCGAATGAATTTCCACCAGGACTCCCAGCGTATTGAATCCCAGGTTGCAATACTGGTAACCGGTACCGGGAGCATATTCATTGAAAGATGCGGAAACATCAGGAGTAATTTCGGGCCGGATCACATCCAATGAAAAATACCCGCCTTTATCGCTTAAAGAGGAAGTATGTGAAAGCAACATCCTGTATGTGATGGGAATATACGGGTAGTAGGGGTTTCTGACAGTGAACCCCAGGGCATCTCCTATGTCATCGTCCAGGTCAAAGCAACCCGCTTCGTACAATTGCATAATGGCTGTTGCCGTAAAACTTTTAGATATAGAAGCAATGCGCATCAGGTCCGAGGGTACAAGTTTTTCCTCTGTCCGGATGTTTTTCAGGCCACAGGCTCCTGTGTAGACAATTTGGTTGTCATAGATCACCGCCGCAGAGATGCCTACGGCATTGACCTGCTGGGCAATCTGTTCAAGGCACAGATCTGCTTGCCGTGCCTGTCTGCCGGAACACGAAAGCAGGGAGAGGGAAACAAAAAAAAGAAAGATAGTTTTTTTCATAACGTTCGCCTTTAGAATTGCATAAAGGTATAAAAACTATCTTTGTACCATGGAGGTAAGGCCAAAAAAAGCATTGGGACAACATTTCCTGAGAGATCAGGGCGCTGCACAAAGGATTGTGAACAGCCTTTCGGTAATTCATAATACCGCCTTAATAGAAAACATGGGGATTACGCATAAAGTCCCGGTTGTAGAGGTGGGCCCGGGGACGGGTGTTCTTACTGCCTATCTGTGGGCTCATCCCCGTATAGATTATTACGCCGTTGAATTGGACCGGGAATCGGTAGCTTTCCTGCAACAGGAATATAGCGGATTGGGAAAAAGACTGATACAGGGAGATTTTTTGCAATTGCCTGCAGAAATGTTCCCCGGCGAATTTTTATTGATAGGCAATTTCCCTTACAACATTTCTTCCCAGATATTTTTCCGGGTTTTGGAACTCAGGGACAGGATCCCCGAGGTTGTGGGCATGGTCCAAAAAGAAGTTGCGGAACGTTATTGCGCTTCTCCGGGATCCCGCACTTACGGTATACTAAGTGTGTTGCTTCACGCCTGGTACCACACCGAATACCTTTTCACGGTTCCACCCGGAGCTTTTGTACCGCCTCCCAAGGTGCAATCCGGGGTCATTCGCCTGACAAGAAATAACCGGACCACCCTGGGTTGTCCGGAAGCTCTGTTTTTGAAGGTTGTTAAGACAACGTTTAACCAGCGGCGGAAAACCATCCGTAACAGTCTGAAACCGATCCTGGGAAACCGTAAAATCACAGGATCTGCGCTCCCGGACTTAAGGCCGGAACAGCTTGATGTAAGCGATTTTGTTCAATTGACAAAAGAGGTTGCCGGAATTCTCAATGCTGATTCATAGCATCAACCGGATTCATACGGGCTGCCTGCAAGGAAGGAATAAATCCGGCCACAACACCTACTACTCCGGAAATCAGCACTCCCCGCAATATGTTTGAAAAAGACATGGTCAGCACAAAATCATACTGATTGGTAACAAAAACCGTCAGCCCCCATACTACTAAAATCCCCACAAAACCACCTACCATAGCCAAAAGTGCCGCCTCAAAAAGAAATTGTGCCAGTACAAATGCACTTTTTGCGCCCATGGCTTTTTCTATGCCAATAATATGTGTTCTTTCCTTAACAGACACAAACATTATATTGGCCACTCCAAAGGCTCCTATAAGGATGGAAAAGCCGCCTATTACCCACCCTGCTATGGAAATCACGCTGAAAAGCTGGGAAAGAGCATCGTCCAGAAAAGACATTTTATTAAGGGCGAAATTATCGTTCTGGACCGGTTTCAGGCGTCGTACAGCACGCATGACGATCCTCAACTCGGCCATAAATTCTTCTTCATCAGCCCCCGGATCCTTATGTACCACTATGCTGGGGGAGGTACGGCGCAAGTCAATGTAATTACGTATAAAGGGCAACGGAATGATGACCGCATCGTCATAGGTTACCGGATCGAACATGGATTCTCCTTTTTTCTTGATAACCCCTATGACCCGAACCGAGTAACCACCTATCTTAATGGAATTGTTCACCGGAGAAATTCCGGCCGGGAACAGCTCTTCCGCGACGTTACTCCCTATCACGGCCAGAGGAATATTTTCTGCGGCTTCTGCCGCAGTAAAATAGCGTCCCTGGTCAATTTCAAAAACCGAGATCCTGTTCCAGTCGTACGTCACGCCGTGAACAGAGGTATTGCGTAATGTGGTCCTGCCATGCCTTACGTGTGCGGAAGTAATGGCCGAAAGCGCCATCATATCTGCATTTTTCAGGTTTTTTTGAAGAAATAAAAATTCTTCATATGTGTTGTTCGGGCGTTGTCTGAACTCCCACCATTTTATGCCTTCCCCTTCTGCAAAGGATTCCCAGGAAATCTTGTCTATATAGACTACGTCGGTACCCAGTGAAGAAAACATGTTGCGGACGTTTTTTTCCAATCCTTCTATAGCCGTAAACACAGCCACTATGGAAAATATCCCTATGGTAACACCCAAAAGGGAAAGAAAAGCCCTGAATTTGTCTCCTTTTACCGAGTCAAAAGCAAATGAGAAGCTTTCCCCCAAGAGTTTAAAGAAGATGTTGATGCTCTTTACGATCTTTTTCATTCTTTTTGTCCGATTTTTCGTTTCAATTCCCGTAAGGCATCAAATGCTTCCAGGGGTGTCATTCTGTTCAAATCCAGTGATTCAATATCTCTTTTCAAAGCTTGCAACAAGGGATCTTCCAATTGAAAAAACGAGAGTTGTTTAGGCCTTTCCACTGAAGGCGGCTGTTCTCGTCCTGCTTCCATTCTTTTGAGTATCTCTTCTGCGGTGAGCAAAACCCGGCGGGGCATACCCGCCATGCCGGCTACGTGAATTCCAAAGCTGTGTTCCACGCCTCCGGATATCATTTTACGCAAAAATAATACCTTTTGCCCCCGTTCTTTCACGGCAATGTTAAAATTTTTTACCCTGTCATACTGTTCTGCCATTTGGTTCAGCTCGTGGTAATGGGTGGCAAAAAGCGTTTTGGCTTGTGCTCCTGCTTTTTCATGCAGGTATTCCACAATGGCCCAGGCAATGGATATGCCGTCGTAAGTACTTGTCCCGCGGCCAATCTCGTCAAAAAGCACCAGGGATTTGCCTGTAATATTGTTCAGAATAGCCGCCGATTCCAGCATTTCTACCATAAACGTGGATTCCCTGCGCGGCATATTGTCCGAAGCACCAACCCGGGTAAACAATTTGTCCACTATACCCAGCGTGGCTTCGCGTGCAGGTACGTAAGAGCCTATTTGCGCCAGAAGTACAATCAGTCCTGTCTGGCGTAATAGAGCGGACTTCCCGGCCATGTTGGGTCCGGTCAGAATAATGATCTGTTGTTTTGAGTTGTCCAGGTAAACATCATTAGGGATATAGGCTTCCCCCGGAGGCATGAGCGTTTCCAGAACAGGGTGGCGCCCCTGGCGGATATCTATGACATCGGACTCTTCCATGCGGGGACGGCAATATTTTTGCTCCCGCGCCAGGATGGCGAACCCCAGTAAGACGTCCAGCCTTGCCAGTATGCGGGCATTTTCCTGTATGGGGCGGATATACAGCCGTATTGAGTCTACCAGTCGCGTAAAGATATCCTGTTCCAGCAATGCAATCCGTTCTTCTGCTCCAAGGATTTTTTCTTCGTAAGATTTCAGTTCTTCTGTAATGTACCGTTCCGCACTAACCAGGGTTTGTTTCCGGATCCAGGAAGCAGGCACTTTGTCTTTGTGGGTATTGCGCACTTCAATATAATACCCGAACACATTGTTGAAACTGATCTTCAGCGAAGATATCCCTGTTGCATCCGCAGCTTTTTGCTGCATTTCCTGCAGGTATTCCTTGTTGTGCGATACAATATGGCGTAATTCATCAAGCTGAGGATCGAACCCGGGTGCAATAACCGGACTTTTGCCCAGTTGTGAGGGAGGTGAAGCCACTAGTGTCCGGTGCAGGATCTCTACCAATTCCGTACAGTCGTCCAAATGGTCTGTATCCTTGCGGATAGCCCGGGCTTCTTCAGTTTTTGCCATTAATTGCCTGATCTTTGACGTTTGGATCAAAGCCGTTTTCAGTTGTCCTGCTTCCCGTGGCGCAATCCTTCCGGCAGCCGCACGTGATATGAGTCGTTCCATATCTCCGGTCTGGGAAAGCAGTTTACGCAGTTTTCCGGTCAGTTCCCATTGTTCCAGGAAAACTTCTATGGCATTGTGCCGTTCCTGAATATCATCTATATGGCGCAGTGGCATGACCATCCATTGCCTGAGCAGCCTGGCTCCCATGGGCGTATGTGTTTTATCAATGACTTCTATAAGGCTCGCTCCTTTTTCCGGGTTGTCGTGACGCGGAAAAAGTTCCATGTTCCGGATACTGTACTTGTCCAGCCACATCAGGCGTCCGGAATCTATCCGTTGTAACGTGCATAAATGATCGTAACGGGCATACTTATTGATTTCCAGGTAAAAAAGTACGGCCCCCACGGCAGATATGGCCAGTGGAAGATTTTCAACACCAAATCCTTTCAGGCTGTCCACACCAAATTGTGTTTTTACTTTTTCCTGTGCTGCATCGTATACGAATGCCCAATCGTCTATGGTAGAAATAAAAGAGGCGGAGTCTGCTGCAGCTTTCCATTTTTTCTCCTGGTCCCTGGAAACCAATATTTCCCTGGGCTTGTACTGGGACAACAAGCCTTCTATATAAGACCTGTCTCCCTGGGCAACCTGTATGGTTCCGGTGGATATATCCGTAAAGGCAATGCCGGTTAATTCACCTTCCCCGGTCCGGCCGGAAAAAATGCATGCCAGAAAATTATGTTCCGCTGCTTCCAGCAATTGCGGATTGTAGGAAAGGCCGGGGGTAACGACTTCCGTGATCCCTCTTTTAACAATTTTCTTTGCCAGTTTGGGGTCTTCCAACTGATCGCAGACCGCAACTTTATACCCGGCGTGAACCAGTTTGGGCAGGTATGTATCCAGGGCGTGATGGGGAAAACCCGCTAATTCTACCGAAGAGGCAGATCCGTTAGCACGACGGGTAAGCACAATTCCCAGTGCTTTGGATGTTTTGACGGCATCTTCAGCGAATGTTTCATAAAAATCACCAACCCTGAAAAGAAGCAGGGCGTCCGGATATTCTGCTTTAATGGCAAAATACTGGTCCATCAATGGAGTCTTAACGGGTTGTGAAGCCATAAGAAGCAAAGGTAATAAATTTTAAGGTTACAGGCAGGTGATCGCTAACTCCGCCGTGATAAACCGGCCCTCTGTACGTTCTTTTTGGCTTGACTCCCAGGTGTGTTTTGTCACGTTCTAATAAATAGCTGTTTTTATGAGCATTAACGTGTTTTATGTCTTGTTGGACCGAAGGAGTGACCAGGAATTGGTCCAGGCATTCCCAAACGCCTTGGTATTTGTACGTTGCTTCCCGGGAAACATTCACCAGCCTTGTTCCTGAAAGATTTCTCAACGGTCCGGAATCAGGTGTGTCATTGAAATCTCCCATAACAATGATGCGGGCCTGCCTGGACACCCGGCAAATACTGTCAACGGCCTGTAACAACAGGTTTGAAGCATTCATCCTGTAACCTTCTGCCAGAACACCGCCTCTTTTGGACGGCCAATGATTCACAAATAAATGAAGTGTGTCCCGGGCATCCAGAACACCTTTTACATAAAGGATCTCCCGTGTTTTTAACGCTTGATTGTTTTCTCCCCTTAATGCGTAATACATACGCTCCAAAGGAAGAAAGCGTTCTTTCAGGTATAGCAGAGCTACATCTATCCCGCGAGGATCCGGAGAATCCCGGTGAATGATTCCGTATTCCAGTGGCGCCATGGGAGAATCATTAACCAACAGGGATAATACAAACCTGTTTTCGACTTCACACAAACCGATTATGGAGGGAGCCTCCCATGTCCCGTCTTCCCGGACTCCGCATGAAATAAGTATTTTGGCCAGGTCATTCTTTTTTTTCAGAAAACGGTTCCATGTCCAGGAATAAGCCCCTTCGGCGCTAAATTCGTCATAACCGGTCAACGGATCCGCAAACGGATCAAAATAGTTTTCCACGTTCCAGAATACAACCAGACACAATACCCATTTTATCATGTCTTCAAGATAACTTGCTTGTTGAATACCAAAAGGACAATTCGTAAAAAGTTGTTAGTTTTGTGCCTTCATAGTTAAAAAAAGATCAGATGGCTTTAAGATGTGGTATAGTGGGACTTCCCAACGTGGGCAAATCCACCTTGTTCAATTGTGTTTCTTCGGGAAAGGCGCAAGCGGCCAATTTCCCTTTTTGCACTATAGAACCCAACCTGGGTTCAACACAGGTCCCTGATACACGCCTGGAGGAGTTGGCTGCCCTGGTACATCCCGGACGCATTGTACCGGCTACCGTTGATTTTGTAGACATTGCCGGCCTGGTAAAAGGAGCCAGTAAAGGAGAAGGGCTTGGGAACCAATTTTTGGCCAACATCCGGGAAACCGATGCGATTCTTCATATTCTGCGTTGTTTTGACCATCCGGATGTGGTACACGTTGACGGTTCGGTAGATCCGGTCCGAGACAAAGAAATTATTGACACCGAGTTGCAGCTCAACGACTTGGAAACAGTGGAAAACCGCATTGCCAAAGTGCAAAAACAAGCCGTCACGGGCGGTGATAAACAGGCAGCAAAACTGGCCGGCCTGCTTCTTCGTTACCGGGATGCGCTCCGGCAGGGGAAAAATGCCCGGACAGTACTGTTAACCAACCAGGAAGAAGAACAAATGTCACGGGAGCTGTTCCTGTTGACCAACAAGCCGGTCTTGTATGTGTGTAACGTAGACGAAAACTCGGCCCAAAACGGAAACGATTATACGCGGCAGGTGGCAGCAGCCTTACTGCCGGACAATGAACCGTACCTGATAGTTGCAGGTCGTATTGAATCCGAAATTGCACAATTGGATACCTACCAGGAAAGACAAATGTTCCTGGAGGATCTTGGTCTTGACGAATCGGGGGTTTCCCGTCTTATAAAAGCCGCTTTCAGGCTGCTGGATCTGGAAACCTATTTTACTGCAGGTCCCATGGAAGTGAAAGCATGGACCTATATAAAAGGAACAAAAGCCCCGCAGGCTGCAGGGCTTATTCATTCTGATTTTGAGCACGGTTTTATTCGTGCCGAAGTAATTAAATTTGAGGATTATATCCGTTACGGGTCCGAGGCCGCCTGCCGTGAAGCCGGTAAATTGGCTGTTGAAGGCAAGAACTATGTAGTGCAGGACGGGGACATCATGCACTTTTTATTCAGCCGTTAAAAGAACCGGGCCCGGTTATCTTGTACATCTGCCGTTTCCTGCAATACCACCGGCACCATCTGGATCTGAATATTAGCCAGATAAGAAGCATATTGCAAAGCATCATTTTCCGTATAAAAAGCCCCGTCGGAACGTTCATCAACCCGGAAAACATATACCCCTACTTCTCCTTTTACAGGTCCGCATAAGGTTTGTTCAGGGGCAGCAGATACGGCTCCTACAAATTTCGGATCTGTTTGCTGTACGGATCCAAAAGCGACTCCTGTTTGTCTGGATATATTTCTTCCCGTAGCTTCTGCCCATCCTTCCAGGGTGGTCTGAGATGCCAGTTCATTATGTATTTGATCGTAAATACGGTCTTTTTTCTTTTCCAATGTGAGTATGGATTCAATTTCCGCCCGTTTTTCTTCCAGAGAAGCGACTCCTTCTTCATGTATGCCTTTAACGGCTGCAACAAAGAAATAATCATTATCCACCGTTATAACCGGAGAAACTTCACCTTGCTTGGCATCAAAAGCCCAACGTACCACTTCCCTCATGTGCTCATATCCGGAAATCGTTTTGGCATCTTCCCGGATACCCAAAGCAGGAATTGGGAACCAATTGTGCTGAGAAGCAGTCTGGTTGAATGTGGCTATATCTTTACTGTTTGTTGATAAAGTATTTGCGAGGGAATAAATTGCCTGATATGTTTCCCTTCCGGCAACGGCTTCTTTTTCCAGAACGGCCAGTTGTACTTTTTTGTGAGGACGCGTACGTTCGCTGACTTTTACAACATGAATACCGTATTGTGTTTCAGCAATGTAGGGCTTGTTCAGGGGAGCTTCAAAAACAGATTCCATGCCGGGTATATAAGCCGATTGTACAAACCAGCCGATCTCACCCGGGTTAACGTTGGGATTGCGGTCTGCCGAAAATTCCTCTGCCAGACGGGTAAAACTACCGGGATCACGTTTCAGAACAGTGATCAGGCTGTCTGCAATTTCCCGGGCTTCCCGGGTATCGTTCTGCAACAATATGTGATTTACAAAAACAGAATCGGGCAATTGTTTGATATCCGATATCCTGGCGGCACGGAAAAAATTGTCTTCTTTATAAACGGGCAATACATCGCGCATAGAGGCGTTGAATGCAAAACTGTCCAGTGTTGCGGAAATGGAAACCAGTTCTCCATTTTTGTAATAGTAATTATCCAGGGGCTTATCCGAATTGCGTGCAAGGAATTGCCGTAAATTTTGTGTGGTTGTGAATTCTTCGTATACCTGGTCAATATCTGTACGGGCCTCCAGGATGTCATTTTCGGATGGTTCTATGGGAAAAACGACATATTCAATATCCCTGGTGGCTATTTGTTCGTAGTTGTGTTTATGAGCCTGGTAATATTGCTGTATCTCTGCCTCTGTAATGCTGATAGTTGTATCTCTTGCAAAAGAGACGGGTTCAACAACAAAACTTATATTGGAAGTAATGTTGTTTTCTTCCATGTTCCGGCGCAATTCTACCGGGGTAACGATATTGCTTTTAGAAAGCAGTGAACTGTATTTGGAAAACATTCTGTCTGTTTCCATATTATCCTGGATGAATGCCCAGTACATGGCAGCTATGCCATTGGGATCTGCCGTTGCATTTTGTACGAATGAAGTAAGACGGGTGCGGTCAAAAGATCCGTCCTCTCCCCGGAAGAGGGCATCGTTCATGATCACCGGAGATATGTCCCGTCCCTGTACCATGTCAAAGATTTCCTCATCTCCCAGCTGTATGCCGGCATCTTTAATAGCGGGCATGTATACCAGGTCTTTCAGGAAAGCCTGCCAGGTTCCCTGTTCCACAGCCTCCTGGCCTTGTTCGTCCAGGGCTGCACCACCGGAAATAGCCTGCTGCAGGTTTTTGAGGTTCTCCAGTTTTTTTGCGTATTCCATATATGTTATGCTTTTCCCGTTCATTTCTCCCACGTCATTTTTGGAAGAGAACATAGACATGGCGGACTGCAATGTGCCAGGATCTATAATAAAGGAAATTAAGGCAATAGCTATGAGTACGGTAATAAATATACCCATTTGTACTCTAATCTTCTCCAGAACTGCCATCTTGTAAATTTATTGGTTGTGGTTTTTGTTTTATTTGAGGGTGCGAAGATAATTCTTTTTCTTCATTGGACAAAGTATCCTGTTTAATGTACCCGTAAGAATCAAACGGTTTCAGTATTTTGGCGTTTGTAGCCCTTTCATCTGATTCCATCCCGTAGCCTTGTGCAAAAAAATCGGGAGAGGTAAGCTTTACATAACAATTGGTATAAATCTTCTTATTCTGCTGGTCCCAGTATAACGTATCTGTTTCCATGGTTTCTTCTTTCAGAAGGTTTTTAACGATAACGTTTCCTGTGGCTATCCAAACTTGTTCTTCCCCGGTCCGGTGCAACGCTTTGTCTGCTGTGATTACCGTTTCCAGTTCTCCTTCCGGTGTATACCCTTCCACGCGGAATGATTGTGGAAAAATCTCGTATGGATCCGATCCGCGGGAATATTTTTCCATATAGGGAGCCGTCAACCGTCCCCGGACAATACCTCCTTCCACCTGCCAGCCTTCCATATTTTTAATGGTTTGCGTGGGAATGCTGTCCAGGTTATTGAGTGACTCTACGGTAGCCACCCGGTTTTTACAAGAGACAAATATGGTAGCAAGAGACAGACCCGTTGCTACCATTATTTGTTTTGTTGTCCGGGAAAAAGATCCCATTATTTGTTTGTTCTTACCGTTGTTGTAGCCGATAAGCCATTTGCCCTTACAGAATACCTTGAGCCTTCATCCAGGTCATGCATAAAAGCTTCTTCCGGTGTGGGGAAATACTGTCTGTAAGTAGCTATAAGGTTATTGCATTCTTCTTCCAGTGAAGAATCTGCCGCTTTGGCCCGGTAAAAATAATCCACGGCCACCCAGAAATTGGCACGTTTGTCTATTTCCGGCATTTCTCCGTTGGTTACCTTGGCATTTGCCCAGATGTGTCCCATCAACAGGTAGGCACGACCTTCTGTTTCTTTATTGAAATTGGCAGCATTCAAGGCAGAATTGGCTGCGGCCGAAGCATTGCTCATTTTCTTGAAATAGAACGTGCCCAGTTCTATCATATAATCTCCTTTTGTAACGCTGTCAATGGAATCAGATTTTATAGCGCGTTCCAGGTATTTTGCGGCGTTTTCATTGTTATCACGGGCCGAATACAAACGATAGAGGTAATACGCCGAGTTGTAGGAGGGTTCCATATCGTAAAGACGTTCTACGGCTTTGAGAAACAGGTCAGAGGTTTCACAACCTGCATTGGAAAGTAACTGCACAACTCGTTTGACATACACAATATCGGAAGCATTGTCATCAAAACGGGGGCCGAACAGGGCCAGCAGGTTATCACAATCTGCCACTCCGCTGATGGCAAAAAGTGTTTCAAAATTATTGCGAGCTTCATCAAGTGCTTCATCAGATCCGGTCTGCATTTTTTTATCAAAAACGTCGCTCAGTTGCTGGTAAACATGAATTACTTTTTCTGCATCCAGTTTTTCTTCTTTAAACAAACCGGTGGCGTATTGCATATTGAGAACAAGAATGCCGGGATCTGTCTTTTCTTTTCCGAATTCCACCACATCCTGCAGGGCCTGGAAAATTTTCATATCATCTTCCTTGTAGAATGTGACCATGTCGTAGGCTTTGTAAGTAAAAGCACTTAAGCGGGCTTTGCTTCTGGGAAACTTATCTATCCTGATATCGTACATCAATATGAGTGAATCTATCAGTTCTTTTCTACGGTCAGCATCCTGAGTTTGGTGAATCAGAAATTTGATAATGTTTTGACCGTCCTGGTACAGGGATTGCACTACGCCAACGGGGCAAACCCTTACGGCACCCCGCCACGAAGGAAGAGCTTCCCTGATGTTCCCGTTCTTGTAATAATCCTTATAGAAAGACAAATATCTAACGCATTGTACGCTGTCTTCCGGTGTCGCTCCAAATTTGCCGCCCTGCGCATAACTTTGTGTTACGAAAGCAAACATAATCAATGTAATTAGGATTCCAAGCTTTTTCATTTTTGTGAGTATTAATTGTATCTGTGTTTTAAGAACCAAATATCGTGTAGATTGAAATTCAAAATCAGCATGACGTACCTTTCCCGGATCAGGTTGTTTTCTATACTGCCTCTTTGACCGGCATCAATAGATACTCCTACTGAATTATACCAGCGGTAAATGGGCAGAGAGAAACCAAAAGTAACACCGATCGCCTCTACTTGTTGTCCGTTCAGTCTCATATACGATTTATCGTAATAGGCCCCAAGCCGGTATGTCCATCTGCGCATGAAATAGCGGACGCTGTAGCGGTCCGGCGTAAATTCCAGGCCGGCTTTCAGTGTACGGCTCATGGCCGGTTCAAAGTTCACTCCCGGTGTGGGAGAAAAGTTGGATTTGCTCCAGTCTGACTGTGAATAATCAACCCCGAACATCCATTTGTCGCGTTTTCTTATTGAAAAACCAACAGACCATTCCATAGGCACAGACATTCTTGTTTCCTCATTTACAACGGAATACACTGTGTCGATAACGGAACTTTTTTCAACTTTGGCAAACCGGGTAACATCTCCTTTAAGGGTAGTGGCCGGCTGAAACGTTGCCCCTACGGTAAAAGAAGTGTTCGGGTCAAAGTTTCCGAAAGCCTGCAAACCAAACTGTGCTCCGAAAGATCCCACCACGATGTCGTATCCTGTTTTAAGCGATCCGTAGGATTCCGGTGCTGTCAGGGAAACGGCCTGCGCGTTTTTTTCAATGTTGCCAAAATAATACATTCCCTGCACTCCTATTGAAAGGTGACGGAAAAAAGTTGCGGAATACGCGGCAAAAGCCTGGTTGATACTCCCCTGCCCGTAATGATAGTAACGGAATGCTCCAACGGTAGCCAATATGTTTTCGCGGCTTTCATCTTCCACAAAACGGTATCCTACGTTGCTGTAGGGTATGATACCCAGTTGCATGGCAGAACTTTTCCAAATGGGAAAAGACATGATGATGTGATGCATGTTGAATGCATTGTATGCAGAAGTACGGGATCCGTCCGTGTTTATGTAATTGCTCTGCATTAAACCGAAGTCGAGCATGAAGGACAGTGAATCCCTTGCCGAGGCTGAAGCGGGATTCATGTAATTGATGTAACGGTTGTCGCGCAATCCGGAACCGATCCCTCCCATCCCTCTGTTCAAAGAGGTTCCCGGGCGGGTTAGTTCTCCCACCCCGAACATGGAATAAGGGGTAAATGTGCCAAGAGCGTCCATCGTTTGTGCTGCGGATTTTATGTTTCCTGTAAGCATTAAAAACAAACCGAGGATCAATAGCCGGAATCCTGTTCTATGCATAGCTTGCAAATGTCGCACTTTTTCAGGGTTTTGCAAAAATTTTTAAAAAATTGTATGCCGCTTCAACACTCTTAACATGAGGCACTTTAACAAACAGTTTGTTTTTTTGCTCTTTTACCTGGAAATCTCTGGGGTGCGCCGATATGTAATTCAGGATGTTTGCAAAAAGTTCCGTTTTGTAATAGTCTGAATGCGGATCTGAAATAAAATATGCAAGCATTATGCCGTTTTTCAGTACTATTCGTTCAAAACCCGCCTGTACGGCCAGTTGCCTTAACCGCACCACGTATCCCAATTGCCGGAACGGTTCCGGAATGGGGCCGAACCTGTCTTCCAGGGATGCAAAAAAACGTTGCAGACGCTCTTCTTCTTTTATGTTGTCCAGTTCCTTGTAAAGGCGGATTTTCTCTGAAACCTGCCCTATATATTCATCGGGGATCATAACGTCCAGATCTGTCTCTATGGTGCAATCTGCAGCAAAAGAAGACACAAAAGCAGGTCTTTTGACCGCTTTTTCCGGTTGTTCGCAGGACAGATTCAGCTCGGCAAAGGCTTCTTCCAGGATTCTCTGGTACGTCTCAAACCCCATCTCGGCAATAAATCCGCTTTGTTCCCCGCCCAAAAGGTTGCCTGCGCCGCGAATGTCCAAATCCTGCATGGCTATGTTAAAGCCGCTTCCCAGTTCCGTAAATGCTTCCAGGGCTTTGAGCCGCCTGTTGGCATCTTCGGTCAGACCGGCGTTTTGCGGTATCAGTAGGTAACAATATGCTTTCCGGTTGGAGCGGCCCACCCTGCCTCTCATCTGGTGCAGGTCGCTCAGTCCGAACAGGTGTGCCCGGTTGATTAGTATGGTGTTGGCATTGGGAATATCAATTCCGTTTTCAATTATGGATGTGGATAATAACAAATCATAATCCCCACATATAAAATCCAGGAGGACTTTCTCCATGGTTTTGGGAGGCATTTGTCCGTGCCCTATGGCAATACGGATGCCGGGGCGTATTTTTCTCAAAATTTCGGCAACGGTTTCTATATCCATGATGCGGTTATGGACAAAGAAAATCTGGCCGCCCCGGTCCAGTTCCCTGTCTATGGCTTCTTTGATTACCTGGTGATCAAAAGTTTGGACTTCCGTGTGGATGGGAAGCCGGTTGGACGGGGGTGTCTGGATGATGGAGAGATCTCTTGCTCCCATAAGGGAAAACTGCAATGTCCTGGGAATGGGGGTCGCCGTCATGGTAAGGGTGTCGACGTTAATTTTAAGCAGTTTTAATTTTTCTTTGGCAGCAACCCCGAATTTTTGTTCTTCATCTACCACCAGCAAGCCCAGGTCTTTAAACAAAACGTCTTTATTCAGCAACCGGTGTGTGCCAATGATAATATCTATGGTTCCTTCCTGAAGCTGATTTAAAATTTCCCTTGTCTGGAAAGGCGTTTTAAGGCGGGAAATAAATTCTGTCTTCACGGGAAAATCTTCCAGCCGTTCGGTTATTGTATGGTAATGCTGGAGGGCCAATATGGTTGTGGGAACAAGGAAAGCCACCTGTTTTCCGTCGGTAACGGCTTTAAAGGCAGCCCGTATGGAAACTTCTGTTTTACCAAAACCTACGTCACCGCATACGAGCCGGTCCATGGGATACGGTTTTTCCATATCGCTTTTTACCTGTTGTGTAGCCAGCAGCTGGTCAGGCGTATCTTCAAAAAGAAACGAGGCTTCCAACTGTTGCTGCAGGTAGGTGTCCGCAGAAAATGCATAACCCTTGGCCGAAATTCTTTCCGAATACAATTTGATAAGATCCCGGGCTATATCCTGTACTTTTTTCTTGGTCTGTTGTTTGATTCTGTTCCAGGCTCCGGATCCCAGTTTGTGGATCCTGGGGGCTTCGCTTTCTTTACTTTTGTACCGGGCAATTTTGTGCAAGCCGTGGATGTTAACATATAACACATCATTGTCCCTGTAAATGATTTTTACAGCTTCCTGCATTTTTCCGTTCAGGTTGGTTCTCACCAGGCCTCCGAATACACCCACGCCGTGGTCAATGTGTACTACATAATCTCCAATTTTAAATCCGGTAAGATCGTTCAGGGTGATCTGTTCGCTTTTCTGAACCGAACCTTTCAGGTAAACCCTGTGAATTCTTTGGAAAAGTTGATGATCTGTGTAATAACAGATTTTATTGCTGTGATCTGTAAAACCTTCGTGTAAAGAAACTTTTTTATATTCTACAAACGGCTCGGGACAACCCAGGCTTTCAAAAATATCTTCAAGCCTTCTTATTTGTGCTTTGTTCTCGCTCAATATGCAAACCCGGTACCCTTCCGCTTTTCTTTTACGGATATCACTTACAAGAAGACCGAAATTTTTATTGAACACAGGCTGGGGTGATGTTTCATACTGAATTGCGGCGTTTTCCCTCACCAGGTTGTAATAAGCCATTACCGGAACAGTGGACGGAATGTCTTTAAAATCTTCCTGAAAAGACCAAACGACAGCCTGTTCTGCAATTGTGTCAAGTAACAGTTGTTCTCCTTGCAAACGTTGTGTCACTGTAACAGTGGTCCTTTCTTCTATGGACAATTGTGTGTTTTGATCAAAAATCCGTATGTTTTCTATCTCATCTCCAAAAAAATTAATCCGGTAAGGACGGTTTTCGGAATAGGAAAACACATCAATAATACTTCCTCTCACGGCAAATTGCCCCGGTTCAATAACAAAATCCGATTTTTCAAAACCGGCCCGGAAAAGATATTCCTTTATGAATTCGTGAGACAGGTTAAGTCCTTTATAAATAGTTAGGGCGTCTTTTTCCAGGGCTTCTTTTCCCGGAATACCTTCCAGTAATGCTTTTGGATAGGTCACAAGTATGATGTCCTTATTCTGGCTGAAAAAGCGGGATAAGGCCCTTAGCGCCGTGGTCCGCTGGACCCTGAATGATTCATCCGGTCTTGCTGTTTTGCCGGTTCCTCTGTAAGATGCGGGAAACAAAAATACATTGTCATCTTCTGTCAATACGGATAGATCACCCGCAGCATAAGAAGCCTGGGAGGAGTCCTCCCTGATTACAACATGAACCCTGCCAAGTGACTCTTTATATATCCCGGCTATGGGAAAATATACGGAAGATCCGGAAAGTCCCTGTAAAGAAAGCACTCCCGGAGTATTTTGAAAACCTGAATCTTCTATAAATTTACGTATATCCCTAACATCAAAGCCTGTCATATACGCGTTCTATCATGGGAGCAATTTGCCCGTACATGTCTTTTATCCTTTTTTTGTCCACTGTTTCCATACAATTCCGGTAAATCTCAAACAACTCTTCTTCCAACACTGCCAGTTGCTGCATGTAACCGGTTCCCTTGCTGTTGTATATCCGGGAAAAATACATGTATTTGCTGCCGTTTCCTCTTTTTACAGGAAAGGTTTCGTGTTTCAGTTTCACGGCTTTCTCACATAAAGGTGATCTGTTGTTTTCTCCCTGTCCCAGGAGTAAATACGGCTGATCTTTTCCCATATTCACCCATAGAGGTATGCATACACCGGCGGGCGGATAGCCCATGACGGTCCACATGACGGTTTTCACGGGATCCTCTCCCTGTTTTACTCCTTCTACAACTATGGAACAGGTACTGGATCTGCGTGGAATAAAATCCTGATCCAGAAACCATCCGGAAGCTTTTTCCGGTGAAAAATCAGGATTGCACAGATCTATTCCCAAAAATGCATGGTAAAACGATCTTGAAACGTTTTTAAAGATCCATTGAGGCGTAAAATCTGCCGAGGCTGCTTTTTTCAAAAAAAGAGCAGAAGCTGTTGCATACCTCATATAGCCCATTCCTTCGTTAATCCTGCCGGTATAGGAAAAATTAGTATATACAAGATAACCGTGTGGTGCGATGGCCGGATCGTTGGCGTCCAGTTTAACCCATGAGTGGTTGTTTACTTCATAATAGGCGGCTCCGCCGCATGCATCAATGACACCAAAATTGGCTTCCACGCGCATGGGTCTTGAAAGTGTATCCAGAAACGTTTCAAAATCTTCCAGATCTGCACAAATTTCCAATGCCCTGTACATTACTTTTCCTTCCTGATCCATTTCCTTTATCTGATCATCTTTTAGATTGTATGAAGCCGTATTCATTATGGAAAACCCCGCACTGTTGGTTCCGGTCCAGGCTGTGCCTGCAGTGTCGGTAGCATCTACCAGGGCTAAAAAAGAGTATTTTCCGGCATTGAAAAATTCAATACGGTTTTGTTCCTGCCCGGTATCACGGTGTTTCCATAAAAGCGGTCTTCCGTTGGCAGTGACTTTTCCCGTGATGACGGCTGAAGTACAAGCCTGTGAATTTTGGGTTAAAAGACTAAAAATTAAAGTACTAAGTGCAATTATCCAATATTTTTTCATAACAATCGTTTTGTCAAAAGAGTTTTTCCGGTTCTTCCCTGAATATACCCAGGTGTTCATAAGCCAGCCGGGTAGCTTCCCTGCCACGGGGCGTTCTTTGCAACAATCCCTCTTTTATAAGAAATGGTTCATAAACTTCTTCCAAAGTGCCTATCTCTTCACTGACGGCTGTGGCAATAGTACCTATTCCAACAGGACCTCCTTTGAATTTGTGGATAATTGTAGATAAAATCTTGTTATCCATTTGGTCCAGTCCTCTTTTATCAATGTTTAAGGCATCCAGGGCATATTGTGTGATTTCATTGTCTATCATCCCTGATCCTTTTACCTGTGCAAAATCCCGTACCCTTCTGAGCAATGCGTTTGCTATACGGGGGGTTCCCCTGCTCCTGGAAGCAATTTCATGAGCTGCTTTCTGATCAATATCAACATTCAATATGGAAGCCGAACGCAATACAATCTGCAATAAAACAGGAGCATCGTAATATTCCAGGTGACATTGTATGCCAAACCGGGCTCTTAACGGTGCGGTAAGCAGTCCGCTTCTTGTTGTAGCTCCAACCAGTGTGAAAGGTTGCAGGGATATCTGTACCGAACGGGCACCCGGACCCTTATCCAGCATGATGTCTATGGTAAAGTCTTCCATAGCCGAATACAGATATTCTTCAACCACGGGTGAAAGCCTGTGTATTTCATCTATAAACAGAACATCCCCTTCTTCCAGACCCGTGAGCAAACCTGCCAGATCTCCCGGTTTGTCCAAAACTGGGCCGGATGTAATTCTGAGTCCCACTCCAAGTTCTTTTGCAACAATATGTGCCAGCGTGGTTTTACCCAAACCGGGAGGTCCGTGCAAAAGAACATGATCCAGGGATTCACCCCTCATAAGTGCCGCTTTTACAAATACCTTTAGATTGTCGGTAATTTTTTCCTGTCCGGAGAATTGTGCGAATTCTTTTGGTCTTATCTGTTCTTCAAAATCCCTTTCCGAAGGTTCTCTGTTTTTGTGTGGGTCGAAATCAGTCATGAAAACAATAATAAATATATTTCTTTTTAAAAGGTTTTGTTTCTTTTAATAGTTTGTTGATATGTTAATAAATATTAAAAACTCCTGTATATAAAGCTGTTTTAAAATTTCGAACTAAAAAAGGATGTTCATAAAAGTGTTGGTAAAAATGGATAAAACAAAGGTTATTCACAATTGGAAAAGTTTTCAAAAAATGTCTTTTTTTATCCTCAGTTTCTTCAACAGGTTTTCCACAGGATATTGTGCAGTTATGAACAGAAGAGCAGATGTAACAAATCCTTCAGATAAAATGGCCAGAACGGGAAAATAGACCCTGTAATGGAATAAAACGGGAGTAAAAGCAAGATTGCTCAATTTAAGAACAGCCGCCAGGATGGTCACCATTACAGGAACAAATATATTGTTACCGCTTTTTGAAAAAGCTTTGATCAGGCAAAAAGCACCAAAAGGATACAACAATATACCGGCGGAATTTTCCACAAAATGAAGCACATATCCTATGGTCGCTTCTGAGAGACCCCAGCATACTGCCCAAAAAACAATGATCCTTATATTATTTTTCATGGTATAAAGGTGTTATTAATTCTTCCCGGGTAGCCGGTATGGGAAGCGTTCTTCCCGCTGCATCCTGAAGGGCTAACCATACCGATAGCGCATATATTAAAGGAGGCTCCCCTATTGCCCTGGTATTATGAATATTAAGAGGTTCCGGATTTCCTTGGAACAATTCAATATGGAAATTTTCAGGCAACTCATATATACCGGGTATTTTGTAATTATCCAGAGAATCTGTTTCCAGTTTTCCGTCTTTTCCTGTTACCAGTTTTTCCAGGGTACACCAGCCAAGGCCCTGCATAAAAGCCCCGTGTATCTGCCCCATATCTATTCCTTTATCTACAGGTTCTCCGCAATCATGCAATATCCACATATCCAGAATGCGAAACTGACCGGTGAGCAAATTCAATTCCACATGTGCCACGGAATTTCCCATTACATAATACCAGTAAGGACGACCGGTCATGGTTTCCAGGTTAAATCCTATGTTTTCTCTTTTATAGAAACCTTTTTCGCTTAAAGATTCCAGTGTCATGTAGGAATGGAATACCAGTTCTTTAAAAAGAACACTGGTTTTGGCTTCTTTGCAGGATACCGTATTGTTTTCCCATACTACTTTCCCTTTTTCCAAACCCATCATTTTCAAAGCTATGGGATTGAGACGTTTTTTTAATTTATCACAGGCATCTTTCAAGGCGGCTCCGGAAAAATCGGTACCCGTGGAGGCTGCCGTGGAAGTTGTATTAGGGATGACGGAAGTTGAAGTATCGGCCACCCTTATAGATTCTGTAGAAACGCCCAGTTCACGGTGAACAACGGTTCTCATTTTATCATGCAATCCTTGCCCCATTTCCGTTCCGGGGTGATGGATAAGGACTGAACCGTCGCGATAAATATTAATTAGCGCGCCGGCCTGGTTGAAAAATGATTCATTAAATGATATGCCGAATTTACCGGGAACCATGGCAAGTCCCTGTTTAACGAAACTGTGTTTTTTGTTGAAAGCGTTGATCTTTTTTCGCAGTCCAAAATAATCACTTTTGTTTACAATCTGACGGTGCGCAGACCGTAAAATGTTATGTTCGACCAGCATATTGCATGGAGTGCGGTTATTTTTCCGAATTCCGTAGTAATTTTTCCAACGTACATTTGCCGGATCTTTACCCAGTGCTTGTGCAATCTGGGTAATAACGGATTCAATCACGGAAATAGCCTGGGGAACCCCAAACCCTCTAAAAGCTGTATTGCTGGGTTTATTTGTCCTGCAACCGTAAAGTACGCTTTCTATATGAGGGATGTAATAAGCCCCGTCCAGATGGAAAAGACAATGATGCAATACTGCTATGGATATATCATTGCACCAGCCGCAATCGTAAGCCATGGATATTTTCAGGGCCCGAATACCTCCCTGATGGTCAAAACCCACTTCCCAGCCGGCTTTAAAAGGATGACGCTTTCCTGTCAGACGGAAATCCTGGTCCCTTTCCAGGATAAAAAGAACGGGTCTTTTTGTTTTCCAGGCCAAAAGTGACGACCAGGCAACCGTCCAGTTAGCTTGTGCCTGCTTTCCCCCAAAACCGCCACCCAAACATCCTGTCTGAACTTCAATGTCAGAAGCCTTCAGGCCCAGTAATGAGGCTGCAAACCGCTGGTTGTCAGTAGGATTTTGTGTAGATGAGCGAATAAGCAGACCACCCTGGTGCAAAGGAACAGCATAAGCAGCCTGGGTTTCAAAGTAATAATGTTCTTGTCCCCCGGCCTCCAGCGATCCCTTTTTTCTAAAAGGGGCATTTTCCATTTCACGTGCCGGATCTCCCCGTTTAAGCCGCAAAGGATTGAAAAGAAAATCTTTATTTTTCATTGCATCCTCTACCGTCACCACAGGAGCCAGGACTTCCCATGACCACTCAATAAGTGAAGCGGCTTTTTTTGCATTTTCCAATGTATCTGCTGCTATAATGCAGACTACCTGTCCCATATAACCGCAAGTTCCTCCTTCCGGCAAAAGACATGGCTCGTCATCAATTACAGGAGCCATGGTATTGGGGCCCGGTATATCCCGGGCTGTAAGAACAGCAGCCACACCTGCAGAAGCGCGGGCAAGAGATACATCCAGGTATTCCAGGCGGGCTTTGGCGTGGGGAGAGGATACAGCATATCCGGTAAGAGATCCCCGGTAAAGTTCCATATCCGGAAGATACCGGGTTTCACCCGAAAGATGGGCCGCTTCCCTGTATTGAATAAAATCCGGTTCAGTCATGGTTTCCTTGGTATGATTCATAAAGCAACAAAAGCATATTTTTAGCGACATCCATGCGGTATGATGCGCTTCCCCTTACATCGGATAAAGGGGTAAAATCTTTTTCCAGTAATGCCGAGGCTTTTTTGCAATTGCTGAGGGAAAATACCTTTCCTTTTAAAAACCTTTCGGCATTAATAGCCCGTGCAGGGACGGCTGCCATACCTCCGAATGCAAGCCGGATATCCCGGCAGGTTTTGCCGAGAACATCAACACGTGCGGCAAACGCAACCGAGCTGATGTCCATGTTTTTGCGCCGGGCTTGTTTGTGGGCAAAGTAAAAAGTGTCTTCTTCAGGACGGGGAAACTCCACAGCCAGGAGCAATTCGCCGGGTTTAAGAGCAACCTGACGGTATCCTGTTGTAAAACGACGGGCTTCAATGCGACGGGTTCCGCGGGGACCAACAGCCAGGCAGACGGCATCATGTGCCAAACACAAAGGCATGGTATCTCCCACCGGAGATCCGTCGGCAATATTTCCTCCCAGGGTTGCCTGGTTGCGAACCTGTAACGAAGCAAACTCATCCAGGTAAGGCATCATGTACGGAAAAAAAGATCCCATTTCCTTTTTCATGGTTTCAAAATTGCAGGCCGCACCCAGTGTAATATGAGAATCCGTTACTTTAACCTGTGTCAATTCGGGGATCCGGGAGATATCTATGAAAGAACCCTTATAATCCATACAGGAACCGGTAAAACCGGCGGCAATCCGGGCCTTTGGCCAGGTCTTGCGTGCCCGGTAGAATTCCTGTAAGGTAGAAGGAATAACATAAACCCCGGTATCCTGTTTAAAAAGCATCATTTTGCTTTCAGGTTCCGGGAAAGACAAGGGAAGTTCATGTTTTCCAGGAGGTTCCGGACTGTTTTCAAGAGATAGTGCAGCGTCCATAATTGCCTGATAACCTGTGCATCTGCATAAGTTTCCAGACAAAGAACGCTGAATATCTTCCCGGTTGAAAGGAAGTTGATTTTTAACGTGAATGTATGTGGAAAGAACCATGCCGGGAGAACAAAAGCCGCACTGGCTGGCCCTTTCTCTCAAAAAAGCTTCTTTTACTGCGTGTGTATCCAGGTATTTTTCCGGCGCTTCTATAGTAAGAAGATGCTTCCCGTGTAACTGGGGAAGGCGCATAAGACAGGAATCCAGGGAAATCCGTTTTTCCCGGCCGGTAACAGCGTCTTTGCAAGCCAGAATAACGGTGCAGGCCCCGCAGTCTCCCCTGCCGCATACCTCCTTTGTTCCGGTAAGTTTTTCATACGTGCGCAGGTAATGCAAGACAGAACAGGAAAGAGACGGACTGCCTTTGGCGGTAAAATCAATTTCCCGAAGATTTCCGTTCAGGTAAAAACGCAGTATATCCATAGGCTTAATTTTCTATGCGAAGATCTTGCAAATAGTAAGTAAGGGGCTGGTTCCTGTTGTCAAACAAGATTTTTACCGCCTTAACAGGCTCTTTGGGAACAAAACGGCATCCTCCGTTTTCCCAAAGACAGTCTGCTTTTATAAACTCAACTCCGTCAGAGGAATATTCCACATGGGCATAATCAACGATGTCAATATCTACCCCGGGCAATCCGGTTTGGACAATAATACCAGGGGTTGTAACGGGCTTTTCAAATGTAAACAGCAAATACTGGTCTTCTATCAAAGGGCCAAAACAGCTTACATAAGAAGACGGATTGTTGTCTCCCAAAACGGACAAAGGGGTACGCGGATGTGTTTCCACATTCCCCGTAACGCGGGTTACCGGCTTCTGATAGCGGTCGTAAGGCAGGTTTGCAAAAGAGATCGCACTGCGTATGTCATCCCTGAAAAAGGCCGCAAAACGATACGGTTCCGGATTGTTGGTTTTCAGAGGTCCGGTATATAAGCAGGACCTTGGACCGGGCAGGGATCCGTCACACGTATAGCGTATAACCATCCATGGGTACTGGTGCGATACACATATATAGCCGTTTACGTAATCAGCCTGCGGAGGCGCGATCCTAAAACGAATACCCATGAAGTAAAGCCGGTCAAAATGCGTCTGAGCGAGCCGGGTATTGAAATCTTCCCAGTTTTTATTTTCACGGGGGCTCCATGCCACCTCGGCAAGAGCGCATAAGCGCGGGTATACCTGATATTCGGCAATATTGGGAGGCATATTCATCAATTCCGACCACAATCCTCCCTGAACCCCCAGAACCCTGGAAGCTTCTGTCTGATCCAGGCCGGCAGTTTCAATAGGATCAAAGGAATAGACTTTGTCTACATCAAAGATTGCCGCCCATGTCATACCCCGTTCCTGTGGCGTATGTTTCATGTCCAGGTAGCAATACTGTGCAGGTTGCGCAATAACACGGTACCCGGCGGCAGCGGCTTCTTTAATTTTATCTGCATTTTGCCAGGCATGAACTACCGTTTTTTCCCGGTCCAGCTCCCCTCCTTCCATAATTTCATTCCATCCCACCAGTGTTTTTCCGAATTTGTTGAGGATCTGCTGCATACGCTGCACAAAATAAGATTGCATTTCTATGGGATCTTCCATATTGTGTTCATGCATGAAAGCTTTGCAACGGGTACAACTGGCCCATTGACTGGTAACGACTTCGTCCCCGCCAACATGAAAATATTGGGAAGGAAACAATTGAACCATTTCCCGGACAATATCTTCAAGCATTTCATAATTTTTTTCGTAGGAAGCACACCATACGTTATTGCTGACTCCCTGAATACTCAGTTCCACATCTCCTGTAAGATCGCAAAGGATATCCGGGTAACTGGCGATAGCGGCTTTGGAGTGTCCGGGAAGATCAATTTCCGGAATGATCTCTACATGGCGTGCTGCTGCATAGGCCACTATTTCGCGGATGTCTTCCTGGGTGTAATACCCGCCGTATTTTTGACCGGCATGACCGTATGTTGTGGGCAGGACTTCTCCGGGTCCTCTCCAGGCACCTTTTTTGGTAAGGAGCGGATACTTTTTGATCTCTATTCGCCATCCGGTATCGTCTGCAAGGTGCCAGTGAAACCGGTTCAGTTTATGAACGGCCATCCGGTCTATGAAACGCTTGATGTATTCGACGGTGTAAAACTGGCGGCTTACATCCAGCATCATACCCCTGTGTTGGTAAGCGGGATAATCTTTTATAAGGATACAGGGGATAGCAGCTGTCTGCGATGGTGTATACTGGTCCGGTTTGTAGACCGGTTGATAAACATACGGGGGCAATAATTGCAGCAATGTTTGAATGGCATAGAAAAAACCGGCATCATCTGCGGCCCCTATTTCAATAAACCGGTCAGTAACGGAAAGGGTATATCCTTCTGCCGGTAAGGATTTGTCAAGAGCAAAGAGTATGGCATTTTCACTGGGCCGTTTTTTTGAAAATGCAGGATCTATACCCATGGAAGGCTGTACGATTTCTGCAAAATAGCCGGCTGCACCCCCGGCTATGGAAGCTTCTTTGGTAAGGTAAAATTGCGTTTGGTCATTCAGTGTAAAGAAACCATCCCCCCTCTCCAGGCTAACCGGTGCGGGAATCAGGTGGACCAGGGTGGTCATGATAAAAACAAATAAGGTGTTCATAAGTAGGTAATTATATTTTCAGATTGCCCAGGTAGGAAATCGGTTCCCGGGTACTGCTGTTTATAGAAAGAGACACCATACCGCTGTATGTGATCTTCAGGTAAAAGGTGATGTTCTCATTCGTTTGGGTTGTTGCAGAAAAAGTAAGCGAATACCCCTTTTTGGGGTCTTTTTCCTTTTTGATAACTACCTCCTGATCCGAAAGTTCAATAGCCAGTTTTGTAGGATCCATGGGTGCGGTATGGGCTCTTCCGAAATACGGCAGGTAGGTAGTTACCCGGTTGTTTTCAAATTTCATTTCATAATCCGGTGATAAAGTCCGGGACATTCCCCGTACCGGATTGGCCCGATCAATAGAGATTGCAAACGAACCGCTTTCCACAAGATCACAAACTTGTTGTTCCTGAGCCGCTTTACGGGCTGCTTTTTCTTCCTTGCGTGTCTGGGCTATCATACTCCCCGGAGCAAGGAAGAAAATGATTAATGATAAATAAACCAGACGTTTCATATTATTCGGGATATATTAAATAATTCTTGCGTTTTATTTTAAATGCTTCCAGATCTTCCTGCCAGTATTCAGCTATCCGGGCGGCATCCTTACCCTGAATGATCATTTCCCGTACGTAATCCACCCCTACGAGCGTATCAAAGTAATTAGTGAAAAATGCATCACCCATTCCCGCATGCTCATTCAGGTTACGGTAAGCATCAACAACATACTCCAGGTTGAATCCGTTAGCCCTGACAATGTCATCCGATGGAGAAACACGCAGGTCTACACCGTAGCAAAGATTCCCTTTTTGCCTGGGATTACGGGCTCCGGGAACAGACTCCGGAGTAAAAGAAAAGTCATACCCGGTCATTTGGGGATGTCCATATACCTGGAAGGGAAACCCGGTTCCCCGCCCCAGACTTACACGGGTGCCTTCGAAAGGACATATGGACGGATAAAGGTATATTGAGCGGTTATTGGGTAAATTAGGTGAAGGTTTCACCGGTAATTCATAAATGGATTGATGTGTGTAATTCAGGCATGGAATAACAGTAAGCTGTGTTTGCAGGCTGTCTTTTAGCCAAAATTCTCCGTTGATCATATAGGCAAGTTCTCCCAAAGTCATGCCGTGAACCACCGGAACAGGAATCACTCCCACAAAAGAACGGTATTGCATATCCAAAACAGGACCGGATACAATATGCCCGTTGGGATTGGGCCTGTCCAGAACCAGGAGGGGCACGTTGTTCCGGGCACAGGCTTCCATGAAATAATACATGGAAGAGAGGTATGTATAAAACCGCAGACCTACGTCCTGGATGTCAAAAATAGCGATATCAAGTTGTTGCATAAGGCTGTCCGCAGGAATGAATCCCGCTCCGTAAACAGAAACAATGGGTATCCCGGTTTTAGGATCAATCTGATGATCAATGCGGGAACCGGCATCTTCATCGCCCCGGAAACCGTGTTCCGGAGCAAATATCATTTTCAAATCCACCCCCAGATTTGTCAGACTGTCTACAAGGTGTGTAGAATCAATAAGGGCGGTATGATTTGTCAGCAAGCCTACCTTTTTCCCCTGGATCAGGGACAGGTATGCCCCGGTATTTTCAGCCCCTGTTCTCAAGGGTTTCATTTCCTGTGCATTGCTGCAGGAAACACATATCACGGCAATAACCGCAATTCCGAAATATGATATACGTTTCATGCGTCTAAGTTATGAAAAAATTGCATCTCATCATTGTTTTGTATTTTTGCCAAATAAACCAGGAAAATACAATGGCCGGAATACTGAATGCAAAAATCCCTGAAGGTCCGCTGGATCAAAAATGGACACTCCACAAGGAAAGTCTGAAAACAGTTTCCCCGGCCAACAGAAACCGGATGCATATCATTGTGGTAGGCACCGGTTTGGCGGGAGCTTCGGCTGCAGCCGCACTAGGCGAACAGGGATACCGGGTCAATGTATTTTGTATGGGAGATTCCCCGCGAAGGGCCCATTCCGTGTCTGCACAGGGAGGCATCAATGCCGCTAAAAATTACAGGAATGACAACGATTCAGTACAGCGTCTGTTTCTGGACACCTTGAAAGGAGGCGATTTTCGCTCGCGCGAAGCCAATGTGTACCGGCTTGCCGAGGTGAGTAATGCCATTATCGATCATTGTGTGGCGCTGGGTGTGCCTTTTGCCCGAGATTACGCGGGGTACCTGGACAACCGCTCGTTCGGAGGATCGCAGGTAAGCCGGACCTTTTATGCCAGGGGACAGACAGGACAGCAATTGTTGCTTGCCGCCTACGGAGCCCTGAACCGTCAGGTTGCCCTGGGAAATGTAACGGTACACTGCCGCCACCAGATGATGGACCTGGTTGTGGTTGACGGACAGGCCAAAGGAATCATAACGCGGGACATGGTTACCGGCAGGATAGAAAGATACCCTGCCCATGCCGTGGTTTTGGCCACCGGGGGATATGCAAACGTATATTTTCTTTCCACCAACGGCATGAATTCAAATGCCTCGGCCGTAGTGCAATGCTGGAAAAAGGGGGCCTTTTTTGCCAACCCGGGATTTGTTCAGATTCATCCCACATGCATCCCGGTTCACGGGACACATCAATCCAAACTGACATTGATGAGTGAATCCCTTAGAAATGATGGGCGGATATGGGTTCCCAAAGAAAAAAGCACAGCCCTGCAATTGCAAAACGGTACTATAAAGCCCTCACAAGTACATGAAAATGAAAGGGATTATTACCTGGAACGCAGGTATCCGGCTTACGGGAACCTGGTTCCGCGTGACGTAGCTTCCAGGGCGGCCAAAGAGCGTTGCGATGCCGGCCTGGGAATAAACAAAACCGGAAAAGCCGTTTACCTTGATTTTGAAAAGGCCATTGAAGCGCAAGGGAAAGAGTCCATTGACCGGAAATACGGAAATCTTTTCCAGATGTATGAAAAGATTACCAATGAAAATCCTTACAGAGAACCAATGCAGATTTTCCCGGCCATGCATTACACCATGGGCGGTTTATGGGTGGATTACAACTTAATGACAACAATAAAAGGACTGTTTGCCATAGGAGAAGCCAATTTCAGCGATCATGGCGCCAACAGGCTGGGCGCATCTGCGCTTATGCAGGGATTGGCGGACGGTTTCTTTATTTTGCCTTATACCCTGCCGGATTACCTGGCAACTAAAATCGGAGAACCTCTGAGCGAACCTTCACTTCCGGATTTTGTACAAGCCTCGGAAAATGTAAAAAAAAGGATCCATAAACTGATGAACACAGGGGGACGCACACCGGTGGACGATCTGCACCGGAAACTCGGCAAATTGATGTGGGAAAATGCGGGGATAGTAAGGTCTGCAGAAGGACTTTCCCTGACATTTGCCGGGCTGGAAGGCATCAGGGACCGTTTTTTCAGGGAAGCAGGGATACCGGGCAGTGAAAACACAATCAATCAGGAGCTGGAAAAGGCCTTGCATATGGAGGATTACCTGTTGCTGGCCGGCTTGATGGTAAAGGATGCTTTGCACCGGGAAGAATCCTGCGGAGGGCATTTCCGGATTGAGAGCCAAACTCAAGACGGGGAAACACTTAGAAACGACAAAATGTTTCAATACGTGGCTGCCTGGGAATACAAAGGATTGGATGCAGAACCGGTCTTGCATAAAGAATCGTTGATTTTCAGTTATATAGATGTAACAGAACGTAAGTATAAGTAAAATGCAATTTACACTTAAGATATGGCGTCAGGCCGGACCCCGGGTGAAAGGGTATTTTGAACGTTTTACCCTTGATCACGTAGATGGTGATACTTCATTTCTGGAAATGTTGGATATACTTAACAATCAATTGGTAAAGGAGAGGCGAGACACAATTGCATTTGACCATGATTGCCGGGAGGGAATATGCGGAGCCTGCGGGTTATATATCAATGGAAGGGCACACGGTCCGGACGATGGTGTTACAACGTGCCAATTGTACATGAGGCGTTTTAAGGATGGCAGTGAGATTACCGTGGAACCTTTTAGAAGCGGGGCGTTTCCTGTTATTAAGGATCTGGTGGTCAACCGCCATGGTTTTGACAAAATCCTTCAGGCGGGGGGATTTGTAAGCGTGAATACCGGCAGTGCTCCCGAAGCGCATTCAACACTTATATCCAGGGAAAAAGCCGAGGAAAGCATGGATGCCTCTTCTTGTATTGGATGCGGGGCTTGCGTGGCGTCCTGCAAAAACGGTTCCGCCATGCTTTTTGTGGCATCCAGGATTAGTGCCCTTTCACTGTTACCACAAGGAAAAGCCGAGGCATGTCGAAGAGCGAAGGCCATGATCTTAAAAATGGATGAACAAGGTTTTGGTTCCTGTACCAATATTGGAACGTGTCAGATGGAATGTCCCAAAAAGATTACGGTTGCACATATTGCCCGCCTGAACCGCGAGTTCTTGTATTGTAAACACTCAGACCTTCAAGAGTGACCGTGATGGAGGAAAGTATTGAAAGATAAGTTTGGGCCTGTGCAGGATAAAATTCTTCTATATAATCCCGGATGAGCGCTTTCATATAGGGAGTGGAATAAAAGATCTGCAAGGTATTACCGTCGGCCTGACAGGGTATGGTGAAATGGTGACCGGATTTATCTGAAAGATTAAGAAATAGAATATTCCGGACTAATTTGTATGAGCTTGTGTAAACATCCCCGGAAGAAAAAATAAGTGAATAAACACCCGTATAGGGATCTTCCACTGAAGATTGTGCAACACTGATAGTTACCGGTTCTTTAAGCAACAGGCGGATTTTTTGGTAGTTATCTGTTATGAAAGGCAAAAAGACCTGGAGATCGGCTGCCTCGCCGGCATCTACAGATACGGAAATACTAATACGGGAAGTGTCTATTTGCCATGTGCCTACAAACGAATTCTCTACGAATTTGGCGGGATTGTTGCCACATCCGTACCCAGCAAGGATCACAATGACTGTTGCCGCAAGGATCCCGGAGAAACGCCTATGGTTTAGAACCGGCATAGATGATTGCAAAATTATAAAAAATTCAATATGAACGCGTTTTACATGCTTGAACAAATACCCGTTCTTGTTTCTGATACAAAGACGGAGAAAATGCCCCTGGTGCTGCTTCACGGTTATTTGGAAACACACGAAATATGGGAGTCATTCAGAAAGTTGCTGGATTCGGATTACAGAACTATTGCGGTTGACCTTCCAGGACATGGGATGAGCGGCACTTTTATGGTAAATGACATGGAAAAGCAGGCAGATGTTGTTTATAACTACTTACAAAAAGAAAAGATTAACGAAGTGATTATGGCAGGCCACTCTATGGGAGGATACGTTGCCCAGGCCTTTTGCATGAAATATCCCGGATTATCCAAAAAGCTGGTTTTAATGCATTCGTTACCCTACCCGGATAGTGAAGAAAAGAAAGCGGTAAGGGACCGGGACGTGGAATTAATAAAAAGGGGCAAACTGAATGAAGTGGCGGAACGTGATATTCCCTTGATGTATGCTCCGGAAAACAGAATAAAGCTGGCTTCAGTTATAGAAAACACCATTGCAACGGCACAAATACACGATTCGGACGGAATAGAAGCCTCTTTGAAAGGAATGAAAAACAGACCCTCCTATGTGACGTTTCTTCAAACAATGTCAATTCCACTGTATTGCATTTTTGGTATGCAGGACCACTACATTTCTCTGCAGAAGGCAGAGGAAACAGCCGGAATCCTAAACAATGCAAAAATCAAAATCTTAAAATCTTCCGGACATAACGGATTCCTGGAAGAGCCATCCGAAGTGCATTCGTTTATCTAAGCTGGAAATTCAGAGGAAAATTATAACGGACCTTTACATTACGGTCACGTTGTCTTCCCGGTGTCCATTTTGGGGAAGATGAAACAACACGGACGGCTTCTTTGTCTATTGACGGATCAATACCACGCAGAACAGTAACATTCTTTACATAACCGTCTGCATCTACAATAAATGATAGAACAACCCTTCCCTGTATACCGTTTTCCTTGGCCACTTCCGGATAAACGATCCTTTCCAGAACCCATTTAGTGAAAGTGTTCTCATCACCACCCATAAAAGATGGTTTTTCTTCTACGATAGCCAGCGGGATCTCTTCTTCTTCAACGGCTTCTTCTTCTTCATAATCAATGTAATCGCGAATCTCGACAGCAAAAGATTCATCATCTTCGGTCTCAATGAAAATGTCTTCTTCAATGATTATGTCATCATCCACGATTTCAATGGCATCTGAGAGAACAGGGGTTTTTGGTGCTTCCGGCGGTGGAGGGGGTGTCTCCATGGTAATGGGGATCTGTTCTTCTTCAATGACCTGCTGTATTTCAGCAGTAATCATACTCACATCTCTCTCGTAAGTCTTGTACTCAAAAGCGCCAAGAATAATAGCGAGAGCTACGATCAAACCGATCTCAACAAAAAGAACTTTTTTGTTCTCAAGATCTGCTTTAGGGCTTTTCTTTGTTTTCATGACTACAGAGCTTTAATAAAGACAATATTGTCTTTAATTAAAATCATGCAAAAAACATGCCATATAAACCTCTAACAGACTTGAAATCAACGTTATAAAAGAGGCAAAAAGGCCTGTTACCAAAGGAATGTACCAAACGGATAACGTCCCGATTGAACTTCAGCAGCTATCCCGTAAAGGTCTTTTCGAAGTTTTTCAATATTGATTTTTTCTTTTGCGGAAATGAAAATACAGGGTTTGTGAATCTTTGAAATCCAAGTGCTTTTTAAGTCGTCAAGACTTACAGGACCTGTTTCCGTTTCCCTATCACGGTATGCGTCAATTTTATTGAAAACAAGGTATACCGGCTTGTTTGAGCAACCGATCTCCTGTAATGTTTGATTGACTACGTTCATCATCTCTTCAAAATTGGGATGAGAAACGTCAACTACATGAATTAAAACATCGCTTTCACGTACTTCATCCAGGGTGCTTTTAAAAGATTCAACCAACTGTGTAGGAAGTTTACGTATAAAGCCTACGGTATCACTCAGAAGAAAAGGAATATTCTCTACAACTACCTTTCTGACAGTGGTATCCAAAGTGGCAAATAGTTTATTCTCTGCAAAAACATCGGTTTTTGCCAGCAAGTTCAAAAGCGTACTTTTACCTACATTGGTATAGCCCACCAGAGCCATACGTACCAGGTATCCGCGGTTGCCGCGCTGAGAGATCATCTGGCGATCAATTTTCTTAAGCTTTTCTTTAAGTCCGGAAATTTTATCCAGGATAATACGACGGTCAGTTTCAAGCTGGGATTCACCGGGGCCTCGCATGCCAATACCGCCCCTTTGACGTTCAAGGTGTGTCCACATGCGGGTAAGGCGGGGTAAAAGATATTGGTATTGGGCTAATTCAACCTGTGTTTTTGCATAAGCCGTTTTTGCACGTTGGGCAAAAATATCTAAAATCAGGTTGGTCCTGTCCAGTATCTTGCAGTCAAGAATCCGTTCCAGATTTCGAAGCTGAGAAGGGGAGAGCTCGTCATCAAATATAGCAATAGAAATTTCTTCAGCTTTGATATAGG
>Ga0209203_1000074_pt1 | contig 85115 bp, 70 predicted proteins | sample AD_UKC109_MetaG_FD_184423 | JGI IMG/M metagenome (GOLD analysis project Ga0209203, IMG submission 184423) | Active sludge microbial communities of municipal wastewater-treating anaerobic digesters from Hong Kong - AD_UKC109_MetaG (SPAdes)... | ecosystem: Engineered > Bioreactor > Anaerobic >... | reverse complement strand
TGCGGTGATGATTCCGATCTACTGGTATACGAGTGTACAGTTGACGAAGATCAATGTGGAACGGACTTTCTCGGTGATGGGTGGCAAGGAATCCTTCAACAAATGGGATATCCTCCCCGAAGGTCAGGAACGAACAGCAAATTTATAACGGTTTTAATTTGCGAGAATTCGTTCTTTATCTGATCTGTTATCCAATGTGATTTTACAGTGATCAAGAGGGGGCTATAATTTATAGCCCCCTCAATAAATGGGAAAATTCCTCTTTTAACGAAGAAATAACCATCTAAGAGATGTGGAAAGAGAAAAAAATCAAAATAACTTATTCAAATCGATATGATAATGAAATTTTCATCATCATATCGACCTGAATAATTAAATGGATGACAAAAACAATATAAAATAACAAGGAACAGGAGTTGACAGAATTTATCGATGAACTGTTTGATCGAAGGTATCTGTTAATTCCGGAGGAAAAGAAATGGGTAGATATATCCTGAAAAGGCTTCTTTATATGTTATTGGTACTTTTTGTGGTGTCGGCCATCACATTCGGTTTGATGCATTCCGTGCCGGGAGGACCTTTCGATAAAGAAAAGCCGTTGCCAAAGGAAATTATTGCCAATTTGGAAAAACGTTATCACCTGGATCAACCATTGCCGGTTCAATATTTGGAATATGTGAAGGCATTAATTATTCCGGAAGTAAGTACGAAAAAATTTCCGAACACAATTGATGATGATGCCCTGTTTAAATTTAAAATCGGTAACTATTATGTAAAATGGGTGAATTTTGGCCCATCCTATTCTTCACGATCCCGAACGGTCAATGATATGCTCAAAGATCAGCTCCCGATTTCGATCCAACTGGGATTTTTGGCTTTTTGCGTGGCGGTAATTATTGGGATGCCTCTCGGGATTGTCGCCGCATTAAAACAAAATACATTTATCGATTATTTATGTATGACGTTGGCGATATTCGGGGTATCCGTGCCGGTTATCGTCTTGGGACCGATTTTGATTTGGATTTTTGGGGTTTCCTTGAAATGGTTGCCGGTAACCGGTTGGGGGTCGAAGCCTCCGTTTGTTGGTGGATTTTTACCGCAAACTTGGGGATGGCAGTATTGGAAATATGCCATTATGCCGATGTTCGCTTTGGGACTTTCTTCCTCCGCATCCATTGCCCGTTTGACTCGCGCCAGTTTACTGCAAGTGATCCGCGAGGATTATATTCGGACCGCCCGCGCTAAAGGGTTGAAAGAACGTGCCATCATCTCCGGACATGCGTTGAAAAATGCATTGATTCCGGTTGTGACTATTTTGGGTCCGATGTTTGCCGCATTGTTGACCGGCACGTTTGTCACGGAGACAATATTCGGCATTCCCGGTATGGGACGATATTTTGTAAACAGTATCACCGCACGGGATTACCCTGTGATTATGGGAACTGTCCTGATCTATGCCGTGTTCTTGGTTGTTTGTAACCTGATTGTCGATTTGGTTTATGGTTTGTTGGATCCCCGGATTCGATTTGAATGAATTTGGCTGTGAGAAAAATTTCAGGAGGAATGAATGACTGTTGATTTAGGAAATGCCTTGAAAAATTCGAACAATGCCGGCAACCCGATTACATTGAAATCGGAATCACTGGGGAAGGATGCTTTTCGACGATTGATTCGAAACCGGGCCGCTTTGGTCGGCGGAATCATCATCATTTTGCTGTATGTGATTATGATTTTTGCCGATAAAATAGCCCCGTTTGATTTTGCCCAACAGACGCTTTCGGAGCAGAACGCCGTACCGCCATGGCTGATGAAGGTGTTTCCCGGCATGCAGGCATACGGAAAACCGCCGGTGGATAATCCGAATAAATATTTGTTGGGTGCCGATTATGTGGGAAGAGATATTTTGAGCCGAATTATCTACGGATCACGGGTATCGCTGATTATTGCCATCATCGGACCGTTAATCAGTTTGGTGATCGGCATTATATACGGCAGTATTTCGGGGTTCTTCGGCGGGAGAGTTGATAATATTATGATGCGGATTGTGGATGTTTTATATGCTTTTCCCAGCCTGCTGTTTACGATCTTGTTGATGACTTTCTTCCGCAATACTCTTTCAAATCCGGCTCCGGGAACCTTTGGAGCCGCCCTTTCCGCGTTGGACAGCAATTTAGGGGGAATGTTATTTATTTTTATCGGCATCGGACTGACGGCTTGGGAAACAATGGCTCGTTTGACTCGTGGTCAGGTGCTGTCGATTAAAGAAAAGGAATTTGTTGAAGCGGCTCGGGCGATCGGAAGCGGAAACGGACGTATTATGTTTCGACATATCATGCCGAATATTATCGGACCGTTAGTTGTGAATGAGACGCTGGCGATTCCGGGGTATATCAATACGGAAGCATTCCTTTCATTTATCGGCTTGGGAGTGAATCCTCCGACTCCGTCCTGGGGTGCGATGATTTCGGATGGTTCTAAAGTTGTCCGGACTTACCCGAACCAAACGATCTTTCCGGCACTCATGTTGGCGATTACGATGTTCGCATTCAACTTCCTCGGAGACGGACTTCGGGATGCGCTCGATCCGCAAATGAGAGGAAGAACGTAAAGAATTTTGATTTCGAAGAATTATATTGCCCTCACCCTAACCCTCTCCCGTTGGGCGAGGGCATTTTGTCGGGAACGGCGTTAGCGACATCCCGTGTTTGAGAAAAAATAATGTAGGGGTCGGTGTCCTCGACGTCCCATGTTTGAGAAAAAATAATGTAGGGGTCGGTTCCAAACCGACCCTTCTTTGTAACTATGCCCGAAAGAGCGTCCGTAGGGGAAAACGTACTCGACGTCCCGTGGTTGCGAAAATATTGTAGGGGTCGGTTCCAAACCGACCCTTCTTTGTAACTATTTTCGAAAGCGCATCCGTAGGAGACGGCATTAACGACATCCCGTGCCGAAGAAAGTGAATCATTCTATTTTATTCCCTCACCATAACCCTCTCCCGATGGGCGAGGGCATTTTGTCGGGGACGACGTTCCCTTATTACGATAAAAAAATCGAATATTCTATCGTAACCTCATTCTTATTTTTTTTCACGGATGACCTTTATCAATTTTGATAACCGAAACCACATTCTTATTTATAGTATGACGCCTAAGGTATAATCATTTTGGATTGTTATTCGACTGAAACAGGGAAACCGAATGAAACGGATTTTATTTTTTTTTATTTTTATATTATGCTTTGTAGGTTGTAATACGCCGGAATCTCCAATGCCAGGAACTGTTACGCCGGAAAAGAAAAGTGTCGAATCCATATTAACGGAAATGGCAATTTCAACCCAGCAAGCGATTACTGCAAGCGATACAATCGCACCTGTTACCGAAATCGAAGAGCCGGAGCCTACAATCTATCCTTCAAAAGTATTGAATGTCTGCCTCGGAAGCGAACCAAGTAGTCTGTTTATCTATAATAATTCTTCGAAATCGGGTTGGTCGGTCCTCGAAAGCATATATGACGGACCGTTTGATACGATCGACGGTCGCGATGTACCCGTAATTTTTGAAAATGTCGATTTTGTAAAAGATGAAGTCCAGGCAAAGGAAGGCGATATCGTGATGAATTCCAGAGGAGAGGCAGTCGCCCTTGCCGCTGGAATGGAAGTGACTCCGGCCAATGGGGAAAATGTCTGCGGATCCGATGCTTGCACGGTTCAATGGGACGGAGTTACGCCACTGAGCTTCTATCAAGCGACGATTACATATAAAATAAAATCCGGTATTTTATGGTCGGACGGTGAAACATTATCAGCAAAGGATTCGGTTTATTCATGGAGACTGGCCGGTGATCCGGCAATTCCCGGTTCAAAAAAAATGTTCAACCTGACGAAAAGCTATAAGGCGACTGATGATCAAACGGTTGTCTGGCAGGGAGTTCCGGGTTTTATTCCGCAAAAGGCTTCAGATGTGTTCTGGTTGCCGTTGCCCGAACACGTGATGGGAAATATGAAAGCGGCAGATATCCTGGTTGACGAAGGAATCAACCGGACACCGATCGGTTGGGGTGCTTACAAAATAGCGGAATGGAATCCGGGGGATCAGATAACCGTTGTTCGAAATGCGTCATATCGGAATACCGAGACCGGTGTGGCTCTTTTTTTTGATAAGGTGGTATTTCATTTTTATGGAAAAGCCGGTGACAATAATCTGGCGGCATTAAAAAGCGGCAGCTGTGATATTGTTGATACGTCTGTTGATCTTCTGCCGAATTTAGAACCGATCCTTGAAGATGTTCGGGACGGAAAAATTTCCGCATATATCCAACCTCAAACAGTGTGGGAACAACTCACACTGAACTTTGCTCCTCTTAATCAAAAAGGGTTCGGTTATTTTGCCGATGTAGGCGTTCGAAAAGGGATCGCCCGCTGTTTGGATCGCGAAGCACTGATTCGACAGGTTTTATATGGTCAGAGTGAAATTCCTCAGGGGTTTTATCCTTCGCAACACAGCCTGTTTGCCGGAAATCTGACTGATACCGAATTCGATCCGGTAGCAGGTCGGGCTTTGCTGGAAGATGCCGGATGGATCGATTCGGACGGGGATTCGACTACACCGCGTGTCTCTTCGGGTGTGGAGGGGGTTCCGGACGGAACAGAATTTGCCGTCACTTTAGAAACCTCCGAATCTACCGAAAGAATCAAAGCGGCTGAATTAATTCGTGATCAATTGGCGGATTGCGGAATTTCGGTAACCGTTCAAGCTGAGGATCAAGCGGAAATCTATGCGCAGGGACCGGAAGGATCTGTGTTCGGCAGGAAGTTTGATATGGCAATGTTTGCTTGGGCAAGCGGCGATCAATCTCCCTGTTCCCTTTACTCGAGCAGCCAAATTCCGACCGAGGAGAATCAATGGATCGGTCTAAATGTCGGCGGTTACCGATCTGCCGAATATGATTCAGCTTGTAATATCGCTCAGAATGCTTCTCCGATGGAAGAAGATTATTTAGGTAAAGCCGAAAAAGTTCAACAATTATTTGCAGAGGATTTACCGGTAATTCCTCTCTATTTTTATCCGGCTATCGGATTGTCCGGTAATCGGATCTGCGGACTGAAAAACAGTATCGGAATGCGCAGTCTTCTTTATAACATTGAATTGCTTACGCGGAGCGATTCAAACTGTGCGGTCTCTCAATGGAAAAATGTCTATTCCGAATGATAATCGGAATATTTCGAAACAATCTGGCGATAAATACGTATATCAGTTAGACAGGAGAAAAAACATGGAACATAAAAAATTATATCGAAGTCAGAAAGATCGATTTATCGCAGGTGTATGTGGCGGTTTGGCCAAGTATTTCGGAATTGATGCGACAATCGTTCGGGTGGCGTGGATCGTATTAATATTCACGACAGGTTTTATTCCCTTTGTTTTGATTTATATTCTTTGCGCATTAATTATTCCGTTGGAACCAACCTCGCCAAAGGATGTCACAATCGATCAGTAATTCATAAAAAGCGGATTGGTTATAAAAAAGCCTATTGCCGAATGGCAACAGGCTTTTTTTCATCAAGCAATTATTAGGGCTCTATACCCATCCGCGCATTCTCATGGCGGTAACAACCCGTTGAATCGCAACCATGTAAGCCGCGTCGCGCATATATACTTTGCGGTCTTCGGCCATTTGATAAACGGAATTAAAGGCAATCGTCATTTTGTCATCCAGTTTATTCTCGACTTCCTCTTCGCTCCAATAGAAGTTGGCATCATTTTGAACACCTTCAAAATAGGAGCAGGTCACGCCGCCCGAATTACACAGAAAATCGGGAATCAGGAAATAACCGCGGTTTTTAATCACTTCGTCTGCTTCGGTCATGGTGGGTCCGTTGGCCGCTTCGGCAAGGATTTTTAGCTTCGGACTAATCTTTTCGACATTATCCGCTCGGATTTGGCCTTCGAGAGCAGCCGGAATCAGTACATCTACATCCATACTGAGCCAGGCATCTCCGTCCAGGATCTCATATCCGGCTTCTTGGGCCTTCCCTTTATTGATCATTCCGTATTGATCGGTGATACTCATCAAAAATCGCGGATCCACACCCTCTTTCTTGTAATAGGTGTAGCTTTTCTTATCATTGCGATCCCAGCAGGAAACGCATTTGACGATACCGCCCAACATTTCCACAAAGTTTGTGGCACTATATTGACCGACATTGCCGAAACCTTGAATTGATGCGGTCATTCCTTTGGGATTGTAGCCGAGTCTTTTCATCGCTTCTCGAATGCAGACCACAACGCCATATCCCGTAGCCGAGTTTCTTCCGAGTGACCCGCCGGCGCCGACCGGTTTACCGGTGACTACGCCGGGAACATACTGTCCCATTTGTTGAGAATATTCATCCATGAACCAGCACATCATTTGTGCGTTGGTGCCCATATCCGGTGCGGGAATATCCACTCTCGGTCCGAAATTCTTCCAGAGCAACCGGACATAACCGCGAATCAGACGTTCTTTTTCCGCTTCACTGAGCGTGGAAGGATCCACATTGATTCCACCTTTCCCGCCGCCGAGCGGGATATTGGCAACGGCGCATTTCCAAGTCATCCAAGTTGCGAGAGCGCGGACGGTATCGACCGTCTCTCCCGCATAAAATCGTAAACCGCCTTTATTAGGACCTAACGCATTGTTATGTTGAATACGATAGCCATTAAACAGCTTCAGTTCGCCGTTATCCATTCGAAGCGGAACACGGACATGAAATTCTTTCCGTGGCCAGCGTAAATACGAGCGAACGTCTTCCGGCAATTCAAGCATATCCGCGACATGGTCGAATTGTTTCTGAGCTAATTCAAACGGGTTGATTTCTTCATTGTTCATCCTTAACGATCTCCTTTTACAGCATTAAATAATTATGATTTGATTTGTTTGATATAAGTTTATATTCGTTTTCTGATAAGAGTAATTGATAGATTGCCGATAAATGTCAGACATTTATCACTTGTCAGTATACCATATCTGCCGAATTCTTTTTGCTTGATCTGTCACAAATAAAATTATAGAATAGATAAAATTTTTCCATAAGGAAAATAAATAGTAATAAATTTTTTGAAAAAATCGAATAAATAATTGTCCGTATGACTTATTCTCCATATGGTTTTGTAAAATTAAGGTGCTTTTGTGGTAAAAGGAAATTGTGAAAATAAAAACAAATACTTTCCATAAAGCAAAGATTCTGCCGGAAGCGTTAGTCGTTGGCAAGGAGTTTCGGCGCGGGAAGTCTGCACCTCGTGATCTCGGTGAGCTTCGCAAGGATGCCGTTCTATTGAGTTGGTTTTCCCTTGCCCTTGGGGAGAGGGTTAGGGTGAGGGAGGATTCGGAGCGGGACGCTGTCCCCTGCAAAATATTCGGTGCACTCCGCAAGGATGCCGCCCCATCGAGCCGGTTTCCCCTCGCCCTTTGGGAGAGGGTTAGGGTGAGGGAATAAAATTGATCTTTGTTTTGTTCAAACACGGGACATAGGAGATGTCGTCCTCTATGGATGCTCTTTCGGGCATGGTAACAAAGAAGGGTCGGTTTGGAACCGACCCCTACGATATTTTTCTCAACCACGGGACGTCGGGGACGCCGTCCCCTACAAAATTCCCTCGCCCTTGGGGAGAGGGTTAGGGTGAGGGAATAAAATTGATTTTTGTTTTGTTCAAACACGGAACATAGGAGATGCCGTCCTCTATGGATGCTCTTTCGGGCATGGTTACAAAAAAGGGTCGGTTTGGAACCGACCCCTACATTATTTCCGCAACCACAGGATGTCGCTAACGCCGTCCTCTACGGATGCCCTTTCTGGCATGGTTACAAAGAAGGGTCGGTTTGGAACCGACCCCTACATTATTTCCTCAACCACGGGACGCCGACCCCTACACCGGATGAAAAACCAAATCCCCCTATCTACCTGCAATTCTACCTATCCACGCAAGCCGATTTACGGATCGACAACCGGAAAAATTTGTTCCCAGGTGAATCCTCCATCGCCGGTTTTCACCATAGCATAATGTCCTTCATATTCGACGACGCCCCATCCGATGGAAGCGGTAATAAACTGCAAATTGCTCTTCCAGGCTGTCTGCGCAATGAGATTCCAATTTTCTCCCCCGTTTGACGTTCCCAAAATTTCATAGGGATAGCTTGAACCGGGTGCTGCCGTTTTTGAATACCACCCCTGGTAAATTCCATAAAAAACCAATGATCCCTCAGCAGCGGGCAATTGATAAACCCGCCAGGAATTTCCACCGTCGTAGGTCCAATAAAGCAGCCCAAGAGGCTCGGCCAGCTCACCTCCCTGACAGACCATTTTCATCCAGGCATACTGATAAAGATAATCCACAAATTTCGGCGGCGTCAAGCTGCATGAATATTGACGATTGCTTAACAGATCCGATGGAATGCCTTCGGCAAGATATTGCGGTAAAACCTGCTTATTCCAAGTGTTACCGCCGTCAATGCTATGCCATAATAAACTGCCGGGATCATCTTTGGCATTGCTGCCACTGATCCATCCTTCTGTCGCATTGCGGAATACAGCTCCGTTTTTTCCTCCTTTGGAAGGTAAGTTTACGGAATCCGGCGATACCATCAGGTTCCAACTTCTCCCGCCATCATGGGTAGTGAATAATCCGATATATTCCCGTTCTTCGGTTTTCCCCATTTTGGCGAAAACCCAACCTATTTGTGGATCGATAAAACGGATTTGTACATCCTTAAAATATTGCAGGGAATATCCTTCTGTCGGCAGAATCGATTTTTCCCAATTTCCACCGCTATCGGTCGTTTTCCATACGGGAATCTGATTGGTAGAAGACCAATTTTCATTGTCCCAATAAACCACCCAGGCTTGATTTGAATCCAAGAACCAGGCTGATATCTCTTTATTTTTACCGGCATTCTCATAAACCGCTTGAGAAGAAGATACATTCTTCCAATTTGCGCCGCCGTTGGTTGTTTTCACTATGATCTTATCTTGGCCGTTCGCAACCTTGCCGATTCCCCACCCGCTCCCTCCGTTGATCATCACTAATTCTAATATCTCGATCGGAACACTTTCACCGATTCGCGTCGGAGCGATATGAATCGGCGGGGTGTTGGTTACGGCGGGAAGAGGTCCGGAAGTATTTCGCATGACAAGTGTCTGACTTTCTTTCGCTGCGGAAAGTACCGGTGTACCGGTCGCAATAACCGGTTGAAGGTCATAAACTTGAACTTTGCAACCGATCAGAAAGAAGATGCCGAAAAGCAGAATCGTAGAAACAGAAATATTCCGAAATTTTCTTTTCCGCATAAGCACTCCTTTTATCTTCTGCTATCCTTCCGTTTGACATTCAAGGTAACTATTTTCGTCGGGTGATTGAAAGGAAAAGGATCCGCAGGCAATTTCGCCCGGGATAAATCTCCGCCATAAAAAGATTCCGGTACCGGGATTCTCTCATCGATTTGGATATATCCGTCATCAAAAGCTTCTTCCAGCCGGTCCATCATCTCCGAGCCCGAAACATAAAGTGCATTGTTGATAGCGATGATCTTACCTCCATCCGCTACCAAAGGGCGAATCTTGTTAATAAGGTTGATAAAATTTTTTTGTAAATCAACAATGCCGTTTCGTGTTTTTGAATAGAATGGCGGATCCAAAATTATGATATCAAAAAGTTGCTCTTCTTTTCGCATAAGAGCCATAATTTTGAAAAAATTACCAGCTATGTTTTTATATCTTTCGGCGGAAACTCCGTTGATCTCGGCTGTCTTATGAAATTGATTAAGAAATTTCTCATTCAGATCCGTTTGAACGATGCGAGTTGCTCCGCCGGCTAAAGCTGCCATCCCAAGGCTTCCGGTATAAGCAAATGTATTCAATACCCGTTTCCCTTCGCAATGATCGATTAACCATTTCCGCAATAATGCGTTATCCAAATAAAACCCGCTGTCTCTGTTCAATTGTAAATCGATCGCATATTCCACACCCCATTCCCGAATTCGCTCATCCAAAGGTCCGCCGGATAAAATCGTGCCGTTTCTTTTTTCGATATCGTCAGAAAAATGTTCTTTCAGTAGGACGTTTTTTATTCCGGGAATCATCGGATTCACCGCTTTTTGGATGAAAGCCAGCCAATTTTCGGGCGAAACAGTTCCTTCGGAATAAGATTGAATTACCAGTGTAGCTGCAAATAAATCAAGGCTGAAAGCCGGATTTCCCTCATAGAATCCATTAAACAGGCGACAGCACCGCAGGGGATCGGATAAAACCAATTTCCGGCGATAAGCCACTGCTTTTTGAAACTCCTCAAAAAAGCGATCTGATTCCAACAAATTCGTTCCCGTTGATTTCATCCTATCATCTCTCTCAAAAAATCTTTATATTCTATAGATTTTTTTGTTATCTCAAAAATTTAACCACAAAAACCTCATTCAAAATCGAATGAGGTTTATCAATTCGGATTGATAATGCTCAGAAGCTAAAATCGAATCGTCGTTATGATCATCGAGAAAATCAACAAAACAGCAATCACAATCCCTAAGATGCTTATCGTTCTGTTGCGCTTCTTCTTTGCGGCATTCTGCCGATTCTTTTCCTGTACCGCTCTTTCCTGCTTTGTTATTTTCTTTGCCATCTTTTTCACCTGCCACCCGGAAGCATTTATTCCGATCTCAGCTTCCTCGGATTATCCTCTTTTAACTTCCGCTTTTTCTTTCGTTTTGCTCGCGTGTAATTCCGCTTTCGGTTTTTCAACCGATTGAGAGCTTTCAACGGATTTCGAACCTTCCGTTTCGGCGGATTCGGATCCGGAGCTTTCTTTCGCTTCATGTTCGTGCGGTGAAGGCATCATTCCGGATGGTGAACGGTGATCGGTAGCGTAAAACCCCGATCCCTTAAACACGATCCCTACCGGTGTATAAAGCTTCCGCAAGGTATTTTTATGACATTTCGGACATTCGGTTAAAGCTTCATCCGAAAAATGTTGAAAGATATCAAACTCATAATCACAATTATCACATTGATAAGAATAAATTGGCATTTTCAAACCTCGATCATTCAATCGTATTGAAATTAATTTATCCTTTTATCTTTTTTTTGTATTTTTGAATCAGCATAGACGATAAAAAAATCCAATACGCGTTCTATTATATCAAATTATCAATTTTCGTTTAATTTTACGACATGTTTTATCGTCCGGACGATCTCTGATATTTCTCTAATACATATTCCTTCATTTTCGATGTTTTATCAGTGGTTTCGCTCAGACCGAGAATGAGATATGCAAACATTCCGGATAATATTCTGTCTGAAACATACTCGATTTATTGAAACTCTTTGGCGATTTCAACGATTGAATCTCCGTCCAAATCACCATTTATGAAAAACGTCCCGTTTTTTTGCCAAGCTTGATAATCGATGGAAATGTTCCCGTTTACCCGCATTTCGATCGGCGTTTCATTATTGATGGCAATATGTTTTTCGTCTTGATCTGTGTAAAGATAAAAATCGCCGCTGATCGTAAAAGTATTTTGCAGATATTGTTCCGTTTCGGCATCTTTTGCCGGATAAATATTGATCCCAAATCGACCTGCTTTGGGATTATGAAAAATTTGAATATCAACTTTCAAATTGGGGTCGACCATTCCTTTAAATAAAATATTCAAATCAAAACGACATTCTCCCTGTTCATTACTGATCACGAATTGAACAGTCGGTAAACGGTCCGGAAAAGCCACCACCTCGAAAGTCTCGGTATTGGAATTCTCCTCTTGTTTAGAATCTCCCGGCTTGTAAATGATATTCGGATACTCATAAGATTCCAATACATTCTGTAAATAGAGAACGGTTCCTTGTGAAGTAAAGCTGACATCAAACGTTGCCCAACTATGCAGATCAGGGGCGTTCAACCACAGATAGTAAGGAAGATTTACCGGTAATTGGGCTGAAGTCTGCCGCATTGTCCGGTTGATCTCCAAATCGGGAATCTCCGCATACGTTTTTCCGGTCTTCCAGTCGTATCCCGTTTTTTGCCCTTCCGGATTTTCAATATACACATTAATTCCAGAATCAACTGTTAAACGATTGAATCCCGGCTCGGGCTGGGTGATTTGTGCGGATGAAACGACCGGACAAAAATCACAGACATATTGTTTGAGTCGTGAATTGATGGGAGCCAATTGAAAGGGATTGGAATTACCGATCCCTTCATAAACAATTTCCGATCGATCCGGGAAAGAAAGGGTTGTATAGGTCCATGAATTATTCGAGACGTCGATAATCATATGCTTTTCCTGATTCGGGTAATTACTGTCATATACTTCCAGCCAATAAATTCCATTCCCTTTATCTTCGATCGCATAAGCGAGCACAGTGTGACCCTTGCTGTAGTTTCTTTGATAGATTGCGATCGGAATCAATAATCGCGGATTTTCTTTATAGGCAGAAATCAAGATTTTTAATTGTGAGACCGGGTCCTTTTCAATCATGTAATCATCCATAAACCATTGGGTTGCAAACCAATAGGCGATTTCCCTTTGTAACAATGTATTCCCGACTAAATTTAATTGGTTAACCGAATGGCTGCCAAAAATATTGGGATCCAAGACGCCGGCATAGAACAATGTACTCAGGACAGCCATTCCTTCACAATGTCCGCCGGACATTGCCCGATTGACTTTATTCATCCAGAGTTCCGCAACTTTATAAAGTTCACAGCTGCCGTCGGTTTGAATTTTCCGACAAACGCGATCGCCAAATAATCGACGCATTTCAACGGCTGTCAAATTTTCAATCGGGAATGTCTGCTGACATGCCTTATCCAAGCAACCGACGTTTCCGTAATTCTCAAAACCGAACCCATCTTTTTCGGTCCGAAATCCGGTATCCACATCATATTGTTCCGCAAAAACGTTATTCTGATTGAAAAAAATAGTAACGGAACAAATTATCAAAATAAGGAGGTACCGGATACTTAATTTTTTCATTTTTCATTGCTCTTTATCATTATAAAGGGATTCTTTGAAACCGAGAGATGGAGGGTGTTCGAAAAACGGCGTGGATTTTTTGGATTTGTATCGGAAATGTCCAAAAGCTCAGGATTTGTCGGTTCGATTCTTCCGATTATGCGGAGGTTGATTGAAAAATGCTTAATATACTTGTAGGGGATGACGTCCTTGCGAAGCACGCCGAGTTTACGAGGTGCGGACGTCCCGTGATTGAGAAAAATATCGTAGGGGTCGGTTCCAAACCGACCCTTCTTTGTAACCATGCCCGAAAAGGCATCCGTAGGTGACGCCGTCCTTGCAAAGCTCATTGAATTTACGAGGCGCATACGTCTCGTGGTTGAACAAAATATCGTAGGGGTCGGTTCCAAACCGACCCTTCTTGTAACCATGCCCGAAAAGGCATCCGTCGGGGACGGCATCCCGCTGCGAATTTTCCCTCACCCTGACCCTCTCCCACAAGGGCGAGGGGAAAAACGTCGGCGTCCCAGACGTCCCGTGGTTGAGAAAAATATCATAGGGGTCGGTTCCAAACCGACCCTTTTTTTAACCATGCCCGAAAGAGCATCCGTAGAGGACGTTATCTCCTACGTCCCGTGTTGAACAAAACAAGGATCAATTTTATTCCCTCACCCTGACCCTCTCCCAAAGGGCGAGGGGAAAAACGTCGACGTCCCCTACGTCCCGTGGTTGAGAAAAATATCGTAGGGGTCGGTTCCAAACCGACCCTTCTTTGTAACCATGCCCGAAAGGGCATCCGTATGGGACGGCATCCCGCTGCGAATTCTCCCTCACCCTGACCCTCTCCCCAAGGGCGAGGGGAAAAACATCGGTGTACACGATGTCCCGCTCCGAATTCTCCCTCACCCTGACCCTCTCCCCAAGGGCGAGGGGAAAAACGTCGGCGATCCCGACATCCCATGGTTGAGAAAAATATCGTAGGGGTCGGTTCCAAACCGACCCTTCTTTGTAACCATGCCCGAAAGGGCATCCGTATGGGATGACGTCCCGCTCCGAACCCTCCCTCACCCTGACCCTCTCCCAGAGGGCGAGGGGAAAAACATCGGCGGCCACGACGTCCCGCTCCGAATCCTCCCTCACCCTAACCCTCTCCCCAAGGGCGAGGGGAAAAACATCGGCGGTCCAGACCTCCCGCTCCGAACCCTCCCTCACCTTAACCCTCTCCCAAAGGGCGAGGGGAAAAACATCGGTGTTCACGATGTCCCGCTCCGAATCCTCCCTCACCCTGACCCTCTCCCCAAGGGCGAGGGGAAAAACGTCGGCAGCCCCGACATCCTGCGCAGAATCCTCTCTCACCCTGACCCTCCCCCCAAGGGCAAGGAAAATTGCACGAGCATACCTGTTGGCAAAAATTTTCTTCTAATCAGAAAATATTCCGATCGAAATGGGGCAAATGAAATTATCCGTTACAATAACTGCAGATCGATTATCCCACACCCGTGAATTTATATTCGTTAGTTTTGTCCAATTATCGGAAGGAGATTAAATCGATAAATTAATTCAAAAAGAAGCGAACTATGGAAACAATTCTCTCTCTTTATGAACGAACACTTTCAGAAAAAAATCCGGATACGACGGCAATTCGCTGGGTAGACAGTCATCTGAATATGACACCGATAACCTGGCGTATGCTCGAAAACGAAAGCAACAATCGGGCAATCTATCTGACACAACTGGGTTGCCGTCCCGGACACCATGTTTTTATCTTCCTTGAGAGTTCTATCGAAATTTGGTATTTCTTCTGGGCCGCTTTAAAATGCGGAGCGGTTCCTTGTGTCCTATTCCCTGATTTCGGCTCAGATGCCCTCGGAGCCCGCTTACAATCCGGTCGGGCGGATTGGATCATTACCGATCGTTGGAATGAAAAGAATGTCGGTGCGATTCGGTCATGTTTCTCGCTGAAAAAAATAATTCTGCTCGAAGAACCCTCCGGTATACCGGACACTCGAATGGCTTTGTTTCATCGGGAAAGCACAACCAATGACTCTTTTCCGCTTTATCCGGCCATTGAAACCGATCCGGCGTTTATTGTCTTTACCTCGGGGTCGACCGGATTTCCGAAAGCGGTTGTTCATACCCATCGATGTGCCGAATCGATATTGCGTTCCATGCAAAACGTGCTCCAGGTTCAGAACGATGACATTTATTGGTGTACCGCGCATCCGGCTTGGATTACCGGCACCGTATACGGTGTGATCGGCCCTTTGATTGCCGGAGTGGAATCCGTTCAATACAGCGGGAATTTCCATGCCCGACGATGGATGCCCATTCTTCAAAATCAGGAAGTATCTGTTTGGTATTCGGCGCCGACCGCTTTTCGTTCTCTGATGACTCAACCGATTGAATTTTTTACAAAATTTGATTTCAGCAATTTACGGGAAATATTCAGTATCGGCGAACCGCTGAATCCCGCCGTTTATTATTGGGGGAAAGAGATCTTTCAACGTGAAATCCGCGATACATGGTTTCAGACGGAAGCCGGCACGATCCGTATTGCGAATCTTCCCGGTAAATTAATTAAACCCGGCTACATGGGCATGCCGGTGGATGACGCATTACCCGTCATCCTGGACGAGCAGGGGAAAGAGTGTTCGGCGGGTCAAGTCGGGAGACTTTGTCTCAAAGCCGGTTGGCAATCTTGTTTTACCGATTATTTCGGTCAGCATGATGCATATCTCTCCAAATTTCAAAACGGCTATTACCAAACCGGAGATCTGGCTTTTCAGGATATGGACGGATATTTTTGTTTTGTCGGGCGGGATGACGATGTTATCAACACTTCCGGACATTTAGTCGGCCCTTTTGAAGTGGAAAGTGTGTTGCTCGAACAACCGGAAATTGCCGAAGCGGGTGTGGTGGCTGCGCCGGATCCGCTGTTGTATGAGAAAGTAGCTGCATTTATTGTATTGAAGACGGGAGTGGAATGGACATCCGAGCTCGAGACCCGTCTGGCAGTTGCCGTAACTACCCGTCTCTCGACCCAAGCTACGCCGCGACAATTCATCGTCGTCAATGCTTTACCGAAAAATCCGGCCGGGAAAATTCTGCGTAACGAATTAAGGAAAAGACTCCGGTCTCAATCTTAAAATAAATTCCCCCGGGCAGCCGGCAAAAACGGAACGGATACTCAGAAAAAATCAAAGGCGGGATCTATTTTCGCTTTGCTTTTACCACACCGGCGTACGGATTTTTGATTCCGTCTATATAATCCGCAATGATACTTGCTCCGGCCATCGAGTGGACAAGACCATTTCCGCCGACACCGATCAGATAGATCCGGCGCGGATCCTTTTTTGAAGGACCGATGAAGGGAATATGATCTTTGGAATCGGCGGATAGCGTGTTCCAACTGTATTCGACTTTGACATCTAAATTTGGCATCAAACTCTGCACCCGTTCCAAAATCTCCCGATTTCTTTTATCTATGGCACCTTTCTTTTTTTCCGGCGAGTCAGCCTTTTTATCCGTTTCTCCCGCGATCACCCGATTGTCTTCCGTCATGCGGAAAAATAAATAAGGAGGTCGTGTCTCGCGGAATAATACGTGATCTTGCCAGAGCGGTCGTTTTGAAACCGAAGAAGCAAAAGTATAAGTATTTACAACTTTCATTTTCTTTTTTAATTCCGGGTAAATAACCGAACATCCGGTCGCAAAAACAACATATTTTGCTTGAATTCGGTTCCCGTTCTTTGTTGTTGCTATGATTTGGTCCTTATCCGTTTTCACTTTCTTTATTCCGGTTTTTTCGTAATATTGAACTCCGAGAGAAACATTCAGTTTCATTAATGTCTGCAAAAACTGATAGGGATTCACTTCCGCATTCATCGACGTTTCGAGCGCGGCAGGTCTGTCAATACCGTAAATCCGCATCAACTCGGCATGATCCAAATAAGAAACCGGAAAATAATGATCGGATAAGGCTTTGTATTCTTTATCGAGTTCGGGGACGTCTTCTTTGGCGCTCGCAAAAAAGACCCCTTTTCGCGGTATTAATCCTCCGTATTGTTCCATTTTTCGGCTGAGGTTAATCAAATCTTTCATACTGTCAAGACACATTTGATAAAAAAGCACGGCTTTTTTTTCTCCGATTGATTCAATCAGTCGATATAACATCTCATCATTCAGGTACTGAAGGATTCCGGAACTTGCCGAAGAGCTACCCATCGCTAACTGATCTTTCTCACAAACAACAACGGAATGATTGCGACCGGCTATTTCATGTGCACAGAGATTTCCACTCATTCCGCCACCGATAATCAAAACATCTGTTTCGAGATCATTTTGAAGCGGATTAAAACAGGCAAAGGGTTCAATTGTCTGATTCCAGAACAGATTCCCCGCGGATAACTTTTTCATAGGCCCTCCATCCGACATAAATTCTATTATTTATAAATCATACCCTTCAAATAAAAAAAAGAGCAACCTCTTTTTGAAAGGTTGCTCAAAAATATGATTGCTTTTGAAAAAATGAATCAGCGTTGTTTCTTATAGGATCCGCTGCCGCTATGTCGACGATCATCATCACCACGATTCCCGCTCTTATGGTCGCTGTTGTGCCTGCTGCGATCACTGTTACCGGGACGGTGTCCGGAAGAAGGCTTTTTGGAATCGGCCGCAACCGCTTGATCCAAAGTCCACCCCTCCAAAACGGCTTGGCGGGAAAGGCGAATTTTACCATTTTCATCGATACCAGTCACCATGACGGTGATCTCATCGCCCACATTGACAATATCCTCCACTTTATTAACTCGTTCGGAATCCAACTGCGAAATATGGACCATGCCGTCGGTATTGGGAAGAATCTCAACAAAAGCGCCAAAATCGGTAACACGCACTACTTTACCGGTGTAGATATTGCCGACGATCGCGGTTTCGATCATGGAAAGAATCTGATCACGAGCGGCATCCGAATCTCCCACATTTGTGGCGGAAATATAAACCAACCCGTTTTCATCGATATCCACTTTTGTATTCGTTGCTTCCTGCAATGTGCGAATATTCTTTCCCCCGGGGCCGATAATCGCGCCGATCTTATCGATCGGAACCTGTACCGTGATCAATCGCGGAACATGCGGTTTCAAGTCTTTGCGGGGAGCGGGAATCACTTCCAGAATCTTACCCAAGATAAAATGACGACCTTCATTTGCCTGATCCAACGCTTTACGCATTATTTCGGTCGTAATTCCGCGGATTTTGATATCCATTTGGAGCGCGGTAATTCCTTTTTCGGTTCCGGCGACTTTGAAATCCATATCTCCCAAATGGTCTTCGGCACCTTGAATATCGGAAAGAATTACATAATCGTCCCCTTCTTTGATCAACCCCATTGCTATACCGGTGACGGGTGCTTTAATCGGAACGCCCGCATCCATCAATGCCAATGTAGATCCACAGACCGATGCCATCGAACTGGAACCGTTGGAGCTCATCACTTCGGAAACCAAGCGAATGGTATAAGGAAAATCTTCTTCGGAAGGGATAACGGGGACAAGCGCCCGTTCTGCCAATGCACCGTGTCCGATTTCGCGTCGACTCTGCCCGCCGAGCCTCTTCACTTCACCGGTGCAGAACGGCGGAAAGTTGTAGTGATGAATATACCGTTTATTTTCCACAGGTGAGAGTGAATCAATTTCCTGTGCATCTCGCGGTGTACCCAGCGTGGCGCTGGTCAACACCTGAGTTTCTCCGCGGGTAAATAAGCCGGTACCGTGAGCTCGCGGATAAACATCCACTTCACACCAAATCGGACGAATTTCATTCAATGCACGCCCGTCCGGTCGAAGATGTCGATCCAAGATACGGCTTCGGATGACTTTGCGGTAAGCTTCTTCGAAAGCATTTCCATATTCTGACTGCTTTTCCGAATCTTCGCCGGCAAAAAATTCAACCGCATCGGCTTTCAACTCGGCAAGCCGATCAGCCAATTCATGTTTGTCATGTGGCGCATCCAGCAAAGTCTCCATCGATTGGTTATATTTTTCAAAAACCGTATCGACCGTAGCCTGCGGAATGCAGGAGCGTTTCACTTCGCGCTTGGGTTTGCCCACTTCCGCAGCCATTTTCAATTGAGCTTCGATCAGAGGTTGGATTGCCCGATGACCGGCTTCGATCGCTCCGACCATCGCCTCGTTGCTGACTTCATTCGACCCGGCTTCTACCATCAAAATGGCATCTGCCGTGCCGGCAATTCGGAGATCCAAATCCGAATCTTCCATTTGCTGAAAAGTCGGGTTAATCACATATTCGCCGTTGATCAATCCGACACGGACGGCACCGACCGGTCCGTCCCATGGGATATCCGAGATAGCCAGAGATGCCGAAGCGGCATTGATCGCCAAAATATCCAGTTGATTTTCAAAATCGGCGGAGAGGCTATAGAGGATAACCTGAACTTCGTTTCGAATATCTTGTGAAAACAAAGGCCGGATCGGACGATCGACCAATCTGCCGATCAGGATTGTATCACCGGCGGGACGTCCTTCACGCCGGAAAAAAGAACCCGGGATGCGACCTCCGGCATACATTCGTTCTTCATACTCTACGGTCAATGGGAAGAAATCCTGTTCTTCATGAACTTCGTCCCCCATCGTAGCTGCGGAAAATACAACCGATTCACCTAATTGAATCGTTACGGCACCACCTGCCTGAGCCGCTAATTTTCCGGTCTCAAACGTGATGGTTTTACCGCCCACTTCGGCGGTATATCTTTTTACTTCTGGTTTCATTCTTGTTCCATTTCTTTCACCAGGCCAGGGACTGAAAAAAAACAAGAAAAACATCTGCTTTCCCATTTTTTTTTGGTTTCAGCAGATGATTTGATTCTGATCTTTTTTCAATGCCTAACCATGGTGAATACTGATAAATAATAAAGGTTTATACCTCTTTTTTAAAAAAGAGCAGATGATTTCAATCCACCTGCTCTCTGACTCGCTGATTCGTTATTTAACCCTCAGGCCTAATTTTTCATTTAAGGCCACATAACTTGCATAATCGTTTTTTCGCAGGTAAGCTAACAACCGGCGACGCTGACCGACCATTTTCAGCAATCCACGACGTGAGCTCTCATCGTTTTTGCTTGTTTTAAGATGATTCGTCAAATCGGCGATTCTTTTGGTAAGCATGGCAATCTGTACTTCCACAGATCCTGTATCACCTTCATGCAATCCAAAATTTTTAAATATTTCTGCTTTTTCTTCCTTCGTTAAAGCCATGACAATGCTCCTCTGATTAATTTTTTGCATGTCTCCAAAAATTCAAGCATTTACCTGAATTCGGACAAGTCTTTACAAAATTCTACCATTAATTATCGATCTTTTTATAAATCGATGATCCCGGTAAACTCAATTCTCTTTCTGCGAAGTCCTTAAAAGATTTTGGATCGATTCCCGGGAAGATTCCGGAATTTTTGGAAGTAACTTTCGTGCGATCCGGCGAATAATCTTTCCGCTGTCCGGATTTTCCAACATTTGGCGAACAAAAAAAGAGGTTTCAATTTCGGATCGGCTCAATAACAAACCGATCAATTCGGTTAAATCGGGTTGTAAGACGGCGTCGGCATCCGGAAGCATCTTTTCCAGCGCAGTATAGACTGCCGGAAGATTAATGAATGCCGGATCTTCAACCAAATAAATCAATAATTGGATCCCGCGTTCCCGGTTTTTATTGTCGGGTTCCGCACACCAGTCTTGAGCTGATCTCATCAGTTTTTCCGGTTGCTTTTGTCGGATCAGACCGGCTGCATTCCGAAAAAAGACTTTCAGTTCGGAAGGCTTTAATCCTTTTTGGGTCCATTCATTTATACGAGTTAAAACCTGATCCATATATTCAATCGGAATTTGCCCCAACATTCGGGTCGCAATGGTATGCATCTCCAGGTTCACATCATTCCATAGCGAATCGCAAAGAGTCAGTGCAGCCTGAGGTTGTTCCCGAATTGTCTGATAAAGCGCTAATTCCAATTCATGGAGAACGAGTTGAGGAACATGCAGTTCCGGTGTCTGATAAGAAGTTAAGACACCGGAGCCCGATCGAAAAGACATAATCCGATAATGATCGAGCAATTGCGCCAATTTATCCCGGAATGATTCCGGATCAGTAAATTCCCAAAGCAGGGAAGTTATTTCCTTACGTAAATTTAACAGATTTACGGCGGGCATATCGGGGTTCCCTCAATTGCATGTGATGTTCTATCAATATGCTTTGGAAAAGTAAATTCTTTTCTCCGCTTCCGCACCGCAATAGACACATTTTCCTTTTCCCCGTATTTTTTCATCCAGCGGCATGCAGCGGGTGGTGGCTTTTGTCTCTTCTTTTATTTTGGCTTCGCATTCCGCCGAGCCACACCACCAAGCTTCCGCCCAGCCATTCTCAACGATTTGTTTCAGCTCATCATATGAATCGGCAAAATGAATATTTTGATCTCTGAATTCCGTAGCCTTTTCAAGCAAAGACTGTTGAATTTCATTCAGCAGATTTTCTATTTTCAGATCCAGATTCTCGATTGAAAGAGAGATCTTTCCCGCTTTTCCCGGGATATCCCGTCTGGCTGCCATAATCGCATGTTTCTCCACATCTTTTGGCCCGATTTCCAAGCGCAGAGGGACACCTTTTAATTCCCATTCGTTGAATTTAAATCCGGGAGTTAATTCGCTTCGATCATCCAACCGGTATCGAAAACCTTTTAGTTGGGATTGCACTTTTTCGATATATTCCATCACAACCGAACGTTCTTGGTCATTTTTGTAAATAGGCACGATAACGATCTGGTAAGGAGCCAATCTGGGAGGCAAAATCAAGCCTTGATCATCGCCGTGAGTCATGATAATTGCGCCGATGAAACGGGTTGAAAGTCCCCACGAGGTCGTCCAACAATATTGCAACGTATTATTTTGGTCCAGGTATTTGATATCAAATGCCTTGGCAAAATTTTGGCCCAAATAATGGCTGGTACCTGCCTGTAAGGCTTTTGTATCCCCCATCATGGCTTCGATGGAATAAGTATTGATTGCGCCCGCAAATTTTTCGGTTTCGCTTTTTCTGCCTTTGATAACCGGTACGGCAGCTTCATTGATGGCGAAATCAGCATAAACATCCAGCATCCGTAATGTTTCTTCCTGCGCTTCTTCCGCGGTCGCATGAGCGGTATGTCCTTCCTGCCAATAAAACTCCAGTGTTCGCAAAAACAAACGGGTGCGCATCTCCCAACGGACGACGTTTGCCCATTGATTAATCAAGACCGGCAGATCACGATAGCTCTTGATCCATTTTGAATACATATAGCCGATAATTGTTTCGGAAGTCGGACGGATAATTAACGGTTCTTCCAACTCTTCCCCTCCGCCGATTGTGACAACCGCCAGTTCCGGTGCGAAGCCCTCCACGTGTTCTTTTTCTTTTTCAAAAAAAGACTTGGGAATTAATAACGGGAAAGCGGCATTCACATGGCCGGTCTCCTTAAAGCGTCGATCCAGTTCACGCTGAATATTTTCCCATAGCGCCCATCCGTACGGCTTGACGACCATGCAACCGCGGACCGGTGCATAATCCGCCAAATCAGCCCGTAAAACGACCTGGTTATACCAATCGGAATAATTTTCGCTCCGTGAAGTAAGTTTATCCTCTGCCATTTTTCTTTTCCGTTTTCCTTCGTTCGAATTTCAGCCCATTATACTATCGGTTCAATACATCCAAAGCGATCTGTGCAGATTTACGCTGTTCCTCGTGCCATCCTTCTTCATGCGCCATACGGTTTAAATGTTTCAGACAACTTTCCTGTTCGGCAAGTGTAACGGACAAAAATGTTGAAAGAATGGTTGCCCTTTCTCTTGACAATATTCCGTCCCAAAATATTTCTATCTCCGACCGGCTAAAATCGATTTCCTCCGAATTCATCGCTGTTCTCCTTTCTTGAATGAATCCATTTTATCATTTCATCGAATTATCCAAAGGTCAATGCAAGCGACACTCCTTTAAGAACAATTCCGATGAAATGATCGTTTTCTGCTAAAAAATTTACACCTATTTTCTTAGAATAGCGTATAAATAGAAAGGAGGGATTATATATAAATGACTGCTACAATCGATGATTACGGATTGGTTTTTTCGGGTGGAGGCACACGCGGTGCCTACGAAATCGGTGCATGGAAGGCACTGAATGAGTTGGGAATAAAAATACAGGGAGTTGTCGGCGCTTCGATCGGGGCGATCAATGGGGCTCTTTTTCTTCAAGGAGATATCGACAAAGCCGAAAAGATTTATCGCGGAATTCGAGTGGAAGATATTCTTGAAATCGAGCAACCGATTGATCCAAACCATGATCTGCTGAGTCCGTCAAACCTCACGGGATTGATAAAAGAATTAATTCAGCAAAAAGGGTTGAGTAATTCCGGGTTGAAAAATCTTATTCTTCAGGAAATCGATCTCGATAAAATTTATAATTCCGATCTCGATTATGGATTGGTGACTTTTTCAATTGATTCATTGTCACCGATCGAAAAATTTAAAGAAGATATTCCGAAAGAAGAGTTGGTTGACTATATTGTGGCTTCCGCAAATTTTCCTATTTTTAAACCTCACGTGGCCGGCGGATCACGATATATTGACGGTGGAATTTATGACAATATGCCGATCAATATGCTCATTAAAAAAGGATATCGGAAAATTATTGTCATTGATTTAAGCGGGGAAGGTTTCACCCGAAAAATGGAACGAAAAGACGGTGTGTACCTAAAAATCATTCGTGCCAGTGAGGATTTGGGAGGGACTTTCGAATTTGATCAGGAAAAAATTACCAGAAATATTCAATTGGGATATTTGGATACTTTAAAAGCTTTTCAGAAATTACAGGGGCATTCTTATTATTTCACACCGGAATACTTCAATCATCTTCTGGAAAATTTCAATTTAGACATTATCTACGGATTGGAATCGGCTGCGAAACATTACGGAATCGATCGCTATCAAATATTTAAAGATGATTCGTTTCTTTCTGCTATTCTGGAAAAGCATCGGCAAGCGCGTAAACAATTTAATGACTATCAGACTGATAGTATTATGAATCGCGTTATCAAAAGTCCGTCTCTGATTACAAAAATGATCAACAGCGGAATGGCGATCGCTTGGTTTGAAGAAATGGTCATGTCGTGGCCCGGGCAAAAATTTGCCGCACTTCAGCGATTTTTCGGAGAATATATGATGGCGGCATATGCAATGATCGAACTTCAATTTTATATGGATGATTTTTCATTTTGAATTGCATTCGAGTGTGACAAAAAAAGCGCAACAAATTTCGTTGCGCTTTTTTGACATGATTGCAATTCCTCAAAAGAGCTATTTTTCCGCTTCTTTCTTTTCTTTTTCGCGATTGGCAATGATCTCCTGAGTAATATGGGGCGGAACCACTTCATAATTGCTGAATTCCATCGTAAAGACACCACGGCCGCCGGTCATTGATCGCAACTGGGTTGTATAACGCTGCATTTCCGCTAAGGGAACCAAAGCTGTAACGGTACTTTCGCCCTTTTCGGTTTCCATTCCCAAAATTCGGGCACGCCGCGTATTCAAATCACCCATGACATCCCCCATGTACTCTTCCGGAACGGTTATTTTTACCGTATAGATCGGTTCTTCCAATACCGGACCGGCATCGGCAAACGCTAATTTGAAGGCTTCCCGTCCAGCCGTTTCAAAAGCAATCGGTTTTGAATCAACCGGGTGTTCCTTCCCGTCAAATACAGAAACATAAATGCCGTGAATCGGGAAACCGGCTAAAATTCCTTCTTTCATCGCATTGCGGATGCCTTTTTCAATCGCCGGCATATAACTTGCGCTGATCGCACCGCCGAAAACATCGTTATGCATTTCGAACTCCGCATCCGGATTGGGTTTAACTTTCAAATGAACCTCACCGAATTGACCGGAACCGCCGGATTGTTTCTTATGTCGATACATGGCGGAGGCTTCTTTCACGATTGTTTCCTGATAAGGCACTCTCGGCTCTTTTGTCAAAAGATTCACCATAAATTTGGACTCTGCCCGCCGAATCGCCACATCGATATGCTGATCACCCATTCCCTGGAGGATGGTTTGATTGGTCGCCATTTCGTTATACCATGACAAAGTCATATCTTCTTCGCAAAGACGAGTCAATGTGGGGCTGATTTTCGTGGAATCTGCCTGTGTCTTCGGGTAAACGGCAACCCGGTAAAGGGCATGAGGATATTCGGGAACCGGGACGGTTAACGGATTCGCTTTATCGCTGAATGTATCACCGGTCACCGTTTCACTTAATTTCGCTACCGAACAAATATCACCGGCATGAACCGTTTTTACCGGAATATTATCCTTTCCCATCGGGATGTTCAAATTTCCGTAGCGCTCTTCAACCGAACGGGTACCGTTCCATATTCTGGAATCGGAAGTAAGCATTCCCGAATAAACCCGCAAAAAAGTCTGCTTACCCACAAAAGGATCGGCTGTTGTCTTCCAAACATAGGCAACCAACGGTCCCGAATCATCACAAGAAATTTCTACATCATTTCCTTTTTTATCCTTTACGACAATCGGTTTTCTTTCAGCGGGACTCGGCATTAGGTTGATAAACGCATCCAAAAGTGGAGCCACGCCGATTTCCTGTCCGCCAGCGGCACAATACACCGGAACAAAATCGCCATTTTTAACCGCTTTGGAAAATCCGCGCAAAATTTCTTCATCCGAAAGTTCCATGCTTTCAAAGAACTTTTCCATCAGTTCTTCGTCGCTTTCCGCTGCCGCTTCCGTCAATGCGGCTCGAAGTTGTTGAGCTTCTTCCATGTATTCGGCGGGAATATCGACGATTTTATTCTCCGCGCCATCATATGCTTTCATTGTCAGAATATCGATTACGCCGCGAAAATCAAGTTTTTCTCCCCAAGGAATCTGGACCTGAATCAGGCGCATATCCGTATAATCCGCAAGAGATGCCATTGCTTTTTTAAAATCAGCATTTTCCCGATTCATCTTATTAACGACTACGATCCGCGGCAAATTAAATTTATTAACGTATTTCCAAGCGATTTCCGTTCCGACTTCACGGCCCGATACGGAATCCAAAAGGACACAAGCGCCGTCGGAAACGCTCAAAGCTGATACGACTTCGCCGATGAAATCATTGTAGCCGGGGGTGTCCAAAACATTAATTTTTTTATCTTTATATTCAATAGGGATTACCGTACTGTATAACGAAATCGTACGTCGTTTTTCCTCATCATCAAAATCCGAAACGGTGGTTCCGTCTTCAATCTTTCCCAATCGGGTGGTTGCTCCTGTAAAATGCAGGAAAGCTTCAGTCATCATGGTCTTTCCGGCGCTGCTGTGTGAAACCAGCGCAATGTTTCGAATCGAATCGGTCGAATATTCTTTCATTGTTTATTCCTTCTGAAATTATTCATGGCATCTTGCCAACAATATACAGTTTAGCCAATCAATTTTATTAGGTTATCGGATAATTGTCAAAGGACGATTATGATTCAAGATTCCTTCCGGTTCTTTTTGGGAAAATAAAAAAACACAGGCTTTTGATCGGTGCCTGTGTTTTTCGTTTTTCTTTTTTGAGTTTTTATGAAACCAAATGTGTCTTTACCAATCTATTCGGATTTCGTCCCATTTTGGGTCGACAATGCCGGTTTTTTTCCAAAGCTCAGCAGCAGATTCAAAACGATACCGAAAATTGCCGCTCCAGCAATGCAAGGTACCTGTATTCCGAAAAACGGAATACTGCCGCCGAAGGCATACTGTCCACCGACTCCGATTACCATAATCGATGCAATCAATGCGATACTCTGTGCGTCAAAGAAATCGACCTTCTTATCGACCATGATTGCAATTCCCTGTGCGGCGATTGCACCGAACAGGTAAATCTCGAGTCCGCCGATTACCGGCTGCGGAATAGCATAGATTGCGTTGATCAACGGACGGAAGCAAGAGATTATCATTGCGATAACCGATGCAGCAATCAATACCGGAACCGAAAAAACCCGTGTGATCGTCATAGCGCTAATATTTTCACCGTAGTTCGTCCCAGCAGGACCGCCGACGAGCGCCGAAACGATATCTGCAATTCCGTCACCCATCAAATTCAAGCCCAGTTTGTCCGCTATGTTATAGCGCTTCTCGGATTTTTTCAACTTTGCCAGGTTATTGACATAGATATCCAACTGGTACAGATGAGCCGTTGATTCCGGTATGGTTGCAATCGCGATCGGCATGATCGCCGCAACCGCCGCTAAAGAGGGTTTGGGCAGTGTAAAAACCGGCAGGGCAAATAATCCGGTCCCGTTCCCTTCCGAAAGCGTTCGGAAGAAATCAAAGCCGGTAAATTTTGAAATCAGGACAGTGACCAGGCAACCAACAATTGGGCCGAAAAGCAAGGTTAATTGACCGGCGAACCCTTTCAGATAAACGGTAAAAAATATTGTGGAGAGTAAGGTAATCAAAGAAATTGTCCAGGCATAATTACGTACCAAATCGATCGATTCTTCCGCGACTCCCGCAGGCACCGCACACGCATCCAGCAAGGCATTTGCTGCCAAAGTCAATCCGATAGACATCGCGATCGGGCCGGTAATCGTCGCCGGTAACACCTTTTCAATCGATTCCGTTCCGAATCGTTTGATAATCAAGCCCGCAAAAATCGAAACAAAACCGGACATGATAATTCCGAACTGTGCGGTCTGGATCTGAGTGTTCAAATCCGCTCCCTCCGCAGCCTTTGCGGCCATAATTCCGGCTATCGCCGAGATGTAAGAAAAACTGGATCCGTAATACAGCGGAATCTTTCTTCCGGTTACCAGAATAAAACAAAACGTCGCAAGACCGCTGGCAAAAATGGTCGTTGAAATATGAAAACCCGTTATAATCGCAACGGTTACCGTAGCGGGAAACATAACAATAACTTGTTGTAAAGCATATAAAACAAGTTTAAAAAACGGGGGACGTTCATCCGGCAAATAGCCGATCGACTGAACTTCATTTTGCGACATATGACTCTCCTCAGAACCTTGAAATTTATTGACCATGATTCGAATAATTTTCGGAATCATGGATTTCGACATTGGTTCGGTTATCAAATTCCGGTAAATTAACCGCAATCAACTCGTTCCTGGACGTCGGTATATTCTTGCCGACATAATCCGGTCGAATCGGTAATTCCCGATGTCCCCGATCAATCAATACAGCCAGTTGGATGGAAGCCGGTCTTCCCAGCGTGAACAATGCATCAATGGCGGCTCGCACCGTTCTGCCCGTATAAATAACATCATCAACCAATACAATATTCAAACCGGTGACGGGAAAATTTATTTCGGAAGCGTTTACCGAAGGCATTTCCGCTATAGACGACAGATCGTCGCGATAAAGCGTTATATCCAGACTGCCTACCGGAATCTGTACCCCTTCGATGATCCGGATGTCTTCCGCTATACTCTTTGCCAAAGGGACGCCGCGACGTTTGATTCCGATCAACCCCAATTTATCCGTTCCGTGGTTGTGTTCGATAATTTCGTGAGAAATCCGCATCAAAGCCCGATTCATTGCGGTTTCATCCATGACGACAGCTTTAATGGATAGCATTTTTGTATTCCTTTATCAGTACTCGGATTAAAAAAAACTTGTCAACGATTTTCTCGTTTGACAAGTTTTCCTTTTTTATAATCTTTGGACCAGTCATTTTTTCACCTTGGCGATCTCACTGTATCGCATTTAAAGATTGAATTGGTCTGAGTATATCATGCTTTATAAAAGGAAAAGCAAAAAAAGATGATTATCAGCAGAATAAGTTATTTATTTCCTCAAATATCAAGTAGGTTTACAGGAATGCAATAGATAATTTTTAATTTTTTAAAATGGGGGCGTGTCAAAAAGCATGAAAATTAGCAACAAATGTCATATTTTCATAAAACAAGGCAATAATGTTTCCACAAAATCAAGAAATACGATTATTATTTAAAACCTTAATAATAAGTATTTTTTTTAATTTCTATCCGGCGGATTTACCGACGGATTATTGATCAGTTGAATATTTTTTGTCTGATTATAGACCCTTATCAACCGACAAGAAGAAGACAAGAGCTCTGGATTTCTATTTATCTTCGTTTTTGTCGATCAAAACTGATTAGTGGATAAACATGGTGAAATTACACCATTTGATCAAAATACCATCATATTTTGGAGGAAACACAATGAAAAAAACCTTACTTACTGTTTTGGTACTCGTCATGCTCGTGACGTCGTTAGCCGGATTTGCACCGGCGAAAGAGGATGACTTTGTTATCGGTATTCTTACCGGTACCGTTTCCCAAGGGGAAGAAGAATTTCGTGCCGCCGAAAAAATGGCTGCAAAATACCCCGGGAAAGTGATCACAGCGACCTACCCTGATAACTTCAATGACGAAGTCGAAACAACGATTGCACGAGCTCTCGAATTGGTATCCAATGGCGCAGATCTAATCGTGTTTGTCCAAGCTGTTCCGGGTGCCGCAGCCGCCATCGATAAAGTGCATGAACTCAAACCCGATTTCCCGTTTATTACCGGTGTCGCTGGTGAAGATCCTGATGTCATCGCTTCTAAAGCGGACGTTGTTTTAGGTGTCGCGGAAATTCAAATGGGCACGAAGATGGCTGAACAGGCTGCCGCGATGGGCGCAAAAACATTCGTTCATTACTCTTTCCCACGTCACATGAGCTATGCGACAATTGTTGCTCGCCATGAAATATTGAAAAAGAGATGCGAAGAATTGGGTATCACTTTTGTAGACGCTACCGCGCCGGATCCGACTGGTGATGCAGGTGTAACAGGTGCGCAACAATTCATTCTTGAAGACTTACCGCGCCAAGTTGAAAAATACGGAAAGGAAACTGCTTTCTTCAACACTAACTGTGGAATGCAACCAGCTATGATTCAAGCGGTTTTAGCTACCGGTGCTTATTATCCGCAGCAATGCTGCCCCTCTCCTTATCATGGTTATCCGGAAGCGCTCGGAATTTCTATTCCAGAAGATAAACAAGGGGATGTATCCTATATCATCGAACAGATTAAAGCAAAAGTGGCAGAAGCAGGATTAACCGGTCATTTCTCAACCTGGCCAGTCCCAGTCAATATGATGATGGTCGAAGCTGGTGTCGAATATGGATTCGATTATCTGAACGGTGAAATTGATAATCTTGCCGACATCGATCATTGGACCGAATTATTCGTTGGCATTGCGAACGGCGCAAAAGTTGAAGTATTCCCGCTTGAATTGAACGACGTAGTTTACGATAACTACCTGCAAATTCTTTCGGATTATATTACTTTCTAATCTGAAATTTTCTATTCCGAGAAAAAATCGAAGGATATGAATAAATAAGGAAGAGTCTATCCAACCGGTAATCCGGTTGGATAGACTCAAAATCGAATTAGGTTATTTCCGAAATATTTTTAAATGGGCATACGACACTTTGTTTTGTTCATAAATCAAATCCTTTTTTTATTCTCACAAATAAAGAAATGCTTTAATTTATGAATTTTTTCATGAGACAAATTGCCTCGGAGGTATAAATTGGATTCTGAATATGTCTTGAGAATGGAAAACATCACTAAGGAGTATTATGGCAATAAAGTGCTGAAGAATGTTTCTCTGAATGTGAAACGCGGCGAAATTCATGCTCTTGTCGGCGAAAACGGTGCGGGAAAATCTACCCTTATGAACATCTTGTTTGGGATGCCGGTAATTCATTCAACTGGCGGATTTGGGGGGAAAGTCTTGATTGACGAAAATCCTACCGTTATCAATTCCCCATTGGAAGCCATGCAAGCCGGAATTGGAATGGTACATCAGGAATTTATGCTGATTCCGAGTTTTACGATCGTGGAAAATATCAAAATCGGAAGAGAGATTTGTACGCCGAACTTTATTAGTAAAATACTCCGTGATAAAAATCTGGAAACATTGGACATGGAAAAAATGGCCGCGGACGCAAGAGCCGCGCTTAATCATGTCGGAATGAATATCGATGAGTATACTCGTGTGGCTGGACTCCCCATCGGCTACCAACAATTTATCGAAATTGCCAGAGAGATCGATAAAACCGGAATCAAATTATTGGTGTTTGATGAACCGACTGCCGTATTGGCTGAAGCAGAAGCCGATAGATTGTTGGAAGTGATGCGAAAAATTACATCCTTTGGAATTGCAATCATTTTTATTACTCATCGGTTGGAAGAAGTGATGGCGGTTGCTGATACTATCACGGTACTACGTGATGGTGAAGTAGTTGGTGTACGCAAAAACAATGAGACTTCCGTCATCGAATTAGCGAAAATGATGATCGGCCGACATATTGAAAGCATGGCTGGAAAAGAACAAACCGGACGGAATTTAAGCTTTGACCGGATAGCGCTGGAAACAAGAGATTTTTCTGTCGATATGCCCGGTGAGGAAGTGAAAGGTGTTGACTTAAAAATCCGCGACGGTGAAATTTTCGGAATCGGCGGATTAGCCGGACAAGGAAAAGTAGGTATTTCTAACGGCATTATGGGGTTGTTCCCCGCAACCGGTGAAGTGATCATCTTCGGAAAAAATGTGAGATATTCTGTAATCGGAGAAACCCTGAAGCATCATACCGCTTTTGTATCCGAAGATCGCCGGGGAGTTGGTTTGCTTTTAGATGATTCGATCGCATTAAATATCGTATTTTCTGCAATGCAAACCCAATATCGTTTCCTTAGAAAATTCGGACCGTTTTCTCAAATAAACAATTCCGAAATGCAGTCATTTACGAAGGAAATGATTAGCAAACTTGATATTCGCTGTACTGGTCCCAATCAGGCAGTGGGTTCGTTATCCGGCGGAAACCAACAGAAAGTTTGTTTGGCAAGAGCTTTGACTCTGAATCCTCAGATCCTTTTTGTATCCGAACCGACACGTGGGATTGATATTGGTGCAAAAAAATTGGTGCTGGACGAATTACTAAAACTAAACAGAGAGAAAGGCGTTACCATCGTTATGGTTTCCAGTGAATTGGTTGAGTTGCGTTCGATTTGTGATCGAATAGCAATCGTCTCGGACGGTAAGGTATTCAAGATTCTCGATCCGGATGCAAGTGATATTGAATTTGGATTGGCAATGTCCGGAACGCTGGCGGAGGAGGAATTGGCAAATGACTGATCGTCTCAAATCAATATATCAATCTTTTGGCTTACCTCGACTTATCATTATTCTGTTTTTCTTAGCTTTATTGATCGCTGGAGGTTTACTTGAAATTCCCGTTCCGTCATTAATTAGCGATGTTCTGGTACGGTTCGGGATGAATGGCATTTTGGTCCTCGCAATGGTCCCTGGGATTCAAGCTGGAATTGGATTAAACTTTGGTCTTTCGCTCGGCATCGTAGCGGGCCTTTTAGGCGGAGTTATCAGTATTGAGTCCGGTTTTTCGGGTTTTGCCGGTTTGGCGGTGGCGATTGGAATCGGTATCCTGCTTTCCATCGTCATTGGAATTGGATATGGGTTACTGCTTAATTCCATAAAAGGATCGGAAATGACCGTCTCAACATATGTTGGTTTTTCGGCGATTGCGTTGATGAACATTTTTTGGTTAATTCTTCCGTTCCACAACCCGGATATGGTCTGGGCGATTGGGAAAGGGCTTCGTGCCACAATCGATCTCAGTAGCCGATATAAACATATATTAAATAACTTTATGACTTTCAATATTCCAACTTCCGCGGGCGATATTGTGGTTCCGACCGGACTGATTTTATTCTTTTTTATCAGTTGCTTCATTGTATGGTTGTTTTTGCGATCCAAGTCCGGTATTGCCATGTCTGCAGCGGGCGGAAATCCGAAATTTGCATTGGCTGCGGGAATCGATGAGAATAAGACGCGTATTTTAGGAACGACTATCTCTACCGTATTATCAGCGGTCGGCATAATTGTCTATGCACAAAGTTACGGTTTTTATCAAATCTATAACGCACCGCTGATGATGAGTTTTGCGGCTGCAGCCGGTGTTCTGATCGGTGGAGCGAGCATCAGTCGTGCCAAGATTTCGCATGTCATTATTGGGACATTTCTTTTCCAAGGGCTGCTGGTACTCGGGTTACCGGTGGCGAATAAATTATTGCCGGAAGGGAACCTTTCCGAAGTAATGAGGATCATTGTGTCCAATGGCATTATTCTGTATGCTTTAACCAAATCTCAGGGAGATAAATAATGACAAATTCAACTGCGCGAAAAATCACTTCCTTCCTGTTTGCATATAAAGTGCCGGTATTATTTATTCTCCTGAGTATCGGAGGAATATTAGTCTCCGGGCAATCTTTGAATTTCATATTGATGGAATTAGCCTCACGTTTCGGACGTGACACCTTATTGGTATTGGCTTTAATTATTCCGGTTGTCAGCGGAATGGGGCTCAACTTTAGCATTGTTGTCGGCGCGATGGCAGCTCAAATCGCCATTTTTTTTGTGATGCATTTATTACAGACGGTTATTCCAACCTGTCCACCGGTGCTTGCATTTTTACTATGTGTGCTAATTAGCACGCCTATCGCTTCCCTGTTCGGATATCTTGCCGGGAAATTATTCAATATGATGAAAGGGGCTGAAATGATTGGCGGCCTGATTCTGGGATATTTTTCTGATGGCCTCTACCAACTTTTGTTTCTTTTTATTTTTGGCGGATTAATTCCCATTGTTAATAAGACACTGATGATTGCTACCGGAATCGGGGTAAAAAATACCATTGACTTATCCAGTACCAAAAAAGTGAATGGATTGAAATATGCGATCGATAATATTTGGAAAGTCCCTTTGACCGAATTCCTTCAGCTGGTATTTGCCGGAATCGTCCTCTACGCGATCGGCGCTTTCCTCTACGGAAAAATAAAAAATCGAAAAGTGCTTACCGCTCGTTTTTGGATCCTTTTCGTAATCAGTGGGATTTTATTTGGCATTTCTTTTATTCCCGCTTTTATCCAATTTTCGATGATTATCAGCATCCCAGTCGTTACTTATTTGATAATAGTGGTTATTTGCTTGTTTATTCGATGGTTTTTGAAAACTAGATTAGGCCAAAATATGCGAGCTGTCGGTCAGAACAAAGTTGTTGCCAATGCCGCTGGAATCAATGTAGATAAAGTTCGAATTATTTCAATCATAATCTCCACCGTTATGGCGGCTTTTGGCCAATTGATCTATTTACAGAATATCGGAGTTTTCACCACTTATGGAGCGCATAAAAATGTAGCCCTCTATTCCATTGCCGCGCTTTTAGTCGGCGGTGCTTCGGTTCACAAAGCAACTATCGGTCAGGCAATTCTCGGCATTGTCCTATTCCATATCCTGTTTATTGTATCTCCGTTAGCTGGACAGACATTAATGAATGATGCAATGATCGGCGAATATTTCCGTGTATTTATCTGCTATGGTGTCATAGCCATGTCCCTGGCAATGCATGCTTGGACGATGAAAAATACAAAAGAGAAAAAGGTGATCGAACCGATCGCAATAGAAAGCGAAGTTAAGGGTAACTGAAATACATACTGCTTTTGATATTCAAACGTGCTTGGAAAAGGCTTTGGTGATCTCAACGGATTGCCAAAGCCTTTTTGCAGGGAAAAAAGATCTTCTTATTCTATCTCCTATTCAAATCGAGCCCAATTGATCGAAATTTTTTCGCTTAGATACGGTTTATAATTAAGATACTCCCTGATGTTTGAATCGGAGAAAGTTTTCAAAATTCCGGAGGGAAAAATAAAATGGAAACGATCTTTGCTCCGTGGCGGGGCGAATATATCAACGGTATCGGAAATCATGCAAAGAATCCGGACAACCCGCAAGAATGCGTTTTTTGCTCAGCCATAAAAGCAACCGACGATTTTGAACGATATATCATTTACAGGGGAATCAATGCCTTTGTTATTTTGAATCTATATCCGTATAACAACGGACATATGTTGATTATTCCTTATAACCATGTCAGTGATTTATCACAACTCAATACCGAAACTCATCATGAAATGATGGATCTGATCGTTAAAGCGCAGAAAGTCCTTCAGGATGTATATCATCCGCATGGAATTAATATCGGGGCGAATATCGGAACGGCTGCCGGAGCCGGCATTGACCAACATCTTCATTTTCATATTTTACCTCGTTGGACTGCCGATGTGAATTTCATGACGACAATCGGCCAGACTCGAGTCATTCCGGAAAAATTGGATGAAACGTGGAAAAAAATTCGTGCATCTTGGCAAAAGATCGGTTGAAGAAATGGTAAATTTATGATTCTGTCACATTAAAACGCGATGAAAAACAATTGACGAAACTTCTTTAGGTCAGGTATAGTAAAGAATCAAAGCGTTTTTTTCAAAATACATTGCAATAGACTGGGGGAAGAATAAGAAATGGATTATTCGATGATCAGTAAACTGGAAAAAGCAAAAAGATATGCTAAAGAGCGTGATCGTTTCAAGATTCATTCTCTCGAAGCAACCGTTGAGGGATCAAACGGACCTCATGTCGTAAAATATAAGGATGGAAAATGGGAATGTGATTGTAGTTTTTTTCAGGGGAGGGGTCGTTGCAGCCATACGATGTCCCTTGAAATTATTCTCGAAGGCATGGTTGATATCGCTTACGAGGATCAGTAATAAAAATCAATGAATATAGGTAGGCATTACAAGCCTGGATCCATACGGGCTTTTTTGGCATGTAAACATTTTGAAATTGTTTTTTTACAATGATCTAAAACCGAAATGAGTTAAAGGAGGTAAGAAATTATGAAAGGTAACGAAAAAGTAATTCAAGCTTTGAATGCGAATTTAAAAGATGAAATGACTGCGATCGATCAATATATATTACATGCCGAAATGTGTGAAGATTGGGGATATTCAAAACTCCATGACAGTATTGAAAAACGTGCGATCACCGAAATGAAACACGCGGAAGCACTCATTGCAAGAATCCTTTTCTTGGAGGGAATTCCGATTATCAGCGAACTCGGCAAGCTGTCAATCGGGAAAGATGTTGAGGAAATGATGGCTTTCGACCATAAAGCCGAATACGATGCCATTCAATCTTACAATAATGCCATCAAAGTTTGTGTCGAAGAAAAAGATAACGGTACAAAAGAATTGTTTGAGGCCACATTAAAAGATGAAGAAGATCATATTGATTGGATTGAATCTCAGATAGATCAAATCAGTCAAATGGGAATTCAAAATTACTTGGCAAAGCAAGTGTAAAGTTCCAATCTGGAGGTTGCCTATTTCTCATCAGAAATTCAGCAATTCAGGGGAATTATGATAAAACAAGTCTTTGACTCAGCCAAAGACTTGTTTTACAATTTAAAAGTGTTTTGAAAATCGCAGTTTGTTTTCTGTCAGAAATTCTTATTAAATAACGACCAAATCTATTTGTTGTTATAAAACGATTTTAAATTGATTATCTTACCTAAAGGAGTTTTTTTGGATATCAAAGCCATTTTACTTGATTTCGACGGCACAGCATTGCAAAGGGATCAAGTATTTATATCTTGTCGAAACATGTATGCGATCAGACAAGCGATTGCAAAAGGGATTGAAATTATCCCCTGTACAGGCAGATGTGAAGATATGTTTCCCCCTCAGATCGAAGCCGAAAAAAGAATCAGGTATTGGATCACAGCCTCTGGCGCGCGTATCGTTGACAGAAACGAAAAGAAAGTATTGTATCAGTGCGTTTTTTCACCTGAAGAATCTGCCCAATTATGCGAGATATTTGAAAATCAAGATATTTATACCGAAATTTCAGCGGAAGGTCATATTTATCTTGAGAAAAAAATAAACGATCATTTGGAACGATTTCCCGTTCCTTCTCATCATGTATGGTTCGTCGAATCGGGAAGACAGATCCCCGTTGAGCAGCCCTCAAAATATTTTCTTGAGCATCAAATCGGCATAGAAAAATGCAATCTTTATGGCATACCGGATGAAAAGCAGCAGGAAATCAGCTCCGCGCTTAATTCCACAGGTTTGATTGCTCCTCCCGCAAATGCGGAAAAAGATATTCAATTTTTTCCACGAAGACTGGATAAAATCCAAGCGATCGAATTTCTTTTGAAAAAATTGGGGCTTGAATTTGAGAATGTTATGAGCTTTGGAGATAGTTCGATGGACGCGGACATCATTGAAAAAGCCGGCTTTGGAATTGCGATGGGAAATTCGCCGGATTGGATTAAAGCGAAAGCAAAATATATAACGAAACCATATTTTGAAGACGGAGTTGCTGAAGCTATCGAAAAATTTATTCTGTGTTAAGGTTGATCCCCTCAAGATAACTGAGGGATTGCAAGAGTATTATCAATAAGGAGGATTTTATGAAAAAGATATTTATTGTTCTAATTTCAGTTGTCATGATGTTTGTTTTTGTTGTGTTTCCGTTGAACGTATCTGCCGTATCAACAGATCTTCAACCGACTCAATCATTGGTTTTATATACGTCTGCGTCGACGACAGAATATGAATTGATCGTTGGGTTGTTCAAAGAAAAATATCCCGATGTCGAAGTTGAAATTGTCAGCGCGGGCACAGGTGAGCTTGCAAGCAAAATTGTTGCCGAGGCGGCGAATCCGCAGGGCGATGTCTTGATGGGAGGCGGCACATCGAGCTACTCGGCGATCGCCGATTACCTCGATGAATATGTCAGTCCCAATCTCGATTCGATTTTCGAAGAATTTAAACCGCCCGTATCAAAATGGACTCCGGTTTATATCAATGTAAACAGCATCATTGTCAATAACAAATTAATTAATGAGCTGGGTGTAACCGTAGACGGTTGGGAATCGCTTATTAATGAAAAACTCAAGGGAAATATCGCATTTGCCGATCCTTCCGCATCCGCATCCGCTTTGGAACAATTGGTAAACATGCTGACTGCGATGAGCACTACCGATTCGCCTGACGGAGGTTGGGATTTTGTAAAAAAGTTCTTAATAAATCTTGACGGCAAGATTTCATCCAGTTCCTCCGCATGTTATAAAAGCGTTGTCGAAGGGGAATATGCGGTCGGTTTGACAAATGAGGATAAAGCGATTTCTTACATAGCCGCCGGAGCTGATGTCAGTGTGGTTTATCCGAAAGAAGGGATTACCCTGAGAACCAGTAATATCGGAGTGATTAAAAACGGTCCAAATACCTATAATGCACAGCTCTTCATTGATTTCGTGACTTCGCAAGAATGCCAGAAGGAAATGGAGTCAAAACTGTTTGTTCGCCCGGCAAGAAAAGATGTTCCTATGACCACAAAAGGGCGAATCACAACCGATCAAATTAAATCTCTACCCTATCCGACAGAATGGGTTGAAGCAAACTCGGAAAATGTCAAAGTTAAATTCCAAGATCTTTTGACATCCATTCAATAATCATTATGTATAGAAGATGCCCGTTTGCAAATATTTGCAGCGGGCATCTTTCAAGAGGAAGAATCAGATGGCAGTATCAATCCATATCAAAAATGTAATGAAAAAATATGATGACAATGTTGTGATCCCCAACTTATCTTTAGATATCGCCAAGGGTGAATTGTTTACGCTCTTGGGACCTTCAGGCTGCGGGAAAACAACTCTTTTGCGAATGATTGCGGGATTTAATACCATCGAAAAGGGGACCATCGCTTTTGATGAAAAAATCATTAATGATATTCCTGTTCATCAACGAAATTTTGGTATGGTATTTCAGAGTTATGCAATATTTCCGAATATGACGGTTTATGGAAATATCGAATATGGATTGAAAAATAAACATCTTTCCAAGGAAGAAATAAAAAAGAGAGTATTTGAGATCATGGACACCGTCCAGATTACGCCCTACAAAGATCGCTATCCCGATAAACTTTCCGGCGGGCAGCAGCAAAGAGTGGCGCTTGCGCGGGCTATTGCAGTCCGGCCTCAGGTTCTTTTGATGGATGAACCGCTTTCAAATCTTGATGCCAAACTGCGGCTTGAAATGCGAAATGTGATTCGCGATATTCAAAAAAGAGTGGGAATTACTACCGTATATGTGACTCATGATCAGGAAGAAGCTCTTGCAATTTCAGACCGAATCGCCATTATGAATAATGGAGAAATTTATCAGGTTGAAGTTCCCGAGAAAATTTATCTACGTCCCTATAATACCTTTGTTGCCAATTTTATCGGTCACTCTCATTGTTTCCAAGCGACCGTAACAGAATCGGGTGAAATGACTGCAATCAAATTCGAGACGGGGCTTACCGTTAATTTAAAGAATGTAAAACCTCTTACCGTCGGCCAGGTTGTTTTGGTATATGTTCGACCCGAAGAATTTGTATTATGTGATGAATCGCAAGGGATGCCGGGGATCATTAAAAGCAGACAATTCCTCGGGAAGTTTATTAATTATTTTGTCGATTTCGGAACGAAAAATTTAACCGAAGTCTCCGTAAACACAAATAGTGCAAACAGCTTGTTTTCTCCCGGAGAAAAGATTTGGATGCGAGTGGATACAGAGCGGGTCAACCTATTTGCAAAGGATTCCGAAACAACATTACTGGAAGGGGTGCAAAGCAATGTTTAAACGGAAGCAAATCCGATTTGATTTTTGGGACTTTGTAACCCTTTTCTCACTTGTTTTTTTTGGGATGTTCCTTGTTCTTCCGGTAGGGAAAATGATCCTCTATGCATTTCAAGGAAAAGGCGTAGAGGGATTCACACTCGCAAATTTTATAAAATTTTTTTCGCGTCGTTATTATGTAAGCGCTTTAACAAACAGTATAAAAGTTGTTTTAAGCGCAACATTTTTAATTATTCTCTTTGGTGTACCGCTTGCTTATATTACAACCACTTATAAAATCAAGTGGAAAAAATTTATTGATGTCTTGATCATCATCTCGATGTTGTCACCCCCATTCATCGGTGCTTATTCTTGGATATTAATGTTGGGTCGTAACGGGACGATTACGGTTTTCTTTAAAAACGTATTAGGAATCTCATTACCGGATATCTATGGGTTTCGAGGGATTCTACTGGTGTTTATTTTAAAGTTATTCCCCTACATTTATATGTACACAAAAGGTGCATTAAAAAAGGTTGATGCATCTTTGGGAGAAGCTGCGGAAAGTCTCGGGTATCATGGAATAAAGAAGATATTAACGGTCGATTTGAAATTGATCACTCCGACAATCCTTGCAGGTGCAACCGTTGTCTTTTTGAGAGCTTTTTCCGATTATGGGACACCACGATTAATCGGTGAAGGATATATAACACTTCCGGTCATTATCTATCAGGAATGGGTCAGTGAAACTGGCAGTAATGCATATTTTGCATCGTCTGTCGCGATGATTATGATGACTGTGGCTGCTGTTGTTTTCTTAATCCAGCAGCAAATCTCGAACAAAAAGAACTACACTATGAGTTCTTTAAACCCTCCTCAACCGAAACAACTCCATGGGGTTAAAAACTTCTTTGCTCATTTCTTTGTATATTTCATCGTTTTTTTGGCTACTTTGCCTCAAATTTATATCATCGCTATTTCTTTCCGAAATAACAATGGGATGATGTGGACGGAAGGTTACGGATTCGGCAATTATCAAGCGGTATTTCAAAAAGCGACGAACTCAATCTTGAATACTTTTAAATTCGGGATCATCGCGATTTTTATTGTTATCATCTTCGGAACCCTCTTTGCTTATCTGACGGTTCGAAGAAAAAATATTTTCTCAAAAATTTTAGACGTCTTTGTGATGTTTCCGTACGTTATTCCCGGGACAATTTTCGGCCTTATTTTATTAATGACGTATAATTCCGGACCGATTATTCTGAGCGGAACTGCTGCCATTATCATTATTGCGTATGTTATTCGTAGAATGGCGTATACCGTACGGTCAAGTTCGGCTATTCTAAGACAAATTAACCCGAATATTGAAGAGGCATCAATTAGTTTGGGGTATTCACAACTTCCCACTTTTTTCAATGTTACTATGCCTGCAATGATTCCGGGCATTATTTCAGGTGCGATTTTAAGCTGGATAACGATTATAAATGAGCTTTCATCGACTCTAATGTTATATACCAGCAAAACCGCTACCATGTCGGTGGCTATTTTTCAGGAAATTAATCGGGGAGGCTATGGAACGGCAGCGGCTTTATCAACGATATTAACATTTACGATGGTGGTTTCTTTACTTCTATTCTTTCGATTTACGAAATCAGAGGAAATTGATTTGTAATCCACGTTAATGAATGGGAAAGTTGTGTTTGTAAGCGTTTGCCGAATCCAATCATTAATCCTTAGAGAAACTCACGAAGAGCCGCTGCAATCATCTCCAAACCGGCCTGATCGTCTTCCGAAAAGCGATCAGGCTTTTTACTATCCAAATCTATGACACCGATCAACTTGCCTGACCGATTTGATAATGGAATGACAATTTCCGATGCCGACTCCGAATCACAGGCAATATGCCCCGGAAAAGCATGCACATCCGGTACCCGAACTGTTTCCTGAGTGGCAAAAGCCGTTCCGCAAACTCCTTTGCCTAAAGGAATGTGGATACAAGCCGGTTTTCCCTGAAAGGGTCCCAAGATCAATTCCCCTTCTTTTTCCAAATAAAAACCAGCCCAACTGACATCCTCCAATTCCGTCATCAATAAAGCCGCAGTATTTGCTAAAATCGCGACCTGATCTGTCTCTCCCTGTAATAGAAAAACAAGTTGCCGAACCAACTGTTTATAATCCATAAAATCCTCCGGACCGACTGATTGATATAAAAAAGCGGATGGAGAGAATGACTCCGTCCGCTTTTTTGATAATGAAACGATTATCTGGATGATTTGTTCTTAGAGAGGATATCAAAGGCAACCGCAAAAATAACTACCAAGCCTTTAACAATCTGTTGAACATCACTGGATATGCCCATTAATGACATTCCGTTATTCAGGATTCCCATAATCAAACCGCCGACCAGTGCGCCTGTAATAGTGCCGATACCACCGGAAGCGGATGCACCGCCCAGATAACAGGCAGCGATGGCATCCATTTCAAATCCCTGACCGGCTAAAGGGCTGGCTGAATTCAACCGCGCCGAAAAAACTATACCGGCGACAGCACTCATAAATGCCATGTTGACATAAATAATATATTTAACCCTTCGGATGTCGATACCGGACAATTCAGCCGCTTTGGCATTCCCGCCTACTGCATAAATATGACGTCCGAGTGTCGTTTTGGTCAAAATAAAATTATAAAAAAGAGCCAAAACACCGACAATCAGCAGAACATAAGGGATCCCTTTATACAGAGCCAGGCGCCAGAACACCAACAAAATCGCAGCCGAAATGACGGCGGTTTTCAGAAAAACGCTGCCGACACTTGAAACTTCAAACCCGTATTTCAATTTCTGCTTTCTTGAATTTAATTGACCGATCAAAATAAGAATACAAAAAATGACGGCTACAACCATTGTTGTGATATTTAAACTGGATTCGATCCCGAATAAGATTCCGATATAATCCTTGACATATCCGGAAGAAATTTGGACATAAGAAGATGGCAACGGAGCCAGCGTTTTCCCTTGTAAAATCACCAAAGTTAATCCGCGGAAGATAAGCATATCGCCAAGTGTCGCAATAAACGGAGGCATATTGATCATTGCGATCCAAAAGCCTTGCCATAAACCGATGATTAGCCCGGCTATGATACAGATGATAATCGTAATCCAGACTGGCATTCCCCAGTTGTACATCATAACACCAGCAAAAGCACTGACAACAGCGACGACTGAACCGACGGACAAATCGATGCTTCCTGTTAAGATTGGCAATAACATTCCGATTGCAAGAACGAGGACATATCCGTTCTGCATAATAATGTTATACACATTCATTGGTTTTCCGAACCGCCCATTGGTTGTCACAAAAAAGAAAAGTGCCAGGATGACCAGGGCGATGATCATCCCATACTGGCGAAAATTAATTTTCGTTTTCTTTGCTCTTGCTGTTTGCTCCATTTTTCGCTCTCTTTCTGGTATCAGTTAAAATATCATCCATGATTCTTTCCTGAGTTATTTCGCTGCCTTTTAGTTCGCTGATAATTCTTCCGTCATTTAATACGTATACGCGATCGCACATTCCTAAAAGTTCAGGCATTTCAGAGGAAATAAAAATCAAGCATTTTCCTTCATCAACTAACTGGTTCATAAATGTGTAAATTTCATATTTTGATCCGACATCAATACCGCGAGTTGGCTCATCAAGAATGAGAACATCGGGATCGGAAAATAGCCCACGACTAAGCATCACTTTTTGCTGGTTACCGCCTGAAAGTGTACCGGTAGGTTGCAAAATCCCGGTAGAACGAATATTCAATCTTTTCCGATATTCGTTTGCGACTTTGATTTCCTCATTTTCATTAACCACGGAACGATCGCTGATAGCCTGCAAATTCGCAATTGTGATATTATGACGAATATCATCAATCAGATTCAGCCCCGCCCCTTTTCGATCTTCCGTCAAATACATCACACCTTGATTGATCGCATCGGCAATATTTTTAAATTCAACTTCTTTTCCGTCTTTAATTATTTTTCCGGAAATATCTTTGCCATATGCTTTTCCAAAAACACTCATGGCTAGTTCCGTACGACCTGAGCCCATCAACCCTGCGAAACCGACGATTTCACCTTTCCGAACATTAAAGGAGACATTGTCGATCACTTTTCTGCCTTCATAAAGAGGATGGAAAACATTCCAATCTTTCACCTCGAATCCGATTTGGTCGATTTTCGGAACGCGCTTTGGATATTGATCGGTCATTTCACGGCCAACCATGTCTTTAATGATTCTGCTTTGGGTGATCTCATCAATTCCTTTATAGAGTGTCTCAATTGTGGCGCCGTCCCGAATCACTGTAATTGCATCTGCAATCTCTTCCACTTCATTCAACTTATGCGAAATAATGATACAGGTGATTCCTTGTTCTTTCATTCCTTGAACCATCTTTAACAATCTTTGACTGTCCGCATCATTCAAGGAGGCGGTGGGCTCATCCATAATCAATAAACGGACATTTTTCGCAAGTGCTCGCGCAATTTCAACCATCTGCTGTTTCCCAACGCCGATATCTTTTACCAATGTTTCGGGATTTTCATCCAGCCCAACCCGATTAAGCATCATAATTGCCTTGTTATGACATTCGTTCCAATCTATAACCTCGAGCGGACCGACTTTATGTGCGGTTTCATTCCCCAAAAACATATTTTCTGCTATGGATAGATAAGGAATCAACCCCAGTTCCTGATGGATAATTACGATACCGACTTTTTCACTGTCTTTTAGATTGAAAAATTTACATTCATTCCCATCATAAATAATTTTGCCTTCATAGCTTCCGTGAGGGTACCAACCGGATAAAACATTCATCAGGGTTGATTTGCCTGCCCCGTTCTCTCCTACCAGAGCATGGATTTCTCCCTCACGCACCTGAAAAGTGACATTATCCAATGCACGGACACCCGGAAATTCCTTGGTGATAGATTGCATTTCGAGAAGAATTTTCTCCATTTGTTCCGCTCCTTGAATATTAGGTTCCTGATTCACAGGGCTTGTTGGATATTGAAATAAAAATTGTCGTTCTGGTGGGTAAAATATCGGTCGATAGAATCAAGGAATTTTCAATTTTTATTTTAATATAAGACTGCGTTTTTTTACAAGTATATTTTTGAATGAGGGCAGTGTAAGAATCACACTGCCCTCGAAAAACCTATAAACGCTTACCGATTATTTAACCGTTATTTGATCTTCGGTATAGTAGCCGCTGTCGATCAGCATTTCTTTGTAGTTTGATTTATCAACGACTACCGGATCGCAAAGATATGAAGGCACAATCTTTACACCATTGTCATAATCGGTCGTATTGTTGACTTCGACTTCTTCCCCGTTCAGAATCTGGGAAGCCATCTTTACTGTCCGTTCGGCTAATGTGCGAGTGTCCTTGAAAACGGACATCGCCTGATATCCCTGGATAAGGTTAATGGTATTGGGGATATCGCAATCCTGACCGGTGATAATCGGCCAATTGTCCAGTGTGAAGCCGGCTGCTTTCAATGAGTTGGCAATTCCCAGCGCCAGTGAGTCATTCGGAGAAAGCACTACATCCAGTTTGGTTTTGCCGTCGGCATAATAACTGTTGATCAGGTTATCCATACGAGCCTGTGCATCATCAGTGCCCCAGCCAAGGATCGCGACGGTATTGAAATCGATCTGTTCAGATGGGCAAACCAGTTTCCCTGAATCAAGATAGGGTTGCAAAACGTCAATCGCACCCTGATAGAACAGGTGAGCATTGTTATCATCCGGTGAACCGCCGAAGAATTCAATATTAAACGGGCCGGCTGCATTCTCCAGATCGAGTGCTTTTACGATGTAATCGCCTTGGAATTTACCGACACGATAATTATCAAATGAAGTGTAATAATCAACGTATTCGGTTCCGGTGATCAAGCGATCATAAGCGATAACAGGAATTCCGTTATCTTTCGCTGTCTTTAGAACATCACCCAAAGCACCGCCGTCAATGGAAGCGACGACCAACAATTTTACATCATTTAAAATCATATTTTCAAGCTGGGAAATCTGAAGCGCAACATCGTTATTCGCAAATTCCAGAATAACTTTGTACCCGGCTTTTTCAAGCTGAGTCTTCATGTTATTCCCATCCTGATTCCATCGCTGCAGGCTGTTGGTGGGCATAGCCACACCGATCAATTCACCTTCAGCAAAAACCGGTACTGAAACAGCTAAAACTACCAAAGCTAACAAAACAAATATAAACTTTTTCATAGATCTCTCCTTCTTAATTTGCTGGATTTACCAGTTTGATATAAAAAACGATTTTCGAAAAAATCCAAAGTATAAACGATATTAATTCTATCATTATTCTCGAAATACTTTAGATTTATTTCCCTTCCTATAAAGTCGCCAATTCGCTGAATGACTCTTTCAAATCCGTATAAAGTTTCCGATACAACGGATAATACTTATCATAAACATCCGAATTGGCTTGAATCGGTTCCTGCATGGATCTATCATGAATTAAATGATCACAGGCTTCCGGAACCGAGCTGAACAATCCTACACCGACTCCGGCGAGGATCGCCACACCTAAAGCCGGACCTTCCTTGTTATCGATTGTTTTCACCGGGCAATGGTAATTATCGGCAAGCATCTGTCGCCAGAGAAAGCTCCTGCCGCCTCCGCCGGTCGCGGTCATTTCGCTGGTCTCGATATTCATTTCGCGCAGGATACTGACACTATCGCGCAAAGAATAGCTGACCCCTTCCATTACTGCACGGATTAAGTGAGCCCTTTTGTGAACACCGGACAATCCGAAAAATACGCCCCGGCAATTAGGATCCAAATGAGGGGTCCGTTCCCCGTTCAAATAGGGCAGATAAATCAATCGGTCTGATCCGGCAGCGATTTTATCTGCTTTTTCACTCATCACATCATATGGATCGATTCCCCGTTTTTCGGCTTCTGCGACTTCCTCGGCACAAACGTTATCGCGTAACCATCTTAATGATAGTCCTGCCGCTTGATGAACCCCCATCACATGCCATGCTCCGGGGACCGCGCAGCAAAAAGTATGAACTCGTCCCTGGGGGTCGATCTTGATTCCTGAACTGTGGGCAAAAACGACACCAGAAGAACCGATCGTCGTAAATGCTAACCCGTCTCGCACGACACCGGTTCCGACCGCTGCGGCTGCATTATCTCCCGCTCCGCCGACAACGGGTGTTCCGGCTTTCAACCCTGTTTCGGTTGCGGCTCGGGCATTGACAACACCGGTGATCTCCTGCGATTCATAGACTGTTCCCAGTAAATTTTTATCAATATCCAATTTTTCCAAAACTTCATCGGACCATTTTCGTTGAGGAACATCCAATAACTGCATTCCGGAGGCATCCGAAACTTCGGTGGCAAATTCGCCGGTTAGTTTGTAACGGACATAATCTTTCGGAAGAAGGATATGGGCACATTTTTCATAAATTTCCGGCTGATGATTCCGAACCCATAATATCTTTGAGGCAGTAAACCCTGTCAGTGCCGGGTTAGCGGTTATCTCGATGAGACGTCTCGCCCCCACTTTTGCAGTGATTTCTTCACATTCCTTTGCTGTCCGTTGATCGAGCCAAATAATGGAGCGACGCAGTACTTTGCCGTCTTTATCCAACATGACCAATCCATGCATTTGACCTGAAATGCCCAAGCCTTTAATATCGGAAGGATTTATTTTGCTTTGCGCTATAACAGATCGAATGCTGTCACATGCAGCGTGCCACCAATCATCTGGTTCCTGTTCTCCCCAACCGTTATGCTCCTGATAAAGTGGGTATTCGATGGTTTCGGAACCATGAACCAGACCGTTCTCATCAAATAGAACAGTCTTCGTTCCACTGGTTCCAAGATCAATGCCGATCAGATAACTCATATGGCTTTATCCAAACAGAATTTGATTAACAATGCCTTCCAAATATTCCTGGCGGCCGCTCTTGTTTGTTTTTACATCGCCCATTTCTAAGGCATACTTTTCCAATTCCTGAATTGTGACCGTTCCGTCGACAATTTTCTTACCGATGCCACTCTTGTAACTGGCGTAACGATCTTCCACGAATTGATCGATTCTGCCGTCCTGAATTAACTTATCAGCCATTCGCAACCCTAGCGCCATCGTATCCATGCCCATAATATGGGACATAAAAATATCATCCGGCTGGAATGAAGCGCGGCGGGCTTTGGCATCGAAGTTCAGACCGCCAGTCGTAAATCCGCCTGCTTTCAAAATTTCGTACATGGCAAAAGTTGAATCATAGACATCATTCGGGAATTGGTCGGTATCCCATCCAAGCAGCAAATCGCCGATATTGGCATCGACCGAGCCGAAATATCCTTCGGTCCGCGCTACCCGTAATTCATGCTGGAAGGTATGTCCGGCAAGCGTCCCATGATTCGCTTCCAAATTCAACTTCATATTCAGACCATATTTCCGCAAAAAACCAATTACGGTTGAGGCATCAAAATCATATTGGTGTTTCGTCGGTTCTTTTGGTTTTGGTTCGATGTAAAATGCTCCTTTAAAACCGATGCTTCGACCGTAATCCGTCGCCAAATGCAGTAAGCGTGCCATATTATCTAATTCGAGACCCATATTGGTATTCAAAAGTGTTTCGTACCCTTCGCGGCCTCCCCAAAATGTGTAACCGGAACCGTTTAACCGGACGGTCACTTCAATGGCTTTCTTCGCCTGAGCAGCTGCATAAGCAAAAGCATCGGCATTGCAGGAGGTACCGGCGCCATGCATATAGCGCGGATTATTGAACATATTGGCAGTTCCCCAAAGCAGATTCTTTTTATGCTCTTTCATCAGCTTCTCAAATAAATCGACGATTTTATCCAGATTTTTATTAGTTTCAGTCAGGTTTGAACCTTCCGGAGCGATATCACGATCATGAAACGCAAAATAATCTATTCCCAGCTTATCTATAATTTCAAAAAAAGCATACGCTTTTGCTTCGGCAATCTCCATCGGATCGGTTTTGCCGAAAGTCTTATCTGCAGTGGCGACACCGAACATATCTGCTCCGGCCGCACAAATGGTGTGCCAGTAAGCTGCTGAAAAGCGTAATTGGTCTTTCATTTTTTTACCGGCTACAACTTCATCCGGATTGTAAAATTTGAATGCAAAAGGGTTGTCGCTTTGCGGCCCTTCATATTTAACCTTGGGGATTCCTGGATAATATTCTTTCATAGATTACACTCCTGCCTCAGAACAATATATATCGTGCTCGCACACGATTAACAATTGAATTATACTATGATTTACTCAGGTAATTGCTACTTACTAATGTTACTATTTTTTTGTGATGAATGACTATTATTTCAAAACTAAAGGTTGTATTTTATCTTGACACTTAAATCGGTATAGAGGTGATCATTTTCCGGGATAACGCCGTTCAATACGGCATCAAAAAGAATTTTGATACTTTGATATCCTTGGGTAAACGGTTGTTGACAAACGGTTGATTTAACAATCCCATTTTGGATACCTTCAATCACTGCGGGGGTCAGGTCAAAGGTAAAAATATCCAATTTCTTCTCCATCCCTAAATCTCGGACAGCCTGAAGCCCACCTTTTGTACCGCCGGCATTAAAACAAAGCGCATTGATTTCTTTTCTTTCTTCCAACATTCTAAGGGTTTTTTGATAAGCAATTTCATCGTTATCTTCCGCCTCAATTACTTCAACGATTTCGCTTTGCGGGAATTCTTTCTCTAAAACCCTTTGACATCCTTCCACTCGCATGCGATGACCTTCCAAGTTATTGGTACAGGCGATTACTCCCAATCGAGCCTTGCCGCCCGTAATATAACCGATCATCCCTCCTAATGTCTCGCCGCTTTTATAATAATCGCATCCGACATAAGCGAGATAATTCACCCCGGCTAAATCCAGGTTGAAGCAGACAATATGAATTCCGTCTGCGATCATTTCATTTAAGGCATCGCGGACCATGGGATCACTTACCGGGGTAATGGCAAATGCATCAATTCCTTCATTGACGAAGGTTTTGATTAATGCAAGCTGTTCCTTCGCGTTATAGCCTCTCATTTTTCTCATTTTCAGTTGAAAGCCGAAATCTTCGATTTCTTGTCCGGCGGCTTCGATTCCCAAAATGACATCATCAAAAAAAGGGTTCCCGATACTGTTGATCAAAACACCGATTACGAACTGACGATTACGCGTGGCAAGTGCTTTTGCAACCGAATTCGGCTTATAGTCCATAGCTCGGGCAATCTCTTTAATTCGCTGCGCTACTTCTTTATTGACCCCGGGGCGATCGTTCAGAGCCCGATCCACTGTCCCGCGGGAAACGTTGGCAATTCTCGCAATTTCCTTTATTGTTCCGGCCATCTTGGTTTCCTTAATGGTATTGATTCAGCGTTAAACTGTGTTCTGTTTAATATTTTACATTCGAAACATTAAAATTTTAATAAGGATTCTTAAGCTTCTAAAGCAATTTTTATATCTATGATAGGGAAGCGATAAAACATTCCGCGATAAGTTAAATAATTTATGGGCTTACGGAAAACAGAACTTCTGAAGGTAAAATAATTAATTTAGGGAATCTTATTTAATAATGGAGAAAATATTATGAAACGCTCTGAAATTAATCAAATAATTCGTAATGCGGATGCCTATTTAAAGAAAATGAACTTTTATCTTCCCGAATGGGCTTATTGGGATTGGGAAACATGGAAAGAGAAAGATCGCTCATCGTTGCATGAAATACTCACAAAAGAGATGGGTTGGGATATTACGGATTTCGCTTTGGATGACTTTTATCATCGGGGAATGTTGCTTTTCACCATTCGCAACGGCAGTACCCCGGAAACAGGCTACGATAAACCGTATTGTGAGAAAATCATGATTCTCGAAGACGGGCAAAGATGTCTTCTTCATTTCCATTGGGATAAAGTGGAGGATATTATTAACCGCGGCGGCGGAACATTGAAACTCCAGTTTTATAACGCAACCGTGGATGAACAGTTGGATCAGAAAAATCCAGTAATTTTATATGTTGACGGCATCCGTACAGAAATCGAACCAGGAGGAATCCTTTCGCTTGTCCCAGGCCAAAGCGTCACGTTACCGCAGCGTAATTATCACAGTTTCTGGGGCGACGGGAAGGTTTTGGTCGGAGAAGTCTCCAAAGTGAATGATGATCATACCGATAATCGCTTCTTTGATCCAATTCCCCGTTTCCCGAAGGTAATCGAAGATGAACCTATTTTCCGCCCGATGATTGGGGATTATAAAAATCTGTAATGAACCGAACCGCAAAACCACGCTTTCCCGCTATTTCGGCGGGGTTTGTCAGTTTGGACATCTTTCCCGGGCTGGCTTATATTAATGGAATCGAATTTGACCGGATTTTTATTCCTGGACGTGCGGTTGAAATCGACGCTACCACATTTGCGACCGGGGGCTCCGTTTCCAACACCGGTATGGCTCTGGTTAAATTAGGAATCGAAACTCGGTTAATTGGAAGAATCGGTCAGGATCCGTATGGGGATATATTGCAACAAATTTATCGTCGACGCGGGAAAAACTTGGCTGACGGATTGCGCATCATCCCGGATGAAACGACCGGACACACGTATGTGATCGACCCGAAGGGACAGGAACGGCGTTTTCTTTTCCATCCGGGATCCAACGATCATTTTGGGTTGGAAGATATTCCCGAGGAAAGCTTGGATCAAGCCGGTCTTTTACATTTCGGCTATCCGTCATCCATCAAGAGATTATCCGCCGGTGACGGAAATGATCTTATGGCAATTTATCTGCATGCGAAACAGAAGGGACTTACAACTTCGATGGATACGTCCATGCCTGATCCGACGCGGTTCTCCGGTCAAGCGGATTGGAAAAATATTTTTCGAAAGGTCCTCCCTTATACAGACTTATTCTTACCGAGTTTTGAGGAGATTTTGTTCATGCTTGACCGCGAAAGGTTCGAACGATTGAACCGCAGCGGAGATGTAATCGCGAAAGCGGAAAAAACGCTGATTTGGGATTTGGCCGATCAATTGTTGGAGATGGGGGCTGGAATTGTCATGATTAAATTAGGCTATCGTGGATTATACTTACGGACAGCCAAGATAGACCGATTACACCAATTAGGGCGGGCAGCTCCCTCTGATTTGGCCGCGTGGGAAGATCTGATGATTTATCAACCATCTTATAAAGTGTCCGTTGCTGGAACAACTGGTGCCGGAGATGCCTGTATTGCGGGGCTTTTGGCCGCTTTTCTGCGGGATATATCTCCCGATGATGCGGTAAAAGCTGCAAATGGCGCAGGTGCATGCTGTTGTGAAAAGCCGGATGCTTTCAGCGGAATACAAAGTTGGGAACAGATGTGCGATCGGATCGATAACGGCTGGGAAATTGTTAAGGAGATATAACTAATGCAAGAAGAAAGACAAATAATTCGCGATAATCTTGAGATCTGCCCGAATTGTCTGGAGCCGAATGAAAAGGATCTGGCAAACTGCGCTTATTGTGGTATGCCATTAAGAAAACAGGCGGAAACCGCTGGTGAAATCATTTCATCTGAATCGACTGAAAAACCGGATTCGGATGAATCGGCAAAACCCAATTCACCCAAGGCTCCGGCGGAAGAGAAAAAACCCAAGCGGGGGATGGCTAATGTCATGCGGGGGATGGGTATTTATTTGATTTTTTATGCTGTTACCGAAATTCCCCGATCTTTACAAAAGGGAGATCCGCAGGAAAGAATGCTTGCGATTGTCAGCGATATTATTTATATGGTTGCAGGTGGAATGATGGCATGGCCATTGTTCAAAGATTATCTGAAGAAAAGACAAGAGAAGAAAGAGAAAGAATCGGCAGAACTCGTCGATTCGCAAATGCCGGATAACAAAGGCGAAGAAACGGTTCATTCTTCCAACATCATTGAAGGAACGTTCACGGATAATTCAAACATCCCGGATGAACAAGCGGAAAATCCAGAAGCCTATCAGGACGAAAAGGAACCCGTTTCTCAGGGAGATGATCATCCGTCGGATTAGAATTTTATAAAATGGCTGAACACAACTCAAAAAAGACAAGTACAAAGACCGAAAAGGGAGTTCCCGAAAAGCCAGAGGAGCCCTCTCAGTCGACTACCGGACTTTCTGATTTTATCGGAATTGTTTTGATCGCAGCCAGTTTTTTCAATATTCCCTCATTGATAAAAAAGCCTGAGACACAAAGCGATTGGATGATGCTTGTTATTGTGCTGGTATTCTTATTATCCGGTTTTATCCTGCTGCTTTTGCCTCGTTTTTTGCAAAAGATGAGGAATAAAAAATAAGACACGGTAATTATTGTTTGAAAAGTAATTCTAAGAAGAGGTTATAAAAGTCGCATGTTGTATTTAAAGGAAAATCATCAGGAACTGGATGCCGTCGTATTTGATCTCGGGAATGTTCTATTGGACTATGATCCTCCCAGATTTATGAAAGATATCGGTGTTCCCGATCAATATCATGAACTAATGGGAAATATCCTTTTTAATAATAAAAATATATGGCCGAAGTGGGATTTGGGCGTCCTGGATAGAGAGGGAATTATTCAACAGGCCATTCTGGTTGAACCTTCTCTCAAAGATGAGATCATAAAATATATGGAAAACTGGGACAATTATTTTTATGCCGTTCCCCATAATGTGGCAGCGATGTATCGGATTAAAGAGACCGGCACCAAAGTCTATGTTCTTTCCAATTTTTCTCAGGAAACTTTTGAAAAAATCAAAGAACGTAATGCATTTTTATCCGACTTTGATGGCATGGTTATCTCTTATCAGCACCATCTGATCAAACCGGACCCGAGGATTTATCGTTTATTAATTGAAACGTACAATATTAATCCGGCACGGGCGGTCTTTATCGATGATCTGGAAGAAAATGTAAAAGCCGGAAGAGAAGCGGGATTTTTCGGCATTCATCTGCCGCCATGCGCCGATGTCACACCCTACTTTCTGTTTCCAGAAGGACAAGAAACGGTGGAAAATTCGGAGTTCAGACAGGAAACAAAATGAATTCGGATGACGAATCAAATTCCTTTCACACAATCACGATCGGAATCGCCGGTGGGACCGGTTCGGGGAAAACCACATTTTCACAGGAACTGGTCTCCAGGTTGAATACCAATAAAATCGTTTATATTTCCCACGATTCCTACTATAAAGATCTTTCTTACCTGCCATTGGAAGAGCGGAAGAAAATGAATTTTGATCATCCTGATTCGTTGGATACAGACCTGATGATTCAGCATTTAATTTTGCTGAAAGAAGGGAAAAGTGTGGATATTCCGGTTTATGACTTTAAAACCTTCACTCGTACCGAACAAGTGGAACACATTACTCCCCAACCGGTTATTTTGGTAGAAGGAATCCTGATCTTTGCGATTAAAGAACTTCGTGATCTATTGGATATTAAGATTTTTGTTGATACGGATGCGGATATCCGTTTTATGCGGAGGTTGAAACGGGATATCGAAGAACGCGGAAGAACGATGGAATCGGTTTATGACCAATATCTCAATGAAGTACGTCCAATGCATGATGCATTTGTAGAACCTTCGAAACGATATGCTGATATTATCGTCCCTCGTGGTGGCAGAAATGATGCAGCATTGGATATGCTGGCAGCAAAAATCAGAGATTATCTTTCCTGAACCTTTTATTAATATAGAAGAAATCCAGGCTGGTATTTCGCTTTTTCCGATTCATTCGGGTTGTTTTTTAACGATCACGCCTCCGATCAACTCTGATTTTTACACATTTTTATTACCTTTGTCAGACAAATACATGTAAAATACCATATGACAAATTGTTTGCTATGTAGAATAATTCTAGTAGCTAAAATAATTATGCAAGGAATGGCTTTAGCCGATTTTGGTCAATTGGATGGGTAGATGCAAAATTGATTGAAAAGGCACTTGGACAATAATTGCGATTAAACGATGTTAAGAAATTCCTTTCTGAATTTATTCAAAAAGGAACGGTAACTCTTCTAAATCAAAAAAAGATATCAGATTGACCCGATTTAGAAATAATCAAAGGCAAAATTAAAAAAAGATATGAAAATTGACTTTCGAGTCAGCGGATAATATAGGAGTAAGAATGGATTCAATTACTAATTCGATCAAAAAAAGAGATCATGATCCGAAAATCAGCGGCAGGGCAAAATATGTGGATGACCTACGATTCGAAGGCATGCTTTACGGCAAAATTTTGCGATCAACCATAGCCTGTGGAATCATCAAAGGAATTCACATTCCCGATTTACCTTCCGGTTATACCATTGTGGATAAAAATGATGTACCGGGCGTCAATTTTGTCCATGTGGTGGATGATGATACACCGGTTTTTTCAGACGGCACGGTCAATTATGTGGGTGAGCCGATCTTGATGGTCGTCGGCGAAGATCAAAAAGTGCTCAAACAAATATTGAGTGAAATTATTGTCGATTATGAAGAAGCGGAACCGGTTTTGGATATGATGAAATCTGAAACTGTTTTCTATCATTATGGTTATACCAAAGGGAATCCGGAAAAAGCCTTTCGGGAAGCGGACAAAATAATCGATGAAACTTTCCATACCGGTTATCAGGAACATGTCTATATGGAAGTCCAAGGGATGATCGGTTTCTATGAAAACGGAAAAAGCATAGTGCGAGGTTCGATGCAATGTCCGTATTATGTCCATACTGCGGTTAAAAAAGTAATGGGAGCGCAAACTGATCAAGAAGTTGAAGTCATACAGGAAGAAATGGGGGGAGCTTTCGGAGGAAAAGAGGATTACCCTTCCATTTTGGGATCACAAGTGGCTGTGGCGGCGAAAAAAGTCGGCCGTCCGGTAAAATGTGTTTTAGAACGAGAAGAAGATATTATTTGTACCTCGAAACGCCACCCCGCAACCATGCGTTATCGGGCGGCAATCAAGGATAATCGGGTTGCAGCAATTCAAGCCGATGTCGTTTACAACTGCGGTGCTTATACGACGCTTTCTCCGGTAGTTCTGCAAAGAGGCTTGATTGGGGCAACCGGTGTTTACACTTTTGATAATATTCGAGTCGAAGGAAAAGGTGTGAAAACCAATACCACACCAAATGGCGCATTTCGCGGTTTCGGCGGTCCCCAGACATTTTTCGCAATTGAAATGTTTATGAATCATCTTGCAAAAGAAGTGGGAAGCGATCCGTTGCCCTTCAAACGATCGTACCTTTCCAAACAGGGTGATATAACCGCCACAAACGGAAAATATCATTTCTATATTCCGATGCCAGAGATGTTGGAAAAAATTCTGAAAGCCAGTGACTATGAACAGAAATATGAAAGTTATAAGCGGCAAACCGGCAGATATCGGAAAGGAATCGGGTTGTCGATGGTCTACCACGGCTGCGGGTTTACGGGAAGCGGAGAACGTGACATGATTAAAGGGGTTGTAAAACTTCATAAAAATGTCAACAACACGGTTGAAATCCTGACAGCCGGAACGGATATGGGACAGGGGTTGAAGACTACTTTCAGCAAGATTGTGGCAAAAAGGCTCGAAATTCCGATTGATCAGATCATTATTCGGAACCCAGATACCGATCGGGTTCCCAATTCCGGACCGACCGCCGCCAGTCGCTCTTTAATGGTAGTTGGCAGGCTGTTGGATAAAGCCGCGCTCAAATTAAAGGAATGTTGGGTTGACGAAGAAGAACAGGAAATAACTGAACGTTATGTCCATCCGGATTTTGTGATTCCGTGGGATTTGAATACGTTTCAGGGAGATGCTTACCCGGATAATGCTTGGTCGGTAAACGTCGTTGAAGTTGAAGTCGACACTTTAACCGCGGTCAGTAAAGTGATCGGAGCCTGGGGCGTTTATGATGTCGGAACGCCCATTGATATGGCAATAATCCAGGGACAGATGCAGGGCGGGTTCCTCCAGGGAATCGGGTATGGTTCCATCGAATTGATGGATGTCAATGAAAAGGGAATTATCCGCAATAATACGTTGAGCGACTATATTATTCCCACGGCAATGGATGTCCCTCATTTGGAAACAGATGTGGTCAATTTTCCTTATATTGAAGGTCCTTTCGGTGGAAAAGGAGCGGGGGAGCTCCCTGCGGTAGGAGGTGCGCCGGCTTATGTATCGGCAATGGAGAGTGCGTTGGGAAAGAATCTTTATAAAACTCCGTTCTCCCAGGAAGACGCAATGAAGATATTGGAGGAAATAAAGAAATGAGCAACGGAATTTCATTTATCTTAAACGGAGAAAAAGTTGTATCCAAAGGAAAATCCGGTGATCGATTGCTGGATATCCTTCGTGATGAATTCAATTTAACCGGAACCAAATGCGGTTGTAAAGAGGGGGAATGCGGAGCTTGTTCCGTATTGATCGACGGGAAACTTGCAAATTCCTGCATGGTGGCACTCGGTAGTATTGTTGACAGTGAAGTGGTTACTATAGAAGGATACAGCAGAACAAAGCGTTTTCAGGTATTATCGGATGCTTATGCGGAATTCAGTGCGGTTCAATGCGGATTTTGCATCCCTGGAATGGTATTAGCTTCCGAAGCGTTGCTTTCGAAAAATCCGCACCCCAATGAAAGCGAAATCAGAGAAGGTATCTCAGGCAATTTGTGCCGCTGTACCGGATACAACGCGATTGTTCATGCTATTCAAACAGCATCGGAAAAGGGGGCCGGATTATGGTGATTCTTGATAACGGATATATCCCAAGTACATTGGATGAAGCCTTACAAATACGTTCAGAAAATAAAGTTATTCCGTATGCCGGCGGAACGGATTTAATGATTAAAGCGGAGAACGTTCCTTACCTTTTTTTGAATAAATTAGCCGAGTTGCAACAGATATCGGTCGATGGCGATATGATTCGAATCGGTGCCGGCTGCACCTATACATCCCTATTGGACAGTCCGATCACCCCGAAAGTTTTGAAAGAGGCGATTCGGCTGATTGCGGCACCGGCCATCCGCAATCTCGGGACGGTCGGAGGAAATATTTGCAATGCGTCGCCAAAAGCTGACAGCGCCTTGATTTTTTATGTGTCGGATTCAAAATTGCGTCTATGCAGTGCAAAAGGCGAAAGAATTTTGCCAATTGAAGATTTTTATGTCGGACGTGGAAAAACCGTCTTGCAACCCGATGAATTATTAATCGAAATCTTAATGCCGAAAAAGTATTTGGATAATTACTATTATCAAAAAGTGGGCGCCCGCCAGGCGTTAGCCATCTCGCGAGTTGCCTTCGTCGGTTTATTCGGTATGGAAGACGGGAAAATTACCTGTTGTTCGACCGCTTACGGGTCGGTCAGCGATACCATCCTGCGATTTCGGAATCTTGAAGCCATACTGCTGGGGAAAACGATCGCGGAAGCAAAAGAGCTGAAAGATTCATTCCTTGCGGAATATGATAAAGCGATTGTCCCCATTCGCGGACGGGTATCGGCGGATTATCGGAAGCGTGTCTGTATGAATTTATTGGAAGATTATTTGACACAAAACGGAATCTGATGAATGAAAATTATCAGGAGGGTTAATAAAGAACCGGACTCGAATAAGTCCGGTTCTTTATTTGAATTTTTTATTTTCAAGTTGAATAGCTGAATTTTAAGGGATTTGCTGAAAAGCAATCGGAATTGGATGACTTTCAGGTTTTTATTCGTTTCCGAAGAGATTCCGTTTTCATGATGTTATACTTGCCTCTGCGAATAAACTTAGGGAGCTGGATTTTGGATCATTTTTTGCCGACCGGTAAGATCAAGCCGGAATTTTTAAAGGATATTATTCAACGAGCGCCGGTTTTTGACAATCGTATTGTACTTGGACCTGGGATCGGACTGGATTGCGGTGTAATCGATGGCGGAGACCGCTACCTGGTTATGAAAACAGATCCAATCACCTTCGCAACCGAAGAAATCGGTTGGTATGCGGTTCAAATCAGCGCAAATGATATCGCAACGACGGGTGCGAAACCTGAATGGATGATGATAACAGCCTTGTTGCCCGAGAAGTCGACCACCGAGCAACTTATTCTAGAAATTACCGATCAGATCTATCAGGCTGCCGCGGAAATTAATATCTCCTTAGTGAATGCTCATACGGAAATCACAGTCGATTTAAATCGACCGATTCTTATTTGTTCCCTGATCGGCGAGGCGGAGAAAAGCCGTTTGATTACGCCGAGAGGATTGCGCCCGGGGAATGAATTATTATTAACTAAAGGGATCCCGATTGAGGGAACGGCTTTGCTGTCAAAAGAATTTCCGAATTTTCTAAAAGAAGTATTGAGTGAAGACGAATTGACTAAGGCGAAGGCATTTACCCATTTTCCCGGAATCGGAGTAACCAAAGATGCGCAAATCGCGCTTCAAAACGGAACCGTTACCGGTATGCACGATCCGACGGAAGGTGGATTGGCTTCTGCTTTATGGGAATTTTCGACCGCTTCAGGTTATGCATTGGAAATTGATCCCGAAAGAATTCTTATTCCGGAATTATCCGCAAAAATATGCAAGCGATTTCATTTAAATCCGCTAAACACCATTGCATCCGGCGCATTGCTGCTCTCTGTGGAAGCACAAGACAGCGAAAAAATTATTCACGCGTTGGAAAAAGCCGACATCCCCTGCTCGAAAATAGGAATCGTCACAGATCGACGAGAGGTCTCTGTCTTGGATATTAAAAATAAAAGCCTGCTCCCTTGTCCGGAACAGGATGAAATTACCAAAGTCTTTGAGAATAAAAATCGTTTATTTTGAAAAATAAGCGGTTGTTTTCCCTCGATGTTGATCAAATGCGATATTGAGTCTTTCAAATCCCCGATATCCTTTGACCGGCAAAACTTGTACCGCTTTTATGGCTGCAGGTTGGTTGATCCATGAAGTCAACTGGTTCAATTGTGTCTCCAGAAAAGTTTGATCAAAAAAGCAACCTTTGCGCTCCAAATTGATGCTGATTGTAAAGATGCCCGCTTCCAATAAATTTTGATAAAATTGTGAGCCGACCATCGGATCGGCGTTTTTCCCTTTTTGAGAATCGGAGATTTCAACAATCGCTTGAGCATTGGTAATATCGCTGTAAGCGACCGGCAAACCGCCCCCCATATCGGAAGTGCCGAAACGATCATTACTCATCAGAATAAACCGCTGATTTCCCAATGCTATATTCAGGTTACGAATGAGACCGGCAGCCGCGTGCGGGTCATTTCCCGCAAATTTCGCCAGCTCATGAGAATCAATCCAAACGACATAATCAATATTTTTCAGCAACCCGTTCTGAACATACAGATCTGTTTCGAGGAATTTCGTATCCGGATCGATTTCTTCGAAAGTCCATTGCCCCTTCATCCGATCGGATATATTTACCGGACGGCATTTATCGATCTGTACCTGAAAAGAGGGCAAAGCCCCGTTCGATAGATTGACCAAAATCGTAAATTCAATAAGGACGGGTCGCCGGTATGCCTTTTCAAGGATTGAAAGAATATCCCGCAGCAGCTTGGTAAAAGAATTTTTCTTAATCAGCTCATTGAAATTGATGACATAACGGTCCGGATTCATTCCTCGAACAACCGGCTGCAACGTCCCATCTTTATAAATCTGCGCCATCCACGGAAACAAGTTATATTTCTCGTTGACAATACTTGTTACATCCAATGATTCAAATTGATTATTTTTCAAATTGATGACGTCGATCATTTCCTGAGAATAAATCGGGTCATCGATCGAGAAAACCGTGCGGATTTTATCCGGATCATTCAGAACAACTATTTGCGAAAAATCATATCCGCTTCGCTTAATGGCACGGGTTCCCAACCCACAAACCACTCGAATATAACCTTCGTCCGTAGATGTATTCTTTGAATTTCCCTGCCAAATAAACGGACTTTTGCTTGCGCCCACTCCCGAGATATCCGGGAAAAGATAATTTCCCTGCTTATTTCCGGTAATTACCTGAATCAGGATCCCCATGCTTTCGGGGTAATCAATCAAACCGTTACGAAGACGATAAGTCAGCACGCGCGGATCAAAAGTACCGGCATAAATATCGCGGATCGCATCTAACAGTTTATTTAATCCCTCGGAAACCGATCCCTGATTGGCAATCACATGGCTTTCATAGAGTCCGCTTAAAGAATAATTGAACCCGTCTTCCAAAAGGCTGGAAGATCGGACGATAAACGGTTTCCCTTGAAATTCCCGCACAACCCGTTCGAGACTTTCGATAATTTCTTTTGAAAAATTGGTATTTTTAAAGCTCTCGCGTATTTCCGGATAACGACTCCAGTATTGGTCTTCATTGTCATAACGAAAATCAAGCAAATCCAATCGATCGTTGATGGAAAGAAAAGAATAATATTCATCCGCACCGATGAAAAACGACTCTTTTGCCGTAGCGGAACTGCGAATTTCCTCATCCTCGGCGCCTTGTAAAATTCGACGGGCTAACAGCATTCCGGCTGACTTTCCGCCGATACATCCTTTTCCGATCCGATGCTTGCTGATCTCGATTAAGTCCTGAATGGAAAAATAATTTTTGGCGATTTCCACATAAGGCAACTGTTCGCTCAAAAGACGGCGAATCAGCACTACTTTGGCACCCGTCAACTTTGATTCATATTCTTTTCGCTCGGCTGCCGGCATCCGCTCGATGGCTAAAGCCTGATCGAAAATCGTTTCTTCCGAAGCGAATTCGAGGTTGTGCCACATAAAAAGAGGTTGTTTTTCAACAACCCGATTTTGGATGACGTCATTAACGATGGAATTGAATACATTTATGGAGTAATGCTGAGAAAACTCAACATTAATCAACTGAGCGCGGACACGTTGAAGGCGATTCTCCCAAATATTCGGTCCTTCCTGCCCGAACGGATTTTGCAGTCCCTCTCTCCGTTGGGACATCAAGGCAAAATCACGGACCCTCTCCTCAAACTCGGTAAAAGTAGTATATCCATCTTGTACAAGCCGATTAAACATGGCTTCACTAATTCTGTCCTGCAATATCGGATATTGCGCCAGAATAATTTGAATCGAAAACAATACATTCGAATTAAATGAGTTGCTGGTCGACGGTATCATTTCTGTTTGTCATTTTTATCCCAAATGCATCGGCATAATCACGTATTGGAATTCATTCTCATTGTCGAGAGGGACAATCAACCCCGGCGAAACACTTGTATTGGTGCGCAGAGAAACGTTGGGTGTGGTGATCACATCCAGTACTTCTTTCAGAAATAAGACGTTGAATGCAATCTGAATATCGGGTCCGTCAACATTCGCGTCAATATAATTTTCATAAAAACCGGATTCTTCCGATTGGGCGGTGACTTGAATCTTTCCCATTCCGTTTTCCTGCCCCATAATGTTAAAACGTGTCAGATATTTGGAATCGCGGGCAATAATCATCGCTTGACTGCAGGTTTTTTGGAAAGCAGCCGTCGAAACGACCGTGGTAGTCTGGAATGATTTCGGAACAATGGCTTTATAGTCCACATAATTTCCGGAAATCGTCTGTGATGCCAAATCAAGCTGCGGCAGATGGAATATAACCTGATTCCGGCCGGCTGAGATCGTCATCATAATCTGTTTATCCGAATCGTTGGTAATACGAACCAGCTCAACCAAAGCCCGGGCGGGGATGATGGCCGATAACGGCTGAGTAAAACTGTCCTCTAACGTCGAATTGCGAATTGCGATTCGAAAGCCGTCAGTCGCAACCATTGTCATTGTTTTTCCGGCTGCGGTCAGGTAAATTCCCTGCAAAATCGGTCGTGCGTCATCGGTGGAAGCCGCAAAAGCGACTTGTTGTATCATTTTTCGAAGTTCGGAACCGTCAAATGTCATGGCGTTATCTTCTTCGAATACCGGCATCGGCGGGAATTCGTTTGCATCAATCCCTTTGATTTCCGTAATCACCTGCAGGCAACGAATCGATAAAGTTTGGGTTTTGGTATCCAATTCCAGATATACGGTATCATTCGGAAGCGTATTGATCAAATCGATCATCAGTTTTGCTGGAACGGTCACAGCACCTTCTTCGATGATGTCAGCCGGTATGCGATAATTGATACCGATTTCCAGATTGGTGGCTGAAAGTCTCAGCTGGCCGTCTTCGGTCGTGATCAAAATGTTGACCAATATAGCCAGTGTACTTTTGGTTGCGACTGCATGAGAAACGATACTTAAAGCCTGTGCGAGATTCGTTTGTGATACGGAGACTTTCATATCCAACTCCCGATGTGTTTAATTTTGTGCTAAAAGTATACCACTTTCCACTATTTTCATTTTTTATGACTCATTCGGACGAACCGCAGTTTCGGTTCATGAAAGAGATCAGACTGGAAACAGAAACTGTACCATTACCATATATAAAATTGTACCTCCCCCGATACTCAACAACAAATTGTGTCGGCGATGATGAATAAGCACGACGTAAATCAAAGCAATTCCTTCCGGAATTCCAAACGGAAAATTCAATAGATTTACATTCTTTAGACAATAGACTACAAGCATTCCAATAATCGCATACGGAAGGACCTGGCCGAGATATTTAATGTAATCGGGTGATTCCTTAGAATCCGGAAAAATAAGGAAAGGAAGAGAACGAGTGAGGATGGTGCCGAAAACAATCACCGAGACGGTAATAAGAATTTGTCGGATCGTCATATGACATTCCTTCTCTCAATCGATTTCCTGAAAATCGTCACAATGGCAAGAATACTGATCATGGAGGGAAGGATGAATAAATCTTTTCCGAACAGAAGCAAACAGATCGCCGAAACTCCGATTCCGATTAAAACGGGCAAATGATTTTTTGAACTTTCCCATTGTTCGACCATAATGACAACAAACAAAGCAGTCATTACAAAGTCAATCCCCGTCGTATTGAATTTCACCAGTGATCCCGCGACCGAACCGAGAGTACAACCGGTGACCCAGTAGATCTGGTCCAGCAGGGCGATAAAGAAATAAAACCAATTTCGATCGATTCCCTGTGGCGGCTCTGTTGAGCACAGGAGAGAATAAGTCTCATCGGTTAATGCAAAAATCAAGTAAGGCTTTTTTTGATCCGTAGCCTTAAACTTTGTTAACATTGACAAACCATAAAAAAGGTGTCTGGCATTGACGGTCAAAGTTAATATCAAAGCATTTAAAGGGTTAAATGCTTTTGAAAAGATATCAATCGCGACAAATTGCATGGAGCCGGCATAAATAAAAAGGGCCATTAAAGGTGATAACCACCAGGGATATCCCTTTCCGGTCAATAAAATACCGAATCCAATCCCGAGAAATAGATAACCGATCATTACGGGGATCGTAAACGGGAAAGCCGCCTTTAAAGCTTTTACCTTCATTCGTTATTTTTCCTTTGGAGACAGGTTCATCAGAACAATCCGAATAAAAAAATTTTATTGGAAGTGTCCTGATTTGAAAAGAAATAATCGCTGAATCATGACAGAGGAAGGAGTCTTTCCTATTGATAACAAGGTTCAGAAATATCGGACGATAACTCAATATAATTATGAGAAAGTCGAATTACGAAAGGGATGATAAAAAGAAAGTGAAATGAATATCGATGAATTGATTATCAAATATCCGGAAATTCTTTCCCTTCAATCCTATCGGCCGTTTCTCTGGACTAATCCCCATCAAAATTACGCTGAAAATTTGCGATTTACGATAACGGATATCGAAGATGCGGAAAATCGATTCCAACGATTCGCTCCGTTTATTGCGGAAGCATTCCCTGAAACTGTTTTGAATAAAGGTATTATTGAATCTCCCTTGGTTGAAATTCGTGCCATGAAAGCCGCAATGGCTGAAAGAATCGGTTGTTCTTTTTCAAACCATGACAGACTTTTTCTGAAATGCGATCATGCCCTTCCGATTTCCGGCTCGATCAAAGCGAGAGGCGGGATTTATGAAGTCTTGAAATATGCCGAAACGCTTGCCATTCAAGCCGGCTTACTTCGGGTTCAAGATAATTATCGCTGCTTGACCGAAGAGAAATTTAAGCGATTCTTCTCCGATTACAGCCTGGCAGTCGGCTCTACCGGCAATCTCGGGCTGAGTGTCGGGATCATGGGACGAAAACTCGGTTTTAATGTCGAGGTTCATATGTCGGCCGATGCCAAGAAATGGAAGAAGGAACTCCTCCGATCTGTCGGAGCGACGGTATACGAGCATTCGGGGGATTTCACTCAGGCGGTAGCCCAAGGTCGTGAGCAGGCAAAATCAAACGAGAAAATGCATTTTATCGATGATGAGTATTCAACGGATTTATTTCTCGGATATGCCGTGGCGGCATTCAGACTGAAAAAACAAATAGCCGAACAAAATATATCCGTAGATGCCGAACATCCGCTGGCTGTGATTATTCCCTGCGGCGTCGGAGGTGCACCGAGCGGGATCACTTTCGGTTTAAAGCAGATCTTCGGGAAGAATAGCCGCTGTTTTACAGCCGAACCCACCCACGCTCCGGCGATGCTGTTGGGGTTGATGACGGAATTGTGGGATCAAATTTCAGTAAAAGATGTCGGGATAGACGGCATTACCGCCGCGGACGGACTTGCGGTGGGGCGACCTTCCAAATTAGCCTGTGAAGTATTAGATTCACAGATCAGCGGATGCTTCACCGTTACCGATGATGACCTATTTAAATATCTTGCTTTATTGGCAAACACCGAAAAAATTCAGGTAGAACCTTCGGCTTCCGCCGGTTTCGGCGGATTCGATCTGATTCGTAATCGATTTTTCACAACCTTCGATCGGGTGAATTACATTGTCTGGTCAACGGGCGGCGGAATGGTTCCGCCAGCCGAAATGACCGAATATATCAAAAGAGGGAACCGATCTTTCAGATAGGGCGTATATATGATAAAGTATGAATTTTTTGGAGGGATGTTTTTATGAAGACAAAACGAAATCAATTGTTTGTTTTATTTATTTTGGTTCTGGTGACGGTATTTGCCGGGAGCTCTCAAGCATCCGCAGCGGATAGTGTTTACCCGCCTGCTCATTATCTGGGGACATTGCGTGAGTATATGAATGATATTCAACGATTGCCGGATATCATCAATACGGCGATTTGCGATAAGAATGAAGAAGAATATCAAGAAAAATATCAAATGCTGGTAAAAAGAATTTCTGATGTGGAATGGTTGATGGATGAAATGGGCTTGAAGAACACAATGAATTTGCAGATTATCCCAACCACGTTTCTGAAACATAAAGAATGCGGAATCGGGAAAGTTGTCACCGGTTATGCGGATACCGCCCGTGAAAAACTGCAACTGGAATTGGATAAATCCGGTCTGGAATAATTTCCTGAATCATATTTTGAAAAACCATCCTGATGCTGTCGGGATGGTTTTTTTCAAAATGTTGAGATAAAAGCAGGTTCGTACGCGAAAGGATTCTATTCACATTTTTTAGGATTCAATTCCTTCGGGATAAAAACCGATTCTGATAAAATTTTCCTCATGAAAAAAAATAAGTTTTTTTTTGTGATCTTCGTCCTGACTTTTCTTTTACCCAAAACACCCGTTTTGGCTGATATGACCGTAAAAATCGGCGATGAGCATTCTTATCGGACGTTGAATGAAGCCCTCAATGCACTTCCGAAAAATGCCGGCATCGTTACCTTTCAGTTGATGAATGATTTGGATAATTCAGCTGATGCGGTAATCTCCATTCCGAATGATAAAGGGATTACCGAATTGAAGATTCTGTGCGGAAAATCGGAAGGTGTTGTAAAAGCCGGGAATATTTTCCAGCTGTTTGCCAATGGAATTCCGATGCTACTGGGCTCTTCTGTGGAGATGGATAATGCTTGGATTTTTGGAGGCGCTCAAGCCGATTCAAAAAGAATTCGAAAAGTTCAAAGCACAAAAGTAACCGTCAATGGATCGGTTGCCTATGTATTCGGCGGCGGCGGGGCTTTCAACGGAGGAACTTCAACAGTGGCAGGAACCGCCGAAGTGGAACTCGGCGAAAGCGGAAAGATCTATTGGGAAATATTCGGGGGAGGATTGGCACAAGGGGAGGGCAGTCACGCCGAAGTTGCCGATACGAAGCTGAACATCTACGGAGAAACGGATTATGCACTGGCGGGAGGATTGGCTCAAGACGGAGGAACCGCAACCGTCGGAAAAACGTCTTCTCTTTCAATTATGGCCGGTGGTAAAGTAAATATTGCGCTTTTCGGTGGAGGAAGCGCTGTCGGAAAGGACAGTATTTATGAAACCCGGGATTCATTCGTTAATATCTACGGAAATGTCGCCTGGGCTTTTGGCGGAGATTTCGTTTACCAGGGCGGTACATCTTATTTATCCGGAACAGCCAATGTCTTCATCGATCAAAATGGGAAAGCAAAAGCGGTTTACGGAGGAAGTTTTGCCACAGATCCCGGCAGCAGAGCCGAAGTGAATCAAACAAAAGTCGAAGTCAGGGGTATTGCCGAAACAATGACGGAATGTGGAGAACATTCCAAAGACGGAATCTCAATCGTCCGGTCAAAAATCGACTGTACGGTCAATTCCGTTCCCTGATTTTTCAATCTGCAAAGATTTTTATCGGAATTGGGATTTCCAAATCTCAGCCGGTTTTCCGGTCGTCCAAGCCTTCTATATGACTTATTCATAGTGGAACGCTGCAGCCCAAAAATGTCCTTGACACCATAAGAATTCGGCATATACTGAAAAGTGGCAAAACAACCAATCCAGAAATGAGAGGGTAATATGGAATATAAAATTGAAGGGGCTCCCTTCCCGGTATTAATCTGTACCTTGTCAAACGGTGAAGTTATGGTGACTGAAAGCGGTGCTATGTGCTGGATGACTCCGAACATCACCATGGAAGCCACCTCAAGAGGTGGTTTGGGCAAAGCGTTGGGCAGAATGTTATCCCACGAATCATTATTTCTGAATACGTTTACCGCAAGCGGAACCGGCATGGTTGCATTCGGATCTTCCTTCCCCGGCATGATCCTTCCTTTTGATATCGAACCCGGGAAGGAATTGATTGTTCAAAAATCAGGCTTTTTGGCATCGGAAGTCGGGGTCGAATTGTCAATGTTCTTTCAAAAGAAATTATCCAGTGGGCTTTTCGGCGGTGAGGGTTTTATTATGCAACGCCTTAGCGGTCAAGGAAAGGCTTTTCTTGAAATCGACGGATATTGCAAGACGTATGAGCTGGGCCCCGGAGAAAAAATGTTGATTGACACCGGTTATCTCGCGGCAATGGAACCAACCTGTGCAATGGATATTAAAAAGGTCAGCGGCGGATTGAAAACCATGGCTTTCGGCGGAGAAGGATTATTTAATACGGAAGTAACCGGGCCGGGAAAAGTATACTTGCAGACATCTCCGATTAAGACGCTTGCGGGTGCTCTCCTTCCCTATATTCCTTCAAAGAGCAGTTAGATGATTGATTTAACGGAATCGATTCCTCAGACGGTTCCAAACAATTGAATATTTTGTATTTCCTAAATGGATGCCCAAAATCGGGCGTCCTTTTTTTTTGTACGGAAATTATCATGAGTGATAATTCCAAAAAGAAAAACATATTCGAATGAATTTTCCGATGGGCATTGATTCTTTGATGACAAATGTTATAAAATAATAAAGGTTCATTCAACAAATTTAAAATGAGGTTTCGAAATGAAAGATTACATGTCCCTTCAAAACGGCAGTGACATCAGAGGGATTGCGCTCGATGGAGACAACGGAGAAAAAGCGAATCTTACGTCTGAAGCGGTTTTTGACATTACGAAAAGTTTCGTTTTTTGGCTTTCGGAAAAAGCGGAGAAACCTTCCAAAATCTTAAAAATCGGAGTGGGGACCGATTCCCGATTGTCTGCCGATATCATGCGGCAAGCGATTTTATCTGGTATAGAAGCCGGCGGTGCAAACGGATTTGATTGCGGAATGACATCGACGCCGGCTATGTTTATGTCGACCGTCTTTCCTGAATCCGATTTTGATGGTGCCATCATGGCTACAGCCAGTCATCTGCCGTGGAATCGAAATGGGATGAAATTCTTTACCAAAGGCAAAGGAACGGAATCGGCGGATGTGACCGCTATTTTAACCAAAGCCCAGGAAACGTTGCCGGAAGTTCCTTCCGGAACACGAACAAAATTTGACTTGATGCCTCTTTACAATTCTCATTTACAGACGGTTATCAGAAATGGGATTGAGGATCAAAGTGAATTTCCTTTAGCCGGATATAAAATAGCGATCGATGCCGGAAACGGTTCGGCAGGCTTTTTTGCCACCGAGGTTTTGGAACCGTTGGGAGCGGATATCTCCGGGAGTCAATTTTTGGAACCGGACGGCCGTTTCCCGAACCATGTGCCCAATCCCGAGTTGCCCGAAGTGATGGAAGCGGCAAAAAAAATGACCCTTGAAAGTCACAGTGATCTCGGGATCGTTTTTGATACGGATGTCGATCGGGCGGCTTTTGTGGATGATAAGGGAACAATCCTCAGCCGTAATCGTCTGATTGGGGTTTTGGCGGAAATTGTTTCCAAAAAATATCCCGGTTGCACAATTGTGACCGATTCCGTCACATCGGATCATTTGACAAAGTTTATATCCAAATTGGGATGTATCCATCATCGCTTTAAACGCGGGTATCGAAATGTAATTAATGAAGCCATTCGCTTAAACAGAGAAGGAATCATCTGTCCGCTGGCTATCGAAACTTCCGGCCATTGTGCTTTTTCCGATAATTATTTTCTGGATGACGGTGCGTATCTTGCCGTTGTGATGATCGCTGAGACGGTAAAATGTCGGCGGGAAGGAAGATCGTTGGCCGATTTGGCTTCCGAATTAAAGGATCCCTTAGAGAGCGTTGAATATCGAATCAAAATTCTTAATCCCGATCCCCAAAAATATTGCGAATCTGTATTGAGTGATCTTCGGGAATATACCGCCCGGCAACCTTCATGGAAAATTGCTCCGGAGAATTATGAAGGGGTGAGGATTTCTATTCCGGTCTTTAAAGGCTGGTTTCTTTTAAGAATGTCACTTCATGAACCGCTGATGCCGCTGATGATCGAGAGCGATCTCGAAGGTGGGGTTAACAGTATTTTGAACGAAATAAAGCCTTTCTTAGAAATGTATCCCGACTTGGAATTGCCTTTTTAATCGGTCTAACGGTCGTTTGATCTATATGAAAAGAATCGGGCAGAAAGATTTTCAAATAAATTGTAAAGCCTTCCTGCCCTAAATTTTATGCTTCTTCCGGCACAACCGGCAATTGAGCCAGACTTCTTTGCAACTCTTCCTCGCTAATCGATGAATCGTTCATACTGCCATTGAGATAAGCTTCATAAGCTGTCATATCGAAATAGCCTGTTCCGGTCAAACCGAAAAGAATCGTCTTTTCCTCCCCGGATTCTTTGCATTTCAAGGCTTCATTGATTGCTCCCAAAATGGCGTGAGCGGATTCCGGTGCCGGCAAGATTGTCTCTGTTTTGGCAAAAAGAACCGCAGCTTCAAATACCTTTCTTTGGGTGACCGCTTGAGCTTCTATAATTCCGTCATGAAATAACTGGGAAAGGATGGGGGACATTCCATGAAAGCGTAGTCCGCCGGCATGATCAGAAGGCGGAATGTATTGGCTCCCGACGGTATACATTTTACACAGCGGAGTAATTTTACCGGTATCGGCAAAATCATATGCAAACTTTCCTCGGGTAAAAGAGGGACAAGAAGCCGGTTCGATCGCAATTAACCGCGGATTTGACTTTCCGGTTAATTTATCATGGACAAATTCCGAAATCAATCCGCCGAAGTTGGAACCTCCGCCGGCACATCCGATGACAATGTCGGGATATTCGCCGATAGATTCCATCGCAATTTTCGATTCAATCCCGATGATCGATTGATGCAAGATCACATAGTTCAGACACGAACCGAGAAAATAGCGATATCCTTCATGTGTGACAGCTGTTTCCACCGCTTCACTGATTGCGCAACCTAAACTACCGGTCGTTTCCGGATTTTCAGCTAAAATTTTCTTTCCGATTTGCGTTTGAGTTGTCGGACTGGGATGAACTTCGGCACCAAAGGTTTGCATAACTGTGCGGCGAAAGGGTTTTTGATCATAGCTGACTTTAACCATATATACGATCAAAGGGATTCCGAATAAAGAGCAAGCTTCCGCCAATGCCGTTCCCCATTGTCCGGCACCGGTTTCTGTAGTCATCCCTTTCAATCCCTGTTCTTTCGCATAATATGCTTGAGCGATAGCCGAATTTAACTTATGACTTCCGGATGTATTATTCCCCTCATATTTGTAATAAATTTTGGCGGGAGTATCAAGAGCTTTTTCCAAATTGTAAGCCCGGATTAACGGCGACGGGCGATATATTTTGTAGATTTCCCGAATTCCGTCCGGAATATCGATATATCGGGTTTCGTTATCTAATTCCTGATCCACCAATTTTTCGGCAAAAATCGGAGTCAACTCTTCTTTGGAAAGCGGTTTGAATGTTCCCGGGTTTAAAATCGGAGCAGGTTTATTTTTCATGTCTGCTCGAATGTTATACCATTGCGTCGGAATTTGATCTTCGGTAAGGTAGATACGGTGAGGAATAGTTTTTTGATTGATTGCTGAGCCTTTCATTTTATTTCTCCTTTTGATTCTTACCGGGGAAACAAAAAGACCTTTGTCCCCGGTCTGATTAAACCTGGGACAAAGGTCGTAAAACTCAACCTCTGCGGTACCACCCATCTTGACGTGTTCTCACGCCCGCTTATTCTACGCACCATCATGCGTACTCCCTTGATAACGGGTGGAGTTCCCGTCAGGCACTACTTGCAAATTGCTTTCGTCCTGCCCTCCTGAGTCCATTCAGTTCGGCTGCCGGCTGTTGCTCTCTCACCATTTATGCAACTCTCTGTATGCTGCGTTGCTGAACCTACTATTCTCAATCAACGGTTATTTCTTATTGATTGCAGGCATTTTAAATTCCGGATGAAGTTATGTCAATACCGAATTCGGTAAAAATATGACAAATCCAGAAATAACTTATAATCCATGGTATGGAAAATGAAGTTTATCGTTTCGAAACAAAATTACCGGTTTCTGTCTATATTTTATCCGGAGAACCCCTTTCCTCTCGTTGGTTGGATTGGCAATTTTATGATACGGGTCCGGGTGTTTTTATGATTCCTCAAAATTATTTTATGGGGATTCGTGTGCAGGGATTTGATAACCGCCAGCTCAAACTGCTTATCGATGATCTTGAACCTGTTTCCAATTTGCGATATCTCCATTTGGCTGAGAATCGCGGTATTACCGATGACGGGATCCTTCAATTAGCGAGGTTACCGCAATTGCAATTTTTAAATCTGAGCTCTTGTGATATTACAGATGCCGGACTTGCTTTTTTACCTTCTTTGCCAAAAGTTACTTTCTTGGATTTAAGCTATTGCAATCGAATATCGCGCGGGGCAGCGAAATATGTTCGAAAATTACCCTACCTTCATTTTCTGGATTTACAAGGGGTGATCAAAGTCAACAATGCCGATATCAAGAAGTTCGAGCGCCGTGGGTTGGAAATTCATCGCGGTTCTTAACCGGATTGGCATAAGCTTTGCAGGTTATACTTAATTCGGAATGAATTAATGAAATGTTCAGGATAATCAAGATATTTAAGGAGTAATATACATTTGTAGGTCATGCAAGGGATAGACGTGTTGAAATCAAGCTCTTTTGAAGATTTGAACGAAGATCAGCGATCGATTGAGCAGACGCAAGCCGAATTGGAAAATAAAAAAGCCATTCGGAAGGATGCGATTCTCTCAACAATCATCGATGCATTCTCTTCACTTATCCGAACCAGACCGACACAAGCGGCAGCCAGTATTTCCTACTATGCTTTATTTTCTGTGTTTCCTTTAATCCTGTTCGTTGTGGTTATTTTATCTTACTTTATTGAATTTACGGTTATCCAAAAAGAAATTATTCTGCTTCTTGAAAATATAATTCCGGGATCCGAAACCTACGTTATTGAAAATTTGCAGAATATTCTCAATAACAGAACTTCCACTTCAATTGCCGCTTCAATCACACTTTTATGGTCCAGTTCCAGAGCTTTTAATGGGATTATCAGTAATATTCATCGAGCATGGCCGGAATCCAAAGGACGCGGTTATTTTGTCAACCGTTTTTTTGCGATTTTAGGAATAATCGCCATCATTGTTTTCTTGGTTGCGTTGACTGTCTTTTCGGTTGCGATCAATTTTTCCGAGCTTGTTCCTCTGTTTGATTTTCAAATCAATCAATTCGTTCAATTCCTGATGAATTTGGTTGTCGGTACTGTTTTGCCGATCGTGCTGGTTTATTTTTCTTCTTATCTGCTTTATTACTATGTTCCGACGGTTGATGTCGATAAAAAAGCAGCGCAGATCGGCGCCCTGGTTACCTCTTTAACCCTTAAAATTTTTACCGGCATTTTCGGTTTATATATACTGAGTCCTCTCAATCGATATGATTTGGTTTACGGATCGGTTACAACCATTATTTTAATGTTGTTGTATGTATATTTCTGTACCTTTATAATTTTATTTTCCGCTCATTTAGTGGCAGCGATTACTCATTACAAGCTTAAGAAGGGTATTCCGACTTCTTTCCAACAGAAGACAGTTCCGCTCTCCGTAAAACCGAGCGGAAAGAAAGTTTCTGCAACAAAAAAGAAACGAAAGAGTCTCGCAGAAATCTCTGATGAAGCAGGAGACCAATTTGCAAAGTGGGTGGAAGCAAAAATCGTATCAATTGCTGCTAAACGTCCCAATTTACGGTCCAAAATAAATGAATTAAACGCAGCAGATAAGACCGATCAAATACAAAAGGCCATTAAAAATTTTTTTGGTACGCTCTTCCGGTGGAAATAAAATTTTTTAACAATGATCAAGGAATAATTAATTCATAATGGCCGTAATCGAACAAGATTTGAATGATACTCAAGATTTTGATGATGAAGATGAAATCCGCCGTCTGATTTTAGAAGCGGAAGAAAATCAAGTCTGGTTGGAAGAGTCGGGAGATGAGATCCCTGTTGAAAAGTATGAAAATAGGAGATTTGAACAGAAACAATTTATGAAAACCGAAATTATCAGCTCCGAAAAACAATACCAAGGACATGTTTTTACAGTTTCAAAATTAAATGTACGGTTGCCGAACGGAAAAATAAGACATTATGATTTGGTTGAACATGTCCCTGCGGTGACTATCGTACCGGTAACCAACGACGGGAAATTGATTTTTGTGCGCCAATTTCGAATGGGGGCGAATCAAGAAATTCTTGAGCTACCGGCCGGAATATTGAACGGAGAAAACGGAGACGAGCAGCCGCTTTTGGCTGCACAACGGGAATGCCAGGAAGAAACCGGATATGAATCCCGTACCATAAAACGAATCGGTGGTTTTTATATGACGCCCGGCTATTGTACAGAGTTTATTCATGTTTATCTTGCTCAAGATTTGGTGTGGAATCCGCTGCCTCAAGATGAAGACGAATTTCTAAAAACAGAGCTGATTCCGATTGAGGATGCCTATCGGATGGCTGAAAATGGGGAATTGAACGATGTCAAGACGATTGCATCTTTATTAATGGCTCAAAAAGATATTCGCCGGAAAAATGAAAAATAAAGCCCACTTTTTTATTTTATTTCACTACCGATCCCAAACAGAAATGATTTAACCCCTAAAAAGAGGGTACAATTATAGAAGGTCCGGAAATGACATCCGATTCTGTTCGGTTGTCTGAATGCAGGACATGTTGCTGTTGATTAAGAATAGGGTCAACCTTGAATCATACCCAAACACAAATAATTATATTTTTAGGAGAATAATCCATGGCTCGAAAAAACATAACAATAGATGCCAATGAAGCGGTCGCATATGTGGCTTATCGGCTCAGCGAAGTCATTGCCATCTACCCAATAACTCCATCTTCACCGATCGGTGAACATGCTGATGAATGGGCAGCGAAAGGAGTCAAGAATCTCTGGAACACTGTCCCCAGCATCATGGAGATGCAGTCCGAAGGCGGGGCAGCCGGGGCTGTCCACGGTGCTTTAACGACCGGATCTTTAACGACGACTTTCACTGCGTCTCAAGGTTTGTTGCTGATGATTCCGAATATGTATAAAATCGCCGGAGAACTGACTTCAACCGTTTTCCATGTTACGGCGCGTGCGGTCGCCAGTCATGCTCTATCCATTTTCGGAGATCACAGTGACGTAATGGCAACTCGACAAACCGGCTTTGCTCTTCTGGCATCTAATTCTGTTCAGGAAGCGCAAGATATGGCGTTGATTGCTCATGCAGCGACTTTGAAAGCACGTGTTCCTTTCCTTCATTTCTTTGATGGCTTCCGAACTTCTCACGAAATCAGCAAGATCGAACAACTTGATGAAGAAACCATGAAAGCGATGATTGATGACGAATTAATTATCGCTCATCGTAATCGAGGTTTAAATCCGGAGCATCCTTTCATTCGCGGCACAGCTCAAAATCCCGATGTATTCTTCCAGGGTCGCGAAGCGGGAAATAAGTATTATGAAGCATGTCCGGGAATCGTCCAAGAGACGATGGATCAATTTGCGAAACTGACCGGTCGTTCTTATCATTTGTTTGATTATTACGGTGCAAAAGATGCCGAAACAGTAATTATTGCAATGGGTTCCGGCGTTGAAACGGCTACTGAAACCGCAAAATATCTCAATTCAAAAGGCGAAAAACTGGGTGTTCTCGCTGTTCATCTGTATCGACCTTTTGATGCGGCAACCATGCTGAAAAGTCTGCCGGCGAGTGTTAAAAAGATTTGTGTTCTTGATCGAACAAAAGAACCGGGTTCTGCCGGTGAGCCCCTCTATTTGGATGTCGTAACCGCTGTATCCGAAGGCTTTACAAATGGGACTTTGCCGTTTGAAAAGATGCCGATTATTGTCGGCGGTCGGTACGGATTGGGCTCCAAAGATTTTACTCCCGCAATGGTTAAGGGCATTTTCGATGAATTATCCAAAGATAAACCGATGAATCATTTTTCCGTCGGCATCGAAGATGATGTTTCCGGCAGAAGCATAGCTTACGATAAAAACTTCTTGCTGCCGGAAGCCAAAACTGTCCGGTGCATGTTCTTCGGCTTAGGATCCGATGGTACCGTCGGAGCGAATAAAAACTCCATTAAGATTATCGGCGAAGAAACGAATAATTATGCACAAGGATATTTCGAATATGATTCCAAGAAATCCGGTTCTACTACAACCAGTCACCTGCGCTTTGGTCCTGACCCGATTCATGCTCCTTATTTAATTGGTGAGAATGACGCAAATTTCTTGGCATTGCATATGTTCACTTTTCTTGAAAAGTTGGACATAACCCGTTTCGCTGCGAAGGGTGGAACATTCCTATTGAACTCGTTTTACGGTCCTGACGAAGTTTGGGATCATCTTCCCGCCGAAGTACAAAAAGATATTATTGACAAAGAATTAAAGTTCTATGTCATTGACGCTTTCTCGGTTGCGAATAAGACAGGCATGGGTGGAAGGATTAATACCATTATGCAGACTTGCTTTTTCGCAATTTCCGGTGTCTTGCCGCGCGATGAAGCAATCGAGGAAATTAAAAAGTCCATTACAAAAACATATGGGAAGAAAGGTGATAAAGTCGTCGCTCAGAACTTTGAAGCGGTTGATTCTACCCTTGCTAATTTATTTGAGGTGAAATATCCCAAGCAGGTCACCAGTAAAATTCATAGACTGCCGGCTGTTCCGCCGGAAGCACCTGAATTTGTTCAGAAGACCACAGCACCGATGATTGCCGCCCAAGGCGACAAATTGCCGGTTTCTGCCCTCCCTGAAGACGGAACTTATCCGTCGGGGACAAGCCAATGGGAGAAACGGAATATTGCGTTGGTTTCTCCGGTATGGGATCCGGCGACCTGTATCCAATGTGGAAAATGTTCCATGGTCTGTCCGCATGCGGTTATTCGACAAAAAGTTTATGATGCTTCTTATCTGAAGAATGCTCCGGAAACTTTCAAATCAGTCGATGCGAAGGGTTTTAAAGAATTTCCGGGAGCGAAATTCACTCTTCAGGTCTCGGTCGAAGATTGTACCGGCTGCGGTTTGTGTGTCTATACTTGCCCGGCAAAAAATAAGGAAAATCCGCAGTTGAAAGCCATAAATATGGCTGAACAGTTACCACAACGTGCCACCGAATCGAAGAATTGGGCATTTTTCCTGACCATTCCCGATCCGGATCGGACAAAAATTGTTCCGAATTCGGTTAAATTGGCTCAGCAATTGCGCCCCTTATTTGAATTTTCCGGCGCCTGCGCCGGATGCGGCGAGACCCCATACATTAAACTGGTCTCGCAATTATTTGGCGATCGTGCCATAATCGCAAATGCGACCGGTTGTTCCTCCATTTATGGCGGTAACTTGCCGACAACTCCTTATACCTTCAACAATGAAGGACACGGGCCGGCATGGTCGAACAGCCTATTTGAAGATAACGCTGAGTTCGGACTGGGCATGCGATTGACCGTTGACAAACAGAATCAGTTTGCAAAAGAACTGATTGCTGATTTACGTGGAGAAATAGGCGATCAGCTGGCCGACGGTTTACTCAATGCCGATCAATCCACCGAACAAGGAATTAATGAACAGCGAAAGCGTGTCAAAGATTTGAAGGATAAGCTTTCGAAATCGAAAGATCCTAAAGCGGCAAATTTGATTTCAATCGCCGATGCTTTAATCAAAAAGAGTGTCTGGATCATTGGTGGCGATGGCTGGGCATATGATATCGGTTATGGCGGTCTGGATCATGTTTTGGCATCGGGGAAAAATGTTAACATCCTTGTACTCGACACCGAAGTGTATTCAAATACCGGCGGACAGGCTTCCAAGTCTACCCCGATGGCGGCAGTTGCTAAATTTGCGTCCAAAGGAAAAGATCTGCCCAAGAAGGATCTGGCTTATATTGCCATGACTTATGGTTATATCTATGTAGCGAAAGTGGCGTTGGGTGCGAATGACAATCAGGTTTTGAAAGCCATGCTTGAAGCGGAAGCCTACGACGGACCGTCTCTGATCATCGCTTATTCACACTGTATTAATCACGGAATTAATATGAGTCTGGGATTGGAACAACAAAAGAAAGCTGTCGAATCTGGCCATTGGCCTTTGTTCCGCTATAACCCAACCAAAATAGAGCAAGGTGAGAATCCTCTGACGATTGATTCAAAAGCGCCTTCCATTCCGCTATCAGATTATGCTTATAGCGAAAATCGTTATAAGATGTTGCTGAAGAGTGATGAGGCTCGGGCGGAAATGTTGATGAAGAACGCCGAAAAAGAATCCGGCAGACGCTGGGAATTGTATAAGCAATTAGCCGAATTGAATTACAAAACCGGTGTTGCGGGACCCAAGAACGAATAAGGAAGTTGCTTATTTTTTGAATAAATAATACATCAAAAGGAGGCTGTTTTTCAGCCTTCTTTTGGTTAAAATTTCTAAATTGATTTTCGGATGATATCAATCGAAGAAGAAAAATAATATAAAGATTAATCGCTTGAAATTCTTCAAGATACTATCGGGAAAAATGTAAAAATAACTCTGCTCTCTCACCAATTTGTTTAAGACCATTTGTCTCGTTCATCAGGTGATAAGGAACTAAAATAACGGAGTGGGCGTATTGATAATGAAAAAATGTATGAAAGGAAATTCTATGAAAAAAAATGTCAGTCTTTCTTTTTTTATTGTTCTTGTCTGTTTTTTAGCTGTTTTTGTATTCGTTTCGGCGGAACCCGGGAGTCTCAAAGTGGTTGATGCTGAAAAATATGAAATTACAATTGGCAACTACGATGCAAAAATCCTCGTTCCCGAAATAAAGGGACTCGCTGATACGAAACAGCAAGATCAATTAAATGGCTCTTTTAGTGATCATGCGGGCGAATTAGTACAAAATTTTATTAGTGAAGCAAAATCCATTCGACAACAATTCCCGGAAGATGGTCCTCATTTTGAACTCCAGTATCAATACGAAGTACTCTATGATAATGAAGATAACATGGTTTTTCGAGTTTTTGAGTTTACGGCTGCAGGTTCTTCAAATTATATGGCACAATACTTCACTGTTGATAAACGAGCGCACAAACTCTTATCGTTATCAGATATAACCGGAGGAAAAGCGGATGCAATGGAAAAGATTCGAGCTTATATAGAAGAATCTATGCGTGAATATAACAAAAACAACGACATGAAATACTGGGTTGATGACGGTCCTGAGGGCGGAGATTATAAAGAATCGCTGGATAAAGTTTTTGCCTCAATTGAAGAGAAGAGACAATATTACCTCAATGAAGAAAGGCAATTGGTAATCACTTTCAATAAATATGACGTGGCACCGGGTGCAATGGGGAGTCCCGAATTTATTATTCCGAATGAGATATTGGGGAAAAACTAAATCTTAATTAACAAAAAAGGTGCCTCTATTCCCCTTGAGGCATCTTTTTATTTAAGATGAAAGAGACTTAATTTTCTGCTTTCATTTTTTTATTTTTTCGTCGTTGATGAAGTAATGCAACAATTATAAAAATCAAGGTGGCGAGGGTCAGATAGTCACCGATGTATTGCCAACGAGTCTTTTGATAATATACTGTTACTTTTCCTTCCGGTTCACCGGTAATGTCAAAAGCGACAAAGCCATGCGTACCTAAATAGGTTTTCAAAGGAGTCGGCTCTTTCCCTTCTACATTCAATACCGCTTGATAACCGGTGTAATAAAGAACCGGAGCTTCAAAATGAACCGGAATTGAATCATCGGCTTCGGAGATGCGATATTCGAAACTGAATTGGAGCGGTTTTCGATCATGGAATAAAATTTCAAGATTATCCGCATCGGAAAGAACAGTATCCTTATTCCTGTCTATAAATAATACTTCGGCACCGATAGGCATATATTCTCCCCCACTTACTCGATAGGAATCCACATGTACCGGATAATTTTCAGTAACTAATCGATTTTCTAATGCATTGTTAAAAAAAGGCATAAAGCAAACTGACGAAAAGCAGAAAATAGTAATTAATACCGGCATTTTCCTCTTTTTGTCGACGACCTCGTTAATTAGAAGTCCGCCTCCGATAGAAATTAAAGGTATAGCGAGAATTAATATTCGCCAACTAAATTGCAAACGATTAGCAAGCCATGCAAACCATTGCCATGGAAAATATTCTGTCGAAATAAACGTAGTAATAAATCCTGCGATAATTAATTTAGTCGCAATTTTATATGTAGAATTTTTATTCTTCTTATTTGAAAAGAGGAAAATGAGAGGGAGAAATAGGAGTGGATAGCCTAAATTGGGATCTGAATAAGAATCCCATACGGGAGTTGGTATTAAAGGAAATGAACCAGCAACGAATTTTTTGCCAGGATCACTGATTGAATGGATTGAAGAAAGCAGAATATTCGATTTTAAGTTATTGGAAACTGTTTGTTCAATCATTGGGAGGAAGAAAAATGCTGACAATCCGACCACCAAAATAACTGATTTCAATAACGCCGACAAAACTCTTCTATCAGTTAAAATAGTTTTAATATTAATTAATAAATATATGAAAGTAAATATAGTAACTATACTTAATGATAATAAATGAGACCATGTAATCCCCAAAAAGCCTAAGGCAAACAGCCCCCACCTTTCGGTATGGCCGCTGAATATTTCATACAACCCCCAAATAATCAAAGGAATAAACAAAAATGATAATGCTTCGCCGAGAGTGCAGCGATACATAAAATCTGTTAATCGAAAAGATGCGAATCCATAGAGTGTTGCGGCAATCAACCCGGCATAACGGGATTTTCCTATATTCGCTGCGGATAAATAGCAAATTAAAATTGCCAGAAAATTTGCGGTAAATGAAAAAATTTTATAGGTTGTAAGAGCATTAAAGCCCAACATCCTTAATATTGCAGGAAAATATAGAAAAACGTTGGGATAATATAGTCCATCCGCATATCCATACCCATTTAGGAAAAAAGGATTGATTCGAGCCGGGAAAATGCCGTTTTTTAAACTTTCGACGATGCCTTCTACCCGTGATAGCTGAAAGAAAAAATCATCCGGCCGTAAATATGCATCTTTAAAATACAAATGGGTCGTTGTCAAAACGGATAGGAAAAAAAGATAAAGAAATATTCGTTCATTTACCGGCGTGGCAAGTTTTTTGAACCTTTTTCCCCATGATTGCTTGAAAAGAAAACGCCAACCAATTAAAAAATAAATCAATAAGATAAAAAAAGAAACAAAGAGGTGCCTTATTAATGAATTAAAATAAAGCACATGCTTTGAAAAAATTGCGACACGGTTTATAGAAAATCCGTTCGATTCGGGATTATAAACAGCGCCGATTTGAATTTGTTGAGAAGGCTGTTCGACATCGAAAGAAATTGTCTCTTTGATTTCGCCGCTCAGAAATTCATCTTGAAGAATAATTTGGTTACCACTGAGAATATAAAAACCATTTCCTCTGCCGTTTGAATTCCCCTCAAAATTAATCTCATAGACACCTTTTTTGAGTGAAATCACGGGTGTGAGAAGGTAGTTACCTTTAGAATCAACTTTCGGATCAAAATTATGATTTACTGTATAGGAATCATAATAAGAAAACAGATCGGAATTATAAGCTAACAAGGTTGCAATAATCAATCCTATATATAGGATGATTCGCAAAAGTTTCTTATCCTTCATTTATTGAATCCTTATTTATATTATTCTTCAATGATACCAAGTAATTTTTCTGTAAGGTCATGAATCGGAACACGTTCTTGCTTCATGGTATCCCGATCTCGAACGGTAACCGTATCATCTTCCAATGTTTGATAGTCAATCGTAATTCCGAAGGGAGTGCCAATTTCATCCTGATAAAAATAGCGCTTACCGATATTGCCCCGGTCATCCCAGTTGGTCCCCATTTTCTTAGCCAGCATATGGAAAACCTCGCGGGCTTTCCCCACAATTTCCGGTTTATTCTTTACCAACGGGAAAACCGCTGCCTTATAAGGAGCCAAATTCGGTTTGAAGCGCATCACAATCCGATTATTTGCGATATCTTCCCAATAAGCATCGCATAAGGCCATCATTAAAATCCGGTTGACTCCGACTGCCGGTTCAATGACATGTGGAATAAAAACCCGACTCGGGTCATTTGGATCACGATATCGTAAATCTTTCCCCGAGTGATCCATATGCTGTTTCAGATCATAGTCTGTTCGATAGGCAATTCCCCATAATTCTTTAAAGCCAAAGGGGAATTCATATTCCAAATCGTATGTTTCTTTACTGTAAAAAGAACGTTCTTGATCAGAATGCCGCCGCCAACGTAATTTATCTTCCCGGATACCCAATGTCCCATGAATAAAATTCCACATCTGGCTTTGCCAATCTTGAAACAGCTCATGCCAATCTGTTTTTTCGGGATCAAAAAAATACTCAATCTCGGCCTGTTCAAATTCTAAAGTTCGAAAAATAAATTGTCCGGTCGTAATTTCATTGCGAAAACTCTTCCCGATTTGTCCCACTCCAAAAGGAAGCTGAACCCGAGTGGAATTCAAAATATTCGAAAAATTCGTAAAAATTCCTTGGGCTGTTTCTCCGCGGAGATAAACAGGCATTTTTTCACCTTCAACGACTCCGATGGAAGTTTGAAACATAATATTAAATGCTTTAGGCGGAAATACATCATTTCCATCCGGCGTTTTAACTTTATGCTTTTCGATAAAATCCGCGATTTCAGTCAGACCCATTCCCGCAACAACTACTTCTTCATCCTGTGGATTCTTTTCCAACCAACTCTCGATTAAATGATCCGCGCGATATCGTTTATGGGTGACTTTATCTTCGACTAACGGATCATTAAAAGCACTCACATGCCCCGATGCTACCCATGTCTCCGGATGGAGTAGAATTTGCGAATCAATGCCGATCATGTCTTCACGACATGTGATCATTTCTCGCCACCATAAATTGCGAATATTTCGTAACAATTCCGCCCCTAAAGGTCCGTAATCATAAGAACTGGTCAATCCCCCATAAATTTCCGAAGTCGGATAAACGAAACCCCGTCGTTTAGAAAGAGAAGTAATTTTTTCCAATGAAACCTGATTTTCTTGAGTCATCTTAAAGTCCTTTGCCGAATTTTATCCCACAAATTTTATCACATAGCGACATCATAAACTTGCTATTATGATCGATTATTAATAAGTTCACTACATATTTCTTTTTATAAATTCTTTCATTCAGCAGAACGCTGATATAATTTTTTTGATAAAAAGCTGAAATCTATTCCAAGGAAATAAAAAAATGATTCCAATTGCACAACCACTGATCGGTGAAGAAGAACAAACAGCTGTTCATGAAGTTTTGGAAAGCGGAATGCTTGCATCAGGGAACATCGTTCGTGCATTCGAAGAGGAATTTGCCGATTATCTCGGAATCGAGCATTGCATTACGACTACCTCAGGGACAACCGCTCTTGAAGTTGCTTTGCGAGCTTTAGGTATCGGCCCCGGAGATAAAGTATTAACCACGCCTTTTTCATTTATTGCCTCTACCAATTCCATTGTATATACCGGAGCGACTCCGGTTTTTGCCGATATCCGACCGGATACTTTTAATATTAATCCGGAGAAAATCGAAGAGGCACTTCGAGCTGATTCGGATATAAAAGCGTTGTTGATTGTTCATCTTTTCGGTCAAGCTTGCAATATGGATCAAATTATCCCGCTTGTAGAAAAATATCATCTTTTATTAATCGAAGACTGTGCTCAGTCTCATGGGGCAATGTGGAAAGGAAAGCCGGTCGGAACATTTGGTAATGTCGGTTGTTTTAGTTTTTATCCGACCAAAAATATGACCACCGGAGAAGGCGGAGCAATTGTCACTCATGATGATAATCTGGCTGAAACCTGTCGATTATTAATCAATCATGGTATGGCGGTGAGATATCATCATGATTTAATCGGCTATAACTATCGGATGACCAATATTGCTGCCGCGATTGGAAGATGTCAATTAAGAAAATTAGACCGGTTCAATCAAATTCGCAGGTTGAATGGTGCAATTCTGACCGAAGGAATTCATCATTCGGATATAACCACGCCGTTTGTTCAAGATGATGCTTTTTTCGTCTATCACCAATATACCTTACGAATAAAGAACGATAAGCGGGATCAATTTACGGATTATTTGAATGCAAATGACATCGGATACGGAATATTTTATCCGCTTTCCATTCCGGAACAAAAATGCTATCAACGCTTTGGATTCAATACTGTTTGGCCTGTCACGGATTTGATAAAAAACCAAGTTGTTTCCATACCGGTTCACCCCGGTTTATCCGAAGAGGATTTAGATATGATAGTTCAGGTTGTCAATAAATTCCAATAAGTTTTTAGGAGCGTTTGAATGTCAGAGAACCCTTATATTGATCCCACTGCTCATGTTTCAGCGAAAGCAAAAATCGGTAAAAACACGAAAATATGGATTAATGTTCAAATTCGCGAAGATGCGGAAATCGGAGAAGATTGTGTCATAGGGAAAGATGTTTACATCGATCATGGCGTGAAAATCGGAAATCGGGTCAAAATTCAAAACGGCGTATCGCTATTCAACGGGGTTACGGTAGAGGACGATGTCTTTATCGGTCCTAATGCAGCTTTTACGAATGACTATTATCCTCGAGCTTTTAATCGTGATTGGGAAGTTTCGGAAACACTAATTAAAAAGGGAGCATCTATCGGTGCCAATGCGACAATTATTTGTCGACATACCTTAGGCGAATATTGTATGATTGGCGCAGGATCGGTAATTACCTCTGATGTGGAACCATATACCTTGGTTGTCGGAAATCCGGCGAGAGCGATCGGTAAAATCTGCCGTTGCGGGACTCGTCTATTTAATGACCTGGTGTGTCCAAAATGCGGGTTTGATTTAAAAAAAGAATTAGAGCTAAAGTAGAAAATTCTTTTAAACCGTGGGTAATATAAATTCTTCTCGAACGAAAAAGTGTTTATCCGTATAAAAAATCATCAGGGAAATTCGCATCGGCAGTCTTTTTTTAGTGCATCTCGCATGCCCACTCGAACATAAACCGATCCGAAAGAATTTTGCATTATCCGATCATATCCGGGAATCTGGTCCGAAGCAGCTTGTTGATAAAAAGAATGAATCAATTTCATTTCTTCGGGGTTGACCGCATGATCGATTATGGTGGGATCACTGAATTCCCGAGTTTTACAGTTGGGAAAAAATAAAAACGCTCTGAATACACCGAAATTACGGGTAAAAAGAGCGTTCATTTTATTCGAGAAAAGTATATCTACCAGCGCATAATGTCTCCGATCGTTCCGA
>Ga0209203_1000072_pt1 | contig 85681 bp, 81 predicted proteins | sample AD_UKC109_MetaG_FD_184423 | JGI IMG/M metagenome (GOLD analysis project Ga0209203, IMG submission 184423) | Active sludge microbial communities of municipal wastewater-treating anaerobic digesters from Hong Kong - AD_UKC109_MetaG (SPAdes)... | ecosystem: Engineered > Bioreactor > Anaerobic >... | reverse complement strand
CCCGTAGTCGCTCTTGGCCGGGCTGCCGTTGTCGGTGGCGATGAAGAGGACGGTGTACTCCCCCACGGCCGATGTTCCCGGTGCCGACCACCGGAAGGTCCCGGTGGCCGCATCGAAGCTGACGCCTGAGAAATAGGTGCCCGAGGAGTTCCGGGGCAGGTCGGCAGCGGCGTAGGTGATGCCGTTACCGTCAGGATCGGTGGCGGATATCTGGAACACCAGGGTACCGGTGGGGGTGACCGTCTGGACGCCGGTCGGGACGGTAAGGACCGGGCTCCTGTTCGTATTGGAGACGATGATGGTGACGTCCAGGGTGGCAGTCTGGGGCGGAATGCTGTCGTCCGTTGCGGCAAACTGCGCGGTATAGGTCCCGCTCTGGGAATACCCGGGTCTCCAGGTGAAGAGCCTGGTCTCGGCATTGAATGTCGCCCCTGCGGGCAGTGACAGGGCGCTGTAGGTGACGGTGTCGCCGTCGGGGTCTGCCGCCTTGATGGTGAACTTCAGGGTCTGGCCTTCCCTCACGTATTTCGATTTGACAGCGGTGAAGACCGGGGACTGGTTGGGTCCGGTGACAATGATGTAGACCTCAAGGACCTCGGCGTCATCACCCTGGGCATTATCGCTCGCCTGGAACCGGGCAGTGAAGGTGCCCACCTGGTCGTCACCGGGGGTCCAGGAAAAGAGGGCGGTGTCGGGGTCAAAGGAAGCCCCGGACGGCAGCGATAGGGCTGTGTAGATGATAGGGTCGCCGTCAGGGTCGGATGCGCTGATGGTAAAGCTCAAGGTCTGTCCTGCCTGGGTCTGCTGGCTTTCGATCTCTTCAAAGACCGGGGTGAGGTTGATTCTCTCCAGTGCGACCTCGGCGTTGGTGATCCTTCCCATCCTCACCCGCAAGCCGCTGACACTCCCCTGGTAGCGCACATTGCCGTCGCTGTTCCTCAGGTATACCCACAGGGTGTAGTCATCCCCCGCCTTGATGTACCCGATGGTGCCGCGACCGCCGGAGCAGTCCCACGGTCCGCCGGTCGCAACGACGGAACCTCCGGTGTCAAGGATCTCGGCCTCTACGGATGCGATGTCATATTCCTGGCAGGGGAAGTCCACGGACTTGTACTGGACCTGATCGGCATCGTCCGAGGGTGCAACGAGACTGAAGGATATGCTGCCGTAGGAGTCGCCGCCTGAGCTTCCGCCGTTTCCGCTGCAGGCGGTCATGGCAAGAAAGAAGGCAATGCAGGCGAAGAAGACGTACCTACTCCTCGAGAATCCGGGGACTCTCTCGTAACGTAACCATGAATCAAAATGCATAACCACCACTCATCCTCCTCTGATGTATCGCTTCGAACCTTCTCAATAGTTCCTATCAGACGAGTAATGGAATTAATTTACATATTATACCATATCAAAATGCCATTTGCAAGCCTGCGCTGAGAATGAAGCCCTTATAGGAGTATTCTTCATCGGGATGGAACCAGTTCTCCTTGTCCTTGACCGTGAAAAGGGACAGGTCCACGTTCCCTTTGAGGGTTTCGGAGATGGACTTCTCCATTCCACCTCCCAGGGAGAGCTTCATACGTCCGCCGTTATAGAAGGCGGAGTCCTGCTCGTAGTCGTTTTCTCCCATGGAGAGGATGTTCAGGTGCGTCTTGACAGAGGTAGCGGAGTCCAGGAAATAGGTGTGCGCAAGGTCCAGGTGCAGCTCGTCGCCGTAGTTCTTCTCACGGTCGATGGGCGTTCCCGTCTCGGTGTAGTACTTTGCCTTGCCGCGGAAGAGACCCGAGACGCTCCCATCGAGTTTCCAGGAGGACCTGGCATAGGTGGTACCGAAGCCGAGGAGCATGAGGGCCCCGTCCTGATAGTAATCCTCGCCGTCCAGGGTGTCCTTCCCGTAGTATGCGTATTCCGCGAAGATTCTTCCCCGGAGGTTGTCGGTGAAGATGCGGGAACCCTCGGCCGTGACGGTGAAGACATCCCCGGGGTCGAAGTTCTCGAACATGTCGCTGTAGTCGTACTCACCCCGCCAGAGGTACCCGATGCCGAATCCCGCTGCGGAACGCTCCCATTCCTTCGCTATGCACAGGTAGGGATTGACGTTGAACCCCTCGCCAAAGGTGGTAATGGGAAGCAGCTCGGGGGGAAGGGAGACGAGGATAAGCTCGTCGGTTGACAGGTCGGTGGTGCCGGTGGGCAAGCTGAAACCCAGTCCCATGAGGACATCCACCGGGGCCCGGCTTTTAAGCGTGTAGGAAAAATTGAGCTTGGTGTCCACGAAGGCGCTCAAGGACTCTGAGTCGCCTTCGTCCGGGTTGACGCCGGTATAGACATAGGCATTGAGGACCTGCGCCCTGAAATCCCCGTATACTATCCCGGCTTGGATCGGAACGGCAAGCTGGGTACCGGAATCGTCGTTGTCATTGTTCCACCAGGCGGCGGAAAAGCCCGTTTCGAACTGTTTTTCAAGGGCGAAAGCAGGGAAGCTCATCCCCACCGTCCATATAATCGCAAGGAATACAAGCCGGTGTCTCATAGAAGTACCTCTCTCCGTTCGAAGAACCTTAATAGAGCTGGATGTAGACATCTTCATAATCGCTCTCGCCGTTTGCATCGGTGACCGTGAACCTGAAGTAACCTGACGAATCATCGATGAGCGTGTCCCAGGTGAAGACCTGGGTTGCCGAATCGAAGGATGCCCCGGAGGGCAGGGCTGCGGTTGCACCTCCCACCGAGGTCACGCTGTAGGTGAGGGCATCGTTTTCCGGATCGGTCGCCGTGACGATGAATTGAATGCTCTCGCCGGGCACCACATGTCTGGCACCTATGGGATCGAGGACCGGCGGCCTGTTCACGTCGCCCACGGTGATCACCACGTCCTCGAAATCCGCCTGATAATTATAGGCATCCCTGACCAAGAACCGCACCCAGAAGTTGCCGCTCGTGGAAGTCGAGGTCTCCCAGACGAACTCGTTCGTATCCGAGTTGAGGCTCGCCCCGTCGGGGTAGGTTTTCCCCGAGATCTCATTGTCCGCATAGTTCAGGGAAGCATTGGAATCGGCGTCGGTGGCCGACAGGATGAACCTGAGCGTGTCACCGGCGTCTATCTGTCTCGACCCTATGGTACCGAGAACGGGGAATCGGGAGCCGTCCATCTGGTCCACGGTAGTGTCGTAGTACTGGATTGCCACCCACTCGTAATCTGTCAGCCTCGGCGTGCCGTCGTCCGTCACGCGGAAGAGCACCATGTATTCTCCGTAGCCGTAATCCTGGGTCACAGGGTTCCAGGTGAAGACATGGGTGTCCGGGTCGATGCTCATTCCCCGGAGATAGCCTTCGCCATACTCGTACGTTCCGTCCGAGAAGAACAACCCTGCGATGTCATAGGTGAGGGTGTCGCCGTCCGGATCGGTGGCGGTCACCGTGAAGGAGGCCGGTACATCACTCGTGATGTGCCGGGTGCCTATCTCATCGAGGACCGGCGGCTGGTTCACGTCACCCACCGAGATGGTAACCGTGAGGGTGTCGCTCATCTGGGGTGCGCCGTCGTCGGTGACCTGGAAGGTCGCCGTGTGGGTGCCTCCCTGGTCGTATCCTGGAACCCAGGAGAACATGTGGCTGTCCGGGTCGAACTCGGCCCCTGAAGGCAGGGAGGTGGCACTATAGGTCAGCGCATCCCCGTCGGGATCCGTGGCGCTGATGGTGAAGCTCAGGGTCCCGCCCTCGTCAACCTGCTGGTTGGCCACGTCGGCAAAGACCGGAGCAGTGTTCATGGCCGTCATTTCGATGGTACCGGCATCCGTGGTCGTCCCGGCCACCACGTCGATGCCGCTCTTGCTGCCCTGGAAGAGGGTCCGGCCCTGACTGTCACGCATGGAGATCGTGACCCGGTAGTTTTCACCTTCCTCCACCCCTGAGAGGATACCCTCGCCGGTGTCGCACGGCCACGGTCCGCCGGTTGCGACGAGCGTGTCTCCTGATGTGACCTGAGCCACCACGTCCACTATACCGTAGTCATCACAGGCGAACAGGGCCGCCTTGTACTGGGTGCTGCCTGATGACTGGGGCATCTTCAGGGAGAAGGAGATGTTTCCGATGCCTCCATCGCTGCCGGTCCTGCTGCAGGCGCCGATGACGAGAAGGATGAGGAAGATGGGGAGGAGAAGCTTGAATGGTATTCTCCCATATGCCGGATAGGGAAAACAGATGCGGGTTGTCATGACTGGTCCTTCCCTACCAGATCACCCGGATCTGGCCGGTGGTAGCAGGGCGGAACTCCCTGAAGGTGGCGTTGTTCTTTCCCAGGCTCAGCGTGGAGGAGTTCTGTTCCTCCTGACCATCGAGGATGTCCTGGCTGCGGGGATTGACGGTCACCAGATTCAAGGCGGCAAGCTCGGTGAGGGCATTGCGTGCGGGAGTGAGCTGCGGGTCCTGCTCCAGCGCCTTGCGGTAGCAGGTCGCGGCCTGCGGATAGTTGCCCCGGTCGCTGGAATCGAGGCCGCAGGAGAGATAGAGCAGTGCCTGGTAGCTCGTGGTCAGAGGCTGGGCAAGCTTCTCCCGATCCTGTTTGCTGAGCTTGATCTTAAGGAGGTCGACCACTTCAAAGAGGATCTTCTTCTCGAGGTCGAATATCTGTTCCATGATCCCCTCCGCTGCAGGCCTGCCCAGGCTGTTCTGGTCCCTGACCTGGAGCACGTCGGAGAGGATGCCGAGCTGGGTCTGGGTGCTGCTGGTGAGGTCTCCGCCCACCAGGTAGCCGGCGCCCAGCAACCTGCCGAGCCGGGGCTCGGTCTGTTTCTCCACCAGGCCGGAGGCGCCGAGGTCGAGCTCTTCGAGCAGGGCCTGGAGCCTGATACGCTCAACCACGGTGATGCCCTCGACCTGGGCAAGATCGGTCATGAGGAGGAAGGCGAATCCCTTCTGCAGGGGGGTGAGTTCCGGGTTGTCTGACCGGTTCTGAAAGGCCAGCACTGCCACGGTGTTGGAGGCGGGTGCGGCCTTCATGGTCTCCTCCTGTTCCAACGCCTTCTTCGCCCACTGGCGGTCGGCCTCGGTAACGATCTGGCCCGCCAGGAGGAGAGAAGGCCCGAGGATCAGCATGAACCCTATGAGGATCTCGACTAGTCTTTGTCTCATTGGCAACCTCTTCGCAATGTCAAGGTGGTTAAAAATATGGGAAATTCCATGTTTAATGAAACACAAGATCAATGGTTTGTCAATTGAGAGAAACCCTCGTGACGGGTGCCTGTATCTGGTCCGTCCATCAAGAGAAAATCCCATTGACACGCTGTCCGTTGTTTCCCTATACAGTTCTCATTGCTCATCCGGAATGGTTCGGGCCCCGGCCGGTATGGGGCAGAGGGAACCACAACCCGGCATTGAATGTGTATCATTGATTAATCTCCGATTTCCCATGCACTCAAAAGGGGTTTTTGTGGAATCGTCAGGTCGTGGAATGCTGGACGGGATTATATGTACATAGGCGGATTATGCAGCTGAAGGAAATCGTTGACAGGCTTCAGGGAACGGTCATCACCCGGAACTATGACGGATCCATGGAAATCTCCACGGGCGGTGCGGCCGACCTCATGAGCGATGTCCTGGCCTTCAACATCGAGGGCAACAGCATCCTGCTGAGCGGGCTCACCACGTCTCAGGTCCTGCGGACCGCAGAGATGGCGGGTATCAGCGCCATCGTGTTCGTCCGGGGGAAGAAGCCGTCCCGGCAGGTTATCGATCTGGCGGAAGACCTCTCGATACCCCTGATTCTCTGTGTGCACAGCATGTACAAATCGTGCGGCATCCTCTTCGGGGCCGGGCTTGCCGACAACGGCATCTCCGAGATCCTCAAAGGTTGAATGGAATGATCATGCATACCATCGGGACCCATGACATCAATCATGTCCACGAACTCGTCTATGAACTCCGTGTCAGCCAGATCATGAATCCTGATGTGGTGTCCGTATCGCCGGATACCACCATGAAGAGGCTCATGGAAATCCTCAGGGACAACAAGATCTCCGGGGCGCCGGTGGTCACGGACGGGAAGATCGTCGGCGTCATCAGCATTGAGGACCTCATCAAGTCCCTGGCATCCCAGAGGGCGGAAGAGTCCGTCGAACGCCACATGACCCGTGATGTTGTCACCGTGAGGACGGACGAGCATGTAGTCCAGGCGGTCAAGCTCTTTGCCCGGTACGGATACGGACGGCTCCCGGTGGTGGACAAGGACGGGAAGCTCTCGGGCATCGTCACGGGCAGCGACATCACCAAGGGGCTGCTTGTGGCACTGGACAGCCAGTTCAAGAGCGAGGAGATCAGGCGCTACCGGGCCAGCCATGTCTTCGAGGACATCGCCTCGGACCTGACGAGCCTCGTGCTTCATTTCCAGGTGGCTCCCCGTGATTTCGACCAGGGCGGCCGGGCTTCGAGCACACTCAAGCGAACCCTCCAGCGACTGGGCGTGGACCCGGCTCTGCTCAGGCGGATCAATGTCAGCGCCTATGAAGCGGAGATGAACCTGATCATCCACACTACCAACGGCGGCGAGCTCAGGGTGGAGATCAGTCCGAAGGAACTCGTCCTGGTAGCCGAGGACAAAGGCCCGGGTATAGCGGACATCGGTGAGGCCTTCAGACCGGGCTACTCAACCGCCCCGGATTGGGTGCGCGAGCTCGGCTTCGGCGCGGGTATGGGCCTGTGCAACATCAAGCGCTACTGCGACCGTATCTCCATGGTTTCCGAGCCGGGAAAGGGGACCACGCTCAGGGCGGTGTTCGAGATGAACGAGCGCGAGGATTCCCGGGAGTCCCAGAAAGCCTGACGGCAGGTGCTATCCTCCTCTTCGATCGTCGGTTATCCGGTCAGGACCCTTCTCAGCTTCAGTCGTGGAACGATGAGGGTGAGCAGGGCGCATTTGATGAGGTCTCCGGGCAGGAAGATGATGAGCCCCGTCTTGATGGCGATGCCCACCGCCTCGGGCTTCTTGACGACGAGGTGCAGGTAGGCGGCCAGATAGGGCACCCCGACGGCGTAGATCATGAGCGATCCCAGGAGTGATGCTGCCAGCACTGTATGCCAGGTGAGCGCTCTGTTCCGGGTGAAGATGCCCACGGCAACGGGGGCGAGAATGAACCCGATGAGGTAGCCCATGGAGGGCTGCAGGAAGTACGACGGACCGCCGCCCCCGGAAAAGACCGGCAGGCCGATGAGGCCGACGAGGATGTAGATGGTCTGGCTCATGGCCCCTCCGGATGCCCCGAGCATGAGGCCCGCCAGGATCACGAAGAAGGTCTGCATGGTGACGGGCACGGGCCACAAGGGGATGCGGATGAAGGAGCTGACCGCGGTCAGTGCCGCGAACAGGGCGATGAGTGCGAGCCTTCTCGTGGGCATGGTGCTCCTTCAGCCGGTCGGATTCAAGCGATGCCCTTGGCGATGAGATCGAGCCTGTCGCTCAGGTATGCCTCGAGTGGTCCCTCGTCACCGAACCAGAAGTGGTCGGCGCCCGGTATGACGGTGATGCGTTCCCTGTCCAGGAGACCCTCCAGGCCGGCGGCGCTGCTGAACTGGTCCTGCCCGCCTGTGATGACCCACACGGGGTCTCCCCGCATGGACGGGAAGGTGAACATGGCGTTCGGCGGCGAGACGAAGATGCAGGGCAGGGGGCTGTCCATGCGCTTCATGAGGCGCTCGGCCACCCAGGCCCCGAAGGAGTAGCCGATAATAATGGCGGGTTTGTTCACATGGGCAATGGCTGACGCCAGGTCTTCCATCTCCCCGTCCCCCTCGTCGAAGGTCCCGCCGCTGCGGCCTACCCCGCGGAAATTGAACCGGAGAGCGGAAAGCCCCTTGGCAAGGCACACCCTCCAGGCGGACATGACCACGTTGTTGTTCATGTTCCCGCCCATGAGGGAATGGGGATGGGTGATGACCACGCAGGTATCAGAACCGTTGTCCTCGTAGACCGCCTCTAATCGCGGGTTGCTGCCGAAGGTTATCGCCGCCATGGTGCCATTGTACCGTGAAGGCCGGGGAAAGGCAATGAAGAGAGGCAAGGGGGCATGCGAATGATGCACCTGGTGATATTCACTGCATGCCTTGCAGTTCAGGGATGGACAATTTCCATGAAGAATCTTTGGTTATGATCTGTAATCCGGAACACGATCTTGGAACTCATCAATCGTTGATATTCAATGATTCAAATATGATAACTGTTGGCATGCATCATGCTCCCTCCTCATGTCAGGCAGACGCCAGGTTTTTAAGACTTCAATGAAAGTGAGGGCGGAACATGAAGGGTATGGAGAAGACCAATGATAACCGTCTCATATTGCTCGAGGCCCTCCTTCGTCATGCCGACCAGTGCGGCGACGAGAATCCGCATTTTTTCAAAGACGAGATGCTGAAAACGCTCGATGTCTGCGAGCATGTGTTCAACGTCATGCAGATACGGCTCGGAGACAGATATTGCCGCAGGGTAGACGGTTTTGAAGATAGATGCAGATATGCCATCAACGTCAACAGCTGCCTTGAGCTCCGGAACCAGATAATGCAGGCGGATTCAAAGATAAGAAGGTTTCGCGAGAGTGTCCGGAATATAGTGCTCGCATCTTCTATCGGTTCTTTTTTCGTGATCTTCTTTGGTTGCTGTATCGTATAGAGTGAAGAGAACCCGTACGGGTACATCCTCTGAACTGACATATAAAAGCCGGCAACTTACTTCACAACCTTCAGGGTGATCTTATACTCTGCAACAATGTTGTTCTTTTCCTGTATAAACCGCCGCAGCTCTGCTTCCGTGATCTCTTTGTTGATTAATTTCTGCATGTAGGCGTTCTCTACCACTTGTTCGGCGTGAGTTATTTCAAAATCGACGTCCAGGTAGATTGCGAGCTGTGAATTGGGGGCGCCGATTTTCTGCCAATGGTAATTGTTTTTCTTGCTGAAGAGAGAGAGGACCTGCGGGGATATTATGCGAACGTGGGTCGGATCGCCAATGAAGTTGTCGTGCCGAGGATGGGGAACATTGATTCTGATTTCTGCACCTGGTTTACACACTCGATAGAGTTCTTTCATCATGCCCAGGAATATTTTGGGATCCGCCCCGATATGCTCCAGTGAATGGTGAAAGAGAACCTCATCCACCTCATTGTCTCCGAACAGCCAAGGCAGAACTTCCAGATCCATTTGTACGTCAGGTTGACACTCAAGGAACTTATCGACATTTACAAACCCATTGATCTTGTTCACTCCGCAACCCATATTCAGCTTCAACGGCACATCTCCCCGGGTTAATGTATTTTCTCGCTTGGTGCATGTCCCCATCCGCCGTGAACGGTTCAACGGATGAATGATAATCCGTGACCATCAGTGATTCACACGGGTATTACTTTGAACAGTCGATCCCTCTCCTCCAGCATGTCCCAGCCAGCTCCCACTCCGGACGAGAATCAGTGCTGGCACCTCCGGCACTACACTGGATGGTTGCAGCTTATTCCAACGGTCTTGCCATTTCAATGTCATTTTTCGCATATGGTCTCGTCTCCGCACCTCGGCGGAGGACCCAGATGATGCAGATCTCGTGATTCCATGAGATGAACAGAACATGCAGGACACAGACACGGGGTTGCAGACATATCCATGACAATTGAAGACGACTCAGACATCACTTCTGTCCGTCAAGTCTGTTCTGTCGAAGAACTCATCAATCTTCTCCACCAGGAGGGACGGCCTGTCCAGGAGGCAGGCCTCCATCCGGAAATGCGCAGCGCCCCGCATGCCCCTGACATAGCCGGTGATGAACTTTCTCATGTGCAGGACCCCTGTCTTGGTGCCATGGCAGGAACAGAGCATGTCCAGGTGACGCAGCATGATCTCCCTGCGTTCCCGGGGAAGGGGCACGAGTCCTCCTGAAAGCTCGCGGAAGATCCAGGGCCTGCCGATGGCGCCGCGGCCTATCATGAAGGCGTCTGCCCCGAAGTCCCTCAATCGGTCGAGGTCTTCCATGGCGCGGATGTCTCCGCTTGCCACCACCGGGATCATGACCCGCCGCCTGACCTCCTTGAACACATCCCATCTCGGCGTACCGCGGTACATGTCGCCCCGGGTCCTCGGGTGAAGGATGACGGCATGCACTCCTGCGAATTCCAAAGACTCAGCGAGATCCGCCGCGTTCAGGCATGAGGTGTCCCATCCTGCGCGCATCTTGACGCTCACCGGGACGGATACCGAGCCGATCACAGCCTCGGCGATGCGCAGGGCCATGGCCGGATCGGTCATGAGTGCGACCCCTGCGCCCTTGGATGCTACCTTCTTCACGGGACATCCCATGTTGATGTCGATTCCGTCAAACCCGGAATCCTGCAGGAGCTTCGCCGCCTCGGCGGCGTCCCGGGGCGAGTTGGTGGAGATCTGGGCGATGAGCGGCTTGTCGTCCGACGGTCTGTCAAGCATGGACCGGGAGTTCCTCGAGTTGCGGATGAGGCCGGCCGCGCTGATCATCTCGGTGTAGCAGAGCTCCGCCCCGAACTCCCTGCACAGCACGCGCAGGGGCCAGTCCGTGTAGCCGGACAGAGGGGCCAGGAAGAGTCCTCGTTCAAATTCGATGCCGTAGGCCCGCATGGCTCACCCGATCAATGATCCCTGGACGATGCCGGAGAGCTCCATTTCCCGCAGGATCGTGTTGCGGACCGTGGATCTTTCCAGGGCCCATTGCGGCTCCACAAGCTCTTCGACATGCGGATCGCCGGTTATGCGCTGGATCACGATGTCCTCGCGGAGGTTCCCGATGAAGCGTGCCGTCGCCTCGGCGTATTCCTGCATGGATAGGGGTCGGTAGAGACCCTGCTGCAGCATCCTCTCCAGGGAGGTTCCCCGGATTACGTAGAGGAGGTGGATCTTGACGTCCGTGACGGGCAGCGACGATAAAAATCCGGCCGTGCGGAGGTAGTCGGCCATACCTTCTCCGGGCAGGCCCAGGATGACATGGGCGCATATGCGCATCGGGTAGCGCGAAGTCAGATCCACGGCGCTGGCGAAGGTCTGCACGTCATGCCCGCGGTTGATCCTCTGCAGCGTCTTGTCGTTGGCCGACTGGAGGCCGTATTCCATCCAGACGAGACGTGTCTGTGTGTAGCGCGTTATGAGGTCAAGCCTCTCTTCATCGATGCAATCTGGCCTGGTGCCGATGGACAGTCCCACGATCTCGGGGAAGGGAAGCACCGTATCGTAGATGGATCTCAGCACATCCACCGGTGCATAGGTGTTGGAGAAGGACTGGAAATAGGCGATGAATGCGTTTACCTTGGAAGTCCGACCCATGGCCCGGATCTGGCCGACAAGTTGTTCCTCGAGGCTCATCCCCCGGGACATCGCGCCGGTCCCCGAACCGAGGGCGTTGCAGTAGATGCATCCGCCGCCGCCGTCTGCATCACGGTGCGGGCAGGTCAGCCCGGCATCGAGGGTGATCTTCCGGACACGCGTCCCGAACCGCTCACGCAGAGCGGCGCTGAGCGTCCTGTAGGGGGGAGCTGTCATGTGCGAAAAAAGGGAAGGTGAAGCTCCCGAGCTTCAGCTCCCTGGCGAGCTCGATCATGATGTCCTGCATGGACTTGTTCACCGGGACGCCCTCTTTCCTCCGGCGTTCGATCATCTCGAACTCCTTCTCGCCGGCCAGGTAGATCCGGTCATGCCCGGGTGCCTTTGCCGAGGATCTGATATCGCGCATGATGGCGCCCGTAATGGCCTTGAACACGGCTATGGGGACGAAGCTCTCAATGTTGACGGCCACGAAGAAATGGCCGAGCCTGTGGGGGATGTGCTTATCCCCGTCCATGCCGCTCAGGGCCTTGCCGAAGCTTCCGTCCGAGAACGCAGCGCAGAGGATCTCCACCATGACGTTCAGACCGTAGCCCTTGTGTCCGCCGAGCTCTTCACCCGCACCGCCAAGCGGCAGCAGGGAAGCCGTGCCGTCCACGAACATCTTGAGCAGGGCCTTGCTGTCCGTGGGCTCGTTGCCGGCCAGGTCTATGGTGAGACCCTTGGGAGTGGGGATCCCCTCCCGGGCATAGACCTCGATCTTCCCGCGCTGGGTGGTGGAGGTGGCGATGTCGAGGAGGAAGGGATAGACCTCGTCGGAGGGTGCGCCGAAACTGATGGGGTTGGTGCCGAGGACCGGCTCCACCCCGTAGGTGGGAGCTACTGATGGCCTGGCATTGGAGAAAGCCAGGCCGACCATGTCCTGTGCCGTTGCCATGGAAGGGTAGAAGCCGCAGATCCCGAAGTGGGTGCTGTTCTTCACCGCCACCATGCCGATGTTGTGCTTCCTTGCCTTGTCGATGGCGAGCTGCATGGCATGGCATGCAACCACGTGGCCCAGGCTGTCTCCGCCGTCGATGACTGCCGTATTGTCGGTCTCCCTGATGATGGTCTCCCTGCAGACCGGGCTGATGATGCCGTCCTTCATGCGGTCGATGTACATCTTGAACCTGCCGATGCCGTGGGACTTGATTCCCCGCATATCGGACTCGATGAGCACATCGGCACAGATGTCCGCATCGGGGGCGGGCACGCCCATGGCGATGAAGCCCTCTTTCATGAACCTTCTCAATTCCTGATGATCGACGTAGATCGAATCGGGAGACATAGCGGTTTCACCTTATGTATGAGATGGGTGGTGCTGTTGTGCGGGTTCTCTTATCAGATCGTTTGGGTTTCGGGAAGGGGAAAATGCGTTCGCAGGAGACCCGGGAAAACACCCGTAGAAACCCTCCTTTTCAAGTCAAACCGGTTTCGGGCGGTATGCCTTGGCAGTCTCCACAAAGAGCTGCTGGTGGGGGAGTAGCGAGAGCTGTTTCTTCCTGATGATGAAAAAGGGGCGCTGGATGCTCATGCCCCTTACCCGGATACGGACCAGGATACCCATCTCGATCTCCCGCCTGACAGCGTGTATGGAAAGGACGGACACGCCCAGTCCAGCTATGACCGCCTCCTTGACCGCCTCTGTTGAGCCCATCTCGCCCACCGTATGGAAATGGCCAAGATCTCCATTGAACCGGTCCTTCAGGTACTCCTCGAACACAGAACGTGTGCCCGAACCCTTTTCCCTCACGACGAAGGGTTCGCGTTCCAGTTCGGATAAGTCTGCCTCACCGGATGCGGCCCAGGGATGATCCGCATTGGACACCAGGACGAGTTCATCGTCCCAGATTGTTTCGCTGACGAGTCTCCTGTCATTCACGGGGTTGCCTATGAAGCCGATCTCCACCTGACCGGCAAGGACCATGTGGATGATGTTGTCGGTATCGCCCGTCGTTACATGGACCTTGATGTCGGGATGGCTCTTCCTCAGACCGGTCACCACCGGTGGCAGGAGATAGGTGGCGGGGATGGTGCTGGCACCTGCGAAGATGAGGCCGGAGACCGATTCTCTGGCGAGCTGGATCTTTTCCCTTGCCTCGTCCCGCAGCCTGAGCATCCTTTTGGCATACCCGTACAGGATGGAGCCTTCCGGCGTCAGGCTGATGCCTGTCCTGTTTCGATTGATGAGCCTGCAGTCCACCAGGTCCTCGAGGTTCCTGATGTGCTTGCTCAGGGATGGCTGGGTGAGCATCATTCTCCGGGCAGCTTCGGAAAAGCTCCTCTCTTCCACCAGGCACACCAGGGCATCCATCTGCTGCAGGGTGATGAACTTGAAGTGCTCGGCATCCACGGTTGGGTATCATACATGCGTGAATGCCGACAGGCAATGAAAAGATTGAATACTTTGAATTCTTCATTTGTATACGGTATATGTCTCAAGGAGACAGAGGAATGCACGGCAGTATCATGCAGTGGAGATAACGAGCCGGGATGGAACAGATGGACAAGAAGATACGTTTGACGAGCACGGTACGCGGAGCTGGTTGAGCCTGCAAGATCGGTCCGGAGGTACTGGACCAGGCACTGCGCTCGATTCCGGTCATGCGTGACCCGAACCTGCTTGTGGGCATGGAAACGCCCGACGATGCGGGCGTGTACAGGATCGCTCCCGACACGGCCCTTATCCTCACCCTGGACTTCTTCACGCCCATCGTCGACGACCCGTACGACTTCGGCCAGATTGCCGTGGCCAATGCCCTGAGCGATGTCTATGCCATGGGAGGCAGACCTCTGCTCGCCATGAACATCATCTGCTTCCCTGTGGGCGACATGGACATCTCCGTGCTCCATGAGGTCCTGCGAGGCGGCACAGATAAGATGAACGAGGCGGGGGTCCTCCTCGTGGGCGGGCACAGCGTGGAGGACCGGGAGATCAAGTACGGCCTGTCCGTGACGGGAACGGCCCACCCTGACAAGGTGCTGAAGAATATCGGGTCCAGGCCGGGTGATGCTCTCATCCTCACCAAGCCCTTGGGCACGGGCGTCATAGGTACCGCCGTCAAGGCAGAACTGGCGGATGCGGCTGCGGAAGCAAAGATCGTCCGCTCCATGAAGGTCTTGAACAGGATCCCTGCCGAGATCATGGCCGACTACGAGGTCCATGCCTGCACCGATATCACGGGGTTCGGGCTCCTGGGCCATGCCGCCGAGATGATCGGGGAGGGCGGCATGGGCATGACGATCCGCTCCTCGCAGGTGCCGGTTTTCCACGAAGCCCTGGAATTTGCGGGCATGGGACTGATCCCCGCAGGGACGTACCGGAACCAGGATTTCCGGGCGGGTATGGTCGATGTGGCCGAGGGTATCCCGGATGATCTTGTGAAGGTTCTCTATGACCCGCAGACCTCGGGCGGCCTCCTCATCGCCCTGCCTGCAGACGAAGCCGGGAAACTGCTTGCCGAGCTCAAGACCGGTGGTGTCGGAGACGCAGCGATCATCGGAGAGGTCACCGGAGGGCATCCGGGGAAGATCAGCCTCCTGCCGTGACTTCCCCCCGGGAGCTCATTGATCTCCATGTAATGTGGTCAGAAGTGTCTTATCCGCTGTATCCGGCTGCGACATGAATCCACCGTGTTGTATTTCACCTCAATTCTGGTAATATAGCCCTGCTTTGAGAAACCATCAAACTTGGAGGGGGAATCCAAATATGAAGAAGAACGTACTGGTTGTTGTGTTCATGACTGCACTGACGCTCATGCTTGCGGGCTCTGTCTTCGCGGCAGGTGACGATTCCTGGGACCGGGTGAAGAAGGCGGGCAAGCTCACCATCGGTATCGACGACGCCTTCCCCCCCATGGAGTTCCGAAATGAGAAGAACGAGCTCGTAGGCTTTGACATCGATGCGTCCAAGGAGCTCGCCAAGCGTCTGGGCATCAAGGTCGAGCATATCCCCACCGTATGGGACACGGTGATCCTGTCGCTCAAATCCAAGAAGTTCGACATCGTGTGGTCGGGCATGTCCATCACGGCGGAGCGTGAAAAGGAGATCGCCTTCACCAAACCCTACATCATGGAGAAGCAGGTGGTGGTGATCAAGAAGGGCAACAAGAAGATAACAGGGCTCAAGGACCTCGGTGCCGAGACCACGGTGGGCGTTCAGCTCGGATCCACCTCTGAGGAGGCTCTGGCAAAGCTGAACAAGAAGTTCAAGGAGATCAAGAAGTACGACAAGAACACGGATGCCTTCATGGACCTCAAGATCGGCAGGATCGACGCGCTGGCGGTGGATGAGCTCGTGGGCCGTTACTATCTCTCGCAGAAACCCGGCGAGTATTCCGTGCTCAAGGAAGAACTCCTCTCGGAACCCATCGGCATAGGCATCAGGAAAGAAGATGTCGCCCTGAAGGAGAAGATCCAGAAGACCCTTGACGAGATGTTCAAGGACGGCACCATGAAGAAGATATCCATCAAGTGGTTCGGGGATGACATCACGTCCTGGAAGTAACCGCATCAGCACTCCATGGCCCGGCGCGCGTGCATGCGCGCTGGGCCTTCTGTTCATCCTGCTCGTGATTCCTGCGGTCAGCTGGGCTGCGCCAGGTAATGGCGATCAGTACGACCTGCTCGCCCGGGCGACACAGCTTGTCCAGGAAGACAGGCTGGACGAGGCCGTGGATGTCTTCAGGAAGGTACCCCCGCCCCCGCCGGGAGAGGATGCCGGGATCTTCGTACGGTCCAGGATGGAGGCGGCCAAAATCCTTCTCAGCAATAAGGACTACCAGGCCAGTGCCGCCATGTGTCATGAGATCCTGTCCCTGCTGCCTGACAATCTGGAGGCAAAGAATCTCCTGAGCAAGATCCAGGCTGCCCAGACACCCAAGTGGGTCAGGTTCCTCAAGGACATGAAGACCTACCTCCCCACCCTGGCGAAGGCCACGGTCATGACCCTGCTGCTGGTGCTCATCACCATGTTCATCTCGCCTGTCGGAGGACTCTTCATCGCGATGGGAAGGATAAGCCGCCTGCAGGTGCTCTCCGGACTCTTCTGGTGCTACATCTGGATCTTCAGGGGCACGCCGCTGCTGCTCCAGCTCTTCTTCATCTATTACGGGCTTCCCTCCCTGGGCATCACCCTGGACCCCTTTCCTGCAGCTGTCCTCGGGCTCGGTCTCAATTACTCGGCATACCTGGCCGAGATCATGCGTGGCGCCATCGAGAGCATCGACGCTGGGCAGATGGAGGCGGCCAAGTCCCTGGGCATGAGCTACTGGCAGGCCATGCGCCGGATCATCATTCCGCAGACCTACAAGCGGCTCGTACCGCCCGTGGGCAACGAGTTCATAGCGCTTATCAAGGACACCGCGTTGGTCTCCACCATCGCCATGGTGGAGCTCATGAGGGCGGCCAACCAGATCTACAGTGCGACGTTCAACGTGTTCATCCTCTTCCAGGCGGCACTGGTGTACCTCGTGCTCACCAGCATATTCACCGTCTCCTTCAGGAAGCTGGAGGACCGGCTGGGGGTGTACGAAAACAGATGATAGACCTGCAGGGAGTTCTCAAACGATTCGGTGCGCTGACCGCTGTCGATCATGTGGATCTGAGCATCGAGGAGGGCGAACGGATCGTTATCATAGGCCCGTCCGGCTCGGGCAAGACCACTCTCCTACGGATGATCAACTTCCTGGAGACCATCGATGACGGCAGGATCCTCATAGACGGCCGCGAGGCAGGGTACCGGCGCGACCGGAAAGGCCGGCTCGTCCTGGAAAAGCAATCGGTCATCTGCACGCTTCGTTCCGAGATCGGCATGGTCTTCCAGCACTTTCACCTCTTCCCCCATATGACGGTCCTGCAGAATGTCATGGAAGGTCCGGTCACGGTGAAGAAACAGTCCAGGGAAGAAGCCAGGGCCGTCGCGCTTGACCTGCTGGGCAAAGTCGGTCTCCTCGACAAGAGGGATGTATATCCTGCATTCCTGTCGGGCGGCCAGAAGCAGCGTGTGGCCATAGCCAGGGCGCTCGCCATGAAGCCGAGGCTCATGCTCTTCGACGAGCCCACCTCGGCTCTGGATCCTGAACTGGTGGGCGAGGTGTTCAGTGCCATCAAGAGCCTGGCCGCGGAGGGCATGACCATGGTCATCGTAACCCACCAGATGGGCTTTGCCCGGGAGATGGCGGACCGGGTCATCTTCATGGACAACGGGAAGTTCATCTACGAGGGGACCCCGGCGGAGGTATTCTCTGACACCATGGACAATCCCCGGGTCAAGGCCTTCATGGACAAGGTGCTGTAGGACGCGGATCCCATGACTGCATGTGACCGGTCGAGTACCGGACCATGTGAGGACCACAACGGGAGGTTTCATGTGTGATACCTTTGCGGTCGGCCCTTCCCATACCGCCGACGGGACGAGCATATTCGCCAAGAATTCCGACAGGGAACCCGACGAGACCCATCTCGTCATCTCATGCCCGAGGGTTGAACATCCTGAAGGATGGGACCTCCGATGCACCTACGTTTCCATTCCCCAGGCACGAGCCACCCATGCACTGGTGATCTGCAAGCCCTTCTGGATCTGGGGCGCCGAGATGGGGGTCAACGAGAAGGGGCTCGTCATCGGGAACGAGGCATTGTTCACCAGGGTCAGGCCCGAGAAGAGGCCCGGCCTCATCGGTATGGACCTTCTCCGACTAGCCCTGGAGAGGGCTGAGACCGCTGAGGAGGCGGCGGAGGTCATCATCGATCTCCTTAAGCGGTACGGGCAGTCAGGTCCCTGCGGATACCGGGACAAGAAGTTCACGTACATGAATTCCTTTCTCATCATGGACAGATCCCAGGTGATCGTCCTGGAGACCCTTGGGAGGGATTATGCCCTGAGACGCAGGAAGGACCATGCCGTGATCTCCAACGGCATCACCCTGGCGTCCGACTGGGAGCAGTCTTCGCTGCCGCAGGGCACGGACATCGGCTCACGCTCAGACCGCATCATGACCTATTTCGCAGGCAGCTCGTGGCGGAGGGGCGCGAATGAGGAGGGGATCATGTCCCGCCAAGGGAGCTTCTCCGTACAGGACGCCTTCTCCCTCCTGAGGAGCCATTGGGGCGAGAAACCTTTTCGGGGTTTCAACAGGGACGTGTGCATGCATGCACGCGACCCCTTCATCAGGAAGAGCCAGACCACCGGGTCCCTAGTGGTGGAGCTGCATCCCCGTGAGAGGTTCAGGATCTTCGTCACTGCCGGGTCCGCGCCCTGCCTGACACCCTTTAAGCCGTTTCTTCCGGCCGTGCCCTGGGAGGCGGCGGGCAGGGGAGAGGCCTCGTTTGACAGGGATTCTTCGTGGTGGACCCATGAGACCATGCATATGAATGCCATGATGCGATCCCACGAATTCCGATCCTCTGTGACGAAACGGATATGCGCCGTGGAAGATCAGTGGTGCAGGGTTTTTCCCGCCCATGCATGGGATGCCCGGGATACTTCCTTGGTGAAGGTATCCCACGGGGCTTTTGAGCAGGCAGTGGAAATCGATGAGGCCATGCTCAACGAGATGAGTGGCGTGAAGAGTTCCGGGTTAGACCTCAGGTCTTTCTTCTGGAAAAAGATCGCACACCGTAACGGTATCCCGGTCGTGGGATAAGGGATATTGTCAAGGTTTCATATGATGCAAGACAGAGATCATCTGGTCTTGATTTAAGCAATAATATGTTATATTCACCTATATAACAAACAGAGTGATATGGTTGAGTAAATCACTTAAATAAATAAATAGTTAACTAATACATAGTAAGGCTATCATTCTTCATGTCTCCATGGGCAGAGAGGGAGAAGGCACCCATGATTGATCCCATCCGCAAGACACTCCTCGCGATCCGGTCCTTGCCATTCTATCCTGCGTTCCAGACCAGGGTGAAATACCTCACCATCGATGCGATTCTTTCATTCTTCGGTCCCGCTTTTGAGGCGGTGAGCAGCAGGGTGCCGGAAATCAAGGGAGAGCTTGCCCAGTGGGAAGATGGCAGGAGGTTTGCCGTGGGCGTTCTGCCGGACGGTCCCTTTATCACCCTCGAAAAGAGGGGGGATATGGTATATTACCTGGGCAAGGGCCTGCACGAACCCGAGATTTCCATGCTCTTCAAAAACCTGGATGCAGCCATTCCTGTGTTCGTGGGCATCCATGGGTCTTTCAAGGCCTTCGCCGAGAATCGGGTTCTTGTCAAGGGCAACCTGGCCCACACCATGGAAGTGAACCGGATCGTCAACATAGTGAACGCATATCTCTTTCCGGCCCTTGTACACCATCGGGTTCTGAAGAGGCCTCCCAGATTCACCCTGGCGCAGACGTTCACCAAGGCAAGGGTATACGGTGGTCTCATACCCGCGGTTATCAGGCACATGATCTGACCCCAGCAACCATTCAGCAAGAGAAAGGAAACCATACCCATGATGCCGAACTATTATCAGCACTACTGTCCGGTGAAGATCCTCTCCGGCTCGCATGCAGTGAGCAACATCCCCTATGAGTTGGAAACTCTCGGCTGCTCCAGGGCCATGGTCGTCACGGACAAGGGTGTAGCCGGGGCAGGGCTCCTCACTATCGTTCGGGAGGCGTTTTCCGATGCATCCTGCACCATCGGCTGCATCTTCGACAAGACGCCGGTGGATTCCAGCAACCATGTGGTCAACGAACTCGCCGGGCTCTTCATCGAAAACGGCTGCGACTGTTTCGTGGCCGTGGGCGGCGGGAGTGTAATCGATACCGCAAAGGGCGCGAATATTGTTGTCTCCGAAGGAACGGACGACATCCTCAAACTCCAGGGTAACGAGGTGATCAGGAAGGAGCTTCTACCCATGATCTCCGTACCCACCACCTCCGGTACCGGAAGCGAGGTGACCAAGGTGGCGGTCATCTACAATGAGGATATGAAGGTCAAGATGTCCTTTGTCTCGGACAAGCTCTACTCGAAGGTTGCAGTGCTCGATCCCCGTATGACCATGACCGTTCCCCCAAGGATTACGGCCGCAACCGGCATGGATGTTCTGACCCATGCCATTGAGGCGTATACCTGTCTGCAGAAGAATCCCATCGATGACATCTTCGCACGGGCAGCCATAGAGCTTGTGAGGAAGTACCTCATCCGTGCCGTGGAGGAGGGTAGAGACGAGGAGGCACGCCTTGCCATGGCGAATGCCTCCCTCTTCGCAGGCATAGCCTTCTCGAATTCCATGGTGGGTATGGTCCACTCTCTGGCGCATGCATGCGGCGGGGTCTGTCATATACCCCATGGCATTGCCAATGCCATTCTTCTGCCTTTTGTCCTGGAATATAACCTGGACAGCATCCCCCAGTACATATCAGAGATCGCCCCGATGCTCGGCGGGTCGGCATTCAATGGTGAGCCAAAGCAGGGTGCCCTGAATACCATTGCCCTGGTACGGGGAATGCTCGACAAGCTCAAGGTCATCAGCGGGCTTCCCATAAGGCTCAGTGAAGCCGGTGTTCCAGAGGACAAGCTGCCTGACATCGCCAGGGCGGGCATCAATGACGGCTCCCTCGTGTTCAATCCCGTTGAAGCGGATTACGACGATGCCCTCGGGGTGTTGAAGAGGGCCTTCTGAGGTATCGTGAGGGATTAGGGCGTCACTCCGTGCATCGATGGGAGACAGGTGAGGCACTTTTGCCCTTGACAGCATATCCTCCTGTCTCTATCCTCAGCCGGTATTTTGATATTACTGCAATGTTATCAGGGCAAAAGCCTGACATAACGGAAAGGGAGTATGCTATGGGCGATAGATACAAGGTTATAGGGCCGCTGTACGATTTTCTGGCAACGATATTCAGCTTCGGCCAGATCGATAAATGTAAATGCGGCATGCATGAACGTATAAAGCCTGATGCAAAAGTCCTTTTCGCCGGTGTAGGGCAGGGCATAGACGCCATCGAAGCGGCAAGCCTCGGGGCGCAGGTAACGGTGGTGGATCTCTCCGATACCATGCTCACGGTTTTCCGGAAAAAGATACAGGGCAGGTACTTCATCAATCCTATCCGCATCGTTCATTCTGATATCTTTGCATTCGAGGAATATGATCGGTTCGATATGGTCTATGCGAACTTTTTCCTGAACGTCTTTCCCGAACATGTGGTGCTCAGGCTCGAAGAACACCTCTCAAGACTGGTGAGACCAGGCGGACATATGGTCGTCGGGGATTTCTCCCTGCCTGCAGGCGGATTCACTGCAAGGCTTGTCCAGAATGTCTACTGGTACATAGCCGACATAATCTTCTATATTATGGCCAAGAACGCCCTGCACCCTGTTTACCCCTACCAGGAACACCTGAAGCGACTCGGGCTGGAGATTGAAGAGGTAAAACGCTTCAGGTTTCTCTTCGATGATCGATACTATTCGATCCTGGCCCGGAAAAAGTAAATTCAGACCTGATTAAGGAAAACCTTTTCTTTGATGAGTGGAAAGTAATTACACACGGCACAAAAAATCCACAGGCCGGATGAATCTATAACAGTTCAATAATATTGATTTTAATAAATATAGTACTAGATAACACCTGAGGATTGACTGGGGTTCGTTTCGTAATTTTCCTGCCTGGTTTTGGCACATTTCGTGATAGTCAGCACAGCATGGTGAAAAATCCTTCATGGAAAGACCGGCAATCGGTGTGTTGGAATACCTTCGCTATTCATTGAAAGGACGGTAAGATGAGAAATCCCACGACAGAACAAAGGCTTGTATCCATCAGCAGGGTGTCGGAGCCGAAGCCGCAGGTTGCGATATCGCCCCTTATCATGAAGAAGATCTATTCCATAGGAAGCCTGAAGAATGTCGAAGACGGAGTATCCTTCACTATTAAAAATCCTATGAAAGATGGTGTAATCACAGGTGTTTCCAATATATGTATCAACGGGTTGGAGATTTCCCTGAACGATGTTGTAGTAGGTTACAACGGTACGAGGCTCAGAGCGAGCGAGATTAATCAGGAAATACCGTTGTCCTTCCCCATGGGTCAGGATATCGTTTTCCACGCACGGTCCATCGCACTTGCCAAGAATATCGAACATCAGATTTCCATCTCGTGTGAAACCGATCCCTACGGCATGCTGGATCTTGAAGCTGTCGATTCGGTCATAGAGACCAGGGAAACCCGGAAGAAGATTCCCTGCGATAAAATGAATAACTATGATATGGACATCGTCCGTCAGCGTCAGGAATTCATTGAGGATTATTCAGGGGTTCAATTGCACCACATCAAACATCATTCCTTTGATCCGGCTGTGACGAAGGGGAATATCGAGAATTTCACCGGCGTGGCCCAGGTCCCCATGGGATTTGCCGGACCGCTGAAGATCAACGGTGAACACGCGAAAGGCGATTTCCTCATCCCCCTGTGCACGAGCGAAGGAACCCTGGTTGCCTCGTACAACCGAGGCATGAAGATCATCAACATGTGCGGCGGAGTCACCGTGACGGTTGTTGAAGATCAGATGCAGAGAGCGCCTGCTTTTGTGTTCGACTCAGCCAGGGAGGCACGGGACTTCGTGTACTGGTTGGATGAGCACATGGATGAGATCCGCAAACAGGCCGAATCATGCTCCAAGGTGGCCAAACTCCTCAACATAGAGCGGTACATGGCGAGCAAGTTCGTATACCTGCGCTTCAACTATTTCACCGGCGATGCAGCCGGTCAGAACATGGTGAGCATCGGCACCTTTACGGCATGCACCTGGATTCTCTCCCAGGTCAACACCATCCGGCATTTTTATATGGATGCCAATGTCACCACGGACAAGAAGGCATCACTCATCAATACGTTGAAGACCCGTGGCAAGAGGGTGGTCGGCGAGGTTATCATCCCGAGAGAGGTCATGATCCAGCACATGAGAACTGACCCGGAAACCCTGGACCATCTCTGCCGGATCGGAGCCATAGGCTCCTTCATGTCGGGCGCCTCGAACAACGGGCTTCATGCGGCCAATGCCCTTGCAGCACTCTTCATGGCGACCGGCCAGGATGTGGCGAACATCGCCGAGTCATCCACCGGGATCATGTACACGGAGATAACCAAGGAGGGTGATCTGTACGGGTCCTTGACCCTGCCGTCCCTCATCGTTGCTACCTATGGCGGCGGCACCGGCCTTCCCACCCAGCGGGAGTGCCTCGAAGTCCTCGGGTGCTATGGTCAGGGCAAGGTCATGAAGTTCGCTGAGATCGTATGCGCCGTGGTCGTTGCCGGTGAGATCTCCCTTGCCGGGGCACTCTCTTCACTGGACTGGGTAACGAGCCATGAACGTTTCGGGAAGAATCGCTAGAAAAGTCAAGCCGACATCAGGAAAGAGAGGTACACGCATGAGTACTGTGGCGCAGGTGAAACCACTGGTCGGTCAGCCGAGAGAGTATACCGGTGCCAAGGTAGTATCCATCGATCTGTACCGTGCCGGCGTCAGGGGACAGGTCGATCTCTTCACCCTTGAAGAGAGGATCTCCTATCTGAAGAAGTACGGCGACCACTGCATGTCCTTCTCCATGTTACAGCCCGGCATGCAGTACTTTGATGTACCGGGGATCGGTTTCATCACCTTCAGAAAAAAATGGGGTACCCGTTATGTTCTGTCTGACCCTGTCTGCGACGTTAAGGACAGGGAGATCCTGATCCGTGAATTCCTCAAGGACGGTAGGAACACTGCGTTTGCGCAGATCACTCAGGGCGTGGCGGAACTCCTCCACGAGAAGTTCGGTCTCTATGCCACTCAGTTTGGCATCGAGTCGGTGGTGGACCTTGCTATGTGGGATCTGAAGGGGAAGAAGAAGCAGGTTATGCGGACCTCCATCAATCATGCCAGGAAGGAAGGCGTGGTCATCGAAGAGAACTACGATGAAGACGGATGCCGGAAGCTTACCAATGAGTGGCTCAAGACCCGGAAGGTAAGGAACCGCGAGGTCGTCTTCCTCATCCGACCCATGGATCAGGAATATCAGGTCGGCACGAGGAAGTTCTGTGCATATCATGAAGGAGAGTTGGTCGGGTTCGTATTCTTCGACCCCCTCTACAAGGACGGCAGGATCATCAGCTATGTGCCCAATATTTCCCGGTTCAGCAACAAATTCAAGTACGGTATCTTCTACCCCCTCATGTGCCATGCCATGGAGGTTTTCAAGAAAGAAGGGGTGAAGTATCTGCACCTGGGGCTGTGCCCTGTGGTCGTGGATGAGAACGACATGCCCTGTGAATCGAAGATTGTCAAGAAGATCGTCCGGCTGCTCTATGAATACGGAAACTGGGTCTACAGCTTCAAAGGCCTCTACTTCACCAAGTCAAGGTTCGACGGAACCGAATACAGGACCTTCTGTGCTCACAGGGAAATGCTGCCTGCAAAGTCTTTCCTTACCCTGTTCAGGCTCGCGAACATTATTTGACATACCAGAGTTCTCGGAAATCCACCGGGCCGGCTGCATCGTGCAGCGGCCCGGTTCGTTTTCATGCAGGGTTGCAGGAAAGTCCGTAGAGACGGATGCATATCTCACGGGACGTACCCTGATCGACATGAGAACCCTCAGGAAAAAGCTCACCTAGAAAGCTGATTCCCTCCTGAAGTCCATGATCGTCCATCGGTTTGCCAGCGCTGCTCTGCGAAGCCTCCGGTCCGGATTCGCAGCCACGGGGAACCCCACGTCGTGCAGGAAGTCGATGTCATAGAACGAATCAGTGTAGAAATAACTCTGGGATAGATCGATATTGTTCTGCGCAGACCACCTGAGGGCATATTCTCTCTTGCCCTTGCCGTAGCATAATGGTTTTACGAGTTTCCCGGTAAGGACACCATTGACGGCCTCGACCTGAGTCGTAATGATGTCGGCGACCCCAAGCGTCAGGGCCAGCTGTTTTACGAAGAACGGAGGTGAGTTGGAGATAACGACCAGGTGGTGCCCCCTTTCCTGGTGCGACCTGACGAGATCGACGGCTTCGCGGTAGATGGACTTTCTGATCATGGCCTCGAACCATGCGGCGGAGAAGCGGTCCATGTCTTCCAGCGGCAGCCCTGCCAGGAGGGACATGTTTCGTTCATACCACTGCTCGATGTTCAGCAGAGAAAGCCGGTACAGGGCTATCTTCACTATGCCTGTCAGGAGAAATCCCAATGGTACCATACCCTGCCTGCGGGCAAACTGTACAGAAGAGAGCCCTGCGTTTTTCCAGGTGATGGTGTGGTCCATATCAAAGAATGCGGCTGCCTTGCCCATGATGACGGCCCTTTCACGCGATGCACGGTGGACTTTGAAGAGATGATCTCAGGCTCGAGTCCCCTTTCCGCCGAGAATGACATCCGCAGCCTTCATGGCGGACGAGAAGCTGATATCGCCGGAGCAGCCTTCACCGCGGACCGTGTCTCCTACGAAGTAAAGGCCTTGAATCGTATCACAGGAGACTTCCGGCCGGTGGGGATAGGACTGACCCGGCGTGAGGACATTCCCATTCATGACCGGAATGATCATCTTTCGCTCCCTGACCAGGTCGGGGAGCAGATGAGGGAAAATCCGTGAAATGACCATCTTGAGCTTCTTTTCCGTTGCCTTGACCACCTCTGGTTCACCTTTGAACCCCCAAGGCAGCATGATGCCCCAGGTGGAGAGGTATTTGCCCTGGGGGGTGAAACTGGGGTCGGAGTTTGTCTGGAACCGTGCCCAGACAGGTATGTCCACGCCCAGGATACTGCCCTTGATGTCGGTTACCGGGTAATTGGTTATGAAGTCAAAACTCAGACATGAGCTGTTTTCTATGTTCCTGCAGTAATCGACGAAATCATCTGAGAGCAGGGATACATCTGCAATCTCGAAGAGCAGCGGAAGGCGCGAGGCATAGATGACCCTCTCGGTCCGGTATTCATCCTTTTCCGTCCTGATGCCCGAGACACGGCCCTTCTCGACGATCAGCTCCAAGGCCCTTTCATCCAGGTTTATGCTTCCCCGGGATTCGATATGAAACCGCAGCTTCTCGAAGAGCTGAGCGGACCCGCCCACGGGTTCTCCGACACTGACACCGGCTGCCAGCAAACGTCTCATGAAGGCAATGACCTCTCCGGCGCTCACCTTCATGGGGTCAGGGCACATCACTGAAATCCCGAGAAGAGGAAGAACATCTTCAACTTCCCTGTTCGTGAACCATGTCCGGTAGAAATCCAGGAGTGTCCGGTCATACCAATCCTCAGGCCGGGAGCGTTTGAGCTTGATCAGGAGCCCAAGCAGGGTAAGCCTGCCTTTCAGTGAAAGCATGGGGGTCTTCAGGTAGCCGAGCGGCCCTTCCGGACGTTCCCAGAGTCGGTTCCTGAAGATCAGCCTGGCATCATCGGCCCTGGGCAGGAAATTGATCTCGTCCCCAAGGCGTCTGAAAAGCTCTGACGCGATGCCCTTCTCCGCCAGGCGATGGGAGTGGGCTCCGTATTCCCACCGGTAACCCTCATCATCGGTCAGGGAACTTGCCCTTCCGCCCACGAGGGGTGACTGTTCCACCACGACCACGGACATGCCTGCATGGGCGAGCAGGGCAGCAATGCCCATACCTCCGTAGCCCGCACCGATGATCACCGCATCAGGCATTCAATTCACCTTCGTTCCAAGTCTGATATGCTGTGGCCTCTCTGGTAGCTGATATCTCTGCTCAATGTAATGTATAGAATCATGCCAGTGTTGTCCATACTTGATGAATCAAGTCGGGATATTACCTCTTGAACCTTTACACGATGGAAGTCTTCGTATTATATGGTGCCCATCTGATCGTATCCAATGAACTGTTTGAAGGGCTTCCCGGATGAACCAGAAGAGACCCTCATGGGATGAATACTTCATGATGCTTGCAAAGCTCGCCGCCTCCCGCTCCACCTGCCTCTCCCGGCCTACCGGAGCGGTGGTGGTCAAGGACAAGCAGGTCGTTACCACCGGCTATAATGGCTCGTTGCCGGGCCAGGCCCACTGCATGGATGAAGGCGTCTGTTTCCGCAGGTCACTCGAGTGGCCCGAGGCGATGAAATACGACATGTGCCGTTCGGCCCATGCCGAGGCCAACGCCATAGCCCTGGCCGCGAAGAAAGGGGTGAGCCTTGAAGGAGCGACGATCTACTGCACCCTGGAGCCCTGCATCACCTGTGCGAAGCTCATCGTGATGTCCGGTATCGTCCGTGTAGTGTACGAATACGCTTACGACTCGCCCATACCTGAACGGGATCAGTACTGGAAAGATGTCCTCTTGTCGAGCCATACGGATGTGGAGCAGTTCATTATCGACGGGGATACCATCGCCTGTGCGGTCCGGTTCCTGGGCCCCGACACATCGAAAAGGAGGTTGTAGATGGTCTTGGGAGCAGACAGGATCGTCGAGATGATCCGTTCCGGGGTGGAGGTCGAAGACCACCTGACCGGCGCCATGGCAAGGAAGCCGCTCATCGAGCATCTCGGCTCCGACCAGATAGAGGGCATCGAGGGCACCACTGCTGACCTCAGGCTCGGAGCGGTCTTCAAGCCGGTGGGAAAGGCAAGTCTCATGCGGGACAGCAGGATTACCCCGGAGATCGTGAAATTGATGGATATCATGGAAGATCCTGATGGAATTCTCACCATCAGACCCGGGGACTACCTGCTCTTCCAGACTATAGAGCAGGTCAATCTGCCCGCTGATCTGTTCGCCTACATCAGGCCTCGTACCACCATGATCCGTTCCGGGATCCCCCTTCAGACCTCCTTTGTCTCACCCAACTACCAGGGGAAACTTACGGTGGGCATGAAGAACCAGGGCACGGCAGACGCAGAGATCCAGATGGGATTTCGGATTCTCTGCATAGCCTTTTTCCCCATCGACGGGAATGCCGTGCCCTACCGGGGCGTATGGCAGGGAGATAGGGTATCCACCAACGGCAAGGAGGAGAGACCGTTTTGAAGTATTTCACGCGAGAATTCGAGCACATCGAGAGATGGAATCAGCTGAGGAAGGACCTTTTCCGAAATGAGGAACCCCTGGTCAAGTTGGTGGGCATGACGGCCCCCACCGAGGAGATGGCCGCCCAGGGTGTCACCACGGAGACGCTTCCGGCGTATACGGCCAGGCAGAGTCATGAGTCTGAGGGGACCCATGAGGATGACCTGCGGCTCAACAGGAAGCTCATATCATGGGGACATCACACGTGCCTGGAAGCCGCACAGTTCGTCTATTACGTAACCGGGGTCTCCAAGTCCCTGGCAGGGCAGTGGACCCGCCACCGTATCGGCATCGGGTGGACGTTCAGGTCGACCCGGTACGTCAAGGCAAACAAGAACATGTTCATCTACCCCGCCTTGGAGTACATCGATTCCGAAGACCAGGTGAAGGCCATCTATCAGGCCTATGACAGGGAACACAGACACGCCATGGAGGTCTACGATGAGCTTCAGAAGCTGGGGGTGCGGAACCAGGAACTGAGGAGGCTCATGCCCGTGGGATGGTCCACGGCAGCCTATGTGTATGTCAATGCCCGTTCACTGAGGCACTTTTTCAGCCTGCGCCTGGAGAAATCAGCCGAGTGGGAGATCCGACGACTGGCCTACCTCATGTTCAACGATGCCATGGCTATCGCTCCGACCCTGTTCGAGGACATCTTGAGCGAGAAGACCGGAGAGTAATACAGGGCGCACCGTCGGGAACCGGGGAGAGGGGATGACGGACCGTTTCAAGCCGGGCGACGATGAAACCCTCGATCGCCTTTCCTGTGGAGAACTTTCCATTTTCCAGAAAAAGAAGGGTTACCGGTATTCCCTCGACGCCTACCTCCTCGGGGCCTTTGTCGAGGAGGCCCCGGGCACAGGAGTGATCGAGATCGGGTCCGGATCCGGGGTTGTGTCCATCCTGCTTGCCTCCATGAAGGGCCTCACCATGACGGGTGTGGAGATCCAGGAGGATCTGGCCGAGATGTCCAGGCGCTCGGTGGAGCTCGCAGGCCTTCAGAACATGGTCACCATCACCTGCTGTGATATCAGGGGTTATCGTGGACCCCGAGTGGATGCGGTGGTAACCAACCCCCCCTACAGGCCCCTCAAGACCGGCAGGATCAACCCTGCAGAGCAGAAGGCCATTGCCCGGCATGAGATATCACTTGACCTGGATACGCTCCTGAAGGTATCCCATGACCTCCTCAAACCCAAAGGCAGGTTCTACATCGTTTATCCGACATGGAGGCTGCCCGACCTGTTGTGCTCCATGCGGGCGAACCGCATCGAGCCGAAGCGTATGCGCTGCGCATATACCGCCATGGACAGGTCATCGGAGATCTGTCTGATCTGCGGTACCCGGGGTGGGGGGAGGGAGCTCGTCGTGGAGAGTCCGTTGATCATCTTCAGCGAGGACGGAGCGTACCACAATACCATGGGCACGGTATTCCAAGGCCTGTCCTTCACGAAAAAGGCATTGACCTGAATATGCTATACATGAGAAAGGAATACCCACGCTTTGGCTCATAGAGAAAGGATTCATGATGAAGGTCGAGATTACTGATGTCGGCAGTACGAGAAAAGAGATGAGGGTAGTGATACCCAAGGAAGAGGTGAACACCGTTACAGAAGATATCTACCGGGACATAGCAAAGGGTGTGGCCGTCAAGGGGTTCCGGAAGGGAAAAGCCCCAAGGCATATCATCAAGACGTACTATCAGGAATATATTTCTGGCGAACTCTCCCGTAAGCTTGTCAGGGACAAATTTGAAGAGGCGGTGAAGGAACAGAACCTCTTCGTCGTATCCATGCCCGAGTTCGAGAATGAGGAACCCATTGAGAACAAAGAGTTCTCGTTCCTCGCCACGTTCGATGTGAAGCCCGAGGTCACCCCCCAGGTTTATACCGGTTTCGAGCTGAAGAAGCCGAAGATCAACGTGGAAGACAAGAATGTTGATGAGGTCATCGTCAAGCTCCAGGAGACGTATGCCAACATCAAGGATGTGGAGGACACCTCCTACCATGCGGCCAAGGGCGACTACGTCATCCTCAGCATCACCTGTGAGGAGAATGAATCCCTCAACCGCGAAAAGATGACCGTTGAGGCGGGAGTTAGGAGCGCCTTCCCCGGCCTTGAACACGAGGTCATCGGCCTGAAGGCTGAAGACGAGAAGGAAGCTGATGTCACCTTCCCCGAGACCCACTTCCTCGAAGACATGAGGGGAAAGACCGCCCATGTGAAGGTCCATGTCCATGGCATCAAGCAACGTGAACTCCCTGCTTTGAACGACGAGTTCGCCATGATGGTGCATAAGGGCGTACAGAACATGGAAGATTTGAGAAAGGCCATCCGTGAGGATCTCATCAGCCGACTGGAAGCCGATGCCCGGACCTATCAGGAGCGGCAGATATCCGAGAAGCTCCTTGAGGCGAACAGCTTTGAGGTGCCTGAGTCCATGGTCAGGCTCCAGGCCATCATGATGCTCCAGGGAATGTCCCAGAGGCTCTCTGCACAAGGAGTGCGGCTCCAGGACGTCTATCCCGACGGAGACGCGCTGAGGGAAGAGTCCATGGCCTCGGCAGAGAAGCTCGTGAAGACCTCGTTGCTCGTGGAAGCCATTGCCAAGATCAACGCCATCGAGGCCACGGATGAAGATGTGCAAAAGGAATTTGTTTCATTAGCCGAAAAGTACTCCATGACTCCCGAGGCGGTACGGAAGAACTTCGAGGAGCGGGGAAGCCTGGATGAGATGAAGTACGGTATCCTGGAGAGAAAGGTGTTCGATTATATTGTAGAAAAATCCACGATTGTCGAGGTGGACAGCATAGAGGAGAAGGCGGAATGACCCTGGTTCCCATCGTAGTGGAACAGACCAGCAGGGGGGAGCGATCCTATGACATCTATTCCCGCCTGCTCAAGGACAGGATTGTCATGCTGGGCACCGAAATCAACGACGATATCGCCAACCTGCTCGTAGCCCAGCTCCTGTTCCTGGAATCCGAAGACCCGGACAAGGACATCTTCTTCTATATCAATTCCCCCGGCGGTTCCGTGACTGCCGGCTTGGCGGTCTATGACACCATGCAGTTCATCAAGCCCAAGGTGAGCACTATGTGCATCGGGCAGGCGGCATCCATGGCGGCCGTGCTCCTTGCGGCGGGAGATTCGGGGATGCGCTATGCGCTGCCCCATTCGCGAATCCTGATCCACCAGCCCCTGGGCGGGGTTCAGGGCCAGGTAACGGACGTGAACATCCAGGTCAATGAGATGCTGCGGCTCAAGGAAGCCCTCACGAAGATCTTGTCAAAGCATACCGGCCAGCCTATAGATAAGGTAGGACTTGACACTGAGCGCGATTATTTCATGGATGCGACTGAAGCCCAAAAGTATGGTATAATAGACCACGTCATGTCGAAGAGACCCACCAAGGAGAAAGAAGGGGAGAAGGCGGATGCCAAAAATTAACGACCACTACAGGCCCGGCCTGAGGTGCTCCTTCTGCGGAAAATCCCAGGAAGAGGTGCGCAAGCTCATCGCCGGTCCCGATGTGTACATCTGCGACGAATGCATCGCCCTGTGCAATGAGATCCTTGCTGAAGAAGAGGGTGAATATCGGCACTTCAGCACTTCGTCCAACATCCCCAAGCCCTCTGAGATTAAGGAAGTCCTGGATGAATACGTCATCGGCCAGGAGATGACCAAACGTGTTCTGTCGGTGGCGGTGCACAACCATTACAAACGCATTGAATCCAACACCAGCATAGGCGGTGTGGAGATCAGCAAGAGCAACATCATGCTCATCGGGCCGACAGGGTCCGGCAAGACACTGCTGGCCCAGACCCTGGCGAAGATACTGGATGTCCCCTTTACCATCGCGGATGCAACCACCCTGACCGAGGCCGGTTATGTGGGAGAGGATGTGGAGAACATCATCGTGAACCTCCTCCAGAACGCCGACTACGACGTCGAGCGGACACAGAAGGGGATCGTCTATATCGATGAGATAGACAAGATCGCATCCAAGGGGGATAATCCCTCCATCACCCGGGACGTATCGGGTGAGGGCGTGCAGCAGGCCCTGCTCAAGATGATCGAAGGCACCATGGCGTCCATACCACCCAAGGGCGGACGCAAGCACCCCCAGCAGGAATTCATACAGATCGACACCACCAATATTCTGTTCATATGTGGCGGCGCTTTTGTGGGGCTTGACAAGATCATCTCCCAGCGGCTCGACCAGAAGACCATCGGTTTTGTCGCAGATATCACGGGCAAGAAGGAAAAGGACATAGGCGAGATCCTCAAGAACATACAGCCCGAAGACCTCATCAAGTTCGGTCTCATCCCCGAGTTCGTCGGCCGTATGCCTGTGGTGTCGACACTCCATGAACTCGACGAGGATGCTCTGATCGCCATCCTGACCGAACCGAAGAACGCACTCGTCAAACAGTACCAGGCACTTCTGAAACTTGAAGGGGTTGATCTCACCTTTACCAAGGACGCCCTGAAGGCCATCGCAGCCGAGGCCATGAAACGCAAGTCGGGTGCGAGGGGTCTGCGCTCCATTATGGAAGGGATCATGCTCGATATCATGTATGAGATTCCTGACATGGAGGGCGTCAAGGAGTGCATCATAAGCCAGGATGTCGTACTCAAAGGGAAACCGCCCATCATCGTGTACGAGAGGAAGACCTCTCAAGCGTAACAGACATTAACCCATGAAGATCGAGGCATCAGAGCATGTCTTTCCGCTTCTGTCTCTGAAGGACATCGTCGTCTTTCCGCACACCATTATCCCGCTCTTCATCGAGAACGAGAAGACCGTGAAGATGGTCAGCTCGGCCTTCGATGCCAAGGAGGATGTGCTGATATGCTGCAGGAGACAGAAGGCTTCTGACGAGAACACGAAGGAAAACATCCATGCCGTGGGGGTATCATCCTCCATCCTCCAATTGCTGAGACTGCCCAATGGGTCCATCAAGGTCTTCATCGAGGGAAAGAGCAGACAGCATGTTACGGATGTCCATTGGCGTGACGAATATCTCTACGCAGCCACCGAACCGTTCGTCGACGTCATGGCTGACATCCATAAAGCCGAAGCGCTGCGAAGGCTCGTACTGGAGTCGTTCAAAGAATACGTCGAGCTGTATGCCATCGATATCGCTTCCGGGGTGGTGGACAAGATGGAATCCGGAGAAGATCCGGGGATGGTCTCCGATATCGTGGTCTCCTATACCCCCCTCAAGACCGAGAAGAAGCAGGAGATTCTCGAGGAAAGCCGTATCGAGACCCGCTTGGAAGGGATCTATGAATTCCTTCATTCCGAGATAGAGATCGCCAGGATACAGTCAAGCATGAAGGACCAGCTGCGGCAGAAAACCTCTGCGGCCAGAAAAGGCGCTGCCTATGAGCAGATGCAACCTCAGCACGTGCCTATGGAGGGAGCGGAAGACGAGATATCCACCCTGGAGAAACAGCTCAACGGCAAAAACATGCCGTCTTATGCCAGGGAAAAGGTGCACCTCGAGCTCAAGAGGCTCCGCATGATGCCTCCCATGAGTGCAGAGGCGACGGTTATCAGGAATTACATCGACTGGTTCCTCGTGCTGCCCTGGAACGAGATAACCGAGGACAAAAAGGATATACGGTTCGCACAGCAGGTCCTGGATGAAGACCATTACGGCTTGGTCAAGGTCAAGGACCGCATTCTGGAATACCTGGCCGTCCAGCAGATGGTGGGCACGACCAGGGGGCCCATCCTCTGCCTTGTCGGACCTCCCGGGGTCGGAAAGACCTCGCTGGGCAAGTCCATAGCACGGGCTGTTGGCAGGAAATTCGTGAGGGTGTCCCTTGGCGGTGTCAGGGATGAGGCCGAGATAAAGGGGCACCGCCGCACCTATATCGGCGCCATGCCGGGCAAGATCATCCAGGGTATCAGGCGCTCGGGCACCTCGAATCCCGTGTTTCTCCTGGATGAGGTGGACAAGATGAGCGTGGATTTCCGGGGAGATCCATCGGCCGCCCTGCTGGAAGCCCTTGACCCGGAACAGAACAGCGCCTTCAACGACCATTACCTGGATGTCGACTACGACGTGTCCAAGGTGATGTTCATCACCACGGCCAACACCACCCAGGCCATTCCTGCCCCTCTCCTCGACCGGATGGAGCTGATCCGGCTCGAAGGCTATACTTCGTACGATAAGCTCAAGATAGCCACCGACCACATTATACCCAAACAGGTCACACTCCATGGGCTTGAGGAAAAGGGGGTAAGGTTTTCCGACAAGGCCATCACCACTATCATCCATGAATATACCCGGGAGGCTGGGGTGAGGAACATGGAGAAGGAGATCTCGTCCATCTGCCGCAAGCTTGTCAAGGGCATTGTCTCCGGTGACCTTTCGGGGCACAGCAAGATCTCGAAGAAAACGGTCCATGACCTGCTGGGGGTTCCACGATTCCGGGTTTCCCGGAGAGAGAAGAAGGATCATGTCGGTGTGGTGAACGGTCTTGCGTGGACTGAGGCCGGTGGTGTTCTGCTCAGGGTGGAGACCACGGTGATGCCTGGGAAAGGGAAGCTTCTGCTGACAGGGAAAATGGGCGAAGTCATGCAGGAGTCCGCTCAAGCCGGGATGAGTTATGTAAGATCGCGAGCCAGGGACCTGGGGATAGAAAGGGACTTTTATGAAAACCTCGACATCCACATCCATATACCCGAGGGGGCGGTACCGAAGGACGGGCCTTCGGCTGGCATTACCATGGCCACTTCCATTGTATCCGCATTGACCCGCAGGAGCGTCAAGAATGAACTGGCCATGACAGGGGAGTTGACCCTGGGCGGTAGAGTGCTGCCGGTCGGCGGACTCAAGGAGAAGCTCCTGGCTGCCAAAGAGGCCGGGATGAACATGGTGCTCATCCCCATGGAAAATGAAAAGGATCTGGATGAGACACCCAAGGATATTTTGAGGGGAATACAGATTCATCTCGTGGAGCATATGGACGAGATAATCGCATGGGCCCTTAACTGAGCTATTGACAGCCATTCTAATTATTGTTACCGTTCAGGGGCACTTGGGCATGGGAAAAAACAATATCTTTTTTATAGGAGGTATGCTTTGACGAAGACAGAATTGATATCCGTTGTGGCAAATAAGGCGGGCATCCCTAAGGCAGCTGCGGAAAAGGCAATCAATGCCACTACAGACGCCATTCAGCTGGCACTTAAGAAGGGGGATAAGGTCACGTTGGTAGGTTTCGGGACGTTTGATGTGGCTCAGAGGGCTGCACGGCAGGGTGTTAACCCCAGAACCAGAGAGACCATCAAGATCAAGGCATCCAAAGCCCCGCGCTTCAGACCGGGAAAGGCTTTCAAGGAAGTCGTAAATAAGTAAAACAATCAGGGCGGATAGCTCAGTTGGGAGAGCGTCGGCCTTACAAGCCGAAGGTCGCAGGTTCAATCCCTGTTCCGCCTACCATGCTGATGAGAGAGTAAGGGGGCGTAGTTAAGATCGGTTATAACGCCGGCCTGTCACGCCGGAGGTCGCGAGTTCAAGTCTCGTCGCTCCCGCCAAGAGAAGTCTATACCTCATATATGTGGGGTATAGACTTTGTTTATATCATTTAATCTATTAATATCATATATTATATCTGTTGTCGATCCATTCCCTGCCACATATGAATAGCGAATGACATGGTGATGTATGAAGAGAACAATCGTATGAATGAAAAGTATCCAAAGCGATGCCTTGCCTTGTACTCCGGTGGTCTTGACAGTATCCTTGCCATCAGGATCATGGAGGACCAGGGTGTCGATGTGATCCCGCTGTATTTCTGCTCCCCGTTCTTCGGGTTTGATGCCCTGAGGGACCCGGAGACCTTTGTTGAGACCCATCGCCGGATGTATGGGCTGAACATCCGTGTCGTGGACTATACGGACGATATTATCGGCATCCTGAAGGACCCTCGCCATGGCTTCGGCAGGAACCTCAACCCGTGCATAGACTGCAGGATCGGTATGCTGAGACGCGCCCGTTCTCTCCTTGGTTCCATGCAGGCATCATTTGTGATCACCGGTGAAATCGTCGGCCAGAGACCCATGTCCCAGCAAAAGCACGTCATGCATATCATAGAAAAGGAATCCGGGCTTGAGGACATACTCCTGCGGCCCCTGTGCGCCCGAAACCTGCCCGAGACGCTCCCGGAGCGGCAAGGGATTGTCCACCGAGCCGGTTTGTGGAATCTCAGCGGCAGGGGCAGGAAGGTTCAGATCGAACGTGCCCTTGCCCACGGCATCACCGCTGAAAGGATTCCCACCCCGGGAGGAGGTTGCCTGCTCACGGAAGCACAGATAGCGCACAGGGTCGAGAAGAGCTACCGGCGTTGTTCCCCGGAGCTCCCTCTCAAGGCCGACCTGATGCTTGATATCATGGGGAGAAGATTCAGCCTGGATGATTCCACCGTGCTCATGGTGGCACGGAATGATGCTGAGAACCAGGTGATCTCAACATTTTGCCATCCGGGTAACGTGTTCATGAAGATAGATGAGGTTCCCGGTCCATTATGCATCCTCAGGGGGAACATCAGTGAAGAGAACCTGACCGCGGCTGCGGGCATCTGCCTCAGATACGGAAAGGCAAAGGGGGAGAGCGGGCGGAGAGCCATGTATGGGATGGATGTCATGAATTTGGACAAGGTCATCAATGCACCGGTATTTTCAGAAGAATACTGCCGAACGATGCAGGATTGACGACGACGTGCCATCTTGGCTATAAGACCACACCTATGGGCTACTTCCTCTGTGTGTTAGGCATGGTTTTCATCGTTGAGGCCGTCCCCTACATCCTCTTCCCGGGCAAGGTGAAATCCTTTGCGCAGTATCTCCAGGTGGTGCGCAACGGACGACTCCAGGCTGCAGGGATCATTGCCGCTTTCACAGGGCTGCTCATCATCTATGTGGGCAGATGCATGGCAGGGATGTAGCACCGGTGGAAACCTCACGCTTCGCATACCACCTGCCACGGGAACTCATCGCGAGATACCCCGTGCCAAGGGGGACCGCCCGGCTTCTCATCGTTGACCGGAGCAGCGGGAAGCTCTTGCACAAAAAGTTCGGGGACGTCCTCACCTTCCTCCATCCTGGAGACGTGCTCGTGCTCAACGACACGAGGGTCATCCCCGCACGATTTCTGGGCAGGAAGGAGTCCGGAGGATCGGTGGAGGTCTTCCTGCTCAGGAGACTTGAGGCTGACCGTTGGGTCTGCCTTGTCAAGGCTTCGAAAAAGCTGAAGCCGGGCATGAGAGTCCATTTCGGACAAGACCTCACGGCATGTATTGGGGAAAGGGTGGGGGACGGGTGTATCGTGATCTTCTCGGACCCGGACCGTGTTCCCGGCCTGGGAAAGATGCCCCTGCCGCCCTATCTGGAGCGCGAAGCGGAGGATTCGGACAATGAAGACTATCAGACGGTGTATGCCCGGCATGACGGATCCGTGGCGGCACCGACAGCAGGTCTCCATTTCACCCGGGGCATGCTCGGTGAGATAGTTTCAATGGGTGTCCAGGTAGTGCCGCTGACCCTTCATGTGGGGCAGGGGACCTTCACTCCCGTCCGAGCGGAACAGGTAGAAGACCATCTCATGCACTCCGAGGAGTATACGGTTTCCGAAGAGGCGGCCGGGGCCATACATAATGCCATGGAGCAGGGCAGGAGGATCGTGGCGGTGGGGACTACCTCGGCACGTGTGCTTGAGCATGTCATACGGGAAGCTGGCCGCATAGTCGCAGGGAGCGGTTCGACGGACATCTTCATCTATGACGGATTCCCGTTCAGGGCAGTGAATGCACTGCTCACCAACTTTCACCTCCCATGTTCGACCCTGCTCATGCTGGTGAGCGCCTTTACCGGACACGAACTCATCATGAAGGCCTATGAGGAGGCCATAAGGAACAGGTACAGGTTTTTCAGCTATGGCGACGCAATGCTCATCGTTTGACTATCACCTCGCGGCCACCGATGGCGCGGCCAGGAACGGGTGTATCCGGACCCGCCGCGGTCCGGTGGATACCCCGGCCTTCATGCCCGTGGGCACTGCCGCCACGGTCAAGGCCATGACACCGGAGATGCTTCGGACCGCAGGGGCGCAGATCATTCTTGGCAATACCTACCACCTGCACCTGAGGCCGGGGGAGGAGCTGGTAAAGGAGCTCGGCGGGCTACATGCCTTCATGGGCTGGAACGGTCCCATACTTACGGACAGCGGCGGCTATCAGGTGTTCAGTCTTGCCACCCTCGTGAAAATTAACAATGAAGGGGTCCAGTTCGCGTCCCACATAGACGGGAGCCGTCGTATGCTCACCCCTGAAAAGGCCGTCAAGATTCAGGAGGACCTCGGATCAGACATCATGATGTGCCTGGATGAGTGCGTGGCATACCCGAGCCCGAGGGAATACCTTGAGGCATCGGTCGCCAGGACGAGCCTGTGGGCCCGGAGATGCCTGGAGGCGAAAAAGAGTGATGCCGCACTCTTCGGTATCGTCCAGGGTGGAATGGAACGTGATCTGCGGGAAAAGAGCGCACATGAACTCACCGCAATGCCCTTTGACGGATATTCGATTGGAGGGCTGTCCGTTGGGGAAGGGCATGAGACCATGATGCGCGTGCTGGGGGAGACCATCGTCCACCTGCCCCAGGACAAGCCCCGGTATCTCATGGGGGTCGGGACGCCCGTGGACATCGTGGAAGCCGTGTCCTTGGGGGTGGACATGTTCGATTGTGTCCTGCCCACACGAAACGCACGGAACGGCATGCTGTTCACCCGGCATGGGAAGATATCGCTGAAGCAGGCGCGATACCGGCAGGACAGCAATCCTCCCGATGATACCTGCATCTGCTACACGTGCCGCAATTTCTCCCGGGCATACCTGCGCCACCTCTATGTTTCGGGAGAAATTCTCAGCTCCGTTTTGAATACTGTCCACAACTTGCATTTCTATCTTGAATTAATGTCTGATATACGGCATTCCATTAAAGAGCAAAAATTGAGTACCCTGAAAAAAAAGATCAAGGAGATGTTCAATGATTAGCGTTGCATATGCAGCAGGACCGGGTGGCGGAGATACCATGAGCCTTCTCATGAGCGTGGCTCCCCTGGTTCTTATCTTCATCGTGTTCTATTTCCTCCTCATCCTTCCCCAGAAAAAGAAGGCAGCCGAACACAAGCAGATGCTGGAGAGTATCCAGAAGGGTGATGATATCATCACAACGGGGGGCATTCACGGCAAGGTGGTGGGGATCACCGACAACGTGCTCACCCTCGATGTGGGTGACAAGATGAAGATCAAGGTCTCAAGGGAGTATATCGCGCTGAAGAAGGGCGTTGATGCGGCTCAAAAATAAGTGCGGGGGGTTACATGGATAAGTTCAAGTTGAAGGGGATTCTCATCCTTGCAGTGCTGGTGGTCGCGGTGATTTTTGCGATCCCCAGCTTTCTCGGCAAAACGGAGCTGCCCCAGGGATGGATAGGCCCCAAGGCTAAGCTCAGGCTCGGGCTCGACCTGCAGGGCGGTATCCATATGGTCTTGAAGGTAGATTCCATCAAGGCTGTGGAAAACAGGCTGAACACCCTGGCGGGCGATCTCAAGCCCCATATGATCGAGAACAGGATCAGGTACTCAAAGGTGGCCTACGAGGCCCCGGACAAGGTGCTTGTGGAGCTGAGGAACAAGGAGGAATACGATGCCCTTGCGAAGCTCATGACCGATTCTTACCCGAATCTGGTGGAAATCAACAAAAAGGATGCCGAGGAAACGACAGCCGTCACCTACCAGCTGAAGCCTGGGGAGGTGAAGAGCATCCGTGGGCAGGCCGTTGAACAGGCCCTGGAGACCATCCGGAACCGAATCGACCAGTTCGGCGTGAGCGAGCCTTCCATCATCCCGCAGGCCGATGAGAAGATCGTCCTCCAGTTGCCCGGAGTTACCGATCCGGAGCGAGCGAAAAGACTCATCGGAAGGACGGCAGTCCTTGAATTCAAGCTGGTCGACGAAGAGCACTCGGTGGACGAAGCGGTTCAGGGCAAGGTCCCAGAGGGGAGTTACATCGCCTATATGAGGGACAGTCGCCAGCCCATTCTCCTCAAGGAAACCACCGTGCTGACAGGCAGCATGCTCAATGATGCCCAGGGTAGGATCAGCCCCTCGAACAACATGCCGTACGTCTCCCTGTCGTTCAATCCAGATGGAGCGAGGGTCTTCGAGCGTGTCACCAGCGAGAACGTTGGCAGGAGGCTTGCCATAGTCCTAGACGGCAAGGTCAACTCAGCTCCCGTGATCAGGGATGCCATATCGGGAGGCAAGGCCATTATCGAAGGCCACTTCACCGACGAAGAGGCCCGGGATCTGGCCCTAGTCCTGAGGTCAGGCGCCCTGCCTGCACCGGTGGACATCATCGAGGAAAGGACCGTGGGCCCATCCCTGGGTGAGGACTCCATCAGGATGGGAATCACTGCATCTCTCATCGGGGCTCTCCTGGTGATCGTATTCATGGTGGTTTACTACAAGTGGTCAGGACTGATCGCCAATATCGCCCTGACAACCAATATCGTGCTGCTCGTGGCCGTCATGTCCCTCTTCCATGCAGTGCTTACCTTGCCCGGCATCGCCGGCATCGGCCTAACCATAGGTATGGCCGTGGACGCCAACATCCTGGTATTCGAGCGCATACGTGAGGAGATACGTCTCGGCAGGACGGCAAAGATGGCCCTGGAGGCAGGTTATAAGCATGCCTTGTGGACCATCATCGATGCGAATATAACCACCCTCATCGCGGCGGTGGTCCTGTTCCAGTTCGGCACCGGTCCCATCAAAGGATTCGCTGTGACCCTGAGTGTCGGTATCCTGACCACGCTCTTCACCACCCTCATCGTATCCAAGTGGATTCAGGAGTGGGTGGTGGACAGTCTCAAGGTCGAGCAGATCAGTATTTAAGGGAGGTTGCCATGGAGCTCATACGACCAGGATTTCGCGTAGATTTCATCAGCTACAGGAAATATGCCTATATTTTTTCGGGCACATTGATAGCAATAAGCCTCATTTCGCTCTTCTTTGTCCGGGGATTGAATTACGGTATCGATTTTTCAGGCGGCCTGGAACTGCAGGTGGCCTTCAAGGATGCTGTCAAGACCGAAGATGTGAGGAGCGTCATGAAGACGGTGGGTTTGGGAGGTGCAGTCATCCAGAGCGTCAGTGGGGGAGGAGCCAACGAATTCCTCATCAGGATGCAGAATATCAAAGAGGATTCCAATCAGAGCGTCTCAACCGTGGCCGAGGAAGCTCTGTTTAAGGCCTTCGGCAAGGACAAGGTGGACATCAGGCGGGCGGAGGTCGTCGGAGCTGCGGTGAGTAAGGACCTGAAGACCAAGGGTCTGCTGTCCATCTTCTATGCATGCATCGGACTGCTCATCTACATCTGGATCCGCTTCGAACTCAGTTACTCGTTCGGTGCCATCGCCGCCCTGTTGCATGATGTAACGATAACATTGGGTATCTTCTCCCTTCTTCAGAAAGAGATGAGCCTGACCATCATTGCAGCGTTGCTCACCATCATCGGCTACTCCCTCAACGACACCATTGTGATTTTCGACCGGATCAGGGAGAATGTGAAGAAACAGACCGGGTCCTTCGATCTGGCAGGCCTCATGAGCGACAGCATCAGCCAGACCCTGAGCCGAACCGTACTCACGGCCTTGACGGTGTTCCTGGTGGCGCTGTGCCTGTTCCTCATGGGAGGCAACGTGATCCATGACTTTGCCTTTGCCATGCTGGTGGGCGTCGTGACCGGTACCTATTCATCGGTTTACATTGCAAGTCCCATTGTCCTGATGTTCAGCAGGATTAAGAAATAACGTGCATCGGCAGGGGGGCAATCCTTGCCCCCCTGTCATTTCCCTCTGCCTGTCATAGCAGTATAGTTTAAACCATATTCATGTACATGCATGCGACAAATGTAATCGGGGTTACATTTATGTCCTGCGATCGAGGACAATGATCATGTAACATGCTGAAACATAATATGAAATAGCTATGGCACACCCCTTGCCCTCTTGCAGGGCATGAAATCACGCACATTTTTCGTTGCAACGATCCTTGTCATTGGCATCCTGGCATTTACCGAGACAGCCTTCGGCGCTGTAGTCAGAATCAGCTGGAACAGCAACACAGAGAGTGACCTTGACGGTTACAAGGTGTACTACGGCATAACCAGCGGGCAGTATCTGAGCTACCTCGACGTAGGCGACTCCACCTCTGCGGACATCAGCAACCTCGGGGAAGGGCTCACCTATTATTTCGCCGTGACCGCATACGATATCAACGGTAATGAAAGCGGATATTCACAAGAGGTCTCTGTGGTGATCCCCGAGCAAAGCACTACCCAGAGTACGGACGATACCGACAGGGGTTCGGACAGCCAGGACTCCGGCGGTGTCGACGATACCGATACGGGCCTCGAGCCCCTGGCCGACTCGGACATTGACGGTATACCGGATAATGTGGAGCTCTTGTGGGGTCTTGACCCCGATGATCCCTTCGATTCATTGATGGATGACGACGCCGACGGAGTGGTGAACCTGGTTGAGTACATGGCAGGAACCGACCCCCTTGATCCAACCAACCGGCCTGTTGAGGAAGAAGTGCTGAAGGATGCGATCGGGGAAGTGGGAGAAACCATTGACCTTTCCTGGATCAACGAGGGGGGAGAGCTGACCTTTGAACCCCTTCTGGTTACCATGCCGGAAATACTTGACAATACGATGACTGCCGATGAATCTGGGGCTTACTTGTACAATGTCTATGACGCAAACGGAACACTCGTGTACAGGTTAAGGGTTTCGGTCACCTCCAGACTGTGTGCACTGAGTGACTATGAGCCAGGGTCGGCCTTGAACCTTGATGAACTGCTCATGGGTATAACGCTGCAGATCAGCGGCAGAGCCATTTTCCGTGAAGTCCCCATCGGTATTGGCACATCCTCTGCCAATGCCACTTCCTCAGTAAGCTACACCGATGGAGAAGGTGTCGAATTCGATCTGCTCCCTTACGGTCTTGTCCTTGCTGAAGCGGCATCCGTGAGTATTGAGGTGGATGGCGAGGATCCCATCGTTCAGCGGTACGACGACGAGACCGGAACCTGGGAGGATGTTGCCGTGGCAAGCACCATTGATGGCCTGCTGACCTTCTCCACGCAGCAGTTCGGAAAGTACCGGGTGATCGCCGAAGAAGGCACCTCCACGACCAGTGGCGGCGGCGGTGGCGGCGGTTGCTTCATTTCAACAGTGAATCTGTAACCTTTTCTCTACAGACCTTCCCTGCAGCACGGCTCTCCACATAAGGGCCGTGCTGTGGTATGTATCATACATAACCTTACCAGGAGGGTTTCGTTCCCATGACTCAGGTGAAAGACCTCATGACCACAGATGTGGTTACCATCGCTGCCGCCGATCCATTGAGGGATGCCATTCGGAAGATGACTACTGGGAGGTTCCGGCGGATACCTGTGGTGAGGGAAGGCACGCTCATCGGCATCATTACCGACAGGGACATCCGGCGTGCTCTCAATTCTCCGGTAGTTATCCACGAACGTTCCGCAGATGAATACCTCCTTGACAGTGTTATGGTGGGCAGCAGTATGACATCCGACCCCCTCACCATCGAACCGGGGGATGACATCCTCAAGGCGGCGGAGCTCATGGAACATCACAAGATAGGCGGACTGCCGGTTGTGGAGAAGGAGAGACTCGTGGGTATCCTCACGATCTCGGATCTCATGAACTATCTGGTCAGGTGTCTCAGGGAGGACAAGGGCAGTCCAGGTTGAACCTGATGCTTATGTCTCCTGCGTGCCCTCTTCTTCCGAAAAAGGCATCTCGAGTTCATAAACACCATATTCCAGATGCGCCTTCAGGGGATAACCGGCCCTGGTGAACACCTTCATCATGGGGTTGTTTCGAGCAAGCACATCAGCAGTGAAGCCGGAAATATTCTTTTCCCTTGCGATACGTATAAGGTACTGCAGGAGAAAGGTGCCTATGCCTCGACCCTGCCACTCATGGTGAGTGGTAAAGGCTACTTCAGCGAAGTTGGTCTGGGGATCTCTAATATAATGGCCGACGGCAACGATCTGTTCCCTGCTTTCTGGTTCCTCCCTGCCTGTAACTGCGGCGATGGCCATCTTGTCGTTATAGTCGATGGCGGCCAATGGCATGGCGAGCTTATGCGAAAAGGACTTGAGATTTTGGAAGAAGCGGGTGTAGATATCCTGTTCCGGCAGGGCATAGATCATATCCTGAATTGCCCGCTCATCGGTTGATTTGACCGGGCGGAAGAATACTTCGGAACCTTTATGGTCGGTCCAGTAGGTCTCGTACTCCTTCGGGTAGAGGACCACGGGCAGGATCTGGTCCTTGTAGACGTAGCCCTGGCTCTTGGCGGCTTCAAGCAGTTCGTCCCTGAACTTAGGGTGGGCGATATTAATGAGCCCCAGGGCCCGTTCCCTTATGGACTTGCCATGGACGTAGGCGACACCGTATTCCGTAACCACATAATGGATGTCTCCCCGGGTGACCACGACACCGCTGCCCGGGTAATGGTATGGAACGATCCTCGACTTTTCTCCATCGTCAGTGGTGGAAGGCAGCACCATGATGGACTTACCCCTCCTTGACATGGATGATCCTCTCACGAAGTCTACCTGACCGCCGATGCCGCTGTAGAAGAGAAACCCGAGGGAGTCGGAACATACTTGGCCCGTGAGGTCCACGGTGAGGGCCGAATTGATGGAGACCATCCGGTCGTTCCGTGCGATTACGTAAGGGTCGTTGACATACCTGCATGGCTGAAACTCGAAGAGCGGGTTGTTGTGAACATAATCATAGAGACGTTTGGTCCCCATGCAGAAAGTCGCCACAACCTTGCCTGGGTGGAGCGTCTTTTTCCGGCAGGTGACCACCCCGGCCTCGATGAGTTCTATGATCCCTTCGGTGAAGGTCTCCGTGTGGATGCCCAGGTCCCTCTTCTTCATGAGGTATGGATAGACGGAGTTGGGGATCCTGCCCACACCCGTCTGGATCGTGGATTCGTTTTCGATGAGATCGGCAAGATGTTCGCCTATGGTCTTTGCGATATCACCCGGGGCCTTCTGTTCAAACTCCAGCAGGGGGATATCGTTTTCCACAAAGGCATCGATTTCGCTGACATGGAGAAAGCTGTCACCGAGTGTCCGGGGCATGTTCGGATTCACCTCGGCCACGACATACCGGGCGACCTCTGCGGCGGTCTTGGTTATGTCTACGGAAATGCCGCAGCTCACATACCCGTTGTTGTCCGGTTGCGATACGGTGATGAGGGCTACATCGATTGGCATGCTTCCCCTGATCATGAGCAAGGGGATCTCGGAAAGAAAGATGGGTGTATAATCCGCACGGCCTTCCTTGATGGCCTTACGGGTGCTTGCCCCGATGAAAAGGGCATTGTGGCGGAAGTTATCGTTGAATTTCTCGTCTGTATATGGGGCTATCCCGAGATCAAGGAAGTGTATGATCTGGGTGTCGGCAAGATTTTCCGCTACGTCGATGAGTGTCTTCACCAGGAGCTGGGGCTCCCCGCAGGCAGACCCTATGAATATCCGTGCACCTCTGTTGATGCGTGACAGGGCAGTCCTGGCATCCGTGAGCTTGCTCTGGTAAGTCGTTCGCCAATCAAGAATCATGATTGATCTCAAAGATAAAGACCGGACAATGGGATGTCAATCGGGTGTTGAAAAAAGATGATCTCAATTGAAGGAAATGGAGAGATCAGATGCTGTCGAGGAGATCACGGGTTTCCCTACAGGTCTTCTTCGTGTCGTTCCAGAGCTTGATACCCATGCTCCTGTGCTCGTTCAGAACCTGCTTGAGCATATACCTCTCCGTATTGGGGTTGATGGTGATGGCTCTGAGCACAACGATCTTTCTCGGTGCATAGTGCGTCGACTCCAGCCTTGTGCGGGACACAAAGGACATGTCATGGTCCCTGATGGTCTTGTGGAGTTCTATGTTGAGGTTGTTGATGATCTTGTTGATGACGGTGATGCAGTCTGAGTTCTTTCTGGGATTCTTCATCAGTCTCTTGAGCTGAGAACCCAGCTCTTCGGGGACGAAGCGGTAGTTGATGATGAAGAGCTCCGGCTTGTTCATGAGTTCGAAGAGCGGATCACGCTCGATGAACTCCACGAAGGTCTTCTGGAGGTCGCGGGCATGGTCGAATATGAGCTTGTACCCGTGTCTGCCGATGATCTTCACGGCCGCCCATGGCTTGAGGCACGAGAACGAACGTGAGCCCTCGATGGTGAAACGGCCCTGGTCGACCGATCCTTCGCGGATGATGTAATTGGAGGTATGGTAGAGATGGAGGGAGTCCTCGACATCCCGAAATGCGCATATTCCCATGCTGTTCGGTGCATAGAGGAGCTTGTGGGCATCCATGGTCACGGAATTGGCCTTCTCGATGCCTTTCATCATTGGCCTGGCGCCTTCCATGAGAAGGGCTCCCCCTCCCCAGGCGGCATCCACATGGAAGTGGGCACCCAGGTCTGCAGCGATCTCTGCCAGGGCTTCAAGGTCATCGATATTGCCGGTTTCCGTTGTGCCTGCAATGCCGACAAGGGCGACAAATTTGCTGGGAAGGCCTGCTGCCTTGTCTTCCTTCCTGATCCTGTCCACGATGCATTGCAGTTTGCCGATATCGATGGTATTGAGGCAGGGCTGAACAGGGATGCGAACCACACCCTGTTCGCCGATGCCGAGGATGGTTCCCGCCTTGCAGATGGAGTAGTGCCCGCGCTTGGATACGAGAAACAGGGCCTGTCGGTAACCGTAATGGTCCAGCGCCCTGGCAAGCCCCTCCACACGGACACCTCTGAACCCCCTCTTGTCGGGGGGGAATGCCTTTGCCATGGCCATGGTCAGGGCCGTGAGATTGGCGACCGTGCCGTCGGAGGTAATGTTCCCCAGGGCGAACTTGGGATTGTGGATCTGCTTCTTGTAAAACTCGGGACTGTTATCGAAAATGAGGTGATGGATCCAGCAGAGGAACTCCCGTTCAACGAAGGTTGATGCCTTGGCGCTCTCGATCTTCACCTGGTTCTGGTTGAGGCTCACGGCGATCATCTCGAGCAAGATCATGAAGTAGGGGACGGCGCTGGTCATATGACCGATGTAATAGGGGTTGGCCACCTTCACCGAGTGCTTGATGATGTTGTTCTTGATTTCGTCCAGAACATCCCTGATGAGTTGAGGATGAGAGGGCATCTCGATGTTGCAGAAGATCTTAGCGAGGTCTTCCATGGATATGGAGGAATGAATACCTCCCTTTTCCTTGAAGAAATCGTGGATCATATCGAGAAGATGAACCCCGAATTCCACGAACCTGTCCGATGAGTCCGGCATGATGAAGAGCTTTCGCATGTATTCCGGAGTGCTCTCGATCTTCTTGTCGTTCAAGGTGCCGTCGAGCTTTAAAGACTCCATAGACAGGCCTCTTCCTTCCCTTAACGGTAATTATCATATATATCATAACGAGGACATGCGAAAAAGGAGAAAGTGTTAACATTTCATGAAGAAACCGACGCTGTTTCTCGTCCCCACACCGCTTGGAAATCTCAAGGATATCACCTTGCGCGCACTCGAGGTGCTCCGGGAGGTGGATCTTGTCGTGTGTGAGGATACCAGGCATACCAGGAAGCTCCTGACGCACTACGGGATATCCAAACCAATGGTGTCATGTGAGCGCTTCAGTGAGGCGAGGAAGTCGGAGTATGTCCTCGAGCAGTTGGAAGAAGGGAAAAAGATAGCGCTGGTGAGCGATGCCGGCACTCCGGCAGTTTCGGATCCCGGTTTTAGGGTCATATGTCAAGCCCGTGGAAGGAACATCTCCATTGTAGCTCTTCCCGGTCCTTCGGCCTTGATAACGGCTTTTTCTGCATCCGGATTCACCTCTCCGTTTCGTTTTATAGGTTTTTTCCCCAGGAAGAAGGAAACAATGGAAACGGAGATCCAGAAGATGTGCATCACTGATGAAGTGACTATTTTCTATGAATCACCGAGAAGACTGATCCGGACGCTCCGGATGATACATGCCCGTATCCCGGAGAGGGAGGTGTGTATTGCAAGGGAACTCACCAAGATCCACGAAGAGTACATGGCGGGTACGATCGTTGAAGTACTCGAAAGACTGGATGGCGCTTCCGTCAAGGGAGAAGTGACGGTGCTTATTAAGGGTGCCAAGGAAGGTGACTCGTTCCAGGCGACATCTCTGGAAGGGATGGCCAGCAAGCTCTTGGAGGATGGCCATTCCCTGAAGGATATACTCATGCTTCTTTCCCGGGAGACAGGCATCAAAAGGAACGAAATATACCGCATGCTCCTCGATGTGAAAAAAAACCTCAAGTAAAGAATCCGTTTTCCGATAAGAGAGATGTAGAACTCTTGAAAGGGGACCAGTATGAAGGTCAATCCTGAATTGGGGAATGTAATCAAGTTCGTTGCTAAGGAAAATACGGACCAATATACCGAGAAGGCACAGAGTGTCCGTAACCAGGAAGAGATTGAGGATATCGTATCCGTGGAGAACAAGCAGGCATCACGGTCTCAGGTCGAAAACGTGGATGAGGCAAAAAGGATCCTTTCCCTCGTGACCAGGGACATGGAGAGCGTGTCCTCCGATCTGTACAACCTCAACTATCAGCGCGTTTCCCAGGTCATCAACTGACCGGGCGGGGTCCGCCCAGAAGAGAAACACTCCGGGCCGGGATTATCCCGGCCTTTTCTTTTAGGAATTCGGCCCAGAGTTAAGCCACTGTTTCGAGGAGGTCCTGGGTTTCGTCGTCTGAACTAAGCATGATCCTGTGGATACGCTTCAGATCTTTAGTTATCTCGGGTATCAGGATGCTGTCCATCCTGGGCGGTTTGTTGATATAGCGGTAATAATCATCACCAATATAGGGCCCGGTGATCTCCTGGGTGAAATTCTTCGCAGCGATATCTGATATAGCCAGGATGGAGAGTTCCCTTATGATGTCTTTGTGGACATGGCCGATATCCCTCAAAGGCCAGAACATGGGCCAGTGGTGCTTCGTGATGCAGGACACAAGACGGGGTGGCATTCCCCATCGCTGGGCAAGAATCCCACCGAGTGTTGCATGGTCGATACCGTAGATCTCGATCTCCTGTCTCAGGTGCTGTCGTGGATCGATGGAGAAACCGCCTTCGGGCTGGGGCAGGGATTTGGACATGATCGTCCGTGCGATGTCATGGAGCATGCCGAGGGTCACCATGGTTCCTCCCGGTACTCCAAGACGGCTGACACTGGTGAGGTAGGCCGCGATGTTCGAGGTGAGGTTCGCATGTACCCATTCGGTCTTGTCGGGCTGGATCCCGATCTTATGAGTCCTTTCCTCCATGACGATGCGGTATATCTCATTGTATCCCAGGATCACGATGGCATTGAAGATATTGTCCACCTTCTGGAGGAGACCGTAGTAGGGAGAGTTGACCCTTCTAAGGATAAATGAAGTAAGACCCTGGTCCTGGATGATGATCTTGCTCATATCCTTGGGATTGATGTCCGGGTCGTTCAGTTTGGAGGACAGTTCGGTGATGAGAGGAGATATGTTTTCTATCTTGCCGAGTATTTCTTCAATGTGGGGGGGAATCTCGGGTTCTTTCTCGCGATCCGGTTTCCAGTTGAGATCGTAGACATCCATATACGATTGCATGTCGTCACTCGGGGCGACATTGACGTACCGGGCCGGGGCCTTCCTGAGCACAGGCTTCTTTTTCTCTTTTTTCAAGCTGGTCAGAGTGAGTGCAATAGTTATTCCAGCTGCCAGGATAATGATAATCCAGAATAATGCACTCATGTCCATCACCCGTCTTATCGGGATTCGCAAGGTTGCTCTTTAGGGTGATTTCACTATTGGTTCTCCTATGCGCGAAAATCCACCTACATTGTCTTTCGCAGCCATGATGAAACAAGCCGTAACATATTCTTTTTACGGTATCATAGCCTGTGATCCCATCCTCTTAAGAAACACAGTGGTTCTTCCGACTGTGTCTATGTGTACGACAACAGTGATCCGGCCGTAGAGCGGGAACGCATTCTCGATATCCTGGCCAGGGCTCCTGACATACTGACCCTGCCGGGCATCATTCATGAGATCATGGAGGTGATCTCCAGGAAAAATTCGTCCGCCGTCGATCTCACCAGCATTATCGAGAGTGATCCTGCACTCACGATCAGGATACTGACTGTTGCAAACTCGCCGTATTACGGTTTTGTCAAAAGGATCTCGAGCGTATCGCATGCGGTGGTGGTCCTCGGCTTCCAGGAGATCCAGAATATCGCCCTGGGCATGTCCGTTCTCCAGATGTTCGATCGGAAGGGTTCCGATTTTTCTGAGCAGCTGTGGAAGCACAGCTTCTCTGTGGGGGTGGGGACTCGGATGATAGCCAAGTATCTGAACATGAAGGTCGATGGCAAATTCTTCGTGGGCGGCCTTCTCCATGATGTGGGGAAGATATTCATATCCCAGTATCTCAGCGAAAGCTTCAACAGGCTCCTTTCCGCCCTGGAGGAAGATGGGAACCTTTATGGATACCATGCCCTCGAAGAGAGGATTCTCGGAATAACGCATCAGGAGGTGGGGCAGATTCTGCTCAACTCATGGATGTTCCCGGCCGAAGTGGTGAATGCGGTCGCCTTTCATCACGGCCCGTCGTCCTCCAAAACCGATCCGCTTTTCGCCGTATGTGTCCATCTGGCGGACGTATTGTGCACCGCCAAGGGGATCACTCCCCTGAAGGACCATCAATTCATTACCATCGACCGGGAAGTCCTGCCGATCATCCAGGAGCAGCGCACCACCTTTACCACCGAGGATATCATCTCGCTCATGGGACAGCTCGACATTGAGATCGACCGCCAGAGCAGCTTCATGACCGCCTTCAAGAAGAACTGATCACGATTCAGCTTTTTTCCAGAAGTCTCCCCAGCAGCGTGAAACCCTCCTCGATAAAGATACCCGCCTTGCGTGCATCGTCCTCGGTGAAACGCCTATCATGGGCTGAAGGACGGGAACTATCATAGAGGATATAGGGAACCGGATCCGACGTGTGGGTCTTCTTGCTGATGGGTGTCGGGTGGTCCGGCATGACCAGCACCCTGGAGGGTATACCGTTGAGTTCCATGCGCTCAATGATGTGTCCCACGATCCGAGCGTCAAAGTCCTCGATGGCCTGGATTTTCTTGTCAGTATATCCGCCATGACCCGCCTCGTCCGGTGCTTCCACATGGACATAGACGAGATCATAGCGGCTCAGTGCATCGAGAGCGGCTTCGGCCTTTCCTTCGTAGTTGGTATCGATCCAGCCCGTGGCTCCGGGTACGTCGATCACCTCCATGCCCCGAAGCTTTCCAAGGCCTTTGAGGAGATCCACTGCGGAGATCATGGCTCCGGAGAGACCGTACTCATCCCGGAGGGTGGGGACCTGCATGGCCTTTCCCTCTCCCCAGGGCCACAGCGAGGTGGCGGGTCGCTTGCCTTGTTCCAGGCGGGCACGATTGACGGGGTGGTCCTTGAGGAACATCATGGACCTGTTGATGATGTCCACCAGCATCGGATCATTGGGCAGGTACGGCTCGATGCGTTCGCCGGTGATGTCGTGGGGCGGGGTAGTCTTTAGCCCGGGCCTGTCATAGCCGTGGATGACCATGAGGTGCCGGTACTCTATGCCCGGGTACATGGCTATGGCCGGCCTGTCATCTGCGATCCTCCTGAGGTCTTTTATCAGGATCCGAGCCTCCTCGGTGGAGATGTGCCCTGAACAGTAGTCCTCCATGACCGGATGGCTTTGCGTAGAGTCAATGGTCACCAGGTTGATCCTGAAGGCCGTGTCGTCACGGGAGAGGTCTATGCCCATGCTTACCGCTTCGATGGGAGCCCTCCCGGTATAGCATGTGCCGGGATCGAGCCCGAGCACGGCCATGTTCGCCACATCGCTGCCTGGAGGGAATCCCTCCTTGACGGTTCTCGCCATGCCCAACTCACCCCGGCAGGCGAGCCTGTCCATGACAGGGGTGCGGGCGACCTCGAGGGGAGTCTTCCCCCCAAGTTCCTTCAGGGGTTCATCGGCCATTCCGTCGCCGAGCAGGATAATGTATTTCATATAGTAAGCCTCCTCACCCTGGTGCGATTTCAGAGAGATGATGGCGGTTGGACGACGTCTACGACGCAGCGTTCTTGAGCTTCCTGTCCTCCACACGGATGACCACGGGCATCCCGCTCACCTCGGAGAGCTTCGATATGGTTCGCACCGCACTCCTCATGTTCGATTCCTTTGCCTCATGGGTGAGCAGAACCACGGGCACGAAATCGCTGTCCTCGCTGCCCTTCTGGATCACAGATACGATGCTGATGTCCTGATCCCCCAGGATGCCCGCAACCTTCGCCAGGACACCTGGTTTGTCCAGTGCATTGATCCTGACATAGTAGTTGGTGACGACATCGTCGATGGGCATATACTTTTTCGGCACGGAGCTGCCCTTGCGGTACCCCAGGTGGGGGATGCGTCCGGCGATGCCGGCCAGGATGTTCCTGCCGATATCTGCGAGGTCGCTCACCACGGCCGACGCCGTGGGCATCATGCCCGCACCCCTGCCATAGAAGAGCGTTGAATCGACGATATCCCCCCTCACGTAGAAGGCGTTGAAGACGCCGTCCACCTTGGAGAGCAGGTAATTGAAGGGGACAAGCGTTGGATGCACCCGGGCCTCGACCTTGTTTCCCCTGTCGATGGTGAGCGCGAGGAGCTTCACCTTGTAGCCCAGTTCACGGGCAAAGGTCACGTCGAGCTTGTCGAGGTTGGTGATACCCTCCACATATACATTCTTCATGTCCGGGGGGACGCCGTACGCCAGACTGGTCACCAGGGCAAGCTTGTGCGCCGCATCGATTCCCTCGATGTCCAGCGTCGGATCGGCCTCTGCATACCCGAGCTCCTTGGCCTGACCCAGGGCCTCGGCGAAGCTCGACCCCTTCTCGCCCATCTCGGTGAGGATATAGTTGCAGGTACCGTTCAGGATGCCGTAGATGAAGGTATAGTTATTGGCAACGAGCGCTTCGCGCAGGGTCTTGATGATGGGGATGCCGCCGCCCACCGCTGCCTCATAGTAGAGATCCTTCCCGTAGGTCTGGGCGGCATCGAAGAGCTGCTTGCCATGTGAGGCGAGCAGCGCTTTGTTTGCGGTAACGACGTGTTTGCCTTTCTTCAGGGCATCCAGGATGAACGACTTCGCCGGCTCGGTGCCCCCTATAAGCTCTATGATGATGTCGATCTCCTTGTCGTTGATGAGGCTGTCCGCATCGGTGGTGAGCATGCCCTCGGGGATCTTTATTCCACGGTCCTTCGTGATGTCGATGTCGGCTATCCCCTTGAGGGAAAGGGAGAACCCGAGCCTGTCTTCGAGCAGAGCGCCGTTTTCGAGCAGGGTCTTGGCTACGCCTGTACCGATGGTGCCCAAACCGATGAGGCCGATCTGAATCTTGTCCATGTAATCTCCTTCTACTCCATACGTACTGTGTTCCGCCGCGTTGACCGGATTTCTTCCAGCACCTCTCCAGCGCGATACGAGCTCCTTACCAGCGGCCCGGCAATACAATATCCTATGCCAAGTGATTTCGCAAGATTGGACCATTTCATGTACACCTCAGGCTCCCAGTACTTCTCAACGGGAACCTGTGCCCGGGAGGGGCGCAGATACTGACCGATGGTCACAACGTCACAGCCGGCATCCCTCAGGGAGGAGAGCAGTTCTTCAACCTGCGCCTCATCCTCGCCGAGGCCTACCATGAAGCCCGATTTCACCACCGTTTCCGGAGAAGACCGCTTCACTCCTTCCAGAAGCGCCAGGCTCCGGGAGATGTTCGCACCTGGTCGGATGTGCGGATAGAGATCCTGGACTGTTTCCACGTTATGGCCGAACACATCCGGATGTTCGGCGAGAACTGTTCGTACGGAATCCTGCCTGCCGGAGAAATCCGGGGTGAGAACCTCCACGGAACAGCCGGGCGACGTGATTCTCACAGCCCGGATGACAGAGGCGAAGATCTGTGCCCCGCCATCAGGGAGGTCGTCCCTAGTCACGGAGGTGATGACTGCGTGGTTCAGTCCCATCTCGGAAACGGCGTCCGCAACCCGGGCAGGTTCGTCCGGTTCGGGGGGCGACGGGCTCCCCTTGGCCACCGAGCAAAATGAACATGCCCTCGTGCATCGGTCCCCGAGGATGAGGAAGGTGGCAGTGGGTCTGCTGAAGCATTCCGCAATGTTTGGACACCTGGCCTCCTCGCAGACCGTGGAGAGGCCGGAGCGCCTCAGCCTCGACTTCAGGGCATGAAGCGATTCAGGGTCCCTGTTCCTCCTCAGCCACAGGGGTAACCTGGCCGGGCGTTCAAAGGGTTTTCCTGGAGGGACCATCGGTCTTTCCTGGATTACTGAGGGATACTCCTGTCGAATGGGCCTTCTTGAGCCTTTCCGTGAGCTCGTCCCTGCGTTTGCTCAACCGGCGCACCTCATCGCTGCCGGGACCCCCGGAGACGAATCCGAACAGGATCGCCATGAGGGTGCCGGCGAGAAAACAGCCGAACAGGACGAGATAGAGCGGGTAGGTCTTCGTGAAGAACCAGTAGAAATGGACCGTAGCGGAGTCCTGGTTGGACACCCCGAACAGGATGCCCGCAACGGCGAGGGTGAGAAAGAGGACTGCCTTGACATACCTCATGGCAGCTTCCCTTTGATCATGTTCATAGTCTTCACGATGTGATCGGAGATGACGTGTACGTCACCCAGGACAGGCATGAAGTTGGTATCTCCCTTCCATCGCGGTACGATATGCATGTGCAGGTGGTCGGCTATTCCCGCCCCTGCCACGTCACCCAGGTTGCATCCGATATTGAAGCCTTCCGTGTTCATTGCCTTGCGGGTGGCCGAGACGATTGCCTGCACCAGCGACATCATCTCCGAGAGTTCTTCCTTCGTGAGCGCTTCGATGTCACTCACGTGGCGGTACGGGGCCACCATGCTGTGCCCGGTCGTATAGGGAAAACGGTTCATGATGGCGAAGCACTGTTCGCCTCGGGTTATGATGAGACCGTCCCCGTCGCCCGGTGCCTTGCACAGGACGCACGTGTCGCTTTTCGGGGAGAGGATATAATCGATCCTCCACGGAGCCCAGATGTTCTTCATAAGGTTATGATTTCTCCCTTGAGGGAATCTCCATCAATGATCATTATACCCATAGACCTCATGCTTGTAAATCGAGAGTCCGTGGGTGAGCCGGGGTTAAAGAAGAAGACTCCCCCCTCGGTTCCGATGAAGGCCTCGTGGGTGTGACCGTAGATGACTGCGTCCACCGTTTCGAATGAATCCCTGATCCGCTGTCTGATGCCGACGGGTGATCCCCAGCCGTGCATGATGCCGATCAGAAGACCCTCGATCCGGATGATACGCTGGGTCGGGAAGGACGATCGGACATCGGGGCCGTCCATGTTACCGCAAACTGCAACGACCTCCTTGCCCATCTCCGTGAAAACATCGAGTGCGGAGAGGTGTACCAGATCTCCCGCATGAATGATCAGGTCCACATCCGGGAATTGCTCGGCGATGATTCGGTCGAGGTACGGATCGGGACCGTTCAGGTGGGTATCCGAGAGGATTCCGAGCCGTTTCATGACCGTACAGACTTCATGCGGAGTCCGTCACAGGTATGCATCCGCATCGGGATAGAGATTCTTCACGTCGAATACCACGCCGTTCCTTGCCTTGATAGTGTTGAGGTCGAGGTCCCTGAATGCCTCATGGGCCACTGCGACCATGATGCCTTCGTAAGCGGACGTGATCTGGTCCCGACTAGGTATGATGTCGATGCCGTACTCGTGCCTGACCTCTTCAGGGTCGGCCACGGGGTCGAAGACCTCCACCGTGCAGTCGAAGTCCTTGAGCTGGCGGATGACATCGATGACCTTCGAGTTCCTTATGTCAGGACAGTTCTCCTTGAAGGTGATGCCGAGCACCAGGATCTTCGTATCCGTGATACGGTGGCTCTTCTTGACCATCATCTTGATGAGCTGCGTGGCCACGTATCTGCCCATGCCGTTGTTAATCCTACGGCCCGACAGGATGACCTGGGGTATGTAGCCGAGGCTCTCGGCCTTGTGGGTCAGGTAGTACGGGTCCACCCCGATGCAGTGGCCGCCAACGAGCCCGGGGGAGAAGGGGAGGAAATTCCACTTGGTTCCGGCCGCGGCCAGCACGTCAGATGTCCTGATACCCATGCGGCCGAAGATCATGGCGAGCTCGTTGATGAAGGCGATGTTGATGTCGCGCTGGGCGTTCTCGATGACCTTGGCGGCCTCGGCCACCTTGATGGACGGCGCCAGGTGGGTGCCTGCGGTGATGATCGATCGGTAGAGCTCATCCACGGTCTTCGCCGCTTCCGGAGTGGAGCCCGAGGTGACCTTCCTGATGGTCGTTACCCGGTGGGCCCTGTCACCGGGATTGATGCGCTCCGGACTGTACCCGCAGAAGAAATCGGCATTGTACTTCAATCCGGAGACCCGTTCTATGACCGGGATGCAGTCTTCCTCGGTGCAGCCGGGATAGACCGTGGACTCATAGACCACGATGTCTCCGCGGGAGATGACCTTTCCCACGGTCTCGCTCGCCTTGACGAGGAGGCTGATATCGGGCCTGTTGTAGCCGTCGATGGGTGTGGGCACGGTGACGATGTAGATGGTGCATGGCCGCAGGTTTTCGATGCTGGTGGTGTATTCGAGCATGGACGCGGCCCTGAGTTCTTCGCTGCAGACCTCAAGGGTCCTGTCGTGGTGGGCCTTAAGCTCTGCGATCCTCTTGGCGCTGATGTCGAATCCCATGGTCGGGTATTTCTTTCCGAACTCCACTGCCAGGGGAAGGCCTACATAACCGAGTCCGATGACGGCGATGCGGTGATCCATGAAGCCTCCTGCAACACAATGAGAATGGGCGCATTTATACCCCACAGGGTAGGGGGGCCGCCACTGGAAAATGGTGTGCTGATCATGGAGTGTAGCCCCGAGGGGGATGTTGAAAAATATAAACAGAACCAATATGCCCAGACCGGCGACGCACCCGGAAAGGTCAAGAGAAACAGGAGTACGTCACCGGATTGAGCAGGACGTTCCTTCTGTATCCAGGTGAGCGTTCCCCATGCCTCCTCCCTTGACAGCCCTGTGCAAAAGCACTAGACAGGTAACCGGTTTTCTTGCACACAAGACTGCGCAAAGGCTGGACTCTCATGCACACACGAATCTCGCGTATCGGGGTATTCGACTCGGGTATCGGAGGGCTCACCGTTCTGAAATGCCTACTGGACCTCGTGCCCGGGGTGGACATGATCTATCTGGGGGACACTGCGAGACTTCCCTACGGTACCAAATCACCCCGGACGATCATCCGCTACAGCGTCCAGTGTGCACGATTCCTCGCCTCCATGGACATCGATATGCTGGTCGTGGCATGCAACACCGCCAGCGCCCATGCCGTCCCCGCCCTGAAGGAGGAGTTCCATATCCCTGTCGTCGGTGTGGTGGAGGCTGGGGCCAGTGCTGCCATCGAGGCGGGCGGTACGAGGATAGGCGTCATCGGCACCTCGTCCACCGTGAAGAGCCATGCCTATGAGGAGACCATCCGGTCCCTCAAACCTGAAGTCGAGATCATCGCGCGGGCATGCCCGCTCTTCGTGCCCCTGGTGGAGGAAGGCTGGTATGACGACGAGATAACCGCCCAGGTGGCGTCACGCTATCTGAAGGATCTCGTGGAAGCGCGCATAGACACGTTGCTGCTGGGATGCACTCACTATCCCCTCCTCAAAGAAGTACTCGCAGGAATCATGGGGAGCGGGGTCACCATCGTGGATTCTGCCCTGTCCACGGCTAGGGTGGTGCAGAACCTGATCAAACCGGGAACAGGCCGGGATGAAGAACGGAGAGTGTCTTTCCACCTCTCGGATTCGTCGCCGAGATTCATAGAACTCGGCGAGCACTTCCTTGGCCGTGAAATGAAATATGTATACGATGTAGATCTTTGTGTATAATGGGGAGTGTGAAGAGTCCGATGAAGACAAAGAACCTGTCCCGGGTTCGGAACATGGGCTTTGTGGCCCACATCGATGCCGGCAAGACAACGGTGACCGAGCGGGTGCTCTTCTATACCGGCAAGATTCACCGCATGGGAGAAGTGCATGACGGGCAGGCGACCATGGACTGGATGCCCCAGGAGCAGGAACGGGGTATTACGATCACGTCGGCGGTCACCACCTGCGAGTGGAACAATCACGAGATCCATATCATCGACACACCCGGTCACGTCGATTTCACCATAGAGGTGGAACGCAGCCTGAGAGTCCTGGACGGCGCTGTTGTTATCCTCTGTGCTGTGGGCGGCGTGCAGGCCCAGACCGAAACGGTCTGGCAGCAGTGCAGGAAATACCATGTCCCTGCCATGGCCTTCATCAACAAGCTCGACAGGGTGGGGGCCGACTTCGATTCCGTGCTCGAGCAGATCAAGACCCGTCTCGAGGTGACGCCGCTTCCTCTTCAGATTCCGTTCTATGAAGGGGACGTTTTTCGGGGCATCATCGATCTCATCACCATGAAGCTCCTCCTCTGGGACGATACCATGGGCTCCAGTTTCGATGCCGCCGACATACCCCCCGATAGGCTCGACGATGCCATGCTTGCCCGTGAGCAGATGGTGGAACATCTCGCCGACTACGACGACGAGATCATGGAGCTGTTCCTCGCAGGAGAACGGGTAGAAGAGAAGAAGATCAGGCAGGCGATACGCAGGGTGACCGTCGAAGAGCGCCTTGTCCCTGTCCTGTGCGGGTCGGCCCTGAAGAACAAGGGTATCCAGCCTCTCATCGACGGCATCATCGACTATCTCCCTTCGCCGCTCGAGGTCAAGCCCGTCCTCGCACACCACAAGACGACCAGGGAGACGGTCCCCGTCAGTCCCGATCCCAAGGGGCCCTTGGTCGCATATGTCTTCAAGGTCTATATGGATGAAGGCAGGAGGATGGTGTACCTGAGGATCTACTCGGGCGTTCTCCAGGTGGGAAGCGAGGTGTATAACACCACCCGGGGCATTTCCGAAAAAGTCTCCCGTCTCTTCGCTATGCATGCCCATGTCAAACAGCGCATCGAACAGGCATCAGCAGGCGATATCGTTGCAGCAGTAGGCCTGAAGGATTCGGTTACCGGCGACACACTGGCCGAAGCGGGTGAATCCATCGTCCTGGAGGCCATCGATATTCAGAAACCGGTCATATCCATGGCCATCGAGCCCAAGAGTTCGGAATCCACCGAGCGGCTCCAGGAGGCCATGCGCAAGATCATGGAGGAGGACCCCACCATCAGGGTGAACGAAGATCCGGATACCGGCCAGGTGATCCTGGCAGGCATGGGGGAGCTCCATCTGGAGATCGCGCTGGACCGCTTCCGTACGGCCTTTGGAGTGGACATCAACGTGGGCAAACCCCAGGTGCTCTACTGTGCCACCGTGGACAAGATCTCCCAGGCCGAGAAGGTCTTTGACAAGCTCATCGGAGAAACGGCGCACTACGGGCATGTCGAGCTTACGGTCAGGCCGGCAAAACGCGGCAGCGGAAACGTGTTCAACATCGACCATGCCCTTGATGACAATTTGCGGCACAACATCAGAACCGGACTTGAAGAAGCCTGCCTGGCGGACCCGGAATTCGGCTACGAGGTGGTTGACATCGACGTGCAGGTGAACAGGGTCGTCCTGGCGGACAAGACGACGGGGCAGGGACTCAAGATCGCGGCACAGATGGCCCTCCAGGAAGCCATGAAAAAGGCGGGTGTAGTCCAGCTCGAGCCCATCATGGAGCTTGACGCATTGTCGCCGGAAGACTATGTGGGAGACGTGGTGGGGGATCTTTCCGCCAGAAAGGCAAGCATCGAGGGCGTCATCACCAAGGGAAAGCAGCATCAGATAAAGGCATATGTCCCGCTCTCGAACACCTTCGGATATTCGACCGCCCTGAGGTCCCTGACCAGGGGCAGGGGGAGCTTCAGCATGAGGTTCTCAGGATTCGACAAGGTCTAGGGGGGAGATGGACAGGCGCTATAAACTGATCGCAGTCATCGTGATGATCACCCTGTTCGCCTGGGTGATAGCCGGAATCATCACGGGAGTTCTCGGCAACATCCTCTATGAGGCGCCCAAGCCCGTCAAAACCGTTGAGGTCGCAAAGATCAACAAGGACAGGCAGCCCAAGAGCAGGAGCGATTACGACATCATCGCCAGCCGCGACCTCCTCAAGGTAAACAAGGCCCGCCCCTCGGGAGATAAAGCCATCTCGGGTGATGTGGAGCGTCCCCTTGCTCAGATGGGCATCATGCTCAGGGGCACCATCACCGGGCCGAGCGAGATTGCACGGGCCATCATCGAGGAGGCGAACAACCAGGAGCTCTACCGCATCGGGGATACCGTCAAGGGGGCAACGCTCATCGCCATCTTCCGGAACAAGGTCATCATGGACGTGAACGGCCAGCAGCAGATGCTCGTGGTGGAGGAGACGGCATCCTCACCGAGGGTCGCGTCCAGGTCATCCGGGGCCCGGGAGCCGAGGCGCTCCAGATTGTCCGGTTCGGCAGGGGCCCGGGGTGTCCCGGAGTCCATGAGAAATATGGACCAGCTCATCGGGAATGCACGGGTCGTCCCCTATTACCGGGGAGGGCAGCCCTATGGATTCAGGGTGAGCGATGTGGTGGAAGGCTCGGAGATCTATACGCACGGTATGCGTTCCGGAGATATCATCAAGTCCGTCAACGGTGTACCCATCCGGACACCGCAGGATGCCCTGAACGCCTATCAGGAGCTGCAGAGCAACTCCAGCGTGGAGCTGGAGGTTGAACGGCAGGGCACCACAACCTCGATAAGCGTACCGCTCAGGTAAGGAAGAACCGGGGACGATCGAGTATGTTTGAGCAGTTCTTCGGACTATCTGAAAACCCCTTCAACGTCACCCCGGATCCTAAATTCCTGTTCCTGTCCAAGGCCCATGACGAAGCCCTGTCATACCTGAGGTACGGCATAGAACAGCGCAAGGGCTTCATCATGATCACCGGTGAGGTGGGGGCGGGAAAGACGACCATCTGCCGCGCCCTGCTCGCGAGTCTTCCCAAGACCGTCCGCACGGCGCTTATACTGAATCCCGCTCTATCCGACATTGAGCTCCTCCAGGCCATCAACCAGGACTTCGGCCTCAATGCATCGCATACTTCCAAGAAGGCGCTGCTCGACCAGCTCTACGAATTTCTCATCAATGCCTTCGTGAGCGGCGAGAACGCCGTGCTTATCATCGACGAATGCCAGAACCTCTCCCCGGATGTACTGGAGCAGATCCGCATGCTCTCGAACCTTGAGACAGAGAAGGAGAAGCTTCTCCAGATCGTGCTTGTGGGCCAGCCCGAGCTGACGAAGCTCTTGGCCGCCCCGGCCATGAAGCAGATCGATGACCGCATCGTCCTGAGGTACCACATCTGGCCGTTGAGCCTGTGGGACACGAAGAGCTACATCAGCCACCGGCTGATCATCTCGGGATCCCACGGGGACATCACCTTTACTCCGCTGGCCTACAGGCTCATCTACCGCTATTCCCAAGGGGTACCCCGGAGGATCAACTCCGCCACCGAGCGGTCTCTGCTCATCGCCTACCTCAGGTCGACCAGGAGGATCACCGTGCGGATCGTGGCAAGTGCCCTGCGGGAGCTTGAAGGCAATTATGCCCCCCGCAGGTTGAGGCCCGCCTTTGCCGTATCGGTGGTGAGCCTCCTCGCCATTCTGGTCGCCGTCATCATCTGGCCGGGTCTGCCGGTGAATCTCTTCAATCTCGCGGGGACCACGGGTATCGCCAGGGACCAACAGGCTGCAGCGACCGTGCAGCAGGGTTCCGTGACGCCCCGGGACACACCGTCCGCTGATCCGCCGAACCAGGGAGCAGCACGGCGCGATATCAGGGGATGGATCATGGGTGACTATAATACCGCCCTGGAAGTCCTGACCCAGCTGCCTGTAGGCATCATCGGCCCCGATGCCATGAATCTCCATCCCCAGCCTGCATATCTGAAATACCTCCCCATGCCGGCCATCGTGTCCATGGATGGCGGATACATGGTCATGCTCAAGGCGGATGACACGTTCGCCCAGGTGGTGGGAGAGAACCGAGCCGTCCTCGAGATTCCCCTCCATGATTTTATAGGGCTCTACCGGTGGAACGTCATGGTCCCCTACACGAAACCGCTTCACGAGACTATTTTCACCCTCGATATGACCGGGGAGGTGGTCGAGCGGATCCAGAAGGTGCTCGCCCGCCTGGGTATGCTGGACATCGAGCCGGATGGAGTATACGGCTTGGAGACCTCCCTGGGGGTGGAGAAGTTGCAGGAGGTCTTCGGGCTGAGGAGGGACGGCATCGTGGGATCCGAGACCATGGTCCTTGTGCGGAACATCGAGGAGTCCGAACCATGAGTTCGATCTACGATGCACTCAAACGCTCCCAGATGGGCGGTAAGGAACCTCCCCGGATGGATGAAGCGCAGGTCGTGCGCGGGGCAAGGGTGTACTGGATCATAGCCGCCGCCATCGTCATCAGCTCTGCGGCCACCGTCGCCCTGCTGTACGGGATCGGATTCATCGGTCAGGGCGGGGGCGATGCACCTGTTGCCGCAAGTCCGGTCCCGGTGAGCCCGGAGCGGATCATCGACCTCATGAACAAGGCGGACCGGCTGCAGAGGAAGGAAGATCTGGAGGGGGCCATAGCGGCATACCGGAATGTTCTCGAGCTTTCGCCGGGCTATGCGGAGGCATACATGAGGCTGGGAGAGCTCTACTACGGCGCCGGACGCTTTGACGAGGCATTTTCCGCCATGTCCGCGGCAAAGAAACTCAAACCCAATGACGCACGGTTATTGAATAATATTGGGAGTGTGTTATTAGCTAATGATGATGCAGCACAGGCACTGACCTACTTCATCCAGGCGAGGAGGAATTCGGCGGATTATGTGGAGCCGCTCTACAATATGGCCTGCGCCTATGCCAGGCTGAACAAGAAGGGTGCCGCACTCTCTTCCTTGCGACAGGCGGCCGGCATGCAGCCTGAAGTCCGGCTGTGGGCCAGCAGGGATAAGGATCTGTCCTCGCTCAAGGGAGACAAGGACTTTGAAAGCATCGTGCATCCGAATGAATAAGAGGGTCTAAGGGGGAATCATGGATATTCGCAGGGTCATGGGTGGAGCGGTTCTGATTATGCTGCTGTGCGTTTCCGGAACATGGGGGGCCCGGCTTATCCAGGAGGAGGACGAGGTCCCGTTGCCTGCCCAGAAGCAGGGCACGCAGACCAAGCAGACAGTCCCTTCGAAACAGACCGGGACAACCAAGCAGACCGCCACGAAAAAGACCGCATCCGACCAGACCGAGAAGGTGATCCCCCTTCGGGAGTTCAAGGAAAAGCAGAAGCAGATGAACTATTTTGGTCTGCCCCCCAATGCGGGAATGCCCAAAGAATCAGGAAAAGAAGAGCGTGTCGATGTGAACACCGGTAATGAGGAAACGGCTGCCGCCCCTTCACCTTCCCCCGCCGTGCAGCCCAGGTCCCAGACAGCGCCCAAAATGACCGTAGACCCGAGCGGGCAGTTCATCACCATGGACTTCGACGGCGTGGATATCAGGGTCTTCATCAAGTTCATCGCGGACATATCGGGAAAGAACTTCATCATCGACGACAAGGTTTCCGGGAAGATCACGGTGATCTCGCCGAGGAAGATGACCATGGACGAGGCGTATCGCGTCTTCCTGAGCGTACTTGAGGTGAACGGATTCGGGACGGTGGACATGGGCGGCGTTACCAAGATCGTCAAGGCTGCCGATGCCATCACCAAGAGCCTGGATACCACGACGGAACCGCCCATGATCAAGGATGATACCATGATCACCCAGATCATCCAGCTCAAGTACGCGGATGCCAACGACATGAGGAACCTCCTGAATCCGCTCATGTCCAAGGCATCGTCCCAGCTCCTGTCCTACCCCCAGAGCAATGTCCTCATTGTCACGGACAATAAGTCCAACATCAAAAAGATCATGGACATCCTCAAGGTCATCGATGTGGCAGGGTTCGCCCAGGAGGTGAAGATCATTCCTCTGACCTTTGCCTCGGCCGCTGACCTGGCCGATAAGCTGGGCGAGATCATGACCGAAGGGAGGCAGGAGGAAATCCAGCGTCTGAGGAACGTGCGCCAGCAGGAGAGCGTGGGGACGAAGACCGTCACCAAGATCATCCCCTACGAACGGACGAATTCCATGATCGTCATGGCGCCTCCCCAGGACCTCACCGGGATCGAGGAACTCATCAGGAAGCTCGACATCCCCACGCCCAGCGGTAAGGAGGACATCCACGTCTACTATCTCCAGCATGCCAATGCCGAAGACCTGGCCAAGGTCCTGACCGAGATTCCGACCCCCGAGAGCCCGGATGCCCAGGCTCAGGCTGCTACCACCGCCGGGCAGACCGCCGCGGCTCAGACCAAGGCCAGGACGGTAAAGAACACAGCCCTGAAGGAACAGAACATCAAGATAAGTCCGGACAAGGAGACGAACTCCCTCATCATCTACGCAGACCCCTACCAGTACAAGACCATCGTGGAGACCATCAAGTTCCTGGACATCCCACGCAGGCAGGTCTACGTGAAGGCCGCCATCATGGAGGTCAACACCTCCAAGGATTTCAACGTCGGGGTCGAGTGGACCGTTGCCGAGGACTTCGATTATGACAGCGGAAACCGAACCGGTGCCGTGATTGGGAGGACAGGTCAGAATTTCCTCACCAGCGCCAGCGACCTGCCCAGCGGGCCGCTGATCGGGGTGATCGGGGAGGCGATTACCGTCACGAGCGGCAGCACCGAGATCACCTTCCCCAACATGTCCGCCTTCATCAACGCCATGGCCCAGGACACGGACGTGAACATCATCTCCACCCCCCAGATCCTCACGATGGACAACAAGGAGGCCGAGATCAAGGTCGGGTCGAACGTCCCCTACGTCACCAGGGAAGACACCGACTCGACCAATATCGACAGGACCGTGCGCACCTATGACTACCGCGACGTGGGGGTGACCCTGAAGTTGACCCCGCAGATCAACCAGCAGGGGAACATCAGGATGGAGATCTTCCAGGAGATCACCACCCTGGTCTCCGGAAGCGGTGATGACCAATACGCCCCCACGACCCTGAAACGATCCGCCTCCACCACGGTGAGCGTCAAGGACGGATCCACCATGGTCCTCGCCGGTCTCATCGGCGACACCCTTTCCGTGAGCAACTACCGCGTGCCGCTGCTCGGCGATATCCCGATTATCGGCTACCTGTTCAAGTCGCTCACCAAGAGCCGCGAGAAGACCAACCTCTACATCTTCATCACCCCGCAGATCATAGATACGGAGGAGAAGACCCAGGCCCTCTACAAGGAGAAAGCCAAGGAGGCCGACGAGGCCCTGCTGCCCATGAACCCTTCCATAAAGGCAAAGACGGATGAGAAGAACAAGCCTTGAACAGGTCCTGCTGGAAATGCAGGCCATTGAACCCTCGTCTCTGGAAAGGGCCAGGGAGATCGGCCTGGAGCGGGGTGTTCCCCTGAGGGAGGCTCTGATCGTTTCCGGCATGGTGGGGGACCACGACATGGTGACCGCCCTGGGCAGGCAGTGGGACCTCCCGGTGATGCAGAGCATCGGTGATCTGGAGGTGGACCCGTCAGTCCTTGACAAGCTTCCGGTGAGCTACCTCAGACGGTATGCGATGGTCCCCATCAAACAGCAGGATGACGCCATGGTCGTGGCGGTCAACGACCCGGCCGAGCAGGAGCCTTTCTTCGACATATCCCGCATACTGCATCTGAAGGATCTCAGAAGGGTGCTCGCCCCCAAGCAGGAGATCCTGGGGGCCATCAACCGCCTGGTCGAGATGAAGGACGAGAGCGCCAAGGACATCATGGAGGACATCGAGGAGGAAGAGGACGAGATCCTCAGGGACCTCGAGAGCATCCAGGACATCACGGCCATGGAGACCGAGGCGCCCATCATCCGCCTGGTCAACCGGCTCATGGTCCAGGCCTTCCGGGAGAGGGCCTCCGACATCCACGTGGAGCCGTACCAGAGCGACGTTAAGATCCGCTTCCGGGTGGACGGCATCCTGCACGACGTGCTGAGCCTGCCCAAGAGACTCCACCCTGCAGTGGTATCACGCATCAAGGTCATGGCAACCCTGAACATAGCGGAGAAGCGGCTGCCCCAGGACGGCAGGATAGGCATCAAGCTCGGCGACCACTCGGTGGACCTGAGAATCTCCACCGTTCCCACCGTGAACGGGGAGCGTGTGGTCATGAGGATCCTCGACAAGTCCTCCGTGCTGCTCGGACTCGAAGAGCTCGGGTTCTACCCCGATGACCTCGGCAGCATCGAGCGCCTCACCAGGCAGGAGCACGGCATCATCCTGGTGACGGGCCCCACGGGCTCGGGCAAGACGACCTCGCTCTACTCCATGCTGAGCAGGATCAACTCGCCGGACAAGAACATCCTCACCATTGAAGACCCCATTGAGTACCAGCTCAAAGGCATCGGACAGATACCGGTCAATGTCAAGGTCGGACTGAGCTTCGCCTCGGGCCTGCGGTCCATCGTACGCCAGGACCCGGACGTCATCCTCGTGGGTGAAATCCGTGACCTGGAAACCGCGGAGATCGCCATCCAGGCTGCGCTCACCGGCCACCTTGTCTTCTCCACCCTGCATACCAACGACGCAGCCAGCGCCGTGACCAGGCTTATCGACATGGGCATCGAGCCGTTCCTGGTGACCTCGTCCGTGAATGCCATCGTCGCCCAGAGGCTGACACGCAAGATATGCCCGTACTGCAAACAGCAGTATTTTCCCGAGAGTGAGAGCCTGCTGGAGGTCGGACTGTCCCAGGAGATGCTCGGCAAGGAAGGGTACCTCTGGCGTGGGGCCGGGTGCAAGGAATGCATCGGCACCGGGTACAAGGGCAGGACCGGCATCTACGAGATCCTGCTCATGTCCGATGCCATGAAGAGCACCATCCTCAAGACCTCCGACTCCAACATCATCAAGAAGCAGGCCATCGACGAAGGACTCCATACCCTGCGGGAGGACGGCGCCCGGAAGGTGGAGGACGGTGTCACCACCATCGAGGAAGTCCTGAGGGTCACCCAGCAGTAATGGCAAAACCGAAGAAGGTCTTCCGCTGCACGGGTTGCGGGTTCCTCCATGCCCAGTGGATGGGCAGATGCACCCAGTGCGGTCTCTGGAATACCCTTGAGGAAGACCTCCTCGTCGAGGAAAGACCCGCCGCAGCCCGCAGGTCCGGCCAGGTCAGGCCCGTAGCGCTCCATGACATAGAGGCGGACCAGACCATGAGGAAGAGCAGCAGGATCGACGAGCTCGACCGGGTACTCGGCGGCGGGGTTGTGGAAGGGTCCTTCGTGCTCATCGGAGGCGATCCCGGCATCGGCAAGTCGACGCTCATGCTCCAGATGGCGCACAGCCTGGCTTCTTCGGGCCTTCGGGTGCTCTATGTGAGCGGCGAGGAGTCGGCCCCCCAGATCAGGCTGCGCTCGCAGAGGCTCGGCCTTACCGACAGCGGCATCATGGTCTTCCCCGAGGTCGTCATGGAGAGGATCCGTGAGGAGATCGACGGCGGGGCGTTCGACCTGGCCGTCATTGACTCCATCCAGTCTGTGTATTCAGGTGCCGTGGAGGCCCCACCGGGCAGCGTCTCCCAGATCAGGCACTGCGCCGGCATTCTCATGGAGATCGCCAAGGCCGACGGCGTGACAGTCTTCATCGTCGGACACGTCACCAAGGACGGGCTGGTTGCAGGCCCCAAGATGCTGGAGCACATGGTGGACACAGTGCTGTCGTTCGAGGGGGACGATACCGGGGCCTACCGGATCGTCAGGACCGCGAAGAATCGGTTCGGCACCTCGGGCGAGATCGGGGTCTTCGAGATGAAGCAGACCGGCCTCCACGAGGTGAAGGACCCCTCGGCCATCTTCATCCACGGCCTGGGCGGCGAATCTCCCGGCAGCGCAGTCATGGCCACCTGCGAAGGCAGCAGGGCTTTCGTAGTGGAGGTGCAGGCCCTGGTGAGCAGGACCGCCTACAGCATGCCGAGGAGGATCGCCTTGGGCTGTGACCCGTCGAGGCTTGCGGTGCTCCTTGCCGTGATGGAAAAGAGGGCGGGCATCTATCTCGCCCAGTCCGACATCGTGGTGAACCTGGCCGGGGGCTTCAGGGTAACGGAGCCCGCCGTTGACCTTGCCCTGATCATGGCAGTCGCGTCCAGTGCCTTCGACAAGCCCGTGCCCAGGGGCATGGTCTTCATCGGGGAGATCGGACTTTCCGGCGAGCTCCGGCCGGTGAACCACATGGACTCCCGTGTACGGGAGGCACTCAAGATGGGCTTTACCCGCATCGTCATCCCCGAGGCAAACCGCGACTCCCTGTCTGCAGCGGCCGGCATGGAGGTCTCGTCCCTGCCCGATGTCTCGTCGGCCCTGAAAATCATCTCCTGATGTGATGAAAAAGCTATAACCTGCCCGGGTTCTCCAATATCCGGAACCGGGCACCTGCAGAGATTGTCCGTCGGCATTGACTTTCACCACCCGGTCATTAACCTTAAGAACAGAAAAGACCGAGCAATCAGCCTCAAGGCCGGGGTAGCTGGTGACGATAGGGATATCATGAGAAGGTACAACATTCAGATAATCGTGCCGTCCCTGGGAAGGTACGAAGTCATCAAGGAGAACATCAACCCCACCGGTGTCCAGGAGGAAGACTACTGGAACGAGTGCTTCACCTGGGATGACCTGAAGACGGTGATTCCGCGCATGAGAAAACTAAGGTGGAAGCTGAAGGTTTCCCCCATCGAAGAGGCCGATCTGCCCGGCAAGATCCACCTCTTTCCCTTTACCTACGGGGTGAATCACGAGGTGCAGATGATCAGGATTTCAGACCTCAAGCTCATTCTGACCCGGGACATGGGACTGCTCAAATTCCCAAGATCATCATATCATCCATTCGGATATTGACATGGGCAGGTATCCGCATTAATAATTTTATGTAGTTATAGATATTTCTCTGACCACAAAGGAGGTATGTGCCATATGGGGACCCTCACGAAAAGCGGAATCATTGACGAGATCGTTCTGAACACCGGCCTGTCCAGGAAAGAGGCCAGCGAGGGTATCGAGACGTTCATCGATATCATCAAGGGAAATCTGGCCAAGACCGAGCCGGTGAGCATATCCGGTTTCGGGAAATGGAAGATCAGGGAGAAAAGCGCACGCCGTGGTCGCAACCCCAAGACTGCCGAGGAGATCACCATCTCCCCAAGAAGGGTCGTCACCTTCTCCCTGTCCAACGTTCTCAGGGCCAAGCTTACCAGCAGGGTCTGATTCCCACGATCCTCATCTCCCCGGCCGCACCCTCATGAGGCGGTCGCTGCAGAACTCCCGGGATGCGGCGGGGAGATACATCCATTTCGTCGGTCTTCTTCATCAACATTGCCCAAGGGTAAGGTCATGCACTTGTCGGAATGTTTTCCGAGCATGAGTGTATCAAGAATTAAAACAGATAATTGAAGTGATAAAATCCTGAAATGGAATAATGGCAGGCCCGGCAGAACGATCACCGGGCCTTGCGATGGTAGGGTACCTTACTCTCCGGGCTCGATGGCCTCAGTGGGGCAAACGTCTGCGCATGCTCCGCAGTCGGTGCACAATTCAGGGTCGATCACATACTTGTCGTCACCCTCGCTGATCGCTTCCACCGGGCATTCATCGGCACATGTTCCACATGATATGCACTCATCGGTAATAACATAAGCCATTGTAGCACCTCTCCTTTCCTGGGTTCCTGCTTGGTTGGTATAGGAATTGCCATCAAATGGCAAGATATTTTTTTAGCCGTTCCGGCTTGACGGACGAAGGGGGTGGGGAAGGGCAGGAAGCATCGGCATGGACTATCCCGGATGGGTGCGCAGGACATCATGTTCCCTTGCTCTGGAGAAGGTCGGGAATGAAGGATTTCCCTATAAGAATTCGGATGTACTCATGATGCAGTGTCTCTTTTCCGTCTCGTGAATCTCTGTCGAATCCTCCTCCGACGCTGTTCCCTCACACCTTGTGGTGAACGACCAGACAGGACCCAGGGTCGGCACGTCGTCCCCACTGTATGCAACGATCTGCCAGAGATAGGTCGTGCAGGGGTCAAGGTCCGTGACCGTGCATACAGTCTCGGTGATTCTGGAGGCCTGGGGATAGGTGCACAGCAGACATGCCTCATCTTCTTCCTCCATGAGATAGAGGTCATAGGTGACGTCTTCCCGAAAATCTCCTTCCCAGGAAAGCGTGACAGAGGAGGGTTCCACATCGACAGAACCTGTTGCCGGCCATGGTGATGAGGGCAAGTCCGCCGGGTATCCCTGGTCCGTGGAGCAGTCTGCATAGAAGGTGGTCACGAGACCTGCATCGATAGGGTAGTCGATATCTTCAAAGCATCCAAGGATGGTAAAGTAGTCCAGGTCGAAGGTGTCCCCATTCCAGAACGACAGGGCAGACAGCCCATCCTCATCGCCTGCAAAGGTATTCTGGAAATTGTGGATGCCGACGTTTCCGGCCTGACAACCGAGCATCGTGAATCCGCCATCCTCCATGATACTTGTGGTGTTGTTGATATCGATCTCGTCCAGGTTCACCAGGGTGAAATCTCCGCTGATGTTATGCAGGGTCAGATTGTTCATGTACAATTCCGCAAGATTCATGACGGCGGCATTTCCGCTGTTGACATTGAGGTTTGTGTTGGTGACCGTGACCACCCCGTCATCTACGATGAGGGCGAACCTGGAGGGATAGCCATGGGAATACCCCGAGGAATCTGAGTTGAGATTACCGGTTACCATTTCGCCGCCCGAGTTGCAGATGCGGATGGTTCCGCCGTAGTTGCCGTCTGCGAAGACATTGGCCCAGTAGAGATAGCCTGCATTGAGGATCTTCACCCGGCCGGAACCCCCGTTGGCGACAAGGTTGACACTATTCATCGAGACATTGCCGGAATTGACGAGGACGGACTCTTCACCTGTCTGGATAGAGTCATCCATCTGAGATGTCAGGTTAGTGTTGTTCATCGTGAGCTGGCCTGCGTTCTCCAATCTGAACCATGCCACTGAGGCAAAACTGTTGAGGTTGTTCACGAACATGTCGCCGCTGTTCCGGAGGAATACCTCTGCATGGCCAGTATCGGTGACACTCAGGTTGTTCAGGTCAAACTGGCCACGGTTCTCGATGGACAGGGAACCGCCGACCACGTTAAAGGCCATGTTCAAGGCCTCGAACGTACCTCCCGTGATATTCACCTCGATGTGAGATTCCCCCGAAACATCTCCGGAGATCTGTCCTGTCGCTATGGCGGTCGATGCACTGGAGACCCGGATCGTCCCATCATTGTCGGCATTCAAGTCCACCAAACCTAAATTCATGGTCCCGTAATTCTTTATCGTGAGGTCACCGTGGTCGGACCATAATGTCCAGATTTCGCCGAGGGAACTGCCCATGGTGCCTGAGTCCTCGTTGACCAGCAGGAGATCGGCGCTTTCTGTCTTGATGGATCCATTCCCGAGATTCAGCGATCCGTTATTGTAAATAGTTACCCTTGGGCGGTTCCCTCCCGCCCCCTGCCGTACGAGGAGGGTTCCACCGAGATCTGCGGTTTCTCCTGCACGAATGCGGATCGTCTGGTCGGTTTCGATGACGAGTTCCTCGCCCTCTCCCGGCAGGTCGGCCCCTGTCAGGGCGAAGCAGACGGAAGAGAGGGAGATGACGTAAGCAACGGAGATGAAGAGTATGGACAGACACAACCTTCCCATATGTGAACCTCCTCGAAGGCATTTCATGAGGAACAATCAAAAGTTGCATATATTATTATATTGTTTAAGGTGCCTTGTGTCAACCGTACTGTCGCCTTTTCATCCCACTGATCGACTTGACCTTTCCCCGGGGATTTACCATTATGGCCCACAGCGAAGGGAAGGTCACGACATGGGCAAGGATGGGTTACTGGAATCGCTGGGAAACAGGACATACTTTTTCGATAAAGGGCTGAGATTCGGATGTACCCGGTGCGGTATGTGCTGTACCGGGGAGCCGGGCATCGTCTATGTGGACATCGGGGAAGCATCACGTATAGCCGAGTTTCTCGGGATTCCCCTTGCGGTTCTCATGGAGAGGATGCTCGATCCCTTCAAGGACGGGTATACCATACGCGAGGCCGAACAGGGCAGGTGCATCTTCTACGAAAACGGGTGCGTCATATATCCGGTGAGGCCTGTCCAGTGCATGACGTTCCCATTCTGGTTCCAGTACGTGCGGTCGCCCTCGGCCTGGGATGAGGTCAGCGTCAGGTGTCCCGGTGTAGGATCCGGGCGTCTCTTCTCGAAGGAAGAGATCCTCACCCTCGTTCAGGCGAGCTACCCGGTGTATCTCAAGGTTGTGGAATACATCTATCACGGGAGGAAGGGATGATCCGGGAAACGCCGGGATCCAAAGACCTCCGCCCCTTTCAGGCAAGGGTGTACCGTGCAGTGATCTTCGACATGGACGGCACACTCCTGGACACCATCGGGGACATCGCCGACTCCATGAATGCGGCCCTGGAGCAGATGGGCTTCCCCGGGCACCCCATGGGGAGGTATCTTGATTTCGTCGGCGAAGGCATGGAGGTCCTAGTCCGAAAGGCGCTGCCCGATGCACACCGGACTACGGAGACCATGGCTGCCGCCGTTGCTTCCATGAGAGCGGAGTACTCCGTCCGCTGGTCGCGCACATCGAAGGCCTTCGACGGTGTAGCTGAGATGCTCGACGGCCTCGCTGCCAGAGGGGTCAGGATGTCCATCCTTTCCAACAAGCTCGATGCCTTCGCCAAGGTTATGGCCGAGGCACTGCTGCCGCGCTGGCGGTTCTTCGAGGTGCGGGGTCTGACCCCTGAATGCCCGAAGAAACCCGACCCTGCCGGGGCACTGCTGTGCGCCGGGAGCATGGACGTGTCACCGGCGAAATGCATCTTCGTGGGCGACAGCACCATCGACATGGAGACGGCCGTACGGGCCGGCATGGAACCCTGCGGCGTCCTGTGGGGGTACCAGGACCGTCAGCGGCTCCTGGCGGGTGGTGCACATCTCCTCATGGATAACCCCAGGGACCTGCTCGGATACTTCCCGGGATAGGTTCTCAGGCAGCAGGATTGAGGGAAAGGGCAGGTTCGCAGACGAGGTTGTTCTTTCCTGACCGCTTGGCACGGTAGAGGGCATTGTCCGCCCTGACCAGCAGAGAATCGATGGTCTCACCCACCCGGTACCGGGTAAGCCCCATGGAGGCGGTGACGGAATAATCCCCCGGCAGGTCGGGGAACATGGCCTGCGACAGGAGAATCCGGATCCTTTCAACGCATTTCTGCGCATCTCGCATATCGGGATAGGCCAGGATGAGCACGAATTCCTCCCCGCCGTACCTGGCGATATAGTCCTGCTGGCGCATATTTTCCTTGATGATCCTGGAAAGGGTCTTCAATACGGCATCTCCTGCATGGTGCCCGAAGGTGTCATTGACTTTCTTGAAGTCGTCCAGGTCGAAGATGCACAGGGAAAACACCGGCCCGCCGCGGTCGGCAAGGGACTTCTCCCGGCCGAGAATCTGGAACAGGTATCCCCTGTTGTACACGCCGGTGAGGTCATCATGGATGGCCTTCTGCCTGATGGTCTCCATGGCATCGTGCAATTCGCTGTTCGCTTTGCTCAGCTTTTTCCTCAGGGTGTTGATGTAGCTGCCCACAAAGGAGAACCAGCAGAGCACTGCGCTGAGAATCACCAGGTACAGCAGCTCCACATGGAGATTGATAACCTCCGGATGGTTGTCGATGAGAAGCAGAATGACGAGCCCGTAGCTCAAAGTCGCGAACAGGGACAGAATGATGAACTGGCGCAGGTTGAGTCGGAATGCCCCGAAGATGAACACCACCAGGTAGAGCAGGAGCATGATGCCCCGGGCCTCGTTCAGGTGGTACGCGACGATCATGATCCAGACCGTGGCAAGACTCATCTGGAGCAGCGTCAGGCTCGGGTCCGGCCGCAGTTTGTTCAGGCCGGTGCGGAACACGACGTAGAGACCGAGGTTCATGAGCATGACGAAGGAGAAGATAAGGAGCGTGTCCCGGAGGTTCATGCGGAAGATACCCTGGATGTAGCAGTACCAGATCAGGGACATCCACATGAGGTACGAGGCCCAGGCGATGAGGAATCGTTTCATCCTCAGCGACTGATGATGATCCTCCTTGGGGATGATATACCACATAATTACAATGCCCTTTACATGAATCACATCATTGTACCCTCTGTTCGTCATTTCAATTTAAAAGCATTAATCTTTCCTTGTGGATAAGAAGATTATCGAGAAAATATCCGGATTCGGGGCCGGGTCGTTTTCCATTGACCGGATCAAGGGCATCCGGTAGTGGAGTCTTCAATGAACGGTCTCCACCATACAGGAGAAGGGACACATCCATGATAGGGACCATTGCCAATACCGCCGCCGTGGTCGCCGGATCCCTGATCGGGGTATCGGCGGGAAGGCGCATCAATGAAGGACTCAAGCAGACCCTCATGCATGCACTGGGCCTGGCGGTTGCCGTCATCGGTCTGAAGATGGCATTGTCCGCCGATGACCTCATCCCCTCCATCGCCTGCCTTCTCCTCGGTGCGTTCACCGGAGAGCTCATGCGGATCGAACGCGGCGTCGAGCGGATCGGAGAATACCTGAAGGGGCACTTCGGATCGGGCTCCTCCACCTTCGTACAGGGTTTCCTCACCGCTACGCTGCTGTACATCACCGGTGCCATGACCATCATCGGCTGCATCCAGGACGGCACGGCCGGCAATCCGGACACGCTCTACCTGAAGTCCCTGCTGGACGGCGTATCATCCGTCGCCCTGGCCTCGACCCTGGGTATCGGGGTTGCATTTTCGGCCGGGAGCGTATTCGTGGTTCAGGGTTCCATGACTCTCCTGGCCACCCATATCGCGTTCCTGCAGGATCCCGCCGTGCTTCGTTCCATCACCACCACGGGTGGGATGATGATCCTGGGCATCGGCATCAATCTCCTCGGGCTCGCCGCCATACGGGTTGGAAACCTGATCCCGGCGCTGGTCTATGCGGCGATCTACCCTCTGCTATTCATCATCTAAGGGAGCGATTACATGAATGCTTTTCTGAACAAGGCCGACTGTTTTCTCATGATCGTAGACATCCAGGAACGGCTCCATGTGGCCATGGAGCAGGAGATAAAGGACACATACGTAAAGAACGGCATTATCCTCATCAGGACCGCCAGTGCTCTCGACATGTCCATCATCGTGTCCGAACAGTATCCGAAAGGCCTCGGGAAGACGATTCACGAGGTTGCCGGACCACTCGAAGGCATTCCCGCCATGGAGAAGCTGTCATTCAGCTGCATGCGGGATGAAGCCATGAAGGGGGCCATCCATGACACCGGCAGGAAGACAGCCATACTTGCAGGCATCGAGACGCACGTATGTGTCATGCAGACCGCGCTTGACCTGATGGACGCCGGGTTCCGGGTGGTCATCGCCTCCGATGCGGTCTGCTCCCGCCGGGCTGCGGACAGGGTGGCGGCCCTCGATGCCATGGCACGCCTCGGCATACTGGTCTATCCCACCGAGACCATAGCCTTCATGCTCATGGAGAGAGCGGGAACCCCTGAGTTCAAGATCCTCTCCCCGCTTTTCAGATAAGGAACCACGACCTCCCCGATTCATGCATCCCGGTTCCTTTCGCCGGGATGCATGAATCGGGGAGGCCAGCGCCGAAGGCGCTGCAGAGTACTTCTCCACTGTTTATAAACCTGCGACAACTGCCAAGCATATGCCAGCGCCGAAGGCGCTGCAGATAGCTTCGCTATAAACCTTGTCGTCTGGAACAGAAGAGCTGCCGGGAAAGCTCCATAGGCATTAATAGATATCCCTTTCATGAACGTTTTTTCATTGAAAGCGAATTCAGCAGGCCAGCGCCGAAGGCGCTGCAGAGTACTTCTCCACTGTTTATAAACCTGCGACAACTGCCAAGCATATGCCAGCGCCGAAGGCGCTGCAGAATGTCGTTCCTCCGATTCTCAAGTTACAGCATTTAAGCGCTTGAAACATAACCCATGGTATGGTAAACCGCTCAACCAGCACACACGTCCGGTAGTACGTAGGGATCGGTGGTGTCCCCGTTTCGCGGGGATCGATCCTGCAGGACGGAGGAAAAACCAAGGAGGTAGTACATGTCAGTCGTCACCATGAAGCAACTGCTCGAGGCCGGGGTCCATTTCGGTCACCAGACACCGAGGTGGAATCCCAAGATGAAACCCTACATCTTCGGATCACGCAACGGAATCCATATCATCGACCTGCAGAAGACCGAGAAACTCTTCGAGAAGGCATGTGATATAATCCGTGAAACGGCCGCCAACGGCGGCAAGGTGCTCTTCGTCGGCACCAAGAAGCAGGCCCAGGACGCCATCGAGGAAGAGGCCGGGCGCGTAGGGGCGTTCTATGTCAACTACAGGTGGCTGGGCGGCACCCTGACCAATTTCACCACCATCCGCAAGAGTGTGGACAAGCTCAAGTGGCTGGAGTCGATCATCGACAACAGCACCATCGAGAATTACCCCAAGAAGGAACAGATCAGCATGAAGCGCCACAAGATGAAGCTCGAGCGCTCGCTGCACGGCATCAAGGAAATGAACGGACTCCCCGACATACTCTACATCGTGGACCCATCCCGCGAGTACATCGCGGTACAGGAGGCCAAGAAGCTCAGGATACCCATAGTAGCCATCGTGGACACCAACTGTGACCCCACACTCATCGACTACGTAATCCCGGGTAACGACGATGCCATCCGTGCCATCAGGCTGTTCACCTCAAAGGTGGCGGACGCCGTGGACCAGGGAAGCCATATCTGGCAGGAGAAACTCGCCACCGAAGTGAAGGAAGAGGCGGTCGACGAGAAGGGCCAGGCTAAGGGCAGGGCTCCCAAGGGCGAACCCATGGGCAAGGGTCTCGAGGGAGAGATAGAGATCATCGTCAAGGACAGCAAACCCGCCAAGGGCGCGGCTGCCGAAGTAGAAGGCGCCGGGGATGTCGCAGACGGAGAAGAACAAGCATAGTTCACGCAACGGAGGTAGACGTGCAGATAACATCCGAAACAGTCAAGAAGCTCAGGGACAAGACCGGCGTCGGCATGATGGACTGCAAGAAGGCTCTCGAGGAGACGAACGGGGACTTTGAAAAGGCCGTGGAGATCCTCAGGAAGAAGGGTATCGAGGTCGCGAACAAGCGATCGGGTAGGACCGCAAGCCAGGGCACGGTATCCTCGTATATCCATATGGGAGGAAAGATCGGCGTTCTCGTGGAGGTGAACTGCGAGAGTGACTTCGTGGCTAAGTCCGACGATTTCAATAACTTCGTAAAGGACGTGGCCATGCAGATCGCCGCGGCGAGCCCAGACTGGGTTGTCCGCGAAGAAGTACCTGAGGCTGTCCTGAACAAGGAGAAGGAGATTCTCAAGGATCAGGCCCTCAAGACGGGCAAGCCCGAGAAGGTGATCGAGAAGATCGTAGAAGGCAAGCTCGGCAAGTTCTATTCCGAGCGCTGCCTCATGGACCAGCATTTCGTGAAGGACCAGGACAGGACTATCAAACAGCTCCTGGACGAGCTGATGGCAAAGACCGGTGAGAAATGCATCATCAGGCGATTCGCCCGGTTCCAGGTGGGAGAAGAGCTCTAGGGGATGCCGTTGCTCTACCGGCGCATACTCCTCAAGTTGAGCGGAGAGGCCCTGGCCGGCGGCAGGGGCTGGGGTATCGACGAGGCCACGCTCAAGGGCTTCGCCACGACGGTGAAGAACGTCGTAAACGGAGGGACGCAGGTCGGACTCGTCATCGGCGGAGGGAATTTTTTCCGCGGCGTCAGCGCATCGAGTGTGATCGACAGGGTGAGTGCAGACCACATGGGCATGCTGGCAACGGTCATGAACGCCCTGGCCTTCAAGGGAGCTCTCATGAGCCACGGTGTGCAGTGCAGGGTCATGAGCGCCATACCCATGGCCACCATTGCCGAACCCATGGTGAGCCAGCAGGCAATACGGCACCTTGAGGACGGCGCAGTGGTCGTCTTTGCGGGGGGCACGGGAAATCCGTTCTTTACTACGGATACGAACGCCGCGCTGAGGGCCCTGGAGACGGGCGCTGATGTCCTTATCAAGGCCACCAAGGTGAACGGCATCTACGACAAGGACCCTGTGAAGCATGGAGATGCCAGATTCTTCCCCGAGCTTGACTTCGATACGGTGCTCAGTCTGAACCTCGGGGTCATGGACGCAACGGCGGTATCCCTGTGCCGCGAGCACGGACTCGAGCTCAGGGTTATCAACATATTCGAACAGGACGGACTCGCGCGGCTGCTTAACGGAGAAGCGGTCGGATCGGTCGTCAGAGCGAGGAGGTTGGTGAATGGTTGATGAGATCATCAATGACATGAAACGTGGCATGAACAAGACCATCGATGCCATGAAGGGCTCGCTTCAGAAGGTTCGTACCGGTCGGGCATCCATCGGTATCCTTGACGGCATCATGGTGGATTACTACGGCACGCCCACACCGCTGAACCAGCTGGCCACACTTGCGGTCCCCGAGGCGAGACTCATCAACATCCAGCCGTGGGACAAGGGTGCCTTGGCCCCCATAGAAAAGGCTATCCTGAAATCCGAACTCGGGCTCACCCCGAACAACGACGGCAGGATCATCCGGGTACCCATTCCGCCCCTGAATGAGGAGCGGAGGCGGGACCTCGTGAAGATGGTCAAGAAGACCGCCGAGGAGTACCGCATCGAGGTACGCAACCATCGCAGGGACGCCAATGCACTGCTGAAGGATCTGGAGAAGGAAAAGGAAATCAACAAGGACGAGCTCAAGGCGGCCCAGGACAAGGTCCAGGACCTGACGGACGGCTCTATCAAACAGATCGACGAACTGCTTGCCGGAAAAGAAAAGGAAATCATGGAAGTCTGACATGAACCCATCCGTGCCTGCACGGAACGCGTTCATGTCGGGGCGTCCCTGAACATGATATCGGTCGCACAAGAATCCGACGACCCCAGACAGCTAGGAGGTACATCTGTGATTCGCACAAATGAGGAAAAGGTTACTTCCCGCTTCATGATGTATTTCAAACCGACCAACCTGAGCGAACTCAGGGTGATATCCCGTATGCTGAACATCGCCATGGTGGATTTCGTTGGCGCGGCCCTCGAGGCATATATCTTCAAGAAGGAGAGTGGCATCGGTGCGCAGGTGCCCCAGCGCCAGAGAAAGAGATACGTCGGCCCCAGGAACGATACTTCGGAGAAGCGGATACGATATGTCATGCGACTGGACAAGGGCCTGGTGGAGAAGATCAGGGACATAGCCTTTCTGGACAACCGAAGATTCACGCATGTATGCGACGATGCCATCGCGAACTTCATCGCCTACACCAAGCAGTCACGGAACTTCAAGAATGTCTGGACGGCCCGGTCCGACGTTGAGGCGGTGAGGGGGAGGAAGAGCGTCAAGTCCATCGAGGAGATCTCCGACCTGCTCAACGGCTACAAGAAGAGTAACCCGTCTTAGGCGGGCTGACCGGGGGGGCGGCGTGGCGGGAACGGTCCTATCCCTGAGACCCCCGGGCACGCCCCGGGACATCCCCCGGTGGTATCTCGCCTCCTTTGCAGGGACCTGCGCCTGCATCCTCCTCTACACCGGCTTCGGCCTCTTTTTCGTCAGGCTCCATGCCCGCATGATCGCCGACGAATCGGTGATCATAGGCGCCTACGGGATGACCCGGCTCATCGCACCGGATGACGGTCACCTGTGGCTGATGGTACACCAGCTCTCCAGCGCCCTGTTTTTCGGGCTGACCCTGGGCGTTCTTGCCGGTCTTGTCTGTATGACGGTAACGCTGCCCGCATGGATTTCCGGCCGGCTCATACGGATCGATCCCGTTGCGCTGCTCGGAGCGGGATTTGCAAGCATCTTCCTCAGCTACAGCCGGGAGCTTCCTCTGGTGTCCGTGGTGGCCGGCATCCTCTGCCCGGTCTGCTTTGTCCTGCCATGGGCCGTAATACTCAGGGCTGGGAAGGGGGCGAGAATTCGGTGGGGAAGGTGGGCGCTGTTCGGGGTAATCCTCGTATCCCCCCTGACCCTTGCCCTTGTCCCCGGGTCCACCTTCCTGAACATGCGGAACGCCATGGTGACGCTGCCTGTAGTCAGTGGACTGAGCGATTTCTACTACGAGCATACCCTCCTTCCTGCGGATGTCATCAAACCGTTTCCTGCACGGTCCCAGAACGTCATCGCCCTTTCCCGGACAATCGAGAAAATCGGCCCGATTCCCCATGGTACCCTCTGGGTACGCACCAAGGATCCCTGTGGAGTCAGGGGCGCCCGGGTCGTACTGGGCAGGGGGGAACTCCCCTGCACCTCGGTCATACTTCCAGACGACAGGCCTGCCAACGACAAGAACAGGGTGTTCAACGAGCTTGCTGAAAGGTTCGATCCCAATCGGTTCATGCGCAGGGGGCTTGGTATCTTCTTCTATTCCGGGCCAATGCTCATCATGACCGCACTGCTCCTGTCATGGTTCGCCCTGGGTCTGGAGCGTGCCTATGCCCGGAGCAGGGCGGCCGCGGTCGTGGTCGTGCTCGCCTACCTGTCTTTCTTCGTGCCGGCATTCCATGGGGCGTACCTCTTGTATATGCTCGAGCGTGACCCGCAGAGGATAGCGGCCTATGCCCTGTCCCACGTGGAGAAAGAGCGTTACCTGGCGGTGTCCACCTACCCCGGGGCCCTCACCACCGAAGCCCTTGCCGCCATGCTGAAGGACTCAAGTGCTCGGGTTCGCATCAACGCCCTCATCGAGGCCGGCGAACGACGGGACCGGTCTCTGTTTCCCCTCATCGATACCTGTGCGGACGATCCCCAGCTCAACGTACGGACCAAGGCCTGCCAGGCCCTGGGTGCATTGGGATCGGTGCGTTCCCTGGAGGTGCTGGAGAGGGTCGTCAGAGACGACCCGGCATGGTATGTGCGGGACTATGCATATGCCGCCATCGGCAGAATCAGGCCCGAGGCGAAGGTGGTTCTCGAGGAATGACCCCCTGCTTGTGGTCGCCGTGATTCTATGCTAGGCATCAGAAAAAGCGGTCTATCCGTACATGGGGCGGATATGAACATTCAAGAGAAGACTCCGGCCAAGGCGAAGCAGGAAGAGAATAAGAAACTCCGGGAAAGGCTTTCCCGCATCAGGCATACCATCATGATCATGAGCGGCAAGGGTGGAGTGGGCAAGTCCACCGTTGCCGCCAACCTGGCCGCCGGCCTTGCCAGGCAGGGGTATGCGGTGGGCGTCCTCGACGGGGACATCCACGGACCCAACATCCCCAAGATCCTCGGGGTGGAGGGAAGACCGCTGCGGGGAGATGACGCCGGGAACATGCTTCCCATCGAGGTGTACAAGAACCTCACCGTGGTCTCCGTGGGGAACCTGCTGGAGAACAGCGACCAGCCGGTGATCTGGCGGGGACCCATGAAGCATTCCATCATGCGCCACTTCCTGGCCAACGTGGCCTGGGGCGAGCTGGATTTTCTCGTCGTGGACCTCCCCCCGGGCACCGGCGACGAACCGCTTTCCATCGCCCAGCTCATCACCGAGTCCCAGACCGGCATGAAACCCCATGCCGTCATCGTGACCACGCCGCAGGACGTGGCCCTGCTCGACTCGCGCAAGAGCGTCGAGTTCGCCAAAACCCTGGATCTCAGGTTGCTGGGCATCATCGAGAACATGAGCAGCTTCTCGTGCCCCCACTGCGGCCATGCCATCGACCTCTTCAAGGTGGGCGGAGGCGAACGGGCCGCGGTTGACCTCAAGGTGCCGTTCCTGGGCGCCATACCCATCGATCCCACGGTGGTGAGGGACACGGACAGCGGCAGGCCCTTCATGCTCTACGATATGAGCTGCGTCGCCGGCATGGCCTTCCAGCGCATCGTTGAGAAGATCGAGAAGCTGATCTGACCTGGCATCGTCATGCGCATCCAGCTCGAATGCATCCCCTGCCTCGTGAAGCATGGGTTCGACATCTCCGCGCAGGCCCCTGACCCCGTGGTCCGCGAGTTGTTCATGCGCGAGGTGCTGGCCTGGGCGTCGGGTCTGAACTACGACCAGTTTCCGCCCCTGGCGGCCCGGGAGATGTACGCCATGCTCCGGCGCGTCACCGGGATTCGCGACCCCTTCGCCCGAGTCAAGGAGGTCTCCAACCGGAAGGCCCTGGCCATGTACCCTGCCATGAAGGAAAAGGCCGCCTCCTCCCCCGACCCCCTGGATACGGCCCTGCGCATAGCCCTGGCCGGGAACATGATCGACTACGGCAGGAACGCGGCGGACGGACTGGATATGAACAAGGTGGTGGAGCGCTTCCTCGGAGCATCGTTCGCCATCGACCACCGCGACAGGCTGCGGAGAAGGATCGGGGAGGCCCGGGACATCCTCTACATCCTGGACAATGCAGGGGAGCTCGTTTTCGACCGGGTGCTCATCGAGGAGATCGGGCCGGAAAAGATTATTGCAGTGGTCAGGGGCACCCCCATCATAAACGATGTGACCATGGCGGACGCAGAGCGGACCGGCCTGACCGGGATATGCCGGGTGATTTCCAGCGGATCGGATGCCTCGGGTACGCCGGTCTCCATATGTTCCGATGAATTCAAAGACCTCTTCGAAAGAGCGGAACTGGTCATTGCCAAGGGACAGGGCAATTTCGAGAGCCTGCACGAAGAGGAACGGGAGGTCTTCCACCTCTTCGTGGCCAAGTGCCCGGTCATCGCCGTGGAGGTGGGCGTGGCCGAGGGGAGCGCGCTGGCCTGTTTCAACAACGGCAGTTGATCGGGCGTCAGGGCTGTTTATCGGTCAGCAGCATGCCCGCCGTATGATGTCTGCATATACCCTGCAGGACGCCAGGAGCTGCTCTATGGGCACGTGGTCGTGGGGTGTATGAGCGTGCAGTTCGTTTCCCGGTCCGAACCCGACGCACGGGATGCCTGATTTCTGGATAAAGGTGCCGTCAACGCCGAACTTCCAGACATCGATCTTCCCCGGAACGCCGATGACGGATTCCCGGGACTGCCTGGTGAGCGCAACGACCGGTTCGTCCTCAGGGCAGTACAGCGGAGGAAAGTCCTTCACGAGTTCCACGACGGCCTGAAATTCCGGGTCGAGAGATCTTCTCCTGTCTATGAGGGATTCAATCTCCGACGTGACAGAGGCGGCGGACTCTTCGGGAAGGTATCGGCGATCGAGCGCTATCTCGCACCAGTCGGGAGTGATGGGGCCGAGCCTGCCGGGACCTGAGACGATGTCTATGACGGCAAAGGTGCAGTCGCCCAGCACGCGGTGGGAGGGCATGACGTAATCCTTTCTCAGGTCCTGGATGAAGTCGGACATCTTGTAGACGGCGTTGATCCCCTGTTCGGGATTCGATGCGTGCGAGGTTCTGCCCTGAACGCGCACGGTGAACTCGAGCTTCCCCCGGTGGCCGATGTGCACGTTCATGTTCGTGGCCTCTCCGCTGACGGCCATCCTGGCAGTCCGTACATCCTCCTCGCCGAGGACCTTCATGATCCCCTCTCCGTTGGCCATCTCTTCCCGGGCCACAGCGGTCATGACGAAGGTCTTTCTGAAGGGAACCCCGTGCCTGCGAAGGGCTCCGGCGGCGTATATCATGGATGCAACTGCCCCCTTGTTGTCGCAGGCGCCCCTTCCTTCGAGGACCATACCGGACACCCCGTATTTCCCTCCGTCCGTGATGGCACCGGAGAACGGGTCGGCAATATTGCTCGGCGGGACCGTATCGATGTGGCCGTTGAAGAGGAGCTCGGGGGAACGCTCTTCACCGTAGATGAAGCCGGTCACGTTGAACATGGAATCGATCCGGACGAGATCGAAACCCAGTTCCTTCATCTTCGCGGCGATGGTCCTCGCGACCTTCTCCTCCTCCCTGCTCAGGCTCGGCGTCCTGACGATATCCCTGGTGAAGTCGATTAAGCCCTGCTCATCTATCGCAATGATGCTGTCATTCACTTCTGCTCTCCCTTGTCGTCGTTCGAAAGGATTGCCGTTCCGTCATCCTGGGCGCAGGCCTTGTCGAGGAGCGGACGGTACTTCTCCATGGTGTCCCTGTTGATGCCGAGGGGAGGCTTCACCCCGTCGGGAATAAGGGTGCTGTAAGTTCTTCCGGCAAGCCTCTCCTTGAGCTCCGAACGTGCCTCGGGGAGAATTCCGGGATCGGTCAGAAGGTCTATGCAGGAGGCTGCCAGGATCTTGGCGGCATTGACCATGGTCTTTTTCCCGACCGTCGAACGGGCGGTGGCCGCCACCTGCCAGTTGTGCCAGCCGAATCCCCCCTGCAGCATGTTCACCCAGATGGTTGAAAAGGGTGCAAACCAGCTGTATTCGGGTGTATCGCACACCACGCAGTTCCCCTCCGTAAAGGGGAGGATTCCTGGCGTGTTGCCGGTTGGTTCCACGCCCATCTGGCGCTGGAGCTTCTTGACGAAATCCTGTTCCGCCTCGTCGAACCCGGGCGTGCCGAGGGCCTGCCAGTTGTCATAGAGCACCTTGGCCAGCGTCCTGTTCGGGATCTTCTCATGCGTGGCCGTGATGAACTCCATGGAGCTGGTCGTCCCCGTGGCCATGGCCGCACCTTCGGCGCACCGGTGAATCCGTTCGATGACGCCGCGCATCTGATCGGAGCTGCAGAACCGACCGACCACCCACAGGGTGGCACGGTCGGGGACGACGTTCGGGTACTCGGGTCCGGTATCGGAGAACGTGTAGTTGACCGTATTCGCTCCGGCGGTGTTGGTCAGGGATGTCTCGCCCGGCGGCATGTGCTCCCTGAGCATCTCGATGGCATGGGCCATGAGAACGGCCCCGTCCAGGGCGCTCTT